>Ga0209726_10005772_pt1 | contig 14801 bp, 11 predicted proteins | sample Subgrocontami54m_FD_187453 | JGI IMG/M metagenome (GOLD analysis project Ga0209726, IMG submission 187453) | Subsurface groundwater microbial communities from S. Glens Falls, New York, USA - GMW46 contaminated, 5.4 m (SPAdes) (version 3) | ecosystem: Environmental > Aquatic > Deep subsurface >... | reverse complement strand
CCCCCCCCCAGCCCCCCCTTCGCAAGGGGGGGAACGGGGGGGGGGTCTGACCGGCACCGGCGCCATTCTCGGCACGCCCAGCTATATGGCCCCTGAACAAGCGGAAGGCTCCGCTCGGCCCATTGGTCCCGGCATCGACATCTACGCCCTGGGCGCCGTCCTTTATGAGCTGCTCACCGGCCGGCCGCCATTCCTCGCCGCGACGCCACTGGAAACGTTGATCCTGGTTCGCTGCGAAGAACCGGTGCGGCCGCGCGCGCTGAACCCGCGCATCGACGCCGATTTGGAACTCATCTGCTGCAAATGCCTGGAGAAACAACCGGAGCATCGTTACGCGAGCGCCGCCGATCTCGCGCACGATCTAAAAGCGTATTTGCACGCCGAGCCGGTGTCGGCGCGCTCGAACAGCCTGGTGTATTTCGTCACGCGTCTGTTCCGCGAATCCTATCACGCGCCAGTGCTGGAAAACTGGGGTCTCTTATGGATGTGGCAAAGCCTCGCCATCATGCTCATTTGTTTGGTGACGAGTCTGATGTATGCCGTGAATGTCCGCAATCACCTGGCCTACCTGGCGCTATGGGGACCGGGACTGGCGATCTGGGCGGCGTTCTTTTGGGAACTGCGACGCCGCGGCGGACCGGTGACCTTCGTCGAGCGGCAAATCGCCCACGCCTGGGGCGCCGGTGTCACGGCGTCGATCGGCATGTTCATCATCGAATGGCTCTTGGGCATCGAAACGCTTGAGCTTTCGCCCGTGCTGGCCGTGATCGCCGGCATGGTGTTCCTGGTGAAGGCCGGCACGCTGTCGGGCTTGTTCTACTTCGCGGCCGGTGCGTCGTTTCTCGTCGCGATCCCGATGGCGTTGCTCGGTCCGCGCTGGGGCGTGGTCATGTTCGGGGCGGTGTCGGCGCTAGGGTTCTTTGTGCCGGGGCTGAAGTACTATCGTCAACGGCTGCGCTCGGATCGGGATTGACTCCAGGCGAAGGAAACTCGCAGGCGCCGCGACGTGGATCACTTTTTCTGACTGATTTTCATTGCACGAATGAACGCTTTCTCAAAATCAAAAGCAATGCTCAACGACGTTCCCCACAATCGGTCGTCCTTGTCGAACCAGACAGCAACCTCCGTCTTGACACTGAGCCAACGCTTTGGATGCAAGCCAAGAGCTGCACGCTCGGGACCTTTGAGCCATGGTTGCGCTTCCCAGACGTTCATGGGTCGTCGAATCGGTGGATCTCCCGACGCCCACCTGTACCAAGGCCACCAAAACGGCTCTGGATCGTTGCCCCACGGTTTGCCCAAAATCGCTTCGACCTCGTCGCGTGACATCCAAGCGCGGAGGCGATTATAGTTGGCGCCTGTGACTCGATCGGTGGTAAAGCTGAGCCAGAAAAATGGCGCCGACAATGTCCCGCAAATCACCACGCATGCCAACAGCCAACGAGTGCGTCGGCTCAGATGGGGCTGCCATCGAAGTTTCATTGTGAAGACAGTTTACTCATAAAACACCCCGGCGCGAATACCCTTGACGACATGACCTATCCCCGACACGCCGCGCCGCGTTTCATCGAGATGCGCGGCAGCCCCGCGGTTCGCGCCGCCCGGCCCAGCCGCCGTGCCGCCTCACGCAACTGCTCCGGCGTGGCGACGCCGAAGCAGAGCCGCGCTTCATTGTTGGGCGTCCCTTCGACGTAACAGAATTCGCCGGGCACGAACAGCACGCCTTCCTTCAAGCACGCCTGCACGAACGGACCGTCGAGCCCGGTGGTTAATCCCTTCGGACACGTCAGCCAAACGTACATGCCGCCGTCGGGAACCGGGAAACGCATACCGGACGCTGGCGGGAATTCCTCGCGCAGTGCGGCAACGAACACATCGCGTTTGTGGCGATAGGCGTCGCGCAACCGCCGGACGTGGCGCTCATAGACGCCGCCGCCGAGCAGCCGATCGAGGATGTGCTGGTTGAAATTGCTGGAGCCGAAGTCGTGGTTGCCCTTGAATCGCAACAGCGGGCCCACCAGATCGCGCGGCATGATGCCGTAGCCCGTCTTTAGTCCCGGCGACAGCGGCTTGGAAAAGGTCATCGTCAGAATCACGTGCCGATTGTCGGCATCGAGGCTCTTGATGCTCGGCACGTCGTCGCCTTCGTAGCGCAATTCGCGATAGGCGGCGTCCTCCAGGATCAAGATGCGCTGTGGCTTGCTGAAACGCCGCGCTAATTCCAGCAATAGCGGCCGTCGCTTGCGGCTTAGCGACAACCCCGTCGGGTTCTGGAAGTAATCGACCGTGTAGATCAGCCGCACACGCGCCAACTCGCCCGTCCTTTCCAGTCGCAGCATCAGTTCTTCCAGTGCATCCGTGATCATGCCGTCCTGGTCCATCGGCACGGTCAGCGTGCGGACGCCAAGGCTGGTGAGGATGCCATGGTAGACGAAATACGACGGCGCTTCGGTAATGACGATGTCGCCCGGATCGAACAGCAATTCGCCGAGCAGATAGAGAAGCTGCTGCGAGCCGGTGGTGACGACGACATCGCCCGGCGTCAACATCGTGTCACCCGGCGCGATGCCGTCGAGCTTTAGCGCGTTCGCCAGGATCTTCTCGCGCAGCGGCAGATAGCCTTGGGTGGTGCCGTATTGCAGGGCAGCCTGGGCACTGCGCGGATCACTCAGAATCTCATCCACTGCTGCGCGCATCTCGTCAGCCGGGAACGTCTCGCCATCCACCAAACCGGCGGCGAGGCTGATCAGGTTCGGATTCTCAACCGCCTGCTCCATGAAGTAGCTGATCGGCGGCTCCGCGGTCTGCCGGGCACGCTGGGACAGGTGAAATGACGGCATCATCGTTCGATCCCTTACAGTATCCTGCGGCTTGCCGTTTAGCGCGCCCAGAAGAACGACGCGGCAACTGTCATTTTTCTCGGCGCGCTAAACGCAAGCAAGCCACATCCAACAAAAAACCCCGGGGACGGCCCCGGGGTTGGTATTCACTTTCGATCCTTGCTTCCCCGAGTCATCCTCCAGCCGCGCTGGCAGCGGCGGCGGCAATAGCGGCACCGGCAGCGCTGGCGGCAAGCCGCAAGTTCGCAAGGCCGTTGTTCGCTGATCGCAGACTCATTGGAAGCCCCGTGAATCGAGGTCCTTGAAATCTATCATCTAGGAGCGACGTTGGCAAGCGTCGGCGGCGCGAAATCGTAGCCGACGCAGGGCATGGTTCAATTCTTGTCATTTCTGGGTGACAGAGTGAACGCTGTAGGGACTACACTTGCCTGTCATGTGATGCCGACATTTTTTTCGATGTAACATTGGATGGATCAAGGGGATAGGAAGTTGAGTGCGTGCCAACTGTGTCGAAATCCTGTCGTCTCGAAAATCACCTATGCCTGTGTGCATTTGTGAACCATGCCCGATGTCGATGGCGTCGGCTCGGCGCAAATACTGTTATGGCTTACTTTTGGGGAACTGCGCCTCGACATCGCCAAACGAGAGCGATTTGGCGATGTCGTGCAAGTGCATGAGTTTTGTCACCTTGATTTGAACCAGGCCCGACGCAGCTTGCGCCGGCGGCAGACCCGGGCGGCACACGATGGGCTGTTCCGCTCGTTAGACCATGCGGCCGCGCGACGCTCGTCGAAAGCCGACGCTGGCAGCGTCGGCTACGAGACGCGCGGCGTCCCCCAATGCTCCCGATATTGTCGCCGCACCATCGGGCTGGCTTCCTTGTCGTTTTGGATCTCTTCGGTCTTCGGATCGAAGTGCAGCACTCGGCGGACGCGCGTGGCGATGTTGCCCAGGTGGCACAGCGACGCGGACAGATGGCCGATTTCGATGTCGCCGGCGGGCGTGCGGCTGGTGCGAATGCACTCGAAGAAGTTGCGATGATGGGCGAGCAGGTTGGGCCGGCCCGCGCCGGTGCGAATTTCCTTGTTGCGCGGGCCGTACATCCGCCAGCCCGCTTCCTTGCCGAAGATCATCATCCCATTCGTACCGTAGAAGGCATCGCCGTTTTCGTAACTCTCCATTTTGTAAGGCGTCCAGATGCGCTGCTCGAAGATGAGCTGCTTTTTCTTGCCGATCTTGCCGGCGATGGGCCATTCGAAGACGACCGTTTGGGTGTCGGGGAATTCCTGATCGTCGTCAAAGAAGTACTTGCCGCCCAGCGCGGTGATCGTGGATGGATGCGTATCGACGCCGAGGCCCCAACGGCCGATGTCGAGGTCGTGGACGCCGTCGTTGCCCATGTCGCCGGTGCCGAAGGCGTAGAACCAGCGCCACGAGCCGGGCAGCATGTTGGAGCGGTACGGGACGCGCGGCGCCGGGCCGAGCCAGGTGTCGTAGTCGAGGGTCGCGGGTGGATCGCTCGGTTGCACTTTGCCGATGTTGCGGCGCAGTTGACTGTTCCAGACGCGGACCGCGAGGATTTCGCCGATGGCGCCGCCACGCAGGAGCTCCATGGCGGTCAGCGCGTGCTCGCTCGAGCGAGTCTGCGTGCCGACCTGGCAGATTTTGCGAGCGCGGCGGGCGGCGTCGATCATCAGCCGGCCTTCGCGAATGTTGTGCGAGCATGGCTTTTCGACGTAGACGTGCTTGTCGGCGGCCAGCGCGAGTATCGTGGCGGGAGCGTGCCAGTGATCCGGCGTAGCGATGAAGACGGCATCGATCTCGCGCTGATCGAGCACGCGCCGCAGATCGCCGACCGCCGCAGGCTCGCGGCCATTCGCGGTGGCGTTCTTGACCGCGGCGGCCAGGCGGTTGCGATCGACGTCGCACACATGCGCGATCTGCACGTCGCGCTGCGTCACCAGCGTGCGAATGTGCGACGAGCCCATGCCGCCCGGCCCAATGACGCCGACGACGATGCGCTCATTCGCCCCGTCGGCCCGAGCGTAACTGGCCGCGCTCAACGTCGCGACGCCGGCGGCGGTTTTCTTCAGGAAGCTGCGGCGATTGGTGGCGGCCATCGTAGGTCTCCTTCGCAAGAATGGAGTTTGTGGAATGCCGAGATCATAACGGCTTGAATCACCGAATGCAAACAATCGTGTGCGGCACTTATTCGGGTAGGATTTGCAAACAACTGCCGTCTGACAATCGATAAAACCGGAAATCGCCGTCAAGCGAAAAGATCGTCTTGATGAGGAGGTGTTCGGCCGTGGCGCTCAAGGAAGCATCACCCAAATCCATCGGTCGATCTTGGTACTTTTCCATCAGCCGGGCCATGCGATCTGTTTCGCCTGCCGACAAATCGTGGAGCACAAGCCTTCCGGTGCTCCGCAGTTTCCACAACTCGAACTGGTACACATATCCGCCTACTTCCCCCAACAGATACATGGCCTGGGTGAAGCACGGCCAGGTCGTCAATAACGGCGCCGCCGGCAATCGTCCGGCAGCTGCGCGGCACGCAGCATACTGCGCGTCGTCCGCGTCAAGAAGCGCTACCAGCGGTCCCGTGTCGGTCAGCGTCATAGTCTTCCTTGTCTTCGTTTCTGTTCCATTCCCTTGGCAAATGACCTACCTGGCGTTGCTGACATTTGGGCTCCCCCGGACCTTATCGAGCCGCTTGCCAATGCGCCCAGGGACTCGCCCAGAAAATCGGCAAGCGTGGCAAACCCCGCGGGTTCCATCGCGGCGGCTCCATTGCCGACAAAATGTTCGCGCAAGCAGTCGAGCGCCAGCAATTCCGGCGTGGTGCCTTGCTGTCGTGCGGCCACGTCCAATGCTGTTGTCAAGTCGGGAGTCAAAGGAACTTCCATACGCGCCTCCATTCAAGAAACTGTTGATCCCATTGTTTCGTCATGGGGCGAATACGTCAAGGTATCGAGTCCGTACAAGTTCTTCGGCGTCAATTCAGTTTGACGAGCTTGCCGAAATGGCGTAACGATTAGAATGACATCATGAAACAACTCACCATTCTCGTACGCCCTTTCCGCGCTGAGGCGGTGCTCAAGGCGGTCGGCGAATTGGATGTCAACGCTTGCCTGGTGCAGGAGGCCAAGGGCTACAGCCGGCAAAAGCACTATTTAGAGCGTTATCTGGGCAGCGAGTACAGCATGGCGTTTCTGCCCAAGGTCGAGATCTGCGTTTGGGTCAGCGATCAGCGCTGGCAAGAAGTGGCCGACAAGATGGTCCGCGCCGCCCGCACCGGCCGCATCGGCGACGGCAAGATCTTCGTCATGGATGTCGCCTGGCCGGGGGCGATGGAATTCTGACGTTGAGCCCCGCTTCGCAGAAGCGGGGCGGCATGAAGGCCGCGGCACGACTCGATCCCTTCGCAAGGTATAGTGCCCGCCGCCGTTCTGCGAACGGGGGCTCAACAATGGAGGATCATGACCATGTTCACTACACGCCGTCGTTTTCTTGCCGCTTCGACCGCGGCTGCCGCACTCGCGCCACACATTGCCCTCGGCCAAAACACGCCGACTGCCAACGCAATCTTGCGCATTGGGCTGGTCGGCTGTGGCGGGCGCGGCACCGGGGCGGCGACGCAGGCGCTCAAGGCCGATCGCAATGTCCGCCTCGTCGCCATGGCCGACGTGTTCCGCGATCGCCTCGACGCCAGCCTGAATCGCTTGCGCGACAATCGCGACATCGTCGACAAGATCGACGTTGCCGATGCACGCAAATTCGCCGGCTTCGACGCCTACCAGCGCTTGATCGACTGCGGCGTCGATGTGGTGCTTCTCTGCACGCCGCCAGGCTTTCGGCCGCTCCATATGCAAGCCGCCGTCACCGCGAACAAGCACATTTTCGCGGAGAAGCCGATCGCCGTCGATGCTCCGGGCGTCCGCCGCGTCGAGCGCATCTGCGAGGAAGCGCGCCGCAAGAGCCTGTCGGTCGTATCCGGTCTGTGCCTGCGTTTTTCGAACCATTACAAGGAGATGATGCGCCGCCTGCACGCCGGCGCCATCGGCGCCATCGTCGCATTGCAAGCCAACGATCTGCGCGGCCGCATCTGGATGTTCCCGCGCCAACCCGATTGGACCGACATGGAATGGCAAATGCGCAACTGGTACTACTTCACCTGGCTGTCCGGCGATTTCAACGTCGAGCAGCACGTCCACAATCTCGATGTGTGCGCCTGGGCCATGCGCGGCCAATACCCGGTCAAGGCGGTGGCCCTGGGCGGCCGACAGGTGCGCACCGGCCCGGAGTTCGGCCACATCTACGATCATTTCTCGGTCGTCTACGAATACGAGAGCGGCTTGAAACTCTTCAGCAATTGCCGCCAGCAAGAGCGCTGCGCCGGCGATATGACCGTCCATGCGATGGGCAGCCAGGGCCGGGCCGAGATCTCCGAGCGCCGCATGGTGATTACCGGGCCGAACAACTGGCTGGAGCAGGGCCGCGACAACGATTTCTACCAAACCGAGCACGACGAGCTATTCGCGAGCATCCGCGCCGGCCGGCCGATCAACAACGGCGCGTACATGTGCAAGAGCACGTTGATGGCGATTCTGGGGCGGATGGCCGCGTACACGGGTCGCGTGATCACGTGGGACCAGGCGTACAATTCGCGTGAAGATCTGAGTCCGCCGCGCTACGAATGGGGCCCGATCGAGACGCCGCGCGTTTCCCAACCAGGGCAGACGCCGTTTGTGTAGATTACCCCCGGCAGGATTCGAACCTGCGACCCTCGGTTTAGGAAACCGATGCTCTATCCCCTGAGCTACGGGGGCGACCGATTATTTGCAGGGTTTTTTGACTTGTGATTGTCCTTCGTTAGAATGACACCCGTTCTGACACCCGCCAAGAAAATTGGCTGCCCGTTGGCGCGGGCAGCCGGGTGTCACGGTGAAACCCGCTTTCAGGAGGCAATCACCATGACGAAGGTTCATTCTACCAAGCCCGCAAAGCCCTATCCAGACTTCCCCCTTTTTCCGCACGCCACCCGGCGTTGGGCGAAGAAGATCCGCGGCCGGATGAGCCCAAAATGAATCAAGCCAATCCTCGGACTTACCGCACAATCTCCTCTATCACATGCCCGTGCACGTCGGTCAGCCGGCGGTCGATGCCGTTGTGGCGGAAGGTGAGGCGCGTGTGATCGATGCCCAAGAGGTGCAGCATCGTGGCGTGCAGGTCGTAGCAGTACATCGGGTGCTCGGCGGCGCGGAAGGACCATTCGTCGCTGGCGCCATGCGTGACGCCGCCTTTGACGCCGCCGCCCGCCAGCCAGCTCGTGAACGTGAACGGGTTGTGATCGCGTCCCTTGGTCCCCTGGCTGCACGGCATGCGGCCGAACTCGGTGGTCCAGTGGACGATGGTTTCGTCGAGCATGCCGCGGCGCTTCAGGTCCTTGATGAGTGCGGCGGCGGGCTGGTCCATGCTCGTGCCCATGTCCCAATGATCGCGGGCGATGTCCTCGTGTGAATCCCAATTGCGGCGCGGGAAGCCGTTGTCCGCCCCGGACCAGATTTGCACGAAGCGCACGCCGCGTTCCAGCAGCCGCCGGGCGATCAGGCAGTTGCGGCCGAATTCCTCGGTGATGGGGCGATCGAGGCCGTACAGGCGGCGCGTTGCTTCAGTTTCACCGGCAATGTCGAGCACTTCGGGAGCGCTGAGTTGTAGCCGGGCGGCGAGTTCGTAGGTTTGGATGCGGGCGTCGAGACGGCTATCGCCGGGGCGCGTCTCTTGATGTCGCCGGTTCATCTGTTGCAGCAGGCGCAAACCGTCGCGCTCGGCGTCCGGCGTGACATAGTTGTTGGCGCTGGGGAACAGATCGAAGATTGGGTTGCGATCGCTGGGCCGGAGCATCGTGCCCTGGAAACTCGCGGGCAGGAACGCGGCGCTCCAGTTGGCGGGGCCGTTAGGAGCGAAGCCGCGCGAATCGGGCAGTACAACGAACGCCGGCAGGTCTTGCGTCATGCTGCCCAGGGCGTAATTGACCCAGGCGCCCATGCTGGGGAAGCCGGGCAGGGCGAAGCCGGTGTTTTGCATGAACGTGGCCGGACCGTGGACGTTGGACTTCGCGATCAGCGCTGGCAGAAAGGCGATGTCGTCCACGCAGGTCGCCAGATGCGGCAGCAGATCGCTGATCCATTTGCCGCACTGCCCATGTTGCCGCCAGCCCCAGGGGCTTTGCATGACGGCGCCGGGCGAGCTTTGGAACAATTCGACACGGCCACCGGGATTGAACGGCTGCCCGTTGCGCTGGATGAGGAGCGGTTTGTAGTCAAAGGTGTCGCATTGGCTGGCGGCGCCGGACATGAAGAACTGGACGACGCGTTTGGCCTTGGCCAGGTGATGTAGGCCACCGCCCAAGTCGGCGTTTGGCGCAGGCCGATCCTGGGCGAGCAGTCGGTCTTCGCCCAACAGCGCGGCCAGTGCGATGCCGCCGAGGCCGCCGCCGGAGTGCCAGAGGAAATCGCGACGATTCATGCAGTTTTCCGCTGAATCGATACGTGCCACTTCCATCACGCATCGGGCGGAGTCCCCTGCGCTTGCAACTTTTCCCGCAGTTGCTGGATCAGTTTTGCTTGTTCTTCGATTTGTCGCTTGGCCTGCTCGGCTTGTTGTTGTGCCTGCTCGGCCTGTTGTTGTGCCTGCTCGGCTTGTTGTTGTGCCTGCTCGGCCTTATCGAGGACTTGTTGAAACGATTGAAACACCTTGCCGTCCGGACCATAGAGTTTCAGCTCGTCGCGTTCCTTGACAAAGCGAACCTGCAGCCGAGGGCTGATCCAACCATTCATATCGGCAATAGGTTCCAGTCGGCCGTTGCGGCGGAGCCAACCGGACACTTCGCCGGTGTCGGGATCATAAACGTAGTATTCCTCGACGCCATAGCGTTCGAAAAACTGGAACTTGGCGACCATTTCGCCGTGGCGATTCCCCGGAGAGAGAATCTCCCAGACGACCTGCGGTGCGATGCCGCCTTCTTCCCATTGCCTGTAAGAACGCCGATCGCCCTTGGGACGACCGAAAGCGACCAAGACATCCGGCGCCGTGCGGATGCCCGGTTGGCCTTCCACGGGATACCAAAACAAATCGCCAGCCACAAACACATCACCTTGGTTTGCGAAGATTGCTTCGAGATTGTCCTTGACGATGACAATCCAGCGAAACTGCACGGTGTTCTCGGCCATGGGAAGACCATCGGTTTCGGGATAATAAATTCGCTTGCGCGGCGGCAGAATCGCTGAACTCATGATGGGCCACCCTCGTCCGGAGTCCTGGAATCTCGATCTCATCGTATCAAATGCGAATCGTACACGCCAGCCAATCAATCAACGAACATGAACTCGTTGGCGTTGAACAAGAGTCGGCACGCATTCACCAGGCCATGTCGTTCCGTGTAACGAACCAGCTCGGCACGTTCGCCCGGCGTCGGTGCGCGACCAAATGCCAGCCGGTATGCCGTATCGGTCTGTTTCGCCGGATCCGACGCCATTTTGCGCACGCGTTCCGCAAAAAACTCCGCCTGTTGCACCATGAACGGGTTGTTCAAAAGGGCAAGCGCTTGCAGGGCCGTCATCGTCGTGTTGCGCACTGGGACGTTGATGTTCGGATCGGCGCAATCCAATGTCTCCAGGAACGGGTTCGGCACGCTGCGGACGACGAAGCGATAGACCGTGCGCCGCCAGGTGTCGGGGTGCGTGCTCTTGGTCGCGTCGAGGTGATCGTAGATCGGCGAATGGTCGTCTTTGAAGCGGAACAAGTCGTAGCCGGGGCCGTGCATCTGCGGATTGAGCTTGCCGCTGACCGCCAGGACGCTGTCGCGGATCGATTCGGCGTCGAGGCGGAGGCGGTTCATGCGCCACAGGTAGCGGTTGTCGGAATCGCGCTTGGCGTAGTCGGCGTTGTGCGTGGAGGATTGGCGATACGCGGCGCTGGTGACGATCAACTTGTGCAGCCGCTTGAACGAATCACCGTTGTCGCGGAATTCGCAGGCGAGCCAATCGAGCAGTTCCGGATGCGAGGGCAGGCTGCCGTTCTTGCCGAAGTCGTTGGGCGTATCGACGATGCCTTTGCCGAAGTGGTAATGCCAGACGCGGTTGACGATGGAGCGCCAGGTGAGGGCGTTTTCGTCGTCGCACAGCCAATGCGCCAGCGCCGCGCGCCGGCCCCCTTCATTCGCTTGCGGCTTAGCGGAGCGAGTCGCCGCAAAATGATAATCCAATTTCGGGAACATCGTCGACAACGCGCCGGCCTGGGCCAGCAATCCAGGCCGCTCCACGTCGCCGCGGGCGAGGATATGGATCGGTCGCGGCGGAATGGGGCGGACAGCGAATGCTTGCGTTTTCGCATCCTTCCTCGTCACCGGCCGATCGCCGCGCTCGACGCCGGCGAATACCGCCTGAAGCTGGTAGTAATCCTTCATCGGGATGGGATCGAACTTGTGCTCGTGGCAGCGGGCACAATGAACCGTCAGGCTGTTGAAGGTCGCGATCGTGTTCGAGACCATGTCGTCGCGATCCAGGGCCCGCGTCTTCTCCTTGTCCACCGTGCCTTCGCGCAGCTCGACGTGGCCGACGAAATCCCACGGCCCGGCGACAACAAAGCCGGTGGCAATGACGCCGTCCGGATCCTCTGGAAACAACACGTCGCCGGCGAGTTGATATTGAACAAAACGGCGGAACGGCAGCTCGCGGTTGAAGGACCGGATGACCCAGTCGCGGAACAGCCAGGCCCACAGGCGACGTTTGTCCTTGTCGTAGCCGTGCGTGTCGGCGTAGTGAACAATGTCGAGCCAGTGCCGGCCCCAGCGCTCGCCATAGTGCGGCGACGCCAGCAAACGATCCACGAGTTTCTCGAACGCCTCGCCCGACGCCTCGCCCAGAAACTCGCGAATTTCCGCCGGCGTCGGCGGCAGGCCGTGGAGATCGTATTTCACGCGGCGCAGAAACGTGAGCCGATCCGCCGGCGAACTCGGCTTCATGCCTTTCGCTTCGAGCATCGCCAGGATGAAGTGATCGATCGGCGTCCGGCACCATCCCGGGTCGTTGACGTGCGGCAGCGGCGGACGTTGCAAAGGCCGCAGCGACCACCAGGATTCCGACGGGCTCGTCTTCTTTTTCACCAACGACAGCCCATCGGGCCAGGGTGCGCCGCTGTCGATCCACCGGGCGATCAGCGCCACGTCATCGGCCGGCAGCGGCTCGGCCTGGCGCGGCATCTTCGGCATCGGGCCGGCGATCATCTCGTAGAGTCGGCTCTTTTTCGCGTCGCCGGCAACAATCACCGGTCCCTTGGCGCCGCCCTCCAGCACTGTCGCGCGGCTGGACAAATCGAGGCCGCCCTTGGCTTTGTCCGAATGGTGGCAACTAAGGCAGTGCTTTTGCAGCAAGGGTGCGATCTTCTCGGGGAATAGGCGCTCGCGCTGCATCGGGGCATCCTGGGCAAATCCCAGCGCAACCAATGCGGCGAAGCCGATGAACAGGCCAACGAGTGCGTGGACGATTGGTTTCATGGAAAAACAAACCGAAGGACACGGCCAACCAATAGTCTACTCGTTCTTGATTCGATGCGACAGAGATTGACGAAGCCGCGGCGGTTTCAACCTCGCCTCGACGTGCTTGCGCGGAAATGATAACGTTTCGGCAAGAAACTCGCTCTGCGGAAATCGCCATGCAACCGATTGAACCCCTGTCGCTCATGGATGAAAGAACCGATGAGCGGTCCGCGCCGCGGCGCCGATCGTGGCGCGCCAAGTTTCACGATGCGCTGCGCGGCTTGAAGCACGGCATTCGCGGGCAGAGCAGTTTCTTCGTGCACTTCTTTTTCGCCGCCCTGGTGCTGGCCGCCGCGGGCATGTTGCATTGCAGCCTGACGCAATGGTGCTTGTTGCTCCTGTGCATCGGCGGCGTTCTGGCGGCGGAGTTGTTCAACAGCGCCATCGAAACGCTTTTTCGCGGTCTCGACGAAGCGACGAAGGAACGCTGTTGGCGCAGCCTGGACATCGCGGCGGGCGCTGTGCTGCTGGCCAGCATCGTGGCGGTCGTCGTCGGCGTCATGGTTTTCGTGCAGCGATTCGTACAGATTCTGTGGCCCGAGTAGCACGCTCCATACCGTAGCCGCGGGATTCGCTGCGCTCATCCCGCGGCTTGGGAGCGTTCGTCGTTACGGGAGCAGGCTCGGGCGGCCCTGACGGCTCATTTGCTCTTCCATGTTTTCACGGAACATGAAAAAGTCGCGCGGGCCGCGCGCCCACGGGTGATACGGGTACTGCGCTTCGGGCGGCTGCATTGGCGGCGTCACGGCAAACTTCCCGCCTTGAATCGGGTAAACGCACGGCCGAATGCCCTGGAACGGCTCGAAACACGGCCGCAAGCAATAGTTGGGGCCGATGGTTTGGCCGTTGGGGCAGAGGATGTAGAAGCCCGGGCCGCACGCATCGGGGGCATAGCCGAGCGGTACACGCGACACCGGCGCATGATACTGGCCGGTCACCGGGGAGTATTGGGCACTTGCGGTGGATGCGAGGAACAACGCCGACGCCAGCGCGCCGGCCCACGATTTGGTCGCTGTCATGGCGACTCCTTCCATGTGTGTGGGGAATATCCTGGTGAAGGCGGAGTACGCCTCTCGGCAAGCGTACCCGATGGAAACGCTGGAGGCGGCGGCAGACAAATCAGCGATCTGGAAAAATCGACAGGTATTGCGGCGTGATTGCGCCAGCAGGCAAACGTGGGGCGATGGGCAGGCTTTTCGCCGTCGGCAGAATCGGTGGAAGCGGCAGGGCCTGTGCCTTGTGAAGACCAAATTGCAAATTGCAAATTGCAAATTGAGTGTGCGGCCTGCGACCCAATTGACAATTTGCAATGGTCAATTTTCAATTTGCAATTCTGGCTTGAAAACAAACCAGCCGGCCCTGGGGGACCGGCTGGCTTGATCGGCGGGGACGATTAGACGATTAATGGCCGCCCATCATCATGCCGAGCGGGGGTTGCGGCGGGCCGGACGGCGCGCCGTACAGGGCGTTGTTCGGGACCGCCCATTGCATCGTCGGGCTGACGAAGACGGGGGCGAACTGGATGCGCTGGGCGCCGCCCGGAGCGCAGCCGTAACCGGCACACTGCGTGTTGATCTGGTAGCCGTGGTTCTTGTAGTAAGAGACCCAGTCGATGTTGTCGAGGGCGCCGTAATAGCGCTTCAGGGCATCGTAATAATCGTGCCAGAAGCGTTGCAGGCGTTCTTCCTCAACCGACATGTGGCGGTTGCGGTGGGCGAACACGTTCCACCACGGCTGATACCCGCCGTAGTGCGCACTGCCCCATTCCGCCCGCGCACTGCTGGCCACGCCAAGCACGGCCACAGCGGCGCACACAAGACTTGCAAAGCGTTTCATCGCGACTCCTTGTGACAGGTGACCCCGAATACGTGCCGTCCCTCCGTGAGCAGCCCGTGCCCAGTCCCTTACTGAGCGTTTGCCGGGCTGCGGGTCAGCGGCACTTGAGTATTCCGCGATGCGGCTTTGTTCCACCAAGGAGCGCCGCATCCAACACACCTACCATCGGCCGGATGTTCCGCAAAACCCGAATAAAAATGCAATTCGCCCGCCGAGGGTTGTTTTACCTTTTCGGCAGCTTCGTTAAAGGCGGCAAGGTTGCTGCAATTTGCCCGGTTTCCATCTTGACCATAAGAATGATCCATAGATTTCGCAGATTACGCAGAATCGAAATCGAGCGTTCGTTTTCGCGGTCGAGAAGGCAGGCGCCATTCACGAATGTTGCTGGGCATGGTTCACAAATGCGCACAGGCATAGGTGCTTTTCGAGACGACAGGATTTCGACACAGTTGGCACGCACTCAACTTCCTATCCCCTTGATCCATCCAATGTTACATCGAAAAAAAAGTCGGCATCACATGACA
>Ga0209726_10005768_pt1 | contig 14805 bp, 16 predicted proteins | sample Subgrocontami54m_FD_187453 | JGI IMG/M metagenome (GOLD analysis project Ga0209726, IMG submission 187453) | Subsurface groundwater microbial communities from S. Glens Falls, New York, USA - GMW46 contaminated, 5.4 m (SPAdes) (version 3) | ecosystem: Environmental > Aquatic > Deep subsurface >... | reverse complement strand
TAAACATTGAGGCCTTCGGCAAGAAATATATGTGGACTATCAAAGAGCGTAACAACCGCGACGTCACGCACCTGATGATCACCAATTACTGATATGGCCGACCGCATCTCCGAAAAAGAGCTGGTACTGCCCGCGCTGCTGTGCATGGTCCAAAGCCCGCGCAAGACTCTTTCCACGTCCCAGCTATTGAAGGAATTGACAGAGATGCTGCGTCCGACCGGTCAAGACGCCGAGATCTTGAACAACCGGGGCGACACCAAATTCTCACAAAAAGTTAGAAACGCTCTCGGATCGCATAAGACTATAGAGCGTTTGGGCTTTACCGTCTATGAGAGGCGCGGGACTCAAGGTTATTGGACCGCCACTCGCCGGGGCGAGACGTTTTTGGAGGAAAACCTGCCACTGCTTACTTACGCTCTGGGTAATGACTTTTCTTACGAGGACGTCAAAGACGTGTTGAATGAGCAGGTCGAATATGAAAAATCGAAGAAGCCTCGGCCGCATCCTGTGCTTTTCGACGAGGATATCACCATCAAAGAAGGCATGAAGGCGACTGTCGAGCGCAGCGTTTACGCGAGGTCGGCCAAGCTCAGGGACGCGGCCATTGACTATTACACTAAAAATGGCCGTATCCTCTGCGGCGCCTGCAGATTTGATTTCGAACAGCGTTATGGCAGGCTCGGCCGCGGTTTCATCGAAGTGCATCACCACCGGCCGGTATTTGCCTATGAGGGGCAGGACCTGAATAAAGCCATACGCGAGGCGCTCAAAAATGTCAGCCCCCTATGCTCCAATTGCCACCGCATGGTACACAGACGAAGGGACAAGGTGTTGTCTGTGGATGAACTCAAGGCCTTGATCGTACCGTAAATATTATTTAAATAATCGGCGGGCCTCCCTTTGCTGGAAAACACCCTTTTTGTTATCGGCTCCCTGCTTTTTTTCGTGTTCCCATTTATCATCTTTCCGGTGTGGATGGGCGGCGACTGCCTTAAGCGGGAGGAATGGACGCCGCGTTTCCGCAGGGGCTGGATAGGGGCCATGCTGCTGGCCTGGCCGATGGCCGGCTATCTGTACGCGCTTATTGCCGCCCGCAGGGCGTCGCATAAACTCATGGCGCTGGTGATGATCGCCTACTTTCTAGTCGGCTATGGCGAGGCCCTGTCTCTGCAGTTTCAACAGAGAAAAGAGGCCCTGACGTCTCTGCTGTGGCTGGAGCGTAGGGTGCAGCAATCACCCAGCCAAGTGCTGTCCAAGCAGGAAAAGCATCAGACGCTGGCAGCCCTGGGCGATTTGCGCCGGGAGATAGGCTCGCATTCTGCTCTGTCCAGGAAGCTGCGTGAGGATCTGGCCCTGTTTTATTCACTGAACTCCTATATGTTCGGAGAGAGGAAGACCAGCAGATTCGTCGTGCGCGACTGGCTGGAGCGCTTTGAAAAAAGGCATTACAGCCCCCCGTATTTGCCTCGCGGTTTGCTTGAACTAGTCTCTTTACTTGTATTTCCATGGGGCAGGGCCTGGCAAGTGACTCTTTTTTACCTAGCGTACCTGCTGGCTATGCTTTTTAACCTGTATCGCCTCAAGGCTAATGCATTCAATTAGAAATAACTTGTTAATATTACATAAAGATATTACTTATTAAATGATGTTTGTATGGTTCTAATAATCTACTTTAGCATCTATAATGACTAAATAATGGGTTATGGTAGTAATATTTAACGAAATTTTGAATATTTAACCCACTTTAATATAATAAGAGACTGTTCAAAAGCTGTGAATATCTAAAATTGCCAATTTTACTCACTTTTTTGCTAAATTTTAAGCACTTTTTTCGGCTAACTCAAAGCTTTTTTGCCTCGAGATTAACCTTCCAGAAGTGCAGACTTAGAGCTGAAACGGGACTAGTTGTTTTTTTCTTTCTTTTTAAAGGTTTGAGCCTTGATTTCTCGCTAGTGCTAAAGTATAATTAAGGTACATTTCAAATCTAAGTATTGTTTGATTAACTTAATCAGAACTTTAAAAAAGGCCTGTTATGGTCTCACACAGTTTGCCAACAAAAATTGTAACGCTGATCACAGCCATTTCATTTATTGTGAGTCCTGCTGCGCTTGCGGCCCCGCAGAAGCCGGATTATAAAAAATATGTCGAAACAGACTCTTCAGTCCAGACCTTTGAAGATTTCAAAAAAGCTTTAGATACGGCCAATTATAGGATGACGCGCAAAAAGTGGATGACCGATCTTGAATCATCCAATGTAACCGCACGCGCGGCAATGACGCCACAGGCGAATGCAAGTCCCACTCCCCGTGGCGGCGCCGGCGGAGGATTTATACCCGCGGGTGGTCCCGTACCCAATCTGGCCGCGATGAACCCTTCCAACGGATACCGTCTGCCGATGCAGCCCACTTATGTTGAGAGCGGCCCCATAGGCATGCAAGCCGAACCCGCCAACCCGATCGTTGTGGAAGTGCAGCCCGGCACATTTTTTTATTACACACCGGACCCCGAGCGCAGGCTGTACAAGCGCGAGTATCTGAGTGCCACCGGTTTTATCGCCCGCGATGTAAATTTTCTGGACATCAACGGCAGGCTGGTCAGGCAGGAGAGCTTCAAGCAGGACACCAGCATGCTGTCGTCTGTGAACTACTATTATAAAAACACCACTGACATCGCTTACTACATGATGGATTTTTATTCCGGCCCTTCGACGCTGGTTTATAACGCGGTATACGAGGGGATATACCTCACAAACCTCACCTGGTTCGCAGCGGGACGGCAGACCGCCATTAATTTTTATCACGAGGGCTCGCTGGTCGAAACCAGCAATTTTGACACTCTAGGCAGGCTGACCAGCCACGTTTACAACGACGAAGCCCAGACAACTTTTAATATCACCTATAAGGCGGCGGACACAAACGAGGTCGCGCGCATAGTTAAAACCGATGCAGTTTCAGCCATAAGAAAAGAATTCGATTTTGAGACGGCTCAGGCCAGGGAATTTGACGGCGTTACTCAAACGGCCAGCTACCGGTTCAGCGTAGACAACTGGCGCGTCGCGCCGGAGTACCGTCTGGCGATGGGGCGCGTCGAAGAGCTCAAGCTGTGGGACGGAAGTGGGACTCTGTGGATAGAACTGTCGCGCGCTCCTGAGGAACTTCTAAGATCGGTGAGCCAACCCTACCTTCAGGCTTTTTTGAACACTGCCCATGCGACCACGGGCCTCACTCAGAGCTTTATCGGCGGCAACGTCAACAACAACCCTTACGGCACTTACACCTATGACATGGCGCTTTTCGCCATAGGCGATTTCAGCGTCAACAGCGACCATATTGTGAACACCTACGCGCTGAACCGCGCCTCCGCGGTCGACGCGGCCAGACCCGCTACCTACAATACCGACTATAACCCTCGTTGGGGCCTTTACAATAATGTGCGCATAGCCAACTTCACACAGCCCAACTGGTGGGACACTTGGGACTGGAGCATACACGGCGGTCCTAGCGCCTGGATAGGCATGGCGGCGCTACAGGACTACATGCGCGGCCGTGATGACGTGCCCAACGCTTATGTTTTCGCCGAGCAGAGGGCGAGTTTTCTGGTCTCCATGCAGGACACCGACGGCGGCATACGCATGGGACCGCAGCTGCAGTTTCACCCCAACGGTACCAGTTTTTATTGGAACCTCAAGTCCACGGAAAACAACATGAGCGCGCTTTATTTTCTCGAGGCGTTCGCCAGCATCACCACCGACCCTACGCTTAAGGCCAAGTACCAGTTGGCCGCCGACAAAATCTACACCTGGCTCAAGACTATGTACGATAAAAACGAAAACGCATTTCACCGCGGCGCCGTGTATACGGGCGGTGTCTGGGTGAAAGACGCCCACAGCCTTTATGCCTCGGATACGGCCAATTGGGCCCCGATGGAGCGTATGCTCAACGACAGCTTTTTCGGCGCCACGCGCGCGGCCCGCTTGACAGAACTGGACGAGATGCTGGACGCGGTGGTCACCAAGACCGGCGTTTACATGAGCTCGCCCGACGGACCTCAGCTTGTAGGCATCAGCTACTCACCCAGCTCCAAGGCGCTGGTCAAACCCGGTTTTCCGGGGATTGTCGGCGTGGTTTCCATCGAATGGTCCTCACAGTACGCTCTCAGACGCCTGCGCATGTCCCAGGAATGGGCCAGGCTCGGAGACTCCGCACGTGCCGCGGCGGATTTAAACGCTTACAATCAGATGGTCACACGCCTGGGCACCTATTTCACCAACGGCGTGGCCCCTTACGCGGTCTGGGGCGACGGCAGCATCGCCGGAAATGTGGCCACAGGCCACGGCTGGAGGACGCCCAATTCCACGGCGTCTCTGGCCAGCAGCTATTACATCTACGCGCTGTCCGGATACGACCCGCTTTTGCTTCGCGGCGAGATCTAAATCCCCTCGATTTGAAGCGTCACCCCGTTTTTTAGCCCCCCTCCCGCTTCTGCCTGGATAATTGACATAGCAGCTTATATATGTTACAATTCTTTCGATATATATAATAGTAGATTACTCATATAAGAGAGCCTGTATGGACCATTTAGACAAACTCGAAAACCAGTCGATATTCATTCTGCGCGAGGCCCATAAAAAATTCAAAAAACTGGCTATGCTCTGGTCCGTCGGGAAGGATTCCAACGTGCTGCTGTGGCTGGCGCGCAAGGCGTTTCTTGGCCACGTGCCCATCCCTCTGGTGCACATCGACACAAGCTACAAGATGCCCGAAATGATAGAGTTTCGCGATCGCTTCGCCAAGGAATGGGGCCTGAACCTGATCGTCGGGCAAAACACCAAGGCGCTGGGTGAAGGCATGCAATACACCCAAGGCCGCATCAACTGCTGCAGCGCGCTGAAGACGGCGGGACTTCAGCAGATCATGGAAACCTACGACTACAAGGGGCTGATCCTGGGCATACGGCGCGACGAGGAATCGACGCGCGCCAAGGAACGCTATTTTTCCCCGCGCGACAAGAACTTCGAATGGGATTTCAAGGACCAGCCGCCGGAGCTCTGGGACCAGTTCAAGACCAATTTCGACGAGAACACGCACATCCGTATTCATCCATTGTTGCACTGGACAGAAGTCAATGTTTGGGAATACATCAAGCGCGAGAACATCCCTGTGGTGAGCTTATATTTTTCAAAAAACGGCAAACGTTACCGCAGTCTCGGCTGCGCGCCCTGCACGTTTCCCGTGGAGTCGTCGGCAAGCACTATCGACGAAATCATCACCGAGCTTAAACAAGGCAAAACGTCTGAACGCGCCGGCCGCGCTCAGGACCAGGAAGACACGTATGCTATGCAGAGGCTGAGACAGAAAGGGTACATGTGATGATCGCCACCGACGCACCCGTCCATCAGGATTCGGGTACGGAAACGCTCAAGATCGTCATGGTGGGTCATGTGGACCACGGCAAATCCACACTGGTCGGCAGGATACTGCATGAGACCGGCTTCATCCCCGAGTCCAAGATCAACCACGTGAAGAAAGTCTGCGACGACCAGGGTAAGGGGTTTGAATTCGCTTTCCTTCTGGACGCGCTGGAAGAGGAGCGCGACCAGGGCATCACCATCGACGTGTCGCAGATGTTTTTCAAGACCAAAAAGCGAAACTACGTGATTATCGACGCGCCCGGACACAAGGAATTTTTGAAAAATATGATCTCGGGCGCCTCCAACGCCGACGTGGCGTTTCTTTTGATAGACGCCGAGGAGGGCATACAGGAGCAGACGCAGCGCCACGCGTATCTGTTGTCGCTTTTGGGCATCAAGCAGATAGCCATCGTCGTGAACAAAATGGACCTGGTGGGTTATTCCGAAAATGTGTTCAACTCAACCCGAGAGGTCTATAGCAAATACCTGCGGACCATAGGCGTCACGGCCCGTACGTTCATCCCGATCTCCGCCTATCACGGCGAAAACGTATCTTCCAAAAGCTCGAAAATGCCCTGGTATCAGGGGCAGAGCATACTGGAGATACTCGACAACTTCGCCGCGCATGACGACAGGTCGCTTTTACCTTTCCGGTTTCCTGTGCAGGACGTTTATAAATTCGACAAGCGGCGCATCATTGCCGGACGCGTCGAGACCGGCAGGGTGGCCGTGGGGGACGAGGTGCTGTTTCTGCCGTCAGGCAAGTCCACGCGCGTGAAGACCATAGAAAAGTGGAATTCCGAGGCGCCGACCGCCGCCGAGGCCGGGCAGTCGGTCGGGTTCACTATGGAGGAGCAGATATTCGTGGAGCGCGGCGACATCGGCTGCCTGCCCAAAGAAAGGCCCATGATCTCGGACCGCTTCCAGGCCAATATCTTCTGGATGGGCAACAAGCACCTGGAAAAAGGCGGTAAGTATATTTTGAAACTCGCGACACAGGAGATAGAGTGCGTGGTCGAGTCGATACTCAAAGTGATCAACTCCTCCACACTTGAGGAGATATCCAAGAATGCCGCCAGTGTCGCCAAGAACGAGGTGGCCGAGATGATACTGTCCACCAAAAAGCCGATAGTGTTCGATACTTTCGACGAGGTCCCGGAGACCGGACGTTTCGTGCTGGTGCATGAGCACGACGTGCGTGGAGGGGGCATCATTTTGAAACGGGCCGAGCCCATACTCGGGATGAACATTTAATGATAACGAAAAAAGACCTCCCCCCACTGAACATCGAATACGAAAAGGCATCGGCCGTAGCGCTGTTGGTCTGGGCGCTCAAGACATTCGCGCCCAAGATAGCGCTGGCCTCGTCTTTCGGCGCCGAAGACATGGTGCTGATAGACATCCTGAGCAAACTTAAGCCCCAGATCCGTGTGTTCACGCTGGATACCGGTCGCCTCAACGAAGAGACGTATGAGGTAATGGACCGCGTTCGCCGCAGGTATCAAATCCCTGTCGAGACGTATTTCCCGCAGGCCGAAAAGGTGCAAGCGCTCGAGAGGCAGAAGGGTTTTTATTCTTTCCGCGAGTCGGTGGACAACAGGAAAGAATGCTGCGCACTACGCAAGGTGGAGCCTCTGGGCCGCGCGCTGCAGGGACTGGACGCGTGGGTCACCGGACTTCGCCGCTCGCAGTCGGCGACGCGCATTGAGGTGCAAAAGATAGAGCCGGACGCCGCTCGCGAAGGCCTTTTTAAGATCAACCCGCTGGCGGACTGGAGTCAGGAGGACGTCTGGAATTACATCAAAAAAAACGATGTACCTCACAACAAGCTGCATGACCAGGGCTATCCTTCTATAGGTTGCGCGCCATGCACGCGCGCGGTGGGGCCCGGCGAGGACGTGCGCGCCGGCCGCTGGTGGTGGGAAAACCCCGACCACAAAGAGTGCGGCCTGCACCCGCCCAAAAAGGACAAATGAGAATTGCTTTAAAGCGCGTGCATAAAAGCTTTGAACAAAACGGACAGCGTATTCAGGTGCTGCATGATGTGAATTTCAGCATCGAGGAAGGCGAGTTTATCTGCGTGATCGGTCCCTCCGGTTGCGGCAAGTCGACGCTGATCTCTCTGATCTCGGGCCTGGAGTTCCCCGACTCGGGCGAGGTGTTCGTCGACTCGAAAATAGTTGAAGGTCCGTCGCGCGACGTACTCATGGTTTTTCAGGAAGCGGCGCTGTTTCCGTGGCTGAGCGTCATCGACAACGTTGAGTTTGGCCTCAAGATTGCCGGCGTGCCGCAACAAGAGAGGAAGGAGCGCGCGCTTGAGGCAATCAAGATGGTGCATCTTTCGCGTTTTATCAATGCGCAGCCGCATCAGCTTTCGGGCGGCATGCGCCAGCGCGCGGCGATAGCGCGGGCCTTGGTGATGGACCCCAAGATACTTTTGATGGACGAGCCTTTCGCGGCGCTGGACGCGCAGACGCGGCAGATGCTGCAGGAAGAGCTGCAGGACATCTGGCAGAAGACCAAAAAAACGGTGCTGTTCGTGACGCACAACGTGCGTGAGGCGACATTCCTGTCCGACCGTGTGCTCGAGATCACGGCGCGGCCCGGTACCATCAAAAAAGAATACCCGATACACATCGCGCGCCCGCGCCGCGAGCAGGACCCCGCTCTTTTGGCCGTTCAGACAAAGATCATGGGTTCTCTCAAGGACGAGATCAGCAAGGTGGCCAAAGAGCAGCTCGACATCGATTACACCGTTTCCAAAGACGGCGTGCTGACGCCTGTGGACAGGAACGTGGGGAGCAACATCTAGTGATACGTATTCCCGAGACCATTTATCAGATTATGCTGGACCACGCGCACAAGGGGTTTCCCAACGAGGCCTGCGGCATACTCGCCGGAAAAGGCGCCGCCCAAGGCGACAAGACGGTCAGCGATTTTTTCCCCATGCGCAACCTGGACGAGTCCAGCATCAGTTATTTCATGGACCCCAAGGAGCAGTTGGCCGTGTTTAAAAAAATGCGCGAGCACGGCGTCGAGATGACGGGAATTTTCCATTCGCACGTGGCCAGTCAGGCCTATCCTTCACAGAAGGACGTGCGTCTGGCGTTTTATCCCGAAGTCAGCTACCTGATCGTGTCGTTGTCCGAGAAGGGCCATCCGGTGCTCAAGTCTTTCCATATCCAGGATGAAGTCGTCAAAGAGGAGGAAGTGCGCATTGACTGAAACGGCGTCCAACGAGTTCATTAAAATCAGATTGAACGGCAAAGAGACCGAGATCAAGACAGGTCTGAGCGTTACCGACCTTTTGCTTAAATGGAAGATCCGGGCGGAGCTGGTCACCGTCGAGGTGAACGAAAACATTCTGCAGAAACTGGACTACGACACCACACGGATCAAGGCCGGCGACAACGTCGAATTCGTGTTTTATATGGGCGGAGGAGCTTAAAGCCATGAAGGAGAACTCATGAACAACAAAGTCAGCACCAGCATCCTGGACCTGATCGGCAACACGCCCATGGTAAAGCTCATGAAGGTGCCGGAAAAAAATTCAGCGGCCATTTACGCGAAGCTCGAGATGTTCAATCCGGGCGGCAGCGTTAAAGACCGCATCGCGCTGAACATGATCGAGCAGGCCGAAAAAAAAGGCCTACTCAAACCCAGCTCGGTGATCGTGGAGCCGACCAGCGGCAACACCGGCATAGGACTGGCCATCGTGGGAAGCGTGAAGGGTTATAAAGTGATACTGACCATGCCCGAAGGCATGAGCCAGGAGCGCATACAGATCCTGCAAAGCTTCGGAGCGGAAGTGATTTTGACCCCGGCCAAGGAAGGCATGGTAGGCGCTGTGGAGAAGGCGCGCGACATCGTCGCCTCGATGAAGGACGCGTTCATGCCTCAGCAGTTCGTGAACCCGGACAACCCGGCCATGCACCGCAAGACTACGGCCAGAGAGATACTGCGCGACACCGACGGCAACATCGACGCGTTCGTCGCGGGCGTGGGCACAGGCGGCACTATCACCGGGGTGGGCGAGGTGCTGAAAAAACACAACCCCAAAATCAAGATCGTGGCCATAGAGCCCAAGACGTCGAACGTGCTTTCAGGCGGCAAGGCGGGTCCGCACATGATACAGGGCATCGGCGCTGGCTTCGTGCCGGACGTGCTCAACCGCGAGGTCATCGACGAGATCATACCCATCGACGATCAAGAGGCCTATCAGATGGCCAAGCGGCTGTCGCGCGAGGAAGGCATCTTCGCCGGTATCTCCAGCGGCGCGGCATGCGCGGCGGCGCTGCGTGTGGCCAAGACTCTGGGAGCGGGCAAGACGCTGGTGGTGATATTTCCCGACTCAGGCGAGCGGTATTTGAGCATCGAGCCTTATTTCAATCTCGGATAAGCGGCCCCTTTGAAAAGCTCCGTTGTTTTAAAAAACAAAGAATTGGTTTTCCGCGTCCTCAGGCAGGCGGTGTTTTACGCGCTGCTCATAGGCCTGTGGAAGTTTTTATTCGCGCTGAGGCTGTGGCCGCAGTATCTTTTTCCCTCGCCCGAGCAGGTACTGGTGACGCTGGTCGAAGGGTTCAAGGACAAAAGTTTTATCATAGGCATAGGCGTGAGCATGAAGCGCCTGCTGATCGGCTACGGCGTCTCGGTGGTGTTCGGCGTGCTGCTGGGCCTGGTCATAGGCAAGGTGCGCGTACTGGACGAGACCGTCGGAGGTTTTATCGTGGGACTTCAGACGCTGCCCAGTATCTGCTGGCTGCCTCTGGCCATTCTGTGGTTCGGCTTGAGCGAATCGGCGATCACCTTCGTTGTGATCATGGGCTCGCTTCTTTCCATCACCATTGCCACCGACAGCGGCGTGAAAAACATACAGCCGATTTACCTGCGTGCCGGTCAAAATATGGGCGCCAAGGGTTACGGCCTTTTTTTAAACGTAGTGCTTCCGGCGGCGTTTCCTACGGTGCTCATGGGCCTCAAGCAAGGGTGGTCGTTCGCTTGGCGATCGTTGATGGCGGGCGAGATCCTGTTCGTGAGTCTGGGGCTGGGACATTTACTCAACATGGGCCGTGAGCTCAACGATATGAGCCAGGTCATCGCCGTCATGATAGTCATCATCGTTATTGGTATTGTCATGGAAAGCCTGGTGTTCGGGGCGGCAGAAAGAAAAGTGCGCGCTATTTGGGGAGTGGACAGGCAATGAAAAAGACACGCTCGTGGATAGCCGGGGGGGCATTACTTGTGGCGGTATCCGTCTGGGGCGCGCTTACCAGCGACGCCAAGCAAGAGGTGGTGCGTATCGGCTATTTTCCCAATCTGACGCACGCGCAGGCGCTCATCGGTGACACAAGCGGCGCTTTCCAGAAGGCCTTCGGCGACACAAAAATCGATTTCAAACTTTTCAACGCGGGCCCCTCGGTGATCGAGGCGCTTTTCGCGGGGAAGATGGACATCGCCTATATAGGACCAAGCCCCGCCATCAACGGCTATGTGAAATCTCAGGGCGACGCGCTGCGCGTGATCGCCGGCTCCGCGAGCGGCGGCGCCGCGCTGGTGGTGCGCCAGGACGCGGGCATAGTCAAACCGGAGGATTTTAAAGGAAAGAAAATCGCCTCGCCGCAGCTGGGCAACACGCAGGATGTGGCACTGCGTTCCTGGATACAAAAACAGGGTTTCAAGACCAAAGAAAACGGAGGCGATGTGCGCGTGCTGCCTTTGGCCAATGCCGACCAGGTGACGCTGTTTATGAAAAAGGAAATCGACGGTGCCTGGACCGTGGAGCCCTGGGTGTCTATACTCGAGCAGACGGCGGACGGTAAGGTGTTTCTCGAAGAACGTTCGCTGTGGCCTGGAGGCAGGTACGCGACGACACTGGTGATAGCCAACAAAAAATTCCTGGAGGCCAACCCCAAGGCCGTAAAAAATTTTTTAGCCGTGCATGACCAGCTCATCGACTGGATCAAGGCCCATCCGGACCAGGCCAAGACGCTGCTAGGCGAGGCTCTGGAAAAAAAGACAGGCAAAGCGATACCGCGCGCCGTGCTGGACTCGGCCTTTAAACGCCTGGACTTCGAGGTCTGGCCGCCGGAGACGGCGATTTTGACACAGGCCCGTGCGGCGTTTGAGGCCGGCTATTTGAAAAAAAGCCCCGACCTGACGAATCTGGTGGACACCAAGCTATTAGAGGAAGTGCTGGCCGCCAAAGCCCTGGCCCCCACGGTGGCTCAAGGAATTATTGAAACCGCTGACCAAAAGTGATAGACTAAACGTCCAAAATAAGTCTATGAATATATTTCTAAATATAGGTAAATGAATGAGTTATGTTAAAGGCTTAAAATGCCGGGAATGTCACCGCTACTACCCCACCGAGGCCCTGTATGTCTGCGAATTCTGCTTCGGGTCGCTGGAAGTGGACTATGACTATGACCGTATCAAAACTGTCCTGTCCCGGGAGAAGATAAGCCAAGGCCCCAAAAGCATTTGGCGATACAGGGAGCTTTTGCCCATAGACGGCGATCCCACGGTAGGGTTTCACGCGGGTTTCACGCCGCTTTTTAGGGCGGACAACCTGGCCCGTGAACTGGGCATGAAAGAGCTGTACATCAAAGACGACTCGGTGTGTCATCCGACACTTTCTTTCAAGGACCGAGTCGTGGCCGTGGCGCTGACCAAGGCCAAAGAGCTGGGTTTTAGCACCGTGGCCTGCGCTTCCACGGGGAATCTGGCCGGGTCGGTGAGCGCGCAGGCGGCCTGGGCGGGCCTGAACCGTTTTATATTTATCCCCGCGGATCTGGAAGTCGGCAAAATCGTGGGTTCGTTGACCTACGCGCCGAACCTGGTGGCCGTCGAAGGCAACTATGACGACGTCAACCGCCTCTGCGCGGAGATAGCCAACAAATACCGGTGGGCGTTCGTGAACATCAACATCCGGCCCTATTACGCCGAAGGCTCCAAGACCTACGGCTATGAAGTGATGGAGCAGCTGGGGTGGTGCACGCCGCGGCACATCGTGGTCCCCGTGGCCAGCGGGTCCTTGCTTGTGAAAATCTGGAAGTCATTCAATGAGTTTAAAAAACTGGGACTGATAGACAAAGTGGACTCAAAGGTTTACGCGGCGCAGGCCGAAGGCTGCTCTCCGGTCACCACCGCGTTTCGCGATAAAAGCGAGATCATTAAACCTGTAAAACCCAAGACCATCGCCAAATCACTGGCAATAGGCAATCCCGCCGACGGTCCCTACGCGCTGGACGCGTTGCGCGAGTCCGGCGGTGCCGCTGAGAGCGTGACCGACGACGAGATCGTGCAGGCGATAAAACTCTTGGCCCGTACCGAGGGCATCTTTACCGAGACCGCCGGCGGTGTCACTGTGGCTACCACCAAAAAACTGGTCGAAAACGGCGTGATCCCCAAAGACGAATCCTGTGTGATCTGCATCACCGGCAACGGTTTGAAGACGCAGGAAGCGGTAAGCGACCACATAGGCAAACCTTACCGCATCAAGCCCAGCGTTGATTCGTTCGAGCAGGCGCTCAGGGGAGAAACCAAGATCAAACAGGAAGTCTGGCAGTCCCGATGACGGTCGCGAAAGCTTAACGGAGGAAACCCCATGGCAGTCAAAGTCAGAATCCCTACCCCTTTACAGAAACTCACGAACAACCAGGGCGAGCTCCAGTGCGACGCCCCGACGATCGACGCGCTTTTGGCGGACCTGGAAAAGAAACATCCGGGCATCAAAGAGAGATTGTGCGACGCCGACGGCAAACTCAGGCGCTTTGTGAACGTGTATGTGAATGAGGAAGACATCCGTTTTCTGCAGGGCCAGGACACAAAACTCAAAGACGGCGACGACATCTCCATCATCCCGGCCATCGCCGGAGGCGCGACCGTGGGCTTGTCGAAAAAAAGGGTGACGCTGGTGTTTCCACAGGACCAGATCAAAGAACCGGCCGTTTTTATGATGGCCAAGCGGTTTGACATCATGCCCAACATCCGCAAGGCGCGTGTGACCGAGACTGTCGGCGAGATGACGCTTGAGCTCGAAGGTACGGAAAAGAACCTAGTTGAAGGGATCAAGTTTCTGGAGTCGCGCGGTATCAAGGTGGAACCGGTGAGCGGGGAAAGCGCGCTTTAAGGCGGGGCGCCTGAAGAGGGTGTTTTGAAATTTCTGCGTTTTGTTCTTTTTTTCCTGATCCCCCCGGTACTGGCGTTCATCGGGGGCTATCAGTTGACGGAACGGTGGTTCCGACTGAAGCTCGTCCCTTTCCCTTTTCATTTTTACGGTATTGCCGTGGGGCTGGCATCGGCCTGTTGGACGGTGGCGATACTCAGTTTTATCAGAGGAGTCGCACGGCCCGAAGGCCGTCCCCCACGGAACGGGTTTAATCACGGAGGAAAATCATGAAAACAGCGTTGGCGCTTTTGATCGCATTCACGTTCGTGGCCTGGCCGTCGTTCGCGCGGGCCTCCACTGACCAGCTCGACCAGATCCAGGCATCGCAGACCGAGATCATCAAGCGGCTCGACGAGATCAAGGAAGAACTGCGCGTCATTAAAGTCAGGATCTCTCTCGGATGAAATTTTCCACACGCACGCTGTACGGACTCAAGGCCGTACTCGTGCTGGCCGGTCGTTTTGGCCAGGGATCGCTTTCGGTCTCGCAGATTGCCAAGAAAGAAGGGATCTCGGTGGCGTACCTCGAGCAGATACTGAACACGCTGAAGAAAAAAGGTTTCGTCAAAAGCGTGCGCGGTCCGCAGGGCGGCTACGTGCTTTCTAAAAAGCCCTCGGAGATCACGCTGGAGGTGCTGTTTCACACGCTCGAAGACGGCAGCTTCCCCGAGACCGAGCAGCGTCTCAGCATCTCCACGGATACCAGTGAGATAGCGATAGGCAATTTCGTGTTTTGGAAAAAATTACGCGCGTCCATCAACGAGGGCCTGGCCGGAGTGACGCTGAAAGAGCTGATGGACGAGGCGCGGAGGCTTAAAAAAACCAAGCCCCAATCCTCGCACTACGCTTTAAACATTTAAAACATGCGTTCGAAGCAAAGCCTTAGGCTTGAGATGAGAGGGCGCCTGTTGTCCCAGGACGCGGCGGCCCGCCAGGAAAAAAGCCGGCGCATCGCCGAAAAGTTTTTGGCACTGGACGCGTTCAAGAGAGCGCGTTGTGTGGCATTTTACGTTTCGCGCGCCGAGGAAGTGGACACGGGTTTTCTGATTGATCAGGCGTTGGCGCTGGGAAAGAGGGCGGTGGTCCCTGTGTGCCATTTGGAAAGGATCGAGCTCAGCTTGTACGCGATACGCGGGCGCGAGGGTCTGCAAAAAAGCGCTCTCGGTATCCTTGAGCCCCCGATCGAAAAGGACAACCGCGTGGAAGCGCGCGAGGTGGACCTGGTC
>Ga0209726_10005764_pt1 | contig 14810 bp, 15 predicted proteins | sample Subgrocontami54m_FD_187453 | JGI IMG/M metagenome (GOLD analysis project Ga0209726, IMG submission 187453) | Subsurface groundwater microbial communities from S. Glens Falls, New York, USA - GMW46 contaminated, 5.4 m (SPAdes) (version 3) | ecosystem: Environmental > Aquatic > Deep subsurface >... | reverse complement strand
GATCTGCAATACGATCCATGCCCTCTTTAATCCTCTGTGCCTCCAGTCCCCCTCTTAAAAATCTCTCGCGAAGAGAATTATGGACTTGGGCACTGCTCTTCGGTTTCACGCCGAGAGAAAGAAAAAATGGAATTTCAGAAACAGGCAACTGCTCAACAAAACCATAAGGATCATCCTTACGAATATATTCCTTGCCTGAAAAATCCATAAAGCAAACTCCGCCAAAAGCAATAACATACCGATCCTGAAATCCAGCTGCAATCCCCAGTTCCTCTATTTCAACTCTCAAAGCAAGTTCAGCCATCTCATAGCGATCCATAGCTATTTGATAATGATCCTTGGCAGCCTTCAGCGTCGCGATCACCAGAGCAGTGCTCCCCGCTAATCCTGATCCATAAGGCACCTCACTCCCATAGTCAAGACAAAACCCTTCTTGAATGCCGAGCTTCCTAAGAGTTGCCTTGACAAGCCTGTGCTCATCATCCTTCCCCATGTCCTCGAGAGTATGCGCAGAAGAACAGTTTTCCCGTCGGATGCACAATCCAGAAGCATCTCTCATCTTTACTTCAGCAATCTTATCAAAAGTAAAACTAAGGCACTTCCCGCCATAAATATCAGAAGGATTTCCCAAAAAGCCCACTCTCCCATAAGCGTAGCCAGCACTTTCTTTTGCCATGCTATCTCCCCAAACCAAGAGCTCTTCCAACAGCCCCTTTAAGCCCTGCAGAATCGCCTAAAGAAGTGACAAAAACATCAGGAATATCTTTTTTAGATTTAAGCCTAACATTAGTGCTTTTTCTCATCTCTTCCAAAACAATCTTCTCCAAAACGTCCCAATTTTGAGTTACGCCTCCATAAGTCGCTATGAAATAAGGATTATAAAACGAGTTTATTGCTCCATAAGTTCTTCCGATATATTTCCCAGCCTCTTCGATAACTTCTTTAGCAACTTTATCCTTGCCTTTTGTCTTCCGGTAAACATCAAAAACAAGCTTTGAATCTATATAATGTAAGGGAATTTTTGGCTTATTAATCACCTCCTCCTCACTTACCCCTGCATTCAAAACAATCTTCCTAGCTGCTAGATAAACATCCGAATCAAATCCATATTCAACCAACTTGCTAATTGCATTATTTTTTATTCCTGTTCCTGACCCAAATATTTCGGCACATCCAAAGTTTCCACATCCGCATTCTCTGCTATTATCTAAAACTTTTAAATGCCCGCATTCAGCAGCATTCCCGTCAACGCCTTCAAAAACACCCCCTCTTGTCCAAATCCCTGCGCCAAATCCTGCTCCATGAGTCGTAATTGCTGCAGTGTATTTCATATCTTTAGGATTGCCATACTCTTTGCCTTCTCCAAACATAACTACCCCAATAACCGCAGTGCTCACGTCATTCCCAAGAAAAACAGGCTTGCGAAGATAATCATGAAGCGGTTCGACAAGAGGAATACAAAGATGCCTCTTTCCCTCTTCAAATTCAAGAAGAGGTCTTCCCTGATAAGAATAAGATTCAGGCAGTTTCTCGCCGTCAAGATGTTCAGTTCCAGGAAATTTAATATTTGTTGAATCCTGAATAGAGCCTCCAAACTTTCCCAAATCCAAAGGCCCTGCAGAGGAAATGCCAACTGCCGCAACATGCTCCAAAGAAACAGCGCTCTCCTCAGCACAAACCATCATCATGCGCATCATCTGATCAGAAATCCCAAGAGGCCCGTCGTCAAGGCAGTGCTCTTCTTTAAGCGGCTCTGCAATAAATTCCCCATGCTCATCGGCAATAACCGTCCTCACATACTTCCCGCCGAGATCAATTCCAGCATAATATTTCATAGTATCTCATCTCACTTCTTTCATATATTTCTTGCCACTATATTCCTCTATTTCTCTAGGGTGAATAGTGAGCCCTATTCAGGAATAATCCCCAGCATCTTATGCACAGGTTTCTCTTCAGAAAGAACCAGTTCAGTAAGCGGCTTGTCGAGGCGATAAACCTTTCCGCTTCTTCCAACCCCTTCAACAACAGGCTGAGCTCTTCGCACGTTGATATGGCACTCTTCAAGCTCCTTAGAGGATTCAACAATCTTCTGATAAAGGGCATCTTCTCCTCCTCGAGGTTGGAAATACATAAGCGTTGCATCTTCTCCAGCAGAATTCCCATAAAGATGATTGAATTCAAGTCGAACACTCTTGTCAGGATCTTGATAAAAGGCAAGCAAAGGCCCCTGCTTTTCTTCAAGGATTTTCTTGTCGCTCTTGTTCTCAAGAGGATTTGCCATATCCAAAGTAGTAAGATGATCTGAAAAATTCAAAATCGTCATCATGCAATCAGGAGGAACAAGAACTTTATCAGCTGGCCTGCACAACCAGAGCTGCATTTCATCTTTCAAAGAAATAAGCATGCCTCCATAACCTAGAAATTCATAAATCTCCTGAACTACAAAGGGATAGGGAGGATGAGTATGCCCCAAGGTTGAACCGTACATAAAACCTCCTTGCTGAAAAGGCAAATTCCATAATCGGGTGACATTAGGCAATTTACCTCTACTCACTCGTTGATCCTCAAATCCAGCATATGCCTCTGAAAAACCCGCCTTCCATCCGCCTTGCGCATCAGCAATCTCTTTGTAAAAATTTCCCCCGTACTTCTGAATCTCATCAATCTTCCTCACCTTCTGAACATGATTCTCGAGAGAGAATTCATAATCGTGTATACCAACACCACTGGAAAAACCGCTCTCGTCATAAATAATTTCTTCTTTCATTTCAGTTGTAATCCCCCATGATTAACTTTGATCCTGCTTTATCATAAACCCTAAAAACATCTCTCACATTATCGAGGGCTTTGCTTAAACTTGTCAAAGGAGCAACATCCTGAGTGATGCATTCATGCAAATCACGAAAAACATTATAAAAAGCGTCTTCCTCAAAGGGCTTACTTGATTGTAAAAGATATTCTTCATTCTTTTTATCGTAAACCCTTAACTCTTTTGTAACAATATCCATTTCAACCTTTCCGTTGATATGATAAACAACAAAACATTTGCTCTTATCTTTTTTTGCAAAAGACTTTCCTACACTCGCTTTAACATGGCAATTTTTGGAGAAATTTTTCTCTTCTTTAACATCTAGTTCAACATCCATTCTAGTCTCCCCGTATTTCGCATCTTGAATATCCTTATCCAAAGATTTATACGGCTGTACCTCCGCACTATTCCAATCGATCCCTGCTCCAATATTTCTAAGAAATGCCATAATATGAATTCCCGTATCCAGCCATATTCCTCCACCCGACTTACTTCTCTCAACAGTCTCCCTATTTCTGCCGCTGCTAAAATCTTCATCTTCTCGGATAGAAAGTTCCATTCCAGTTACCTTGCCAAATTGGCTGATATAGCTCTCAAAATGATCAATATAATACCTGACGTTTCCGTAATGAGAATAATGCTCTGCGTCAATAAGCTTGGTTCCATTCAAATTTGAACTGCGTAAAAGTATTCCCAGCTCATCTGCTTCTCTAGAAGAAATCACAGCAGGCTTCTCAAGCAAAAGGCTCACGTTTCTCCGCAAAACCTGCTCAGCTAAAGAAAGATGATACTTGTTGGGAGCAGAAACATCAACCACTGCATTTCCATCAAGTCTGTCAAAAAGTCCAAAAAGTTCATAAGGAATTACTGGAGAGTCTTTATTTAGCTGAAAATAAGGAAGAGATCTATCTAATAATTTTCCCTTTAAAATATATAAAGATTTTTCTATCTCAGGTTTAAGTTCCTTCTCTTTAATTCTACTGCTTTTAATTTCCTCAAATAAGTCATCAATACTTTTCCTATCTTTAAGTCGTTCTTCATCGTAAATATCTGCTACAGAGACAACCTTAAACTTCGATGCCAGATCGCTATTAAAAAGAACCGGAAATTTTCTGATAAGATAAACATTGCCAAATCCTCCAATTGCACTAAGATGAACAACCCCGTTCTCCAACATAAAAGAAAAGAAGAAGAAGAGCTATATCATTCTTGCCCATATTTTTCTTGGAAGGCTTATCGTAAGATAGAGAAGATAAGCCCCACTAAAGAAGATAGGGAAGAATAGGAAAAGAAGAAAAGTCTTGGGAAAGTCAAAAAATGCCCTGGCTTAAAAAATCAGCAAAATGCAGTCAGCAAATCTCTCCCCATAAGATATCCCAAAATGGAAATCCCAAAGAAAGATTCATGCAAGCAACTTCTATAAACTACTATAGAGTAAATTACACACGGGCTAAAGCCCATGGCATTAAGAAATCATGACATCCTCCACGACCTAAAGGTCGTGGTTTCCTGTGCATATACTTCCTAAAATGTTGCAGGATGTGCACTTCATCTGCGGACTAAAGTCCGCAGTTTTCGTGCTTGCACTTATAAAAATTCGCAAAATCTCCGACTCCGCTATAAACCTCAGAACTTCAAAATTCCTTGAATTTTGAGAGCTATCAGAAATTCTTGAAGAATTTCTGAAGTTCCAAGAAGGAATTCTGATGGTGCTCAAAAACTAGGGGTTTTTGACATAGCGAAGTCTGTTCGGAGATTTTTTACACAGCGAATTTTTAAGCCGTCAGAAATGCAAGAAGCATTTCTGAGCGCTCTCAAAGTCTGATGACTTTGAAGTCACAAAAAGCGACTCCATTCATCCCCATTTTTAACCTCAGAATTCTTGATGAGAATTCTGACGGTGCTCAAGAACCATGGAGTGGTTCTTGACAAAATGGAGTCTTCTGGCTTTTTCTGATAATCCATCCCCGGCCCATCTTGCCGAATCCATCCACATGTTGAAGAAATAGATTAATTCTTTTCAAAAACCCCTTATCCTAAAAATATGCAAGAATCAACAAATGCTAAGAAAAAGAATCAATCCTCACAATAACGACTCCAGCATTCACGTCCGCAATAAATCGACCCGCAAGGGCTGACAAAAGCATGATTCTCAATCTCTTTGTTATGAAACTTTTTCTTTATCTCTCCAAGAGGATACCAAAAGCTTTTTTGTAAAGGATTAAAAAGATATGCAGGAACCTCTACTTCGTGCTTGGAATCAAAGAAGCATCTTACAACCATAGTCTCCCCTCGGAGCGGTAAGATCCTCTCTCCAGTTCTCATCTCTAAGCTATCCATACACATCTTATGCATATTCTCCTAATAAGCTTTATCCCTAAATAATATATTTTCCACTATTCTCAATAGTGATTATATACTAAAAAGATTTATATATTCAATATCCTTTAAGACAGTATGAAAAGAAAAGTGATTAAGCAAGGGCACAATACCCTCACGATCACGCTTCCCAGCAAATGGGTCAGGCAGTTTAATCTCAAACCCGGAGATGAAATCAGCCTCCTTGAACGGGAAAACGGGCTTTTTCTTACAACAGAAAGGCGGGACGATCTCCTAAGAACCCAAATTGATATCACCAGTCTTGACATTCCAACCATCTGGAAATACGTTATGGCAGCCTATAGGGAAGGATATGATGAGATAACAATAAAGTTTGATCCAAAAGCAAAACTCGAGAACCCTTATAAGTATTTTGCGCAGCATAAACTCGACCGCAAATATGGAAAGGAAAGCTTGAAAAAAACCCCTATCGAATTTATCCAGGATGTCATCAACCGATTCGTCGGCTACGAGATTATTAACTATGGAGCTGATTTTGTCTTAGTCAAGGAAATGGGCGAGCCTACTTCGAAGGAATTCGACAATGCTCTCCGAAGAGTCTTTCTTCTTCTCGAGCAGATGGCAGAAGAAATCTGCGAAGCATTGCAGAATAAAAATCCGCAAATACTCAACCACATCCACGATGTTGATATTAACGTAGACAAATTTCACGATTACTGCATCCGCATCCTGAACAAAACAAGCAACAAAGAACCAAAAAAGATCTCCCTTCTTTTTTCAATCCTCTATTTTCTGGAGCTCATGGGGGACGAATTCAAGGTGATTGCCCATCATCTCATTTTTGACTTCTCAAAAGTAGATTACCAGCACATCAAAGAAGTGACCGACTCCATTAAAAAACAATTCGATCTTTTTTATGAAGTTTTCTATAAATTCGATCCCATAAAAATTACAGCAATGTCAGACCTGGATAAAGAAAGATACTTTAGCGTTAGTAATGTCTACAAAAAGACAAAGACAAATGAGGAAAAAGAAATCTTCCACCATCTGAGAATCATCGCCCGCTATCTCAACGCGCTCACAGAACTCAGAATAGAGATGAACTTCTAGAAATTTGCTGTGAACTACAACAGGCTAAAGCAAGGGAGTTTAAGAAATAATCCTTTTCCAGTCAATCTTACCGAATCCATCCGTGTTTCGAAGAGATAAGTTAATTCTTTTCAAAATTTCAGTCTATGAACTAAAATCGATAAGGGTCTCTTTCACGAGATCATCCTAAAAAATAAAAATCCCAGCCGCAGCAAGCTGCGAGGTATTTTTAAGCCTCAAATGGGGAAACTTTTGCCGCACCGAGGTGCGGGGTATCCAACCCAGTTTGAGCAATCAAAATCCCATCAGCACAAAAATCAAAGCAAGCACAACAGTAGTAAAATAAGCCCCTTTGCTCCACTGCCAGACCTTTGCCCCATCAAAAGGCATAAAAGGAATCATATTGAAAAGTGCAAGCCAGGCATTAATAGTAAATCCAAAACGGAGAAATAAAGCATTGCCAAAGAGCAGAGTCAAAAGTAGAAAGAGAGCAGCTAAAACAATATTCACCAAAGGCCCGGCAACAGAAACAAGCCCATTTTGCCTTCTCGACAATCTCCCTTGAATAAAAACAGCCCCCGGAGCAGCCAAGAGAAAACCAAAAAGCGACATCACCAGCGCAAGAATCAGCATAAAATCAAAAGAATGAAACTCTGCCCGGGCATGATACTTCTGCGCTACAATTTTATGCGCTAATTCATGGAGAAGAAAACCCGTCCCAACAGTAAATAAAGAAATCAGAAAAAATAAGATAAATTGCGAAAAAGAAAAGAAAGGCAAACCTCCAGAAAAAATGGAAACTCGGGAAAGATCGACACTATAAAGAAAAGCAAATGCCGCAGAAATTGCAAGCCATGCTTTTGCTAAATCTTTCATCTCGCGAGAAGAAAATTGCGCCATAAAAAGAAAGAGGAAAAATACTTTATAAAACTACCCTTCAGCCAAGAGAGATGCAACCAGCAGACATATCTCAGCTATGTATATTAAACCATCGATGTCTTTTTAAACCATCTTTCTTTTTTAGAAAGATGGAAGAAGTGGTGATCATTGCAGATTCAAAAGGAAAGGGATATGATTTTGCAAAAGGGATTTACGCCTATCTTGGAAAAGAAGAGGAAAAAGATATTTCAGTAAAACTCATAGACATCATGATCACCCGTTTCAAAGACGGCGAGCCAAAAATAAAAATAGCAGAGAACATAAGAAGAAAAACATGCTTCTTCATCCATGACTCAAATAAAGATCCCTATCAGTGGTTTACCGAGTTAGAGTTTACATTGGAGGCGATGAAATCATCCTCGCCGGCTGAAACCAACGTGGTATTTCCTTACATGCGCTTCTCAAGGCAGGATAGAAAGGACGAGTCAAGAGTAAGCTCAAATGCGAAAGTCGTCGCAAATGCTGTCTCAAAGTACGCAGACCGTTGTATGACTGTCGATCTGCACAGTCCGCAAATCCAGGAATTTTTCAACATACCGGTCGACAATCTGTATAGCTTCCCTACATTGATTAATTATCTCCAAGAAAATTACTCCTCTCTCCTTGAGAATCTCGTTGTTGTATCCCCTGACGCAGGCGGTGCAAAAAGAGCAGAAGCACTTGCAAAAAGATTCTCAAAAAAAGGGATCCCAAGTACTTTCGCAATCAGCCACAAATCCAGGGAAAAAGCTAATGAAGTTGCAAAGACCATCATCATTGGAAATGTCGAAGGCAAAAATTGCCTTATTCTCGATGATATTATTGACACAGGCGGCACCATGATCTCAACAACTTTTGCACTAAAAGAAAAGGGCGCTGAAAGAATTTTCGCTTACGGCACCCACGCTCTCTTTACAGAAGGAGTTGAAAAATTCTCCTCCCTTGACAAAGTCATTGTCAGCGACACCATCAAAACTCCAAAAGCAAAAAATGTTGAAATTCTGTCCCTCGTAGACCTCTTCGGAGAAGCCATCTATAGAACGGTCATTGGAGAATCGTTAAGTATTTTGTTTAATGACGAATAGGCAGCAAAAGCAAAAGAACTAAAAAACTTTTCTTCTCAAATCCTGCATGAAAGCAGACCTTCATATGCATGGAGCCATTGGCTTCCAAGACTACTGGCTGAAACTACAGGGTTACAAGCAAAAAATGTGGAGAGAAGGGAAAAATCTCCTCCAGTTGATTGTAGACCAGTGCTTCGAAAAAGACATTGATGTCTGCACCATCACCAGCGAGGAATTTGAAATTCCCAAAGGTTCTGTCCATGATAGGATTGGATACCTTGAGAAGCAGAGCATGAATCTCCCAAGAGCTTATAAATTCGGCAAATTAGGCGAGAACATTCTTATTATCAATAGAAACGAAAAAAAGATTTACCTTATCAACGGACAAACAGTCGTCATTAAAGAAGACAATGAAAGGTTCGATTACCTCGTGATTGGCTCAAATCAAGTCCCCAATCAAAGAAACTTCAAAGACACCCACACCTATTGCAATGATCACAATCTCATCAAAATTGCCGAGCATCCCAAAGCAGAGCATCATTTCGGTATGGGTTTCAAAAGACTTAAAGAACAACTCGAAGAATATCATGCCATCGAAGGGCACAATGCTCAAATGATAATACCAAAGGCTCTTGCCTTTCTCCCCAAAATAGGGAAATACAACAAAGCAGTCAATGAAGAAACCATCGCCTTTGCAAAACAGCATAACAAACCTTACATCGCAGTATCAGATGCCCACGACATTTCAGGAATTGGAGCAGCATATATGCAGTTCGAAGAAGCACTCCTTAATCCCGCAAACGAACAAAAGTTTATAGAATCTCTCAAAAATATCATTACAAACAGAAAGTTCTCTACCTATGAAGGATATCAAAAAGCTATGAGCTGGCTCAAATGGACGGCGCAGTTTCAATGGGGAATAACGAGCTATCCAAGAGGCGTTCCTGAAAAATGCTAATGCGCAATACAAAAGTTGAACACGTTAAATAAAATCACTAATTCTGTGCTTCCACTCTAGATATGAAATCCAAATAATCAAAAGCACAGCGTCAACGCTTGCCATGAAAGTATCCTGCCATGCAAAAGGCACTGCTTTAACCCAGTTAAGCCCGAAAGTGTAGTAAGAAAGTGGATAGAAAGGCATAATCACTCCTGCAATCAGCCCATCAAGAACAAGATGAGTAAAAGTCCCGAAAGCAAGTACGAAAAAGATATTCCGTAAACGAAGGTGATGCACACCCAATTTTTTATTCTTAAAGCCGTAACTCAAAATTCCTAAAAACAAAAACAAAAAAGGGAAAAAGAGAGTATGTGAAAAGGTTCGATGCACCTCATCAAAGGCAAATCCAAAAAAACTGAGAACATAATAGATCCCAACATCAACATCAGGCAAGACGCCTGCAATCCCTCCTAACAGCACATAAGACAAAGGAAATTTCCTTTTATATTTAATAAAATAATCCCTAAAAAGCCCAACTAAAACTAAAGCAATTAAAAAATGTGCTACAGCGTAGGGCATGTTTTCCTCCTGTTCATTCTTTTCAAAAAGAAAGGAAAGAGGTATTTAAATGATTCTTTTATAGGTCTTAGTCATATCATTGATAAATCGATCCATAGGAAACATACCTAACATAAATAAGAATTCTATTTCTTCCTCAGCATCTCCTCAACTTTCGCCCAATGCACCACATTCCAAAAAGCAGCAACATAATCAGCCCTTTTGTTTTGATACTTCAAATAATATGCATGTTCCCAAACATCCAATCCCAGAAGTGGCTTTTTCCCTTCCATCAAAGGAGAATCTTGATTTCCCGTTGACATAACTTCCAGTATTCCATTACTCAAAACAAGCCAAACCCAACCACTCCCAAACCTGCCCAAGGCAGCCTCTGTAAATTTCTTCTTAAACTCTTCAAAATTACCAAAAGCATTATCAATTTTCTTCGAGATCTCACCAGAAATTTTTCCTCCCTTTGGAGAAAGCAATTCCCAAAATAAGGAATGATTCACATACCCTCCACCATGATTCCGGACGATCATGCGAATCTCTTCAGGAATTTTATTTAAATCAGTAAGTAATTCCTCAGCCTTTTTCTTCTGCAATTCCGGATATTTCTCTAAAGCAGCATTCAACTTATCCAAATACGCCTGATGATGCTTTGTATAATGAATTTCCATAGTCCGAGCATCAATATACGGCTCTAATGCATCGTATGCATACGGCAATTTTGGCAAAGTGAAAACCATTTTCAAATCTCTTCTCATTAAGGGAAGTATCTTTTATTAATCTTTGGGTTATGTTTCATTTAACCCAATATTCCTACTATAAAGGATAAAATGATCCTCCAGCTCGCTCTCAATACTTCGAGCAGATAGCAATTAATTTTTCGATGAAGAAATGTTAAGTTGGTAACATGGACTTACAGGTCAATTAATCCTAAAATGAAAAATATTCAAAACTACTCTCAAACGAGCCCGGTGCAACCGGAGAAGAATTGGGGGAAGGATAAAAGTTCTCAAGATACTCTCGCTCACCAGAAGGAGGCATGCATAAGAGCCACTCCTTTTCCCGAAGGGAACGTATTCTCAATCTCCCAGAAAGATCTTCTGCAGATAATTCGTCTTCAAGAGGGGATGGCTTCTCCATAAAAAAAGGATAATATGAAGCTTTTTAAATCTTATGATCTCATTCTCAACAAGTCCACGCATTTCTTAATCTTCTCCAAAGCATAGTCAATATTTTCCTCTTGAGTATCATAACTCAAAGTAATTCGTATAGCTCCCTTAATATCTTTTTCCGGCAATCCTAAAGCCTTTAATACATGACTCTGCTTTTTGTCAAGTGTAGAGCACGCACTCCCCGTCGATACCGCAATCCCATCCCGATCAAGCAGCATAACCAAGCTGTCCGCTTCAACTGGAAAGCTCATGTGCACATTACTCCAAATCCTCTTCTCCTGGCTACCATTCAATTTCCCATAATTTCTCAATCCATCAATAAGTTTTACTTGCAATTTTTGATATTTCGAAAGATCATGCATCCATTCCTCACACAAATCTACAGCTTCTCCAAGCCCTGCAATTCCAGGAACATTCTCTGTCCCGCTTCTCCTTCCAAGTTCATGTCCTCCACCATCAAATAATGGTTTTAATCTCACCCCCTCGCGTATAAAAAGCAGACCAACTCCTTTTGGTCCATGAATCTTGTGGCCAGAAGCAGACAAAAGGTCGCATCCAATCTTTCTAACATCTAAAGGAATTTTTCCAAAACTCTGCACAGCATCAATATGAAAAAATGCTCCTTTCTCTTTACAAAGTGCAGCAATCTCCTCAATCGGCTGGATCACCCCAGTCTCATTATTCACATGCATCACCGAAACAAGAAGAGTATCTTTTCCTATCTTTCCCCGCAATTGATCAAGCTTGATAATTCCATCCTTATCAACATCCACAACACTCACACGAAATCCCTGCTTTTCCAGACTTCGAGCTGGCTCTAATACAGAAGGATGCTCAATCGCAGATACAATAATATGATTCCTCCCAGGCTCCTTCATAAGGCCTTTCAAAGCCAAATTATTACTCTCTGTTCCTCCCGAAGTAAAAACAATTTCTGAGGGTTTACATTTCAAAAAATCAGCGCAGATTTTACGGGAATATTCAATCGCTTCCCGGCTTTCTTTTCCTAAACTATAAAGCGAAGAGGCATTTCCGAACTTCTCTGTAGAATATTCCTTAATAATGTCCATCACCGTACCAGCCACACGAGTGGTTGCAGCATTATCTAAATACGTTTTCATAATCATATCAAATCAATTGGGAAAGATTTTTTATATCTTTGTTAGCCACATGCGTATAGATCTGTGTGGTTTTCAAGTCTTTATGCCCCAACAACTGTTGGATATATCTAATATCTGCGCCATTCTCTAACAGATGAGTTGCAAAACTATGCCTTAACGTATGAGGCGTCACATTCTTTTTAATTCCAACTTTCTTGGAAGCAGATTTTACAATTTGTTGTATCGTTCTTTTGTTATATCTTCCATCTCTTTGAGAGGTAAAAATTAAGCCATCTTTAATTATCCCATACATTTTCAGCATATCAATTAGTTTTTTATGGAGGAAGATTACTCTTTCTTTGTCTCCTTTTGCAGTTTTAAGATGAATAATTTCCCTATCAAAATCAAGGTCTTGCCATCTGATGTTTCTCGCTTCATCTAAACGAAGCCCTGCATAATACAGGAACATAACAACAAGCTTGTGTTTAAGATTATTCATAGAACCCACCATCTTATTTATTTCCTCCTTGCTTAATACAATAGGCAGTTTTAAAGATTTTCTTGCAAGAGGGATCTTCTCATCAAACTGAGTATTCAAGACATTCTCGTAAAAAAACTTCAAAGCAAAATATGCAGATCTCATTGTAGATTTGCTTTTAGCAGAGTATGATAACAAAAACTCCCTTGTCGTATTACCCGAAGCTAAAAAACTCTTCACGATAGAGATGTAGGACTTGCCAGTTTGATACGAATATCTCCTAAGCTTTATTTCTTCAATCAGTTTACCAATAAGCTGATCTCTTTCCTCTAGTGAATAACCTTTACTCTCATCTCCCATGCAATCTATTATTATGGATAAAGGTATATAAAATCTCGCTTTTTAGCCATATTTTAGATATTAAACGAGTATTTATCTCGTTTAATAGTAGTTCAACGCAATTTGAGAACCTGCTTAATACCATCCCCCACCCGACGGAAGCGCGCTTGATTTTCCTTCGGAAAATAGATAGTCTCGCTTTCAGCGAGCAGAAAAACTTCTTTTATCGGACCAAAAACCTAACTCCGAAATTTTAACAAATTTCGCCCAACATACGATAAAAGGTTCGCTTCGCTCTCACAAATTTTTCTGATTATAATTTTGCTGGTTTCGCTATACTCCAATACATATCAAAAACTATCCTAAATGCTTGCGAAACCTCTTTATTTTTTATTATTATCCCCACTAAATCTCCTTCTAATGTATAAAGCGCAACTTTTTCTCCATAAATAAAAATCATGCAGGGAAAATCTTTAATGCTATCAAGAAATCTTAATTCAGTTATTCTCTGATATCCTTTCTCGTGAAATCTTGGTTCGTCAAATGTTTCAATAATTATCTTTGCAGGAATTTTATTACTTATCCTTAAATTTGCCGAATGTTCTGGCAGATGTTTCAATATATCTAAAGATTTTGAATAAGAGCCAAAATAATATGTTTGTTGCTTTTTTCTAAAAACTTCTGATAAAATTGTAGATATTCCTTTAAACCCTTCATAAATTTCAACACTTGAAGATTCTTTTATTTGTTTTTTTAACCCTTCAAGTTCTGGCAGAGCAGAAATAATAAGCTTCTTTTTTTCTTCAATATCATTTATCAATTTTTTTGGTTCTGTTGCTTCAAAAAAAGTAACATGTCCTCTTATTATTTTTGATACAAGCCCTTTTGATGCAAGATAATTAAGTGTATTGTATATTGTTGTTCTGGGTAAATTTATGCGTTTTGCTATCTCTTGAAGATTAATTGAGCCGAGAGGTAAAAGTGCTGTATATACTTCTATCTCTTTATTGGACAAACCATATTCTTTTAACGCTAATTCAGTGTTTTTATTCATGCTTATTTGAATTACATACTGGTATTTAAATCTTTCTAATTGTCATCCATTTTGGTGGACTATTTTTATTATAGTTGTTTTATTTATAATCTTTAGGAGGAAAAAATGACCTTAGAAAACAAGATAGAAACAATTGAAAGAGAAGCGGAAGAAAAGCCAGAACAGCTTTCACTTAGAGATAGGTTGGCTTGTGGTGTTAGAAATTACTTAATAGACACCTCTGCAAAAGTCGGCTGTTATGCTCCAATTATGGCGGCAATGGAAGCGTATAATGGTCTTGATGGAGAACAAATTTTACAATCGAGAGCAACAGCCGCCCTAATTGATGTGGGGGTTGCGAGAGTTTATGGAAAAACATTAGACAAAACAAGAAAAATCTTTAATACAGAAAAAAGCAAACTTAGAAGCTATTTAGTTGATACTGCAACAATGATTGGAGTTTATACGCCGGTTTATGCAGGAATTTTAGCAGCTGCCGGGGCAGATGCAAAACAAATAGGCGGAGCTTTGTTAATGGGCGCGGGAATAGCAGCAGTAACTGGAAGACCCTTTGGAAAATATGTTCTCAATAATTGGAGAAAAATGTGGGGATATAAAAAATAATCTTCTTTTTTAAAAAAAAGAAGCAAAAAAGCGCGCGCTTCCGTCCCCCCACCCTAAAATTGTGCAGGTTCTCAAACTTTTTCGCTATCGCTCAAACCACGACTTGCAGTCTCTCACTTCGTTCGGGGCGTTGAACAGGCATTTTACGGTTCGGTTCTTGCAGAACCTCACCCAAATTTCCCTACTGGAAACTTCGTAAAATGCCATACATTCAACGCAATTTTTTCTTCGGCTGAAATTTAAATCTCTTATTTGCCAATCCCCCACCCAGACGGCGCGCGAAAAGCAAAGAAATATAAACAAAGTAATTTTATTTATCGTGATAAAAAAAGGATAA
>Ga0209726_10005762_pt1 | contig 14814 bp, 19 predicted proteins | sample Subgrocontami54m_FD_187453 | JGI IMG/M metagenome (GOLD analysis project Ga0209726, IMG submission 187453) | Subsurface groundwater microbial communities from S. Glens Falls, New York, USA - GMW46 contaminated, 5.4 m (SPAdes) (version 3) | ecosystem: Environmental > Aquatic > Deep subsurface >... | reverse complement strand
TTTGCGGACGTCAAAATTGCCGGGAGCCTGGTGGTGAAGGGGTTTTCGGTGGTACAGGGCAAAAACGGCGTTTTTGTGTCCATGCCAAAGAAAGCCAGCAAAGACGGCCGTTGGTTCAATGTCCTTGAGACCACCGATGAGCAATTGGAGCGGGCCTTGAAGGACAAGGTGTTGGAGGCCTATGACCGCGAAACGGACGGGGTGGTCTAAATCATAAATAAAATGGAGACCGCATCATCCCACCACTTGTTTGGTCGCGAATGCGACCGATCGCAGGGCAATCGTAGCAAACAAGTGGTGGGATCACAAACGCTGGGGGTCATCGGCGAGGAATTGGCTTATCATTTCTTGAGCAGGAAAGGTTACAAGATCTTACTTAAGAATTATGAGTGTGCGTTGGGAGAGATCGATCTGATCGCCAAAGAGAAGGGCGCGCTTGTGTTTGTGGAGGTTAAGACACGCCGCTCTGAGGAGTTTGGCAGCCCTCTCGACTCGGTTACCCGCCAAAAACGGCATCAGATTGTGAAAACAGCCCAATATTATCTGAAAAGATACGGGATTAAAGATGCCGCCTGTCGTTTTGATGTGGTCTCCATTCTCATGCTTCGTGATCAAGCGCCGGCCATTGAAGTGATTCAAGACGCCTTTCGGGAAGGAGAATAAAATGCTCGCGAGGGTATTATCGAGCGCGGTGATAGGAATCGACGCGTTCCCCGTGGAAGTCGAGGTCGATATATCAAACGGGCTGCCTTCCTTTAACATAGTCGGTCTTCCTGACGCTGCTTGCCGCGAGAGCGCCGATCGGGTCCGCGCGGCAATCAAGAATAGCGACCTGCCTTTTCCGACAAAAAAGATCACGGTTAATTTCGCGCCGGCCGATCTTAAAAAAGAGGGTTCGGCGTTTGATTTAGCGATCGCGATCGGTATCCTTGTCGCTAACGAGACTATTGACAAGGCCTTGGTAGAAGACAAGATCTTTTGCGGGGAGCTTTCGCTTGACGGAAGACTGCGAGGAGTCCCTGGCATCCTGCCGAGGGCCGCTTGTCTTTTATCGGATAGCCCGGAAAAAGGGTTCATCCTCCCTCACGTGAATGCCAAGGAAGCGCTATGCATCGAAGGGATTCTGGTCTATCCGGCGAAACATTTATTTCAAGTCGTTCAATTTTTGAAAGGAGACCAGAAGTTCCTGAAGGGCGAGAATCAATCAGTGAATCATGGTTTGGCCAAGGCCGTCTCCGGGAAATATTTTGACTTTGCGGATATCAAAGGCCAGGGGCATGCCAAGCGCGGCCTTGAGATTGCGGCGGCAGGCGGTCACAACGTGCTTACAACATGGACACAATACAACAATAGATTGTGAGTTGGTGGCTTACTTGCCTTAGAAACGTCTGTAAACCCCCTGTTTTGGCCTTATGGCGGGCACTTCTATGACGGCTCGGTGATTTCTCCTAGCCTTGTACAGAAGTCGCTTCGGGGATGGGGTACCCGGATGGATATACGAGTAAACGTGCGGGGAAAATTGCAGAAAATTTTTAGGAATTACGTCCGTGCTATTCGTCAACTGAACCGGCAATTGTGTAGGGGCACTAATTTTTTATCTAATTTTGTATCTTGACTACAATTGGGTAGAAGATTACAATATCGCCAATGCGTAAGTCCTTAAAAATCGCAAGTCCTTTAATAACTCAGAGCATTGCTTTTCTCTATCCTTTTCTATATAATTTTAAGCATAACCACTAAATATTTAGCACAACTATGACAAAGCCCATATCGGAGCATAAAAAAGAAGGATCAGGCGTTCGAATGCCCGCCACTATAGGTGAATTCGAAGAGTTAATATCTGGCCCGCAAACTTTTCAGTATTTATTAGAGAACGAAATTGCAAAAGCCAAACAGGTAGGATACGAATCAGGCTATCGAGATGCAAATACTGAAATTGAAAGCCGGATAAAAAAAAGAATTGAAACGTACATAAGTTCGGTAATTAAAGTAGGGGCTCTTGCGCATTCTCTTGCTGCTAAGCTGAATGTGAAGATTACGCATTTTTTCGTAAATTTTTGCTTCGATACGGGAGCCATTGATACTATGTTCGTTATTGATTCTCCCGTCGAAGATGAAATATTATTTTCACAAGTTCTAGACGAAGCGGAACAAAAAATTTTAAAAGAGGACAAATTTATTGCTGAGGCTTTATTTGTAAATAAAAGAAATAAAGATATTGATTTTGCTACTTTAAAAAACAATTATCCGTTTTCTTTCAATCCGAGCATATTTGATAGTAGTAAGTAATGCCTCCCGGCCCAGAGCATGTCGACCAAGCCCAACATAATCTTAATTTTTTAGAAACATTCTTTAGAGATCACAAATTCAATGATTGGAGCATTACAGTTGCTTTTTATACGTCCGTACATATTGTTGAAAATGCAATTTTCAATGTCCAGGATATATCATTTCAAGGTGATCAATTAAAGATATTACATTCGGACGATCTTGAGAAAGCCCTTCAAAAGGCAAATATTAAATTCTCTAGTCTTAGCCCTCACGTCGCACGAAACTTGATTGTTGAAGAGAATTTTTTGCAAATTGCTAACCATCACAAAAGTCTTTATAGGCAGAGCAGGAATTCAAGATATAAAAAATATCAGATAACTGACATAGAAACAGACATTATCGTGAAGCCTGCATTAAGAGAAATTATCGAGTGGTCAAATAGTAATTACAAAACGAAGTTTAGGGTTAATTTGAATTAAGAAACCAAAGACAAACTGATATCAACCCAGGAGAAATCCTGGGTTTTTTGTTTCTTTGACCCTGCGTAAATCATAGCCTACAATAACCGCATGAGTCTCAAAGACCTATCGCTTGTCATTTTTCCTATCTTATTAATTTCAGCTATTGCCTGTGCCGAGGAAAATAATCGTATTACTGGCCAAGACTGGCTCTTAATGTCCAGAGAAGAAAAGGGGGCTTATATTTTTACAGCTATGGAAGTCTTGAAGAAGGATGGCGTCCCTCTCGGCAAAACCCCCGATCAATATACCTCTTTGATTGATTCAGACCTTGTGAATAATCCCAATGCGCTAAAGGCAGACGTGACGAACATCTTGGCGTCGGTAGTCTATGAAAATGACCCTGGTGCAAGGGAAGCTATAGATAAGCTTAGGAAGTAACCAAAATGAAGATTATTTGCTCATGGTGCGGCAAGGTTATTGGAGAAAAAGACCCGCTCACTGATAAATCAGAGTCTCATACTCGATGCCCCGATTGTCTTAAGAAGCAATCCAGGGAATCAAATAAGCAAGTTAGAAATCGAGAAGCTTCGACGGCGTGAGCTTGAACGCTTTGGCGAGTTTTTCGATGGTGTCTATCTTGGCGGGCGGCGGGTTCTTTAAACTCTCCAGCCTTTGGACGTGGCGATAGGCAAGATCGGCGTATTCAGCCAATCGCTCCTGAGACCAGCCTTTTCTTGCTCTAAGCTTTCGTAGACGCCGTGCAAACTTAAGCCGTATCTCCTTTGCCATGAGGTAATTTTAGGTCTACACGACTTATTGTGCCACGACCCACAAGGTGCGATATTTTGTTTGAGAATAGGAAGCTTTACTGATACACTATCACTAAATAGATGAGGAGAACCTACCCATGAAGAAGCTTTTCGCTCTCGCAGTAGCCGTGTTTGTTTTAGTTGCTTTAGCATCCCCCGCATTTGCCAGTATCAAACGTATCAAGAGCTATACTCGGAGCGATGGTACTTATGTTTCGAGCCATTATCGGGACACCTCGAACGACGGCAATTCGTACAACAATGCCAATTATCTTGGATATAACGATTGATGAGGATTTCACTTCTTGTCTTAGCGGTTCTTCTTTTTAGTGCCGTGACAGCCTATGCACACCCAGGCGGAACAGATTCGAGGGGAGGTCACCGTTGTCGCACTAATTGTGAAAAGTGGGGTTACAATTACGGCGAATATCATTACCACTAATTTCGTGAATGAGTAAAAAACTATAAAGACCCCAGGAGGAATCCTGGGGTTTTTTACATTGAAAGGGTATTGGGGATGAAAAAGCTTATGTACTTTCTGACACTCACTGTATCAGTTTTGATAGGATTTATTATTGTGCCTACTGTCTATGCGGGCGAGGGACATGACGCTGGCTACGAGTGGGCGGCTGAACATGGCATTGACGATCCAGATTATGATGAAGGAAACTCCGAATCCTTTAATGAAGGTGTTAGAGAATATGCGGAAGAACAAGCCGAGGCCTCAGAGGAAGACGACGAAGAGAATGAATAGAAAATCTCAAATGGTTAGCATGGTTCTGGCCTTATTTTTATTGATCCAATCTCCATGTGATGCTAAAGAAAGCTCCCGAAAAAGGGCTATGGAAAATTATGTGAAATGCCAATGGTGTGGAACGGCTCCTAGTACTGACATATTTGATTTAAAATCCTCTGATTTTTAACCTGATATTAGGTCTCAAAAGGTATAGTGGTTCAAAAAAAATGAGGAGATAAAACAGATAATGAGAAAACTTGCAGTATGGACATTAGCAGTCGCTTTATTAGCTTCGGGTTGTGCCACTTACCACGCAGGAAGATTGCCCTCTAGCGATGTTTCCTCCTTTAGTAACTCTCAAGATCAAGATGGCTTAAAAGTAGCTGTCAAGATGATGGATGCAAGAGAATCAAAACAAGTCTTCGGGGTTGGCAGGGTAGCCGAGTTATATCAGCCTATTTATATTGCCATTGATAACAGAACAAAAAGTTCTTATGAATTCAAGAAGCGTGATCTAAACAAGCAATCTGTTCCAGCTGAGGAAGTGGCGAAGACCTGCAAGTTTAATACCGCCGGAAGAGCTACGGCCTATGGAGTTGCCGGAGTTTTTATTTGGCCCCTCTTGATTCCCGCAGTTGTTGATGGCACCGGATCAGCGAACGCTAATCAGAAAATGGAATCCGATTATATGTACAAGGAAATTCAAGATACCCGTATTCAGCCGAACGGTCTTCTAAATGGCGTTGTTTTTGTCGATAAAATGAAAGATGGGGAGGAGATAGCGATAAGGCTGCACAATACAGATACCAACGAAATAAAGCTGTTTAGTTTTAAAAAATGATCCCAGAATCAGAAGTTAAGAAAGTTTATAATTTTTTTAATATCTCGTTGCTGTCTTTTTTGGTTTTTATGAGCATACGAGCTGCAACGTTTTCTGTAGTTCCTGCCTCCGAAAATCTAACGACGCTTTTTACTGTGGTCAATTTAGTCGTTTTAGTTTTTGCCCTTTGTGGTGTTTACAGAATGGCAAAACAACTGAAGCTCAACGGCGCGGATAAAACACATCCCGTTCTTTGGGTAATCGCAATGTTCATTCCACTGTTTAATTTAATCGCAATATTGATTATGTATAAGAAGGCGCGGGCGTTGTTGAAAGAAGCGCCTAATCGAGGGGCAAATGGATAATAAAATTAAAATTGATGAAAAGAAGAAAGGTGTCTATACAGGATGGAGCTGGTTATTGTGGTGGAAAATAAGCTCCGATGAATTAGAAGGACAGGTCGAAAATTACAATACTCTTAAAATTACTAAATCTGCACGAGGTGTAGGTTTTCTATGCTGTCTTTTTAGCGTGGGCCTCACGCTTATTTTTATCCCCCTTTTTCATTTGGGAACATCCAGTTTTTTCGATGCGGCTTTATTTCTTATATTCGGCTTCTTTATGTACAAAGGTCAGCGTTGGGCAATCATTTCTATGATGATCTTATGGACGTTTGAAAAAGCCTATTCGCTATATGACCCCCTGATTAAAAGTAATAATAATGCCACATCATATTTTATGCCGATATTATGGTGGTGTCTGTATATGCATGCTTTTTATTTAGCGTTAAAGGTTGAAAACATAAGAAGAAAAGCAATATTGAGCTCCCCAAGTGGAGAGGAAATGCCGAGGAAACAACGGATAAAGCGAGCGATTGCAAGAGAGGGGTTAATTCTCATTGCAGTTATTGCTTTGATGGTAGGTTCTCTATGGGCGATGGGGACACTTCCGGATGAACATTCTTCCCAGTCAGTTTTTTCAACATTATTTTTTGCACCTTTTGTGGCCTATCCAGCTTATTTGCTAATTCGCCTCATCAATTGGGCAGTAAAAACTATTATGCGTAAACAAACAAAGGCTGCAATTATTGAATAAGGACACTTCAGCACTCAAAACTCTATTAAAAATTGCTACGGTAGCATTATTTTTGGCTGTATTGCCAATTTGGCCTTACGGGTTTTATACATTATTAAGATTACTTGTGTGTTGTGTCTGCGGCTACTTTGTCTATAAAATAAAATTATTTCCTTCGCTCTATACCCATAAAGCACCTCTGGTTGTCATCGCAATTCTATTTAATCCTTTAATCCCCGTTTATTTGATCCGTACAATATGGTTTCCCATAGATATCGGGGTAGGTATTTATTTTATTTCTTTGACAAAAAAGTTAGGTGTTTTAAACCTAACAAAGGAAAAAATATTTTAATGGCCCCCAAGAGCTTTCAAAATTTAATTTTTACCGGGTGTTTCTATCTGATCTTCCCCCGAAAAAGTAGACTGGTATTTGATTTCTCGCTTTAGTCGTCTCGTATGGAAATGAGTGACGCCCGGAGTTTATAGATGTATATACCAATGTGGGTGATAATACTTGTGATTATTTGTTTTTGCTTCTGTAGGGATTAATTGTGATTAGCCAATTCATTTCCGATATCGGACATAGACCTCTTTGTAATAGGAATGCAGAAAGAGCCCCTAAAATATTGGGTTGTTATTTTGTGCTATGTTGGCGATGCACAGGTCTTATCCTAGGTGGGCTCCTTGGTAGTTTTTTAAGTCGGGGGATTTTAAATCAAACGAACAACGTAATATTCATTCTTGTTTTAAGCATGCCGTTTGTTACAGACGTATTTACCCAACGTTTTTTCTTTCAGGAAAGCAATAATACTAGGAGATTCTTGACTGGCATATTGTTTGGTGTTGCTTTAGCAAATTTTAGACCTTTTTAATTAGCCGTGCGAAGAAAAGATGAGAAAAGATCGAAAACACATCGTTGATATTTTTAATCTTAACTATCAGCTAACCGTGCCAAAGCGAGTCAAAGGCAAGATTGAACAGCGCCTTTGCATTGAACCCGAAGACAATAAATATTTTCAAAACATAGCTTGGGAATTCAGCAACAAAACATTTTCTGAGTATGTCAAAAAATTAAGAGAAGAGCGCCAGATCGATATAGTTTGGTTCAATAATTGTAGACAGGAATGGGATAAGCTTTTAAACGTAAAATATGATGCTAGTGTTAAGGTTAGCACACAGCTAAATCCGCTGGGCCTTTTTGGGGTTAATATGTTTGAATATGAAAAGAAAAGAGGAGAGTTAGAGCTATCAACGGGCTTTACTCAAGCACGGGATAAACTCCAAGAGCATACGGAAAAATCCGTAGCCTGGGCTGACAAGCGGCTAACATTTGAAGACGCTGAGCGTATTCGATATAAGTTTAATTTTCCTCCAAATTGGGAGGGTTCAATCATTCATTACATATTGACAGGGGAACTAATAGCCCCAGATAGTGAAGACTACGAACCGATTTATAGAAATGGCGGCATACTTGGGTTCACCATTACAATTTATGGTGATAGTACAGAAAATCGCATGAGAGTCCTTTATCGTAGAATTGCCGCGCTTAGGCCATCAAAAGCTGTTTACGTACATAAAAAAGACCGAGATATTTATCAGCCGCAGAAAGCGGCGGGCAAGATTGATCAATATGTTGTTAGCTTAATTGGCTTTCCTACAATAAGGCGCTTAATAGCCGCTCTTGGAAAATGCCAAAAAATGAAAATGAGAGGCAAGTGGATAAGAGGCCTAAGAACGGGCGGGAATTTAAAAGAGCAGTTTCGAATGATTAAAAAATTTGAAGAAGAGAACCCGTTAGGGAAATTTAAGGATTACTCAACCGGCAGGCTGCAAAGCCTAAGCGCTCGGTCAATTATCAATCCAAGAGAATACGCACGTATTCGCAAACTCAAAGAGAGGATCAAAGACCACGTAAACATATTCTGAAGTTGGTTTGTGTCGGATAGCGTCACAAGCTAAATAGAGATTAGGCATATACTTTTCCCGTAGGGACGAAAGACGTCTTTGCGGGTTTTTAATTTTTGGGTTAAGGAATTAAACGGATGAAGCAAGATTTCAATATCGCAGTCGAGTTTGACGGTTCAAATGATGCAGAGCAGAACTTATTAAGCTTATATGAATATCTATTAGATGGACACATGAATGAGGATGAAAATCACCATGCCAAAGCAATCACAAGCTAAGAATCTAAATCTAACGTACGTACCAATACTAGAGACCCACGATATCAATTTTGCCGCCTATCTTCGGGCTTGTCACAAACTCCGTATTACAAATATGGAGAAAGACCGGCAGGGCAGAGTTACGTGGTTTTTTGAATTGGGCGATTTAAAAAGCTCTCAGTTGATGAGCGAGTTTTACAGTGGCGGCTCAGTTTCTGCGGTGGATTATGCAGCGGAGTTAAAGAGCCTGAAATCTGCAATCTACAATCTTTGAGCGAGGGTTGTTCAATATGAACGATGAATATGAAATGACGAGAACAGCCGCTCTCGGCTACGCCAAACGCGGTTGGGCGGTCTTTCCCTGTGACGGAAAGGCCCCGCTTACCCCGCACGGATTTAAGGACGCGGTTACTGACCCGGAGGCAGTCCTATCTTTATTCTCGAAGCACCCCATTGCGAACGTTGGCATAGCAACAGGCAAGGTGTCCGGGTTCTTCCCGCTGGACGTGGACGTACGCGACGAGAAGCAGGGCAGGGAATCCCTCGCGGAACTTGAGCGGATTCACGGAGCACTACCTCACACGATTGAAAGCGTCACTTGGAGCGGCGGCAGGCACATTCTCTTTAGGTACCCGGCGCACGACGACGTACCCTGCCGGACGGCCTTCCTGCCCGGCCTGGACGTGAAATCAGACGGCGGCTACATCATAGCCCCGCCGAGCGTGATAGAGGGGCGTTCCTATGCCTGGGAAGTGGACCACCATCCCGACACGACACAGTTAGCGGAAGCCCCCGCATGGCTCTTAGACCTCATTACGCGGCCAGCGACCGGCAATAAGAACGCACCGGGATGGATCGCCGAAGCTCTCAAGAATCTTCACGATGGCAATCGGGACGAGACATTTTGTAAAATCGTAGGCCGTATGCACTACGACCGCTGGATGCCGGAAGATATCTTTCAAATACTTTCGCCTCACGCAGACAAATGTGGATACCCGCTTGACGAACTAGAGAAAAAGAGTAGGAAGATTCCAGAGCAGTATCCGACGACCGCACCGACTGACCAGCGGGTTGCAGCCAATGCACTGCCATCACCCGAATCCAAAGAGGTTTTGGACCCGAACCATCCGATTTGGAAAACTACCTCGCATTACACCGGGTGGCAGATTCTGTGCTTGGCACTCGGCAAAAAAGGCGATCCTGTTTCCAACGCAGATAACGTCCTTCGTATTCTCGAACGTTTGCCGGTGTTTGAGAATTTCGTTTGGTATGACGAATTTCACAAACGCTATTTCACAAGATATAAGTCTGATTCAATACGCGAGTGGTCCGATATTGACGATCTGGTCCTTACTACGTTTTTGCAAAGAAAGATCGGTCTACGCCACATATCAGACAAAATAGTTTCAAATGCGATTAAGATTTATGCTCATAAAAATATCAAGAACGAGCCAAAGGGGTGGTTGGAAAGTTTGGGATGGGATGGCACCGAGCGCACGTCGCATTTCTTAGAGGACTACCTTGGAGCGGATAAAAACGAATACACACGGGGGGCGTCCAAGAACTTCTGGACGGGCATGATTGCTCGTATCTACAAGCCCGGATGTCAGCTCGACAATATGGTTGTCTTGGAAGGCCCACAGGGAATTGGAAAGACCCGCGCTCTGCGAGCAATTGGCGGGCGTTGGTACACGGAGGCCAACGAATCGGTTACGTCCAAGGACTTCTTTATGATTTTACACGGCAAGCTGATAATCGAAATCGCCGAGCTAGACAGCTTTAGCCGGGCAGAAACTACACGCATTAAACAAGTTGTGACCTGCACTACCGACCGCTATCGATCACCCTATGACCGACGGGCTCAAGATCACCCCCGTATGTGTGTTTTCGTCGGCACGACGAACGAAGACTCCTACCTCCGGGACAACACCGGAGGCCGGCGCTTCTGGCCGATCCGTTGCGGGGATATTCGCATCGATCTGATCGAGGCCAACCGCGATCAGCTTTTCGCCGAAGCCGTCGTATGCTTCAAGTCCGGCGCAACTTGGTATGAGATGCCGGATGCAGACACGAAGCGTGAACAGGAAGCCCGGAGGCAGGGCGACGAATGGGAGTCTGTTATATCCACCTTTTTGACGGGGCGTGCGGACGTAACCGTGAGTGAGATTGCAACTGATTGCCTTAAAATCGATATTGGAAAACTGGAGAAAGGAACGCAAATGCGGATTGCCAACGTCTTGCGTTCGGTTGGCTGGCATAGGAAGGATGGCTGGCTAGATGGCAAGAAGGCGAAATTTTGGGTTAAAAATGAAAACCAGTAGAACTAAGCCGGGAAGGTGGGAAGTGGGTGGGACGTTGTTTTCTACCTCCTATCCTTCCTACCTTCCCACCTATTATTGAGAATGATATAGAGCATGGTATGGCTAATACGCCACAGGGGTTTAGGAAAATGGCGGGTAGGTGGGTATGTGGGACGGAAAAGACCTCCCGGAATTATCTGCCATAAGGGGCGCGGATCGCAGGTCTCGAAAATGGACACTATTTGAATATTATAGTCAACAGTCCATTAAGGTTAATGAACGCTCAGGATATTTTTCCTAAGCACTTGATAGAACGTTCTTTGAGACTTCTAACCGTAAGTTTCTTATTGTTTACAAGAGTAATATATTTAGCAATTTTCTAATGCCTAAAAGGGGATTTAGTAAAGCCTAGTAATTTCCTTTGTCCTTAAAAGGGGAAATTATTGGCAGTCTAGAAAGGAGTTTTCCGTTGCCTAAAAGGAATTTTCCCAAGCCTAAAGGGAATTAGAAAGGACGGAAGGTGCGTGGTTAACAATAAGGTGAACCGTGACGAAAACTGTAAGTCATTTAACTTCAATAGGATGTTTTGTTTTAATCAAGGAAATTTGTAACCTTTGTATACACGTTTGAGTAAGCAACAGCGCATGATCCTAGCGATTCTCCGCAAGAAGGGAAAGGGCTGGGCATACTTCGACACTGTACGGGATGAGCTTCTTAAAGCCAAAGGGCTTACCTGGGAAACAGCCTCTTTTCGTTCGTCATTGTCCCGCACGATTAAGCACATGGAACAAAAAGGGTTTATCGGCTTGCACCGTGACCAATGGAGTCAGCTAATCGTCGGGCAACTGCCTATATGGCGCTTTGCAAGGTTAACTCGTTTTGGGCTATGGGTAGCGGAGTGGGTCGAGAGCGAGAATCGCCCTAAATTGGAGTCTAACTAGATGGCCACAAGTAACGAAAATGAACCAAAAGCAACGGCTTTGGTGGTCAACGACCTGAACCACAAAGAGCTTCAAGCGGTTCAGATGCGCTATTTAGGCAAGCCATCGTCAGAGATAGCCGAGGTTACGGGTTACGAAGAAAGCTACGTTCGGCGTCTATTCATGCAGGGCGGACGCCTCGAAAAAGCTTATCACGAGTATGCCTTGCAAATGAGGGGAGAAACTCAAGCAGTCGCCAATGGAGTTTTAGAACGGGCTAAAACCGAAGCCAAACACGCCATAGAACGTGTCATAGAGTTGTCAAAGAATCCATTCCAAGCCGCCACCTGCTTTAAAGCCAACGAATATCTGCTTTCCCTTATTGGCCTATCTCAGAACGATCCTCTAAGGGCTATGCTTAAAGGGCTTGGTTTTGACGATGCTCGTAAGAAGATTAACGAACTTTTCCAAGACATTTTCGACACGCCTTTGGATGCCAAGATGCGTACCATTGTGTTGATGAGACATGGTTTCCATTGTGATAACTGCGGAAAAGATTTTGAAGATCGTGAAGATACGCCAGAGGAGTTTAGAAAGGCAACAGGGGAGCGGAAAAAAACTGATGGAACGCCTTCTAACCCCTAAATAATATATTGTGGATTATTGTGTATAATGATGTATAATGTTGATATGTCAGAAAAGAATGTAATCACCATAAACGATGCCGCCGAGTTGCTGGGCGTATCAACAATGACACTTAGGCGGTGGGACAAGGCAAAGAAACTCAAATCCCATCGCCACCCGATCAATCATTATCGCCTTTACAGGAAAGATGAAATATTAAAGGTTAAGAAAAAAATAGAGGGCAAATGAGAGTAGCGTTGTACGGGCGTGTCTCAACAGAACGGCAAGAGAAACAAGAGACAATCCAATCTCAGCTTGAGGCCCTCCGAATCTACGCCAAGAAGGAAAAGCACACCGTAATCGAAGAGTACCTTGACGAGGGGTATAGTGGTGAGCTTTTAGACAGACCCGCTCTTGATAAGTTACGGGATGATGCAAAGAAAAAGGTATTTGACGTGGTGCTTGTTCACTCACCTGATAGACTTTCAAGAAATCGGAAGAATTGGCATATTGGGTTTCTTCAAGAAGAGCTATCAAAAAGTGACGTCAGAATAATTTTCCTAAATCGTCCTGACAGCAAAGACACCCCCGAGGATGAGCTTATGGGTGGTATGCAAGGGCTAATTGCTGCGTACGAAAAAACTAAGATTCTTGAGAGGACTCGTCGAGGTAAATTGCACAAGGCTCACAGTGGTTTTTTAATTGGCTCTATTCCACCCTATGGTTATCGGTATATCCCCGGCAACAGAACCACAAGGGAATTCGGCCATTATGAGCTATTAGAGACCGAAGCCAAAATCGTGAAGCTAATTTTCGATCTCTTTGTAAACAATCGCCTTTCTATTCGCTCTGTAGCGAAGGAACTTACTCATAGAGGGATTCAGCCCCGGAAGAGTAAGAAATGGGGCGTCTCAAGCTTGCATAGAATTGTACGAAATGAGACCTACACGGGAACGACCCATTACAACAAGAATATTTCGGTTGAGACGGAAAATCATAGAAGCGGCAACAAGTATCGCCGGACGAAGAATACGAGCCGCCGCTTAAGGCCAAGAGACCAATGGGTTGCTATTTCCTTACCACATAACCTCAAGATTATTGATAAACCATTATTCGATCAAGCCCTGGAGCAGTTAAAACTTAATGCTGCACGGTCGCCGAGAAATGTGAAGTATCAGTACCTTCTTAGGGGAATGGTTCGCTGCGCCAAATGTGATGCTCCGTACACCGGCTCCCCCTGTCACGATAAGCTTTATTACCGTTGCGGTGATAAACATAGAAAATTCCCATTGCCGAAAGAATGTAACGCCTCAATGGTGAAGGCTAGTGATTTAGAATCCGTTGTTTGGGAAACGGTCTCAAATGCTATCAAGAACCCAAAGCTGATCGCCTCAAAAGTATTGGAACTTGAAAAACGTGCGGCCTCTCGAAAAGATAGCGGCCTTAAAGATATTCAGGCCATTGAGAGAGAGATCAACTCTTTGGCCGATGAAGAAAACCGTCTTCTTGACGCTTACCGAGAACAGGTCATTACGATAGACCAATTGAAAGAGCAAATGGTTAAGATTCGGGATAAAAAGGTTCAGCTTGAGCAGGAAAGAAGCGTTTTGGCAAGCAAGGCGGCAAATTCTCTCTCAGCTAGTCAGACCAAGCGAACAATCAAAGATTATTGCCGCATTATCGCAAAGCAAATTGATAAGAAAAGTCAGACCTTTGAGGGCAAGCGAGACATTCTCTTACGATCAGTTAAAGGCGTTCTGTTAGAGGGCAAGAATCTCAGAATCAAACTATCCATTCCGTCCCACCAAGAAGAAAGCCTACCCGCCGGAGATATTGCGTCCATATCGTCCTGATGATCGGGCCGCCCGGTGCGGGAAAGACGATGCTCGCGAGGAGAATCCCGACGATTCTTTCTTCAATTGCTTTTGAGGAGGCGGTGGAAACTACCAAAATCCATAGCGTCGCAGGGCTCCTTTCCTCAAGGCAGTCTCTTTTAAGCACAAGACCCTTTCGGGACCCGCATCACACGATTTCGGATGTGGCGATGATCGGGGGCGGCACTCATCCGCGGCCCGGTGAGGTCAGCTTAGCGCACCACGGGGTTCTTTTTTTAGATGAACTGGCTGAGTTTAAGCGAAATGTGCTCGAGGTGTTGCGCCAACCATTGGAGGAAGGTAAGATCACAATTTCGAGAGCCGCCTCCTCTCTCACGCTGCCAGCGCGCTTTATGTTGGTCGCCGCCATGAACCCTTGCCCCTGCGGTTATTTTACGGACCCGAAGAAGGAGTGCCATTGCACCGCCATTCAAATTAAAAATTATATGTCCAAAATTTCAGGGCCTTTACTGGATCGCATTGATATTCAGCTGGAGGTGCCTTGTCTTAAAGTAGGAGAAATTACCGGAAAGAACTCGGGAGAGCCGTCGGAGGCGATACGAAACAGGGTCGAAAAGGCCAGAACAAAACAGCGAGCACGTTATGAGGCCGAAAAAATAGCGTGCAACTCAGAATTGGATGTCAAGCAGTTGGAAAAATATTGCCAAACCACTTCCGAAGGAGAAAATCTTCTTAAGATGGCTATTCAGGAGCTAGGTTTTTCGGCTCGGGCCTATCACAAGTCCTTAAAAGTTGCCCGCAC
>Ga0209726_10005761_pt1 | contig 14815 bp, 8 predicted proteins | sample Subgrocontami54m_FD_187453 | JGI IMG/M metagenome (GOLD analysis project Ga0209726, IMG submission 187453) | Subsurface groundwater microbial communities from S. Glens Falls, New York, USA - GMW46 contaminated, 5.4 m (SPAdes) (version 3) | ecosystem: Environmental > Aquatic > Deep subsurface >... | reverse complement strand
GTGAAAAAATGGGGACTGGCTCCGGCCATCCCTCGAAAAACCTTGCGAATTTGGAGACGAGGCCGGTGCCTGTCCCCATTTTTTCACACGCTCTCACTCCTCCTGCACGCCCTGCGGACTTTTCAACTCGCTTAACTTCTTGTGCAGCGTATTGCGATTGATGCCCAGGCGCGCGGCGGCCTTGACCAGCACGTTGTCGCACAGCGGCAAGACCTGCTCCAGCAATTCACGCTCGACGCCGCGCACCAGCCGCTCGTGTATTCGGCCATCATCGGCCGGCAACTTCGCCAGCGCGCTGCGCACCAGGTTGCGAATCAACGTATCCAGGTCGGTTCCCTTGCCGTGGGCCGCGCGCATGCGGCGTTCCTGGCCGGGGACCATCAGCTCGAAGTCGACGGGCCGGCCGTGGGCCAGCACGACCGAGCGCTCGACGCAATTCTCCAGCTCGCGGACGTTGCCGGGCCAATCGTACTGCTGCATCCGCTCCAGGATCCCCGCTGGAACCTCGGGCGCATCGCGGCGATTTTCCTCGCAGTACCTCTCCAGGAAAAATCGCACCAAGGCCGGGATGTCCTCGCCCCGGTCGCGCAAAGGCGGCAGATAGATCGGCACCACGTTGAGGCGATAGTAAAGGTCCTCGCGGAAACGGCCTTCCTCGATTTCATCTTCCAAAAACTGATTCGTGGCGCCAATCACGCGGGCGTCGACACGGATCGTCCGGCTCTCGCCGACGCGCTCCAGCTCGCGCTCCTGCAAAACGCGCAACAGCTTGACCTGCAGCTTGGGGCTCATGCTGTTGATCTCGTCGAGGAAGATGGTGCCGCCATGGGCCGCCTCGAACCGGCCGGTCTTGTTGTCCACGGCGCCCGTGAACGCGCCTTTGATATGTCCGAACAACTCGCTTTCCAGCAAGCTCTCGCTGAGGGCGCCGCAATTGACGCGGACGTACGGTCCGTCGGCACGTGGACTCAGGCGATGGATGTTGTGGGCGATGACTTCCTTGCCGGTCCCCGTCGCGCCCACGAGCAGCACGCTGGCACGAGAGGCGGCGACGAGACGGGTCAACCGATAGACAGCGCGCATTGCCGGACTATCGCCGACGACGCCTGGAAGTAGTGCATCCAATGGTTCTTTCGGGGCAGCCATCAGAGGCTATTATGGCAAAATTGGCGCGAAAAGTGAAATCGACTGTCAGCAATTGCGCGGTTTTTGAGCATGATTAGCTCCGATTCTCAGCAAGGAATTCGCTATCCATCGAGACGATGTTCCATCCAAAATGCGTTCAAACACACAGTCTTGGTGAACGCATTTTCAGAGACCATTGGCGGGCAAGGACTTAGAGCCAAAAAATGTGTTTTCGGGGGGCCTGGTTCAAAAACGCGCGGTTGAGGGTGCCAAGCGACTGTGCAATCGACTGGGCCATTTGGCCCCCTCGTGCATTGTCGCGTCCGTAGCGTAACTGCTGACCTGGAAAACGGTTATGGCTGCCAATTTCGCGACTATACCACAATGCCACTCTTGTCGCGCGCGCGCCTGGCTGTAACCCAACTTTGAACCAGGCCCAATATCTTGTCATTTCTGGGTGACAGCGCAAAGGCTGTAGGGACTACACCATCCTGTCATGTGATGCCGGCATGGTTCAATTCTGGTCATTTCTGGGTGACAGAGTGAACGCGGTAGGGACTACACCTGCCTGTCATGTGATGCCGACATTTTTTTCGATGTAACATTGGATGGATCAAGGGGATAGGAAGTTGAGTGCGTGCCAACTGTGTCGAAATGCTGTCGTCTCGAAAATCACCTATGCCTGTGCGCATTTGTGAACCAGGCCGGTGATGCCGGCATTTTCTTCGGTGTAACATTCGATGGTTCAAGGGGATAGGAAATTGAGTGCATGCCAACTGTGTCGGAATCCTGTCGTATAGAATATCACCTATGCCTGTGACCATTCTTGAACCTTGTCTTTCGGGGTCGTGAACGAATTCCTGATGGGTTGCCGTGGGCAGCGAAGTTTCAATCAATCGGCAACGATCTGCCCTGATTCGCCAGGATCTTTGCCAAATGATCCACTGAAAGCCGCGGGTCGTCGAGCAACAGGTGGTGCATTTCCGTGCGAACAAAGTCGGAAAGGTTGTCGCCGGTCCAACCTTGCTCGACCAAGCGTTTGCTCAGGAATTCCAAGCACAGCTCGCGCAAATGATCCGTGCGGCGCGACAAGGTGCCTTCGTGAATGCCAAGTAAGGTCGCAACGTCGCGCTGACTGAGCCGATGCCGCAATCGCAGGCCGAGCAAGAGGATCTCATCATCATCCAATCCGACGAGCCAAGCGCGCGTCGCCTGGCCGAAGACGTCGCGCCAGCGGTCGCTGCCGGCGTCGTTCGTCGGCAGCGGCATCGCCAGGTCGTCTTCGGGCAATGCCTGGACGCCGGCGTTTTTGCGAAGCTGCGAGATGTGCCAGTTTTGAAAGACGCGGATCAGCCACGGCACGAGCGGGCGCTGACCGTCGAAGCGTGCCAACACCGGCAAGCCGCCGGGGCGCTCCGGGGCGAACAGGTGGCTCCAAAACTCGTTGACGGCGCTGTCCTGGCGTTCGTCGTCCCGGGGATAAAGGCGAGCGGCCCGGGCTCGTAGGGCGTCCAGCAACAAACAATCGGTTCGGCCGGCGCGCGCGGCGAACAAGATCTCCCAGGCTCGGCCGTTGCCGTCCAAACACGCCGAGGCGATGAACCAATCGAGCGGATAGAGATTGTCGAGATAACGATCCCAAGTCGCCTGCGGATCAACTTTGGCGCGAAACAAATCGAAAGTGCGCTGCAGGTGCCGGGCACACGCGGCCGACGCCATGATCACCGCCGGAAGCTGCAAGCGGCAAAAATGATACAAAAGCTCGGCACGCGGCCCGGCGGCAGGCGTCGGCGATCCGTCGGTCATAAGTCGGCACCTTCTTCCTGCCCGTTTTTATAGCAGATGGCGCCGGCGGGCGTCGAGGCGTAAGCCCGACGTGACCGGCCTCGTAGACGTGACCGGCCTCGTGCCTGTCCACGTCGGGCTCACGCCTCGACGCTCGCCGACAATGTACTGCTTTTGCCTTCGATTCCGCCGCCCCGCCGTGTAACATGATGAGGAGCCATGAAGCTTCATGTCGGCGAACGGTTAATCGGCACCGGACCCACCCATCAACCAGGCGGCTACCTGGTCACCGACATTGTCCGCGAAACGCCCTGGTACGGCCTCTACGCCGGCAAGAAGATTTTTTACAACTTCGACTTCGCCAGCAAGCGCGTCCGCGAAACCGATGACAAGGAATGGCTCGACGTTTACCTGCGCACGCTCTACTATCCCCGCCTCGACGACCGCGCCGATGTGGCCCAGCGCCGCACGCTCGCCCGCACCGAAGTCGCCATTCTCGGCAACCGCGGCAGCAATCTTTGGCCCGAGCCGATCGATCTGCTCGAACTCGAAAACACGCGCGACGCCTTCACCTTTGCCCCCGATGACGACGACCGCGAACCGATCGTAGTGTTCGCCCGGCCGCACGGTCAACCGCTGGGCGATTGGCAGCAATCGGCGGTGCCGGTGGCGTCGCTGTTGTCGGTGCTCGCGGAACTGCTGGAATTTGTGCGGCGCGCCCATGCGGAGGGTTTGTTGCTGCAAGGTTTGGGCCCGGGGGCGATTTTGATCGACCGGGCCGATCGCGTGCATTACATCGGCAGCGACATGGTGACGGAGCTCAAGGATCTGAGCCGCGTGCGCCGGCTGTTTCCGCAGGAGCGCTATCCGCGCGGTTTTGCAGCCCCGGAGTTCTTCGATGCCGCCCATCACCCCTCGCCGCGCAGCGACTTGTACGCTTGGGGCACGCTCGCCTATTTCCTGTTCACCGGGCACATGCCGTGGCAGATTGCCATGGAACAGGGCCGCCCGTGGGCGCAGTTTCAAGACGCTCACTTTGAGCGCCTGGAGAAAGCGCTGCGGCAAATTCCGCCGGCGCATGTCGAAGCATGGGCGGAACAACTGGGCCTGGCCGGCGCTGCGCTCCTGCAAAACTGGCCCGGCAATTGTGCGGCGGCGCTGCGCTGGCTCTTGCACCCGGAACCGTCGCGTCGCCCGGCGAGCGCCGACGAGGTCCGCTCCTGGATGGTCGCCCTGCCGCCCGCCCAGGTGAACGCCGTCCTGGCCCTCGATGCGGGCAGCGGCGAAACGCGGGTTTATCTCGACGTGCAAACCATCGAAGCGGACGCGGAAATCGAGATTCGCCGCGCCGTCGGCCAGGCAGCGCAGCGACCCGACCAGGGCGAGTTGGCCTATGCGGGGCCGCCGCAACCGGTCGTCATCGACAGCCAGGCGCCGCTCACCGAAGAGCCGTTCTTCTACACCGTCTTCAGCCGCAAGCCGCTGCCGGGCGGACCCGTTTACTCCGGCGGCGTCGCCACGCGCGCGATCGAGCCGATCACCGACGAGTTGCTCGCCTTGGCCGACGCCGATGCGACGACGGATGCCACCGGCCAACTGCCGTTGCGCCTGGCCCTGTGTTTTCGCGCCATGGACCCCCTGGGGCTGGCGGAGATCCTACTCACATCGCCGCGGCCCGTGGTACGCGGCTGGGCGCTGCAGCGTCTTACCGATTTTCTCACGCAGCAGCCGACTCCCGAAGCCACGGCGCTCGTGCGCCGTTGTTTAGTGGATGTTGACATCGATCTGCGCCGTCGCGCCGCCGGCGTCGTCTGGCAGTTCGCACCGGAGCGCTCCGATACCGCTCTTTTGGCCTTGGTTCAGGCGATGGGCCAGGGCCAGCTCGATGATGCCATCCAGGCGGCCCACCTATTGCGCGGCGGCGCCATTCCCGATGATCAACTTCAGCGCATCATCGATCGCCTCGAAGGCGAACGGCCGACGACATGTCCGTTGTGCGATGTCCCGCTCCCGCGCCGCGAACGCGTCGATCACCTGCGCGACAAACACGATTATGTGGAGATTGACGGCAGCATGATGCCGCGCCGTCGGGCGGAGGCAAGTCTGTGGGAGCGCGTGTTTCGCGCCGGCGACGCGGACGCCCATCGGCAGCTCATGATCCTATATGGCGCCGCCCATGGAACCAAAGACACCTATGTCCGCGCTTTGGAAGCGCAGCTTGCCCAACGCCACGACCTGGATGCGCCGGACCCGGCGCTCGACCGCGCGCGCCATTCCTGGAAGCGGTGGGAGCCATGGCTGGCCTGCGTGCGGCAAGTGATGGCGGCGCAACCGGTCCTGGCCTGGCTGTCGCGCTCCACCTCCGAGCCGGTGCGCGCCGTGGGGCGAGCGCTGGTGTTGCCCGAATTGGGGCGGCGCCTTGGCAGTGAACGCCTCGACGTCGCCGATTGGCATCGCATCCTCGAAGAAACGCTGCCGGGCCGAGAGCTGCTCGGTGAGCGCATGCGCCTTTGCGAGCAGTTGCCGGAAGTCGGCGTCGATCCCGCCAAGGCCAGCGCCTGCCACGCGCTGTTGCAGGAAGAGCTGCCCGTCCCCTGTCCGGAGTGCGCCGCGCAGGTGCGGGCCGTCGATCTCGAACTGCACCTGCGCCGTGCCCACGGCATTTTCCAGTTCCGCGGCGCGCGGCGCTCCTACAACGATACGCGCGATTTTCTGCTGACGTGCGTCTGCGGCATGCGGCCGGATGTGCCGGCGTGGCGCACCCTTCTTAGCCTGGCACAGGACCGGCATGGCGCTGCTACGGACGAACGATTGACTGCCTGGCTGTGCCGCACGATCAAGTCGAAAGACCGCGAGCAGCGCGACCATATGGTCACCGTCGTCGCCGATGCCGCGGCCCGGACGGATGCCGGCGTCCGCCTGGTGCCGACGCTCTTGGGCGACAGCGTGCAGCCGGGGTGGAAGAACGTGGCTCGGCAAATGGCGCTCGAAATCGTCGCCCGGCTGGAGGAATCGCTGCCCGACGCGCTGTGGGCGCGCGTCAAGCCGTACTTGGCCGCCAAGGACATTCCCCGTGCCACCCGTCAACACGCTGCCGCGGGCCTGTTGCGATCCTGTGGGTCCGCCGGCGCGCGCGCGGTCGAGATTCTGGAATCGTATGTCAGCGCCACCAGCAAGCATCGCGCCGTGGAACGCTTGCAGGAACTCGAGCAGCGCATCGGTCAGTCGGCGATCCTGGATCAGTTCAGCCGCGAACTGGAAGACCGCATTCGCATGACCTGCCCGCGCTGTCAGGGGCAGCTCGAGCGTCGTGAGATGGTCAAGCATCTCTGGGATAAGCATCGATTGCTGCTCGAAGGCCGCCGCGTGCGTGAACCTTGGCGCGTGCTGGCCGACTGGGTCGTGGATTACGCCCTGGAAAAAGATCCTGCACTTTTGGAGTGCTGCCGGGAGCTGGCCAGCAAGACCGACCCCGCGGAGGGCCCGATCCGACTGCAACGGTTGCTGCTGCGCCAGGGAGTCGAAGACCGCGACGCGTGGCATGCCCTGCTGACGAAAGTGCGCGAGCGCGGCGGCAGTTTGTGCCCGCACTGTTATGCGCAGGCGCCTCCCGTCAACACGGCGCCGCCGCTCCCACTCACCCCCCCTATGTCCCCCCCTTTGAAAGGGGGGGAAGGGGGGTTGGAAGGCCATGGCTTTCGCGTTCAGGTCACCGACTCTGGCTTGCGGCCGCGCTTGGAAATCGAAACGCCCCCCCCCCTCTCCCCCCCTTCGCAAGGGGGGGACAAAGGGGGGGTGTTGTACGACGGCCAGGAACCGGGCACAGCACTCACCCGCTTGGGCGCCTTGCTGGCACTGGCGCTCCCCGTCGTCGCGGCGGCGTTCGGTTTGCTGTATGCACTTTTCGGCCGCTCGATGCCGCTGCCCGTACTCATGCTCGTCGCCATGGGGTTGAGCTTGTTTCTCGGCGGCCTGGTCTACCTCTTTTGGCCGCAGCGATCGGTGCGGAGGCGTTTGTTGTCGGCGGCGTGGGAGGTGTTGATGCCCGAACTGCTGGCCCAACCGCTCAACGACACGGCCGTGGCCTTTGTCGGCGGTTTGGCCGCGACGAGCCACGGCTACTATTTCCCCGACGACGAAGTGCTCCAAGCAACTCTGGCCGCAGTGCAGCGTACAGCGCCCAACAGCCCGACGCTGGCGCTCTTGTGCCGAATGCAACACGTCAACGCCGCCCAACGCGGCGAGGATGAAGCGCCGCTCTTGGCCGAGCGCATCCGCCAAGCGCTGGCCGGCAGTCTGTCGTTGCGCGTTCTCGGGCCGCTGCTCGCCGATTCGAAAGATCGTTGGCCCAAGGGGAGGCTTTTGCGTTTACAGGCGCTCGTTTGCGCCCGTGCTGCGGACGCGGGATTGGAGGACGCCGACCTAGTCGACCTGGGCCGCGTCCAGCCGGCATGGCGGGCGCTGTTCGGCGCCGGCGACCTGAACCATATCGCCCAGCTCCGGTTGTTTTGCGCGTTGCGCCCGCGCTGGCCCGCGTGGCTGCGACAAGCCGATAGCGTCTTCGAACTCGCCTTGGACCCCGCCGCAGAAAAAACGCTCGCCGAACGTCCCGATCTGCTGTTGTTGTCGCGCGATGCTCCGATCTACATCGGCACCCGCGGCGTTTGGCTCAAAGACATTTGTTTCAGCGAACGGCCCGGGCAGATCGCCGTCGTCCAGAGCCGCTCCGACGCCGGCGCCGGCTATGAAATCGTCGCGGGCAACCAGCACATCTGGTTTTCGTCGAATCCCCATGCCGTCGCCGATGAGTTGGAAAAATGGCTCAAGTTCTACTTCGCCGACTTCCTGCCGCAGTTGACGAAAGCGCGCCAACCTCGGACCGGCGCCGCCACCAAGCTGTGGCGCGCCAATGCAACGCCCTGCCCTGAATGCCATCGCCTCGTGGTGCCCATCGCCGGCGAAGTCGGTCTGCGTATCGCCGACGCCGAAGCGCAGCTTGCCTCATGAATTTGGAGGTTGCGTAGGATTCACTTTGCCTGCGGATCGTTTTGCACACTCGCGAAAATCTCTTCGAGCTGCCGCACCACGCCAGTCAACGACAGCGCTGCCATTTGAAAATTGGTGTGATCGGAAATGCGTTTGTACTCTTTCGCAAAGAACTCGGCGGCTTTGCGCAGCTTGGGAAGCTTCCCTTTGGCGCGGCGCACATATTCTTGAGCGTCGCGGCGCTGGAAGCTCGGCTCGACCGCCCGAGTGTAGTCGAAGATCATGCGATGCACGTCGAGCATTTCCACGTCTTCTTGAATCTCGTCGGCGTGCTTGAGAAAGGCGCGCACCATCCACGCGTGGGCAAGAATGATATTGATGCGCTCCATGGCCTGTTCAGGCGTCACGACGAGCCTCGAAACGGGTGTCGGGTTGAGCGGCGGGCGTCGGCGCCTTGCTGGTAGTCGCCCCAGCCGACGGCACGGCCCGGCGTTCCGTAAGTTCCTTGGAATACAGGACCAGCGCAGCGCCAAGACCCACGAACAGGATGCCCAAGTACAACGTCCAGTGCGGCGTCTTGAGTTCAAAATGCATGACGCCGCCGGCTCGCGAGGGATGCCAAATCAGACTGATGAGCGTGTTGAGCAGCGGCGCCGTGGCGAAAATGATGGGGGCGATGTAGAGCTTGTAATCCGACGCCCCCGCCGCGCGGTTCGCGAAAATCACGCACAATGCTCCGAGCGCTCCGGCAACCCCTGCCATTGTCGCGAAAGATATGCCATACACGTTCCAGTCCGGCACCCGCTCGCCCAGCATGAACATGGCCAAGGGAAAGAGCACGGCAATCACGAAATAGGCCGCGCCGACACAGAGGAAATTCCCAAAAGGATTGCGGCCCAGCCCTTGGATGCCCTGTTGCACAAAGGGCACGTAGGTTCCCCAGCACAGCCCCGCCAAAACGGCGTAAACGAGCCATAACTTATTGTCCATGCGTGCTCCTCTCCGCATTCAAGATCCAATTTGGTTGATGGAACGACTCAAGATTATCGTCTGTCTTATGCACGGATCGCCGGCTTGTCTGACTTGAATCACTTGCGCCTACTCGCGCCGCAGTGCCGTCAGCAGCGGCGTACGCAGACTGCTCCAGATCGCCAAGGCGCCACTCGCCAAACCGACGGAGACCACGGAAAGGAGCAGCAACGCCAACCGGCCCCAGAGCGGCGCCGCGCCGCTGCCGAGCAAGTGCGGCGCCACTGCCAACAGCGCCGCCCCGGCGCCCGCGGCCAAACCCAACACCAGCAGCACTAGGTTCTCCGCGAGCACCAGCCATGCCAATTGCCCGCTGCGAAAACCGAGCGCCCGCAGCAACGCCAGTTCGCCGCGCCGCTCCCATACGCCGCGCAGCAACACGATCGCCAGGCCGACGGCCCCCAGCAACAGGCCCAGGCCGCCCAGCGCTTTGAAGGTGTCGAGGTACATGTTCTCCACCGCCAGAAAGGACTGCAAGCGCTGTGCGGTGGAAACGACCTGCACGCCCTGATCGGCGAGGGCGGTTTGTAGCGCGTCGCGCACGGCATCGGCTTGTTTCGGATCGGTCTCGATCAAGAAATACTGGAATCCCTCCTGCCGCGGAAACAGCCGCAGAAACGCATATTCGCTGATTAAGACCTCGCTTTGAAAGATGCTCTCGTGCAGTAAGTCGCTGACGTATAAGTTCGCCTTGTCGCCCTTCTCGTCGGCGATATCAAGCTTGTCGCCGCGCTTTACTTTGATAATCCACTGAGCCGTATTGGCGTCGAGAAGCGCTGGAAAACCCTCGACCTTGCCGGACGGCAACATCAGGTCGCGCAAAGCTCTACCCTTTTCAAACCGTCCGTCGCTCATCAACACCCACGGCACGCCGAGGATGCGCGGCTTGAGCGGCTGATAGAGGTTCAGGCAACTGGCATCGTCGCCGTGCCGCAGACGTAGGCCGTAGAACTTGGCGCCGCGCAGCAGCTCGGCTTGCTCCTTGGTCACGTTCCATTGCCCCTGCGTTTTCGGATCGTTGAGGTCGCGGAAGATCGGCAGGTCGGTCTCGGCGATGAGCGTGAAGCCGCCGCTGCCGCCTTGTTTGTCGAAAAAGTCGCGGCCGGTTTCCTTGTGAAACGCTTCGACGGCGACGATGAGGAACGTGGCCGACGCGAGCAGACCCACGGTGAGGACGCTGCGCACGGGATGCCGGCCGGCGTTGCGCGCGCCGAGACGACTCAATGACGGCTGCGGATCGCTCGAACCGCCGCCGGATTGCAGCCAACGCCAAGCCAACGCCAGCGCCGCCGTCAACAAGAGCGCTCCGGCGCCGAAAAAGCTCACAGCTTTCGCTTCGTGGCCGGTCAACATGATGCCGGCCATTAAACACGCGACTCCGCCAATCATCGAGCCGAAGATAACGAAGCCGTTCCAAGGTCGCCGGCCAGTTTGGGTTGCGACGTGGATGCTCGCCGTGGTTTCGCCAGACAGCAGCGCTATGGGCGACATTTTCCCAAGGACGCGCGTGGCCCAGACAATGGTCAGGACGCTGACCGCAACGGATGCGCCGTAGCCGATGGCAAAACTCGCCGGTTCCGCATGCAAGCGCAGAAACGCCAAGCGCTCGCCGCCGGGCCAGTTCGCCGCGAGCATTTGCAGCATTTGCGAACCGTAGACGAGCGCGCCCAACAGTCCCGCCGCGGCGCCGACGACCGCGAGCGCCAGTCCCTCGGCCAGCAGCAGCCGGCGAACCCGGCGATGCGACCAACCGGTGGCCAAGAGAAGGCCCATTTCGGCGGCGCGGCGATCCAGATTTAGACGGAACAGCAATCCCACAAGCAGCAGCGCGGCGGCGATGAGGAAGAAGCTGAAGTAGATGAAATATTCGCTGAAGTCGGTTGAGGCCATGGAAGACCGCAACGCTTGCTGGCGGACGTTTTGGAAGACGAAGCCACCCGATTCAGGCCGCAGTTTCATTAACAATCGTTTTTCGAAGTCAAGCAGTGGATAAGGCACGCGCACGGAGGTGATCTTGCCAAAGCGATTTGCCCAAAGGCGCTGGCCTGCTGCCAGAGTGATGTAAGCCTTCGGCGTAGCGCGGTAGCGCTTCCAGTATTGCTCGTCAGGCAACTTGACCCGCTGCGCATCGAACGGAAACGGCGGATTCTCCCAATCCGCGATCTTGAGCTTGTCGGTAATGCCAGGGAACTCCGGCGTCCAGTCGGGATCGTCAAAGATCCCCTGCAACGGCAACAACGCACCGACTCGAAACGTCGCCGCCTTCATTTGCAATTGATTGTGCTCATCCGGCAAGTAAAAAGCGACGAGAACGGCATCGCCTTTCTTCACCGCGAGCGGCATTCCGGGCCAGGTGACCATGAGGATTTCGTCGTCATTCAATGGCTCGTAGGCATTGCCAGATACAAGCACGGGATGAGCAGCGGCGACCACTGCATACGGCATTTCCGCATGACCGAATGAAATGCGGTCGGCCAAGTAGATAAGTGGCGTTGGCACCTTGAACACGGGTGCTTTGTCGGCTTGGGCCACAGCGACAATCGCCTTTTCTGTATGCCGGTCTAGGAACAGTTGGGCGCTCTCGACAATGGACCATGGTCGCTCCATTTCATAGAAGTTGGTGATCGTCTTCAATTCCAAATTGCCATGAGAGTCAGCCTGCTGCGCGACCGCATCTGGCACGCGCCCGTCCCAGAACTTCATCCGCAAGACACTGTCCTTATTGCGCGGATCCAAGAAACGAAGCAAGGACCGTGCCCGATCGGCCGGCGTGCGCAGTTTCAAGTCCCAATCCTCGAGCGTGAGCGACCGGGCCAGGTTCTCTTGCAGACTGGCATTCGCCTGGCCAACGAGAATCGCATTGGCCTTGCTTTCCAGTTTGAGCTCTTTCTGCAAGAACCGGAGCGGAACAAACGCGTTTCGCACCGGCGCCGGACTCGGCCGTAGCGTGAACCGCGCCATGCCTGCGTCCGGCAAAATCGCTTTCACAGTGATGTTGATCGACTGCACGACGTCGTCGCGCTTGCCCAAAATCGTCTCGCGCGGCACGGCGTCGGCTTTCTGCACGTTGAGGCTGATCTTGTCGCCGACCTTTGCTTGTAGCACGTCCGCCAAGGTGCGATTGAGTACAACGATCGCCTCGTTCGATTGCCAAATCGCGGCGTCCTGCTTCAATTCAGCCGGCCAGAAGCGATCCTCCACACCCAACACGGTCACCTTGCCGATGGTCTTGGACTTGCTCGTCGCTTCGTCTGTCTTCGCCGCGGAGCCTTGCAAAAGCAGTGCGGGACAAGCTTTGTCGGCGCCAAGTTCGTCGGCGAGTTTCGCGCGGAAGAACCGTCCCGGCGTCATCGCATGTTCGACCCAGCCGAGTTGATCGAGTGACATTTCCTTCAAGCTGCCGCGCAGCGAATCGCCGACGAACAGGGCACCGGTCAGCACCGCAGCGCCCAGGGCGACGCCGAGAAACACGGCCAGGTTGCCGCGCCAGTGATAGCGCAGATTGCGACGGAGCAGCGCGAAGAACGTCATGGCCGGCCTCCCTCCCAGGGGACAAGTTGGCCGTCGTTCATCTCCATTTGCTTCGGCAAGGTGCGAGCCAGCTCGGCGCTGTGCGTGACCACGATGAGAATCGTCTTTTCCTGGCGATGCAGTTCGAGCAACAATTCGCCGACGATTTGCGCCGTTTTGCGGTCGAGGTTGCCGGTCGGCTCGTCGGCGAGCAGCAGGTTGGGCTTGAGGATCAAGGCACGCGCGATGGCGACGCGCTGCCGCTCGCCGCCGGAAAGTTCGGCCGGGCGATGGTCGAGCCGCTGTGTCAGGCCGACGCGGTCGAGCAGGCGGTGGGCGCGCTCTTGCAATTGGAAACGGTTGCGCCCCGGATCGGCCAGCGTCGGCACCAGCACATTTTCCAGCACCGAGCATTGCGGCAGCAGGTGATGATCCTGGAACACGAAGCCGACGTGGCGATTGCGAAAGCGGGCCAGGTCTCTGTCGGCCAAGGCAAACGGGTTCTCACCGTCGAGCGTGATCGTGCCGGAAGTGGGCTGATCGAGCGTGCCGACGAGGTGCAGCAATGTGCTTTTGCCGGAGCCGGACGGGCCGAGGACGGCGAGGGCGTCGCCGTTTTGCATTTCGAGGTTGACGCCGCGCAGGACGACGAGTTCGCCGCCGCGGCTGGGGAAGGATTTGGAAAGATTGTTGACGACGAGTGCCATGGTGTGGATCACAAGGACGGCGATGATGGCCCTTTGTCCAAATCATACGGGAAAAGCGCGAGGCCGCGAAGAATTGTGAGCCACAGATCAAACACAGATGAAACACAGATAAATGCAAGAGAAGACAGTGCGAGTTCATGCTTGCTTCTTGTCTGTGTTTCATCTGTGTTTGATCTGTGGCTGCATTTGACTTTGAACCGCATTGTGAGCCACAGATCAAACACAGATGAAACACAGATAAATGCAAGAGAAGACAATGCGAGTTCATGCTTGCTTCTTGTCTGTGTTTCATCTGTGTTTGATCTGTGGCTGCATTTGACTTTGAACCGCTCGGCAGCACTTCGTGTCTCAGGTCGGTACAATGACTCGCAACGACCCTGTTTTGATGGGCCACCGCCATGTCGGACAATCCTTCGCCGCGCCAGCCGCCGCTGGGGCAATCCGTGCCGCTGGTGACGCCGCTGTATCAATCGTCGGTTTACACGCTTCCCGATCTGGACGCGCTCGACCGCATCATGAACGCGGAGGAACCGGGTTACATCTACGCGCGCGATGCGCATCCCAACGCCAAGCAATTGGCACAGCTTCTCGCGGCAGCGGAAGGCGCACAATGGGCCGTCGTCACCGGCTCGGGCATGGCGGCGATCACGGCGCTCGTCGTGGCCACGGTGCAGCAGGGCCAGCGCATCGTCGCCAGCAATCGCCTCTATGGCCGAACGACGCAGCTTTTCACACAGGAGCTGAGTCGCTTCGGCGTGGCCACGGAATATGTGGATGCGAATGATCTTGTCCAGGTCGAAACGGCGCTGGCGAAAGGAGCGCGGTTGCTGTTCGTCGAGACGATGTCGAACCCAATGGTGCGCGTGGTCGATATTGCGAACCTGGCGACGCTGGCCCACCGGCACAATTGCCTGCTGGTCGTGGACAACACCTTTGCCACGCCCGTCTTGACCAAGCCGCTCGAGATGGGCGCTGATCTGGTCATGGAAAGCCTGACAAAGATGATCGCCGGACACAGCGATGTGACGCTCGGGCTGGTGTGCGGCAACGACGACGATCTGTTGCCCGCGCTAACGGCAGCCGTCAGCATCTGGGGATTGGCGTCGAACCCCTTCGATTGCTGGCTGGCGGAGCGCGGCGTGGCGACGCTGGAATTGCGCATGCACGCGGCCTGCCGGAATGCGGCGCGCTTGGCGGAATGGCTCGCGGAACAGCCCGGCGTGACGCGCGTGATCTACCCCGGCCGGCTCGATCATCCGGATCATCGGCTCGCTCCGGAAATCCTGCGCGGCGGGTTCGGCAATATGCTCTGTTTCGAGCTGGCAGGCGGCCGCGACGCCGTCAATCGCTTCATGCACGAGGCCCCCGGCATTCCGTTCAGCCCGTCGCTGGGGCATTGCAGCACCACGCTCAGCCATCCCGCGACAACGTCGCACCGCTACGCCAGCCCCGCGGAACGGCGCCGGCAGGGGATCACGGATGGCCTGATTCGCCTGTCGGTTGGGCCGGAGGATGTGGAGCAAATTCGGAACGAGATGAAAAAAGGACTGGCCTGAGCCTAGTGCTATGTCACACGTCGAATGATGGATCACAAGAGCCGCGCACGAAGTAAGCGGCTGCGAGTGGGCCGCTTACTTCGTGCGCGGCTCTTACTTCTGGCGACTCATCAATTC
>Ga0209726_10005759_pt1 | contig 14817 bp, 4 predicted proteins | sample Subgrocontami54m_FD_187453 | JGI IMG/M metagenome (GOLD analysis project Ga0209726, IMG submission 187453) | Subsurface groundwater microbial communities from S. Glens Falls, New York, USA - GMW46 contaminated, 5.4 m (SPAdes) (version 3) | ecosystem: Environmental > Aquatic > Deep subsurface >... | reverse complement strand
TACTGATTCGCATCACATATTTTAAGTCTTACATTCTCCTCTTCATAAATTTCAGCAAAGCCATCTAAGTTTCTACTTATTCGAATTTTCCTAAACATGTAGAATTTTTATTAGAAACTTGCAATCAACCAGAATTTCTAGGTTAAAACTGAAGATCAATTCACAAAACACTGATACGTCGCTATTCTGACCAGCGCCGGTCATAGAGAAAATTCGCATTCATTGGAAACAGAAAGTCTATTTCAAGAAAATAATTCAGCTCCAACTCAATAGATCCCCAAAAAATTACTAAATACAAAATATACATCAGTATTTCAAATGGTCGAACAATCGATGTCTCAGTACATGTCACGTGCCTCTTTGATTTATTTTTAGGTACTTTTCTAAAAATAGAGGAAATAGTTTTGCAAATTTTTGGCTGATCGGTCGCGGGTTCAAATCCGGTTGGGGGTCGAATGTTATTTCTCCCAATTCTGGATTTTAAAATACTTTTTATCTTTGTTTAATTTTTCGTGTAATATTTTGGTAAAAACTTTCAATTAAAATTAAAAACAAGCAAGTTTTGGCAATCAATAGAAATTTTGATTATGTACCTTACAACTGAATTAAACTTTTTTTAAAAGAAAGTGAAATTTTAACTTTGTGATGAAATTTTAAGGAGCGTAATAAAATTCAATTTGAATCTACAATTAATTTTCTTTTGGAAATCTTTGAAAAATAATAGATTCTTATTAAATTTTACCCTATTTTAGTACTTCTCAAAATTCGGACAAAAGTGAAAGTTTGACGACATGATTGTGCGAAATAATGGAAAAAGAAGGAAATACTGAAGCAGATTGATAAAGTAAACTGAATCTCTCTATTGTTTGCAAAGCATGGAGGAAGAATATTTTCAACATTCTACAATACATGTAATAATGATAAAGGAAGCAAACTTGAAGTGTAAACGTTTGAGAGAGCGAAGTCAAATGAAAGGATTCAAGGACAGGGTAATTCAACTTGACGATAGTTGATTTCGATATTAGAAAAATGCATATTTATATCTTTGGATGATACATAACAATTAAATTATCAATTTGCTCAAGGAGAGTAAAGGCTCGATAGAATGAATAGGCTCAAAAACAACAGATAAGTCAGTAGAAAACGAATGAATGGAAGATGGAAGGAAAGAGAAAGAAATGAAAAAGTAGAACTCTTTGAGGAAAGACGATTCTGATAGTGCAGCAGCAGATGAGTATATCGTATATCGTATATCGTATATGCAACTACAAACATAAGACGTGCGAACGGCTCTGAGGGCCCATTTAGCAGTTAGCGAACGGCCCGACACAAAGTGACAAATGCCTTTAGGGATGGGAACAGGTTGAACAAGTTGTAGGTATTGGATTAGTATGTAGGGGAGATGATACAAAGTCTAAAGGTCTGAACGATCATCGTCTGTAGAGAGCTTGGCTAAGTACGAAAGGAAGGGAATCCTTTCAAACGGGATCATTCTGGAGAGCACTCGGAAGACTCCTCTAAAAGTAACCTTAACACCGCTATAAATCCATCTGGAAGCAGTGCTAAACCAGCCCAAACTGAGTGCGACACTCTTCCTGGATGCATCCACATTTTCCCCCACAACTCCAATATCCCCTCCAATATTCCCCCTCTCCCTCTCCCACACATCAACCGACCACCCATACCAGAAGACCGCACCGAGCACAAGAAGGAGCAGGCAGGCGAGAAGTCGTCGCTTCGATCGCGTGACGGGCGCAGCGAGGCGCATCGAGGTGCCGACGAGCAGGAAGACGAGAGCGACCAGAGCCAGCACGACTCCAATAAGTCTGCCTGCGATCCAGTTCGCAGCACCTGGAGAGGTCACTCGGTCCAGAAGCGCGAACTTCTGCGTGTACTCCCTCAGCAGCGCCTCGAAGGGCTCCTGCCTCTTCCGCATCTCTTCCAACGCCTACAACACATAATCAGAGAATATAATGTACATGTACATCATTCATGCAGTTCATTCAGATTGGATATTGGGGGAGGGGTGGGAAGGAAAATGTTCGCAAACAGAGAAGACAGGTATCTTACAAATTCATCTAACAGATGTATAGACTAGCAAAATTTAGAAGTGTAAATATTTTAGAATATAGTTGATTTGATTATAATTACCATTATAAAAAACATACAAGTATCCTGTTGTAAAAAGATCAGTTGTCAGATAATGGCATAGGGACATGAAAAATTCATTTCTGTTGACTTGATGAAATTATAATTCAAAAATTCAATAAAGTGGTGGAATCGAAAACAAATCAAACCTTTGGAGCCATAGTATGGAAGAATTATTGAACACTAAGTCTAGCTAGACTATTGTACAATACAGCAAATGAGAAGGTAAGTAAAGAGGAAAGTGAAAGAGTAAGGAGAGAGTAAGGAGAAAGAGCAACCTCCTTCTGAGCGGTGAGGCTGGTGGTGAAGTTGTAGAGCAGGTTGTCGAGCTGGTCGCCCAGCTGCTGTTTCAGTGCGGCCGACTCTCCGCGACGGAGCTCCGTCTGCTCGCTCATCTGCTCGTCGAGACCGTTCGCCTTCATGCGCAGCGTGTTCACATCCGCGCGCGTGTCGTCCATCGCCTTCTACTCACAGAACACAGACACACACCCTTCCCTTTCATATACGCTTTCTACTTCATTTCGGTTTTCTACTTTAGTTTTTCTACTTCAGAAAAGTGTAGTCATAAAGTTGTTAAACTTCTTTAATGTTTTACTTAAACACAAATTGAAATAAACGTGATTAAAATTATAAAATAAAAATTTTAATTGATTGATAGGTCAGATTCTGGTTGAAATCCCGCGAGATGACAATAAATGTTAGAAATTTTCAATGACTCACTGGGTATTTCATTTTGTAGTGATCGCCTGCAACATATAGAATGCCTAAAGGTCTCACAGTTAGTTCAATTGCTCAAAGAACTTTAGAAAAATTCTATGTGAGCAAAGGTCATGATTTCAAAGAACTTTTGATGACAAAGTTGAAGATCAGAAAAATGCATTAAATGCTTTATTCTCAAGTGAGGATTTTCGCTATAGATTTACCCTGCCATAAGTTCTGATTAAAAAGCAAAACTAAAATAAAATAAAAAACCCGCAAACATTCGGAAATGCTTGACAAAGGCGTTAACAAAACTACTAAGTTTGTGTAACATATTTTTGACAGCGTAGAGTGCATCTTAGATGTTTTGTGTACAGTTTGCTTAAAATGAATACACTTGATTAAAATCACAGTAAAGGTAAAAGGTAAAAGGTAAAAGGTCCCATACAGCCGACACTTTGGCTTTTGGGCGCAGAACATGTAAATGTCCATGTAAATGTAAAGGAAAGGAAACCTTCAAAGAAGAATTGTCTGATTGCAGCTGCAGAATGAGCACTCGTTGTGCCTGCAATTCGTTCAACAGAGCATCCATCTGCGCGTTATTCTGTCGAGCTGATGGACTGCCACCAGAGACAGTAGACACCTGACCAGCGAGGAGAGGCGACGGTCCCAGAGTGAGAGTGGCTGGCGACACACCTCCACTTGCACTCTGTGCACTATGAACACTGTGAACACTGTGAACACTGTGAACACTGTGAACACTGAGTCCATTCGCGGGAGCGGCAGCGGCAGCGAGACCGTTCAAACTGCCACTCATTGTTGAAGCACCATGAACACCTGCACTCACACCGGTACCAGCACTACCAGCACTACCAGCACCACCAGCGCTGCCCGCCATGAAAGCGCCGATGCTGCCCAACTGAGTCAACGCTGTGCCCAACGCCTGCTTGGGGTCGTGTGACGCACCTGACACACCTGACACACCCGGCGAATATGGCACACTCGCAGACACACTTCTGTTTGCACTCTCGAACCCGACCACAGACGCTGACGGGTGTATTGATGGGTGGGCAGCGGCAGACTGCTGTGCGTGTGAATGTGAATGCGAGTGCTCTGCGTCCAACAGGTCGCGCACACTCAACTCGTCGGGTTCGTGTGGCGGCTGTGATGGGTGGGTTGTGTGGGTTCTCGCAGAGTGTGCAGAGTGAGACGCGTCCTGTGTTATTGTGGATGTGCCTTTCGAGTGTGGTGTCGGTGGAGCTGATGCACCTGATGCACCTGGAGCACCTGGAGCGTGGATTCGAATGCCCATGTCGGACACTGTCGACGCGTGTGACTGCTGGTCTGACTCTTTCTCTTTCTCTTTCTGCAACCTTTCATTCATAAGCAAATTAACGGATATTACTTTAGAAACTTAGAATTTCAGATAAAGGAAATTCGAATAGGAGTACGTAAAGTGCAAATAAATCAAAATGAAACATATAACTTACAAATTTTCGTCTGCGTCAGGGTTTTGTCTCTCTAAAGAACCTTCCCCTAAAAGAAGCACAAAGTGGATTGATTTGAGAAAATAGAAAAGAATTATAGATAAGTTAACTTTGAGAAAACTTGGTTTGCATAAGAAAAAAGGGAGTGATAGAATTTCAATAGTCGAGCAAAGAGAAGAAAGAAAGAAAGAATGGGATCGAAATGCAAATCATGTGATATTCATTTGCAAAGATGTCTGAATCTGAATTCTGCACGAATTTCCGATTAATCGGGGCATTACTGGCATTTAGAGTAAACGGGACATTATTTAGAGGTAAACAGTGTTTTGAGCAGGTTTGGGAAGCATTTACTTCTTTTGATAAAAGGCACTCGCTTAATTTTAGTACCTTGCATTAGTTACGTGTATTAGACTCTTATGACTTTTTGATAGAACCTATCAATAAACCTAGATCTGAAATAGAGATGTCAATGGGCCGAAGTTTTTCGGCCCAGCCCGTTGTTAAGTAAGTTGTAAGAATTAACTTGTTACATTATCCAATATCGACTGAAAAATGTATATTCAAGGGCACCTCAACTTGAAGGAAGATGTATACTGAAAACATTCTCTATCACTTTCCTGGGAAGCAGGAAGTTTTTTGAATTCTACTCAAAGAACAAACATACAATTCTACTCTACAAATCTTTGAAAAATTTATTCAAAATTTAATAAAAATTTCGAAAATCGTACTTTTCATATACAAAATAGTAGAAAATATTTGGCCAATCTTAGCCCGTAGGCCTAAAAACCTCAGCCCGCCCTTACCCGGCCAGATTTTAGGTTGGGCCGGCCTAGATTTTAGAATTCTATTATGGGAATTGTCTTTAATGTCAAATTAATTCCAAAATCTAGAGAAAAAACCAGAAAATTGATAACATTTTTGTCTAGAACCAACAAGTTCACTAGACAATTCGCAATAAGCAACGTAGGTTTAATGGGAATGCATTGAGACAGTTATAATCAAATCAAAATTGCATATGAATAAGGTAAAAGGATGAGGGGAAATCAGAAAATATGAAGGATGTTCTATAAAGCAGGGATTGACTTAAAGGTAGGTTGGAGGAGAGATTCTTTGAACATAAAGTTAGGTTGGATATTCATTGCATATGCTCTCTTAATAAACTGGGCATAACTAACATTTGGAGTAAACATGACATAATTAGGAGTCGGAGTGAAACAGTGTAATGAGCAGGTTTGGGAAAGCCTTTACTTGCTTTGATAAAAGTCACTCACTGAATTTTAGTACCTTGCATTGCATTATATACGTGTATTTCACTTGCATTGCATTACATACGTGTATTTCACTCTTATGACTTTTTCCTAGAACCTATAATCCTAGCAGTGAAATAGAGATGTCAAAGGTGTCGTCTGCCACCGTCGTAGATATAAGATAGACACAGTATGTCGTGGTAGACATAAGATTTAGTCACTGGAGCTAACTAAGATTAGGTTAGGGATGAAGATTCAAATCATGTCTGAATCTGCATTCTGCACGAATTTCAGATTAATCGGGCATTACTGGCATTTGGATTAAACATGACATAGTTTGGAGGTAAACAGTGGTTTGAGCAGGTTTGGGAAGCCTTTGGGAAAGCCATTACTTGTTACATGTTACTTACTGACTTTTATGACTTTGCATGACTTACGAATAATTGACTCTTATGAGTATGACTTTTGATGTTTTGATAGAAACTATAAACCTAGATGTGAAATGAAAAATCGATATGATATTGAGCATGATTATGTCAAATTAATTAAAAACAATCTAGAGGAAAAAGCCTGAAAAGTGAAGCAGTTATTTGCTAGAAGAACAAGTTCACAAGAAGAACAATTCGCAATTAGCAACAGTAGATAAACATCTAGCTTTCTTTAATTGGAATGGGAATTGGAATGCATAATCAAATTAAAATTACATATGAATAAGTAAAAGTATGATGGGAAATCAGAATATGTTCTATAAAGCAGGTCGTTCAACCACGTCGTGTGCCACCGTCGTATGCCACCCTCCTCACACCACATTTATAGACCATCTTTCTTTCGCCTCCAGTTACATGTACGCTTTATTTAGCTCTTTTGATTTAATCTGATTCTCTCCATGTTTTTCGATTTTTATACTTACTTTATTTTCTTTCTTATTTATTTCTTCTTTGCTTTTTATATCGGCGAAATTCTATCCCCATTCTACTGATTCGCATTACATATTTTAAGTCTTACATTCTCCTCTTCATAAATTTCAGCTAAACCATCTAAGTTTCTACTTATTCGAATTTTCCTAAACATGTAGAATTTTTATTAGAAACTTGCAATCAACCAGAATTTCTAGGTTAAAACTGAAGATCAATTCACAAGGCAGTGAGATCTCGCTATTCTGACCAGCGCCGGTCATAAAGAAAATTCGTATTCAATCGAAACAGAAAGTCTATATCAAGAAAATAATCCATCTCCAAATCAATACATCCCACAAAATTACTAAATACAAAATATACATCAGTATTTCAAATGGTCGAATAATCGAGGTCTCAGTACATGTCACGTGCCTCTTAGATTTATTTTTAGGTACTTTTCTAAAAATAGAGGAAATAGTTTTGCAAATTTTTGGCTGAGCGGTCGCGGGTTCAAATCCGGTCTGGGGTCGAATGTTATTTCTCCCAATTCTGGATTTTAATATACTTTTAACTTAGTTTAATTTTTCGTGAAATATTTTGGTTATAAATTTAAATTAAAATTAAAACAAGCAAGTTTTGACTCCAATAGATATTTTGAACACAGTAATTTTGAAGATAACTGAATTAAACTTTATTCAAAAGAAAATCAAATTTTAACTTTGTGATGAAATTTTTAAGGACCATAATAAAATTCAATTTGAATCTACAATTAATTTTTTGGAAATCTTTGAAAAATAATAGATTCTTATTAAATTTTAGCCCATTTTAGAACTTCTCAAAATTCGGACAAAAGTGAAAGTTTGACGACATGATTGTGCCAAATAATGGAAAAAGAAGGAAATACTGAAGCAGATGATAAACTGAATCTCTCTATTGTTTGCAAAGCATGGAGGGAGAATATTTTCAACATTCTAAAATAATAATGATAAATGAAGCAAACTTGAAGTGGAAACGTTTGAGTGAGCGAATTCAAATGAAAGGATTCAATTACATGGGTAATTCAACTTGACGATAGTTGATTTCGATATTAGAAAAATGCATATTTATATCTTTGGATGATACATAACAATTAAATTATCAATTTGCTCAAGGAGAGTAAAGGCTCGATAGAATGAATAGGCTCAAAAACAACAGATAAGTCAGTAGAAAACGAATGAATGGAAGATGGAAGGAAAGAGAAAGAAATGAAAAAGTAGAACTCTTTGAGGAAAGACGATTCTGATAGTGCAGCAGCAGATGAGTATATCGTATATCGTATATCGTATATGCAACTACAAACATAAGACGTGCGAACGGCTCTGAGGGCCCATTTAGCAGTTAGCGAACGGCCCGACACAAAGTGACAAATGCCTTTAGGGATGGGAACAGGTTGAACAAGTTGTAGGTATTGGATTAGTATGTAGGGGAGATGATACAAAGTCTAAAGGTCTGAACGATCATCGTCTGTAGAGAGCTTGGCTAAGTACGAAAGGAAGGGAATCCTTTCAAACGGGATCATTCTGGAGAGCACTCGGAAGACTCCTCTAAAAGTAACCTTAACACCGCTATAAATCCATCTGGAAGCAGTGCTAAACCAGCCCAAACTGAGTGCGACACTCTTCCTGGATGCATCCACATTTTCCCCCACAACTCCAATATCCCCTCCAATATTCCCCCTCTCCCTCTCCCACACATCAACCGACCACCCATACCAGAAGACCGCACCGAGCACAAGAAGGAGCAGGCAGGCGAGAAGTCGTCGCTTCGATCGCGTGACGGGCGCAGCGAGGCGCATCGAGGTGCCGACGAGCAGGAAGACGAGAGCGACCAGAGCCAGCACGACTCCAATAAGTCTGCCTGCGATCCAGTTCGCAGCACCTGGAGAGGTCACTCGGTCCAGAAGCGCGAACTTCTGCGTGTACTCCCTCAGCAGCGCCTCGAAGGGCTCCTGCCTCTTCCGCATCTCTTCCAACGCCTACAACACATAATCAGAGAATATAATGTACATGTACATCATTCATGCAGTTCATTCAGATTGGATATTGGGGGAGGGGTGGGAAGGAAAATGTTCGCAAACAGAGAAGACAGGTATCTTACAAATTCATCTAACAGATGTATAGACTAGCAAAATTTAGAAGTGTAAATATTTTAGAATATAGTTGATTTGATTATAATTACCATTATAAAAAACATACAAGTATCCTGTTGTAAAAAGATCAGTTGTCAGATAATGGCATAGGGACATGAAAAATTCATTTCTGTTGACTTGATGAAATTATAATTCAAAAATTCAATAAAGTGGTGGAATCGAAAACAAATCAAACCTTTGGAGCCATAGTATGGAAGAATTATTGAACACTAAGTCTAGCTAGACTATTGTACAATACAGCAAATGAGAAGGTAAGTAAAGAGGAAAGTGAAAGAGTAAGGAGAGAGTAAGGAGAAAGAGCAACCTCCTTCTGAGCGGTGAGGCTGGTGGTGAAGTTGTAGAGCAGGTTGTCGAGCTGGTCGCCCAGCTGCTGTTTCAGTGCGGCCGACTCTCCGCGACGGAGCTCCGTCTGCTCGCTCATCTGCTCGTCGAGACCGTTCGCCTTCATGCGCAGCGTGTTCACATCCGCGCGCGTGTCGTCCATCGCCTTCTACTCACAGAACACAGACACACACCCTTCCCTTTCATATACGCTTTCTACTTCATTTCGGTTTTCTACTTTAGTTTTTCTACTTCAGAAAAGTGTAGTCATAAAGTTGTTAAACTTCTTTAATGTTTTACTTAAACACAAATTGAAATAAACGTGATTAAAATTATAAAATAAAAATTTTAATTGATTGATAGGTCAGATTCTGGTTGAAATCCCGCGAGATGACAATAAATGTTAGAAATTTTCAATGACTCACTGGGTATTTCATTTTGTAGTGATCGCCTGCAACATATAGAATGCCTAAAGGTCTCACAGTTAGTTCAATTGCTCAAAGAACTTTAGAAAAATTCTATGTGAGCAAAGGTCATGATTTCAAAGAACTTTTGATGACAAAGTTGAAGATCAGAAAAATGCATTAAATGCTTTATTCTCAAGTGAGGATTTTCGCTATAGATTTACCCTGCCATAAGTTCTGATTAAAAAGCAAAACTAAAATAAAATAAAAAACCCGCAAACATTCGGAAATGCTTGACAAAGGCGTTAACAAAACTACTAAGTTTGTGTAACATATTTTTGACAGCGTAGAGTGCATCTTAGATGTTTTGTGTACAGTTTGCTTAAAATGAATACACTTGATTAAAATCACAGTAAAGGTAAAAGGTAAAAGGTAAAAGGTCCCATACAGCCGACACTTTGGCTTTTGGGCGCAGAACATGTAAATGTCCATGTAAATGTAAAGGAAAGGAAACCTTCAAAGAAGAATTGTCTGATTGCAGCTGCAGAATGAGCACTCGTTGTGCCTGCAATTCGTTCAACAGAGCATCCATCTGCGCGTTATTCTGTCGAGCTGATGGACTGCCACCAGAGACAGTAGACACCTGACCAGCGAGGAGAGGCGACGGTCCCAGAGTGAGAGTGGCTGGCGACACACCTCCACTTGCACTCTGTGCACTATGAACACTGTGAACACTGTGAACACTGTGAACACTGTGAACACTGAGTCCATTCGCGGGAGCGGCAGCGGCAGCGAGACCGTTCAAACTGCCACTCATTGTTGAAGCACCATGAACACCTGCACTCACACCGGTACCAGCACTACCAGCACTACCAGCACCACCAGCGCTGCCCGCCATGAAAGCGCCGATGCTGCCCAACTGAGTCAACGCTGTGCCCAACGCCTGCTTGGGGTCGTGTGACGCACCTGACACACCTGACACACCCGGCGAATATGGCACACTCGCAGACACACTTCTGTTTGCACTCTCGAACCCGACCACAGACGCTGACGGGTGTATTGATGGGTGGGCAGCGGCAGACTGCTGTGCGTGTGAATGTGAATGCGAGTGCTCTGCGTCCAACAGGTCGCGCACACTCAACTCGTCGGGTTCGTGTGGCGGCTGTGATGGGTGGGTTGTGTGGGTTCTCGCAGAGTGTGCAGAGTGAGACGCGTCCTGTGTTATTGTGGATGTGCCTTTCGAGTGTGGTGTCGGTGGAGCTGATGCACCTGATGCACCTGGAGCACCTGGAGCGTGGATTCGAATGCCCATGTCGGACACTGTCGACGCGTGTGACTGCTGGTCTGACTCTTTCTCTTTCTCTTTCTGCAACCTTTCATTCATAAGCAAATTAACGGATATTACTTTAGAAACTTAGAATTTCAGATAAAGGAAATTCGAATAGGAGTACGTAAAGTGCAAATAAATCAAAATGAAACATATAACTTACAAATTTTCGTCTGCGTCAGGGTTTTGTCTCTCTAAAGAACCTTCCCCTAAAAGAAGCACAAAGTGGATTGATTTGAGAAAATAGAAAAGAATTATAGATAAGTTAACTTTGAGAAAACTTGGTTTGCATAAGAAAAAAGGGAGTGATAGAATTTCAATAGTCGAGCAAAGAGAAGAAAGAAAGAAAGAATGGGATCGAAATGCAAATCATGTGATATTCATTTGCAAAGATGTCTGAATCTGAATTCTGCACGAATTTCCGATTAATCGGGGCATTACTGGCATTTAGAGTAAACGGGACATTATTTAGAGGTAAACAGTGTTTTGAGCAGGTTTGGGAAGCATTTACTTCTTTTGATAAAAGGCACTCGCTTAATTTTAGTACCTTGCATTAGTTACGTGTATTAGACTCTTATGACTTTTTGATAGAACCTATCAATAAACCTAGATCTGAAATAGAGATGTCAATGGGCCGAAGTTTTTCGGCCCAGCCCGTTGTTAAGTAAGTTGTAAGAATTAACTTGTTACATTATCCAATATCGACTGAAAAATGTATATTCAAGGGCACCTCAACTTGAAGGAAGATGTATACTGAAAACATTCTCTATCACTTTCCTGGGAAGCAGGAAGTTTTTTGAATTCTACTCAAAGAACAAACATACAATTCTACTCTACAAATCTTTGAAAAATTTATTCAAAATTTAATAAAAATTTCGAAAATCGTACTTTTCATATACAAAATAGTAGAAAATATTTGGCCAATCTTAGCCCGTAGGCCTAAAAACCTCAGCCCGCCCTTACCCGGCCAGATTTTAGGTTGGGCCGGCCTAGATTTTAGAATTCTATTATGGGAATTGTCTTTAATGTCAAATTAATTCCAAAATCTAGAGAAAAAACCAGAAAATTGATAACATTTTTGTCTAGAACCAACAAGTTCACTAGACAATTCGCAATAAGCAACGTAGGTTTAATGGGAATGCATTGAGACAGTTATAATCAAATCAAAATTGCATATGAATAAGGTAAAAGGATGAGGGGAAATCAGAAAATATGAAGGATGTTCTATAAAGCAGGGATTGACTTAAAGGTAGGTTGGAGGAGAGATTCTTTGAACATAAAGTTAGGTTGGATATTCATTGCATATGCTCTCTTAATAAACTGGGCATAACTAACATTTGGAGTAAACATGACATAATTAGGAGTCGGAGTGAAACAGTGTAATGAGCAGGTTTGGGAAAGCCTTTACTTGCTTTGATAAAAGTCACTCACTGAATTTTAGTACCTTGCATTGCATTATATACGTGTATTTCACTTGCATTGCATTACATACGTGTATTTCACTCTTATGACTTTTTCCTAGAACCTATAATCCTAGCAGTGAAATAGAGATGTCAAAGGTGTCGTCTGCCACCGTCGTAGATATAAGATAGACACAGTATGTCGTGGTAGACATAAGATTTAGTCACTGGAGCTAACTAAGATTAGGTTAGGGATGAAGATTCAAATCATGTCTGAATCTGCATTCTGCACGAATTTCAGATTAATCGGGCATTACTGGCATTTGGATTAAACATGACATAGTTTGGAGGTAAACAGTGGTTTGAGCAGGTTTGGGAAGCCTTTGGGAAAGCCATTACTTGTTACATGTTACTTACTGACTTTTATGACTTTGCATGACTTACGAATAATTGACTCTTATGAGTATGACTTTTGATGTTTTGATAGAAACTATAAACCTAGATGTGAAATGAAAAATCGATATGATATTGAGCATGATTATGTCAAATTAATTAAAAACAATCTAGAGGAAAAAGCCTGAAAAGTGAAGCAGTTATTTGCTAGAAGAACAAGTTCACAAGAAGAACAATTCGCAATTAGCAACAGTAGATAAACATCTAGCTTTCTTTAATTGGAATGGGAATTGGAATGCATAATCAAATTAAAATTACATATGAATAAGTAAAAGTATGATGGGAAATCAGAATATGTTCTATAAAGCAGGTCGTTCAACCACGTCGTGTGCCACCGTCGTATGCCACCCTCCTCACACCACATTTATAGACCATCTTTCTTTCGCCTCCAGTTACATGTACGCTTTATTTAGCTCTTTTGATTTAATCTGATTCTCTCCATGTTTTTCGATTTTTATACTTACTTTATTTTCTTTCTTATTTATTTCTTCTTTGCTTTTTATATCGGCGAAATTCTATCCCCATTCTACTGATTCGCATTACATATTTTAAGTCTTACATTCTCCTCTTCATAAATTTCAGCTAAACCATCTAAGTTTCTACTTATTCGAATTTTCCTAAACATGTAGAATTTTTATTAGAAACTTGCAATCAACCAGAATTTCTAGGTTAAAACTGAAGATCAATTCACAAGGCAGTGAGATCTCGCTATTCTGACCAGCGCCGGTCATAAAGAAAATTCGTATTCAATCGAAACAGAAAGTCTATATCAAGAAAATAATCCATCTCCAAATCAATACATCCCACAAAATTACTAAATACAAAATATACATCAGTATTTCAAATGGTCGAATAATCGAGGTCTCAGTACATGTCACGTGCCTCTTAGATTTATTTTTAGGTACTTTTCTAAAAATAGAGGAAATAGTTTTTCAAATTTTTGGCTGATCGGTCGCGGGTTCAAATCCGGTTGGGGGTAGAATGTTATTTCTCCCAATTCTGGATTTTAATATACTTTTTAACTTAGTTTAATTTTTCGTGAAAAATTTTGGTAAAAAATTTCAATTAAAATTAAAAACAAGCAAGTTTTGGCAATCAATTGAAATTTTGATTAGGTACCTAATTTTGAAGACAACTGAATTAAACTTTATTCAAAAGAAAGTGAAATTTTAACTTTGTGATGAAATTTAAAGGAACATAATAAAATTCAATTTGAATCTACAATTATTTTTTTGGAAATCTTTGAAAAATAATAGATTCTTATTAAATTTTACCCAATTTTAGTACTTCTCAAAATTCGGACAAAAGTGATAGTTTGACGACATGATTGTGCCAAATAATGTGAAAAGAAGGAAATACTGAAGCAGATTGATAACCCGAATCTCTCTATTGTTTGCAAAGCCATGGAGGGAGAATATTTTAAACATTCTAAAATAATAATGATAAATGAAGCAAACTTGAAGTGTAAACGGTTGAGCGAGCGAATTCAAATGAAAGGATTCAAGGACATGGGTAATTCACCTCGACGATAGTTGGTTTCGATATTAGAAAAATGCATATTTATATCTTTAGATGATACATAACAATTACATGTAAATTACATGATTCTTGAGTATAAAGAAAATTTTAATTAAATACGTAGATGAGAGAAATAATTTTGATAAGTAGTAAAGGCAATAATTGCATCGAAATCAAATCTAGAAGATGATCGAGTAGAATGAATGCAAAGAAAACAAATGGAAACAACCTCGACCCAAGAAATCTGAGAGTAAGAATATGCAACTGTCCAATGTACGATGTACGAAGAATAATGCAAGAATGGAGAAAATGTAGAAGACAAGTATTGAGCACACTATCCTTCACCCACCTCACCAGACCCACGCACCACCATCCCCCCCTCGCCACTAATTCAGCTGCATGTGTGCCCTGGCTCGCTCAAGCATGTGTACAGTACTAGTCTGAGTGCGAGTGCGAGTGCGTCTACGGTCGTGAAGCAGGCTTGCTCTCTGCGCGAGCGTCTGTCTGAGAGGGTGACTGGTTGGCGCCTGCAGTGGTTGAGCCTGTGGCAGAGGCAGGGGTGCGATCGTCGCCGAACACTCTGTTGAGGGTCGACTTGGTCTCGCTGCGAACACCCGCCTGCCAGTTCGCCAGACCCGTCAACTTCGCTGCCGTGTACAGCCACTCGTACGGCACCACACTACACACACACACACACACACACACACATTACAATACATTTCTGTTATT
>Ga0209726_10005754_pt1 | contig 14830 bp, 16 predicted proteins | sample Subgrocontami54m_FD_187453 | JGI IMG/M metagenome (GOLD analysis project Ga0209726, IMG submission 187453) | Subsurface groundwater microbial communities from S. Glens Falls, New York, USA - GMW46 contaminated, 5.4 m (SPAdes) (version 3) | ecosystem: Environmental > Aquatic > Deep subsurface >... | reverse complement strand
TTTACCTGAGGATTTTTTCATTACAGCTCCAACTAATGCCATAATAGCTGTTATTTTACCCTTTTTGTAAGACTCCACTACTTCTGGATTATCATTAATCGCTTCTTTAGCTAATACCTCTAACTGGTCTCCAGAATCTATGATTCCACTCTTTCCTTCAACCAAATTCTTAATTATTTCTGCTGGCAAAGTTTTTTCTGTGCCAATTCTTTTGTTAATAATGTAATTAGCAATTTGCTTAGCATCCACCCCATGCTCTTTTCCTTCTTTCACAGCTCGTTCAAAAAATTCTGCATACCCTGTTAATATATTTGCTTGTTCTTTTGTTAATCCATACTCCTGCTCAAATCTTTTACTTTTTCCACTAGATAGCTCTGGTATTTGTTTTCTTAAAATTGTTAATTGTCCTTTGTCAATTGTCAATTGTGGGAGGTCTGGTTCTGGAAAATATCTATAATCATTTGCTTCTTCTTTACTCCTTTGCAAATAAGTTTGCTTTTTATCCTCATCCCAACCTCTAGTCTCTTGATGAAGTTTTGCTCCTTTTTCTAATGCCTCAGTCTGTCTTTTAATTTCATATTCAACTGCAGCTACCATAAACCTAAATGAGTTGATATTTTTAAGTTCTACTCTGTAGGGTGGCAATTCCTTCTGGCCTTCAGGACGGACTGAGATGTTCGCTTCCAACCTCATATCTCCTCTTTCCATATCAGCATTAGATACCCCCAAATCCCTAATTATTTGCTGGAGCTTTTTAGCATAATCCCGAATCTGCTGCGTATTTGTAAAATCTGGTTCAGTGACAATTTCAACTAACGGAACTCCAGATCTATTAAAGTCTATCAATGTCACACCCCCGGTGTGTGATAACTTACCTGTATCTTCTTCTTGATGAGCCCTATTTATTCTTATTACTTTTCCATTATCAATTGTCAATTGTCCATTGATACACAAGGGCCATCTGTATTGGGAAATCTGATAACCCTTTGAAAGATCTGGATAAAAATAATTTTTCCTTTCAAATAAAGATTCCTGAGAAATTGTACAGTTTAAAGCGAGTCCTATCTTCATACAGCTTTCTATTGCCTTCTGGTTTATATAAGGCAAAGCCCCAGGCAATCCTAAACAAACAGGGCAAGTATGAGTATTTGGCTCTTTACCAAAATAATCTGCAGAACATTTGCAGAACATTTTAGATTTTGTATTAAGCTCAGCATGAACTTCTAATCCAATAACTGGGGTATATGTCATAGTTTTGGCCTCTCCTTGTGGAAATCTGTTGCTTGCTCATATGCATACCCAACTCTCAAGATTGTTTCCTCATCCCATTGTTTACCTAAAATCTGCAAACCTACAGGTAAACCATCCACAAATCCACAAGGAACAGAAAGTCCAGGAACTCCTGCTAAATTCGCAGAAATTGTATAAATATCTTGCAAGTACATTGTGAGTGGATCATCTATTTTTTCTCCTATACTCCAAGCAACTGTGGGTGATACAGGACCAACAATTACATCTACTTTTTCATAAGCTTTCTCAAAATCTCGTTTAACCAAAGTTCGCACCTTAGCAGCTTTTGCATAATAATCATCCCAATAGCCACTCGATAACGAATAAGTTCCAAGCATTATTCTTCTTTTAACTTCAGGTCCAATAGTCTCTCTTCCCTTACCATATCTGATCCCATCATATCTAGCCATATTAGAAGAAACCTCTGAAGAAACAATAATATAATAAGCAGCCAAGGCGTATTCGCTATGCGGAAGACTTATCTCCACAATTTCTGCCCCTAATTCTTCTATTTTTTTAATTGCTTCCTCGATTACTCTTTTAACTTTCGGATCCAAACCTTCCCTCTGCCTGCCGGCAGGCACGGCAAAATATTCTTTAGGAACTCCAACTTTTAACCCCTTTATTCCTGATTTTAACTTTTCACTTTTCACTTTGAACTTTTTACTTGATGCATTAGCATCATAGCCATCTGATCCGGAAATCCACTCTAAAACCAATGCTGCATCTTCTACAGACTTAGTCATAGGACCAATCTGATCAAGCGAGCTTGCCATTGCAATCAGACCATAACGGGATACTCTGCCATAAGTTGGTTTGAGTCCTACAATACCTGTTAAAGAAGCAGGTTGCCTGATAGATCCACCTGTATCAGATCCTAGTGCAAAGACACATAAATCCGATGCTACAGCTGCAGCAGAACCAGATGAAGACCCACCAGGAACTTTTGTTATATCCCATGGGTTTTTAGTCACCCTATAAGCTGAATTTTCCCCAGATCCTCCCATGGCAAACTCATCATTATTGGTTTTTCCCAAAACTCCAACACCTTGTTCAAATAAGTTATTAATAACAGTTGCATCATATGGAGGAATAAACCTTTCTAGGATTTTAGCGGATGCAGTTGTCGGAATCCCCCGGGTTACTATTACTTCTTTAATAGCAGCTGGAATTTTTTTGTTGTCATTGTTTACATACAAATATGCATTAAGCTCTGGGTTATATTTTTCAATTCTTTTAAGATAAGCTTCATTTAGCTCTTCCAAGGAGAATTCTTTATCATCTAGTGCTTTCAGAGTTTGAGTAAGAGTAAGTGCGGTTATATCAGCCATTTTCTTCTCCAATCACTCTTTTACTTACAAAAAATCCATTCTGTTTATTTGAAGTATTTTGCAAGGCTTCATCTTGAGATAAAGAGGTAGAAGTTTCATCTTTTCTCGTTACATTTGTTTGACCAGAAACATTAAAAGTAGGTTCTACTCCTTTAGTATCAACAGAATTTAATTGTTCAATATAGTCTAAAATTTTGGTAAATTGTTCTGTATATTTATGAGATTCTTCATCAGTCAATGGGACATTTGCTAATTTGGCTATTTTGGAAGTATCAAAGACAGCTGTAATCTTAGGCTTCATAACCAAGATTATACTTCAGGTAGTAGCTTTGTGAAAGACTTAGACTTTACCTTCCATTTCACGAAGAGCTTTGATGCGGGCTTCAATTGGAGGATGAGTATTAAATAACCCAGCTATCATTTCTCTGGCATCATTACCCTTTAGCGGATTTACTATATAAAGATGTGCTGTTCCTCTATTTGCAACCTCAAGTGGATCTTTATCACTAGAAATTTTTTGTAAAGCTGAAGCTAAGCCTTGAGGATATCTTGTAAGTAATACTCCAGATGCATCTGCTAAGAATTCTCTTCTACGGGAAACTGCCAACTGAATTAAAGTCGCCACAATTGGTGCTAAAATTGCAGCAATAATTGCCACAACCATTATCAAACCATTATTTTTATTATCACTATCTCTGTTACCTCCAAACCAGAGTGATCTCATGAAAAAATCAGAAAGCAAGGCTATAGTCCCCACTAAAACTGAAACAACAGCCATCACTAAAGTATCCCTGTTGCCCACATGAGAAAGTTCATGTGCTGCTACACCTTCTAGTTCTTGTTTACTAAGTTTACTTAAAATCCCTTTGGTGAAAGCAATGGATGCATGCTTAGGATCTCTCCCTGTAGCAAAAGCATTGGGAGCACTGTCATCAATAATATAAACTTTAGGGGTGGGTAATCCTGCTGCAATACTTAGATTTTCTATAATTCTATAAACTTCCGGGTTTTGCTCTTTCTTAATTAGTTTTGCTCCTGAAACTCCTAGCACAATCTTATCTGACCAGAAATAGGAGATAAAATTCATTATTCCTGCCATAATTAGGGCAAACCCAACAATTCCTAAACCACCAATTTGTCCATATCCAAACCCTTGAGCCAAAACATAGATTACTCCCACTGTAAAAAGACTGAAGAAAAACATGATTAACCAGGTTTTGAAAATATTTCCAGAAACATGGTCCCAAGCAGTATTAACTTTAGCCATTATGAAGCTAATCTTAACACAAATTGATTATTAAGGGAAAATTATATAGGAAGTACTGTTTGAAATTTCGTTCTGCCTACTCTTACAGCTACTTTAGTTCGTCTTGTATAAGTTGTGCCAGAATTTATTAAGAAACTACTCCTGTTAATACTATTTCTGACATCTCTCCTAAGTTGAAAATCCACCTCTGGACCAAGATTGTTGTAATATTCAACCTCTCGTTCCACTTCTTGCCTTATTTGTGGAGTTTGGTCAATACTTATTCTACCAACTGATAATGTCAAACTTCCCACTGAAAATGATTTAGCACTAGGCTCTTGAAAACTATCTAGACCAACATGTATCTCGTACATTACAAAGTATTATACACAAAGCAATATAAAAGTTAAAAAAGCTAGAATTTTACCTTAATATCTGCTTTTTCTGCCTCTGTTGCTTTGAAAAACTCCTCTTTTTTAAATCCAAACATATTCCCTACCCAAACAGTGGGAACTGAATCTAAAGAATTATTTAAATCCAAAACATTAGTATTGTAAAACTGCCTGGCTGCAGCCACTTTTGTCTCAGTATCAGAAATCTCATCTTGTAACTGTTTAAAATTTTCAGAAGCTCTCAAATTTGGATATGCCTCAGCCACTGCAAAAAGTGATTTTAAAGCACCTGTTAGCATATCATTCGCAGCTGCTTTCTCATGTAGGTTTTTTGCTCCAACCAAAGCACTTCTTGCTTTTGTAACTTCGGTAAATACACCTTTTTCATGCTTAGCATAGGCTTTTACAGCTTCTACTAAATTTGGGATTAAACTTGCCCTTCTTTTAAGTTGAACATCAATCTGGGAAAGAGCTTCTCTAACTCTATTCCTTAAAGTAATCAGGCTATTGTAAGTAGAAAGTAGCCATAAAATTACTAAAATAACCAACCCTATCACAATATATGTGGAAATCATTGCTTAATTCTAAACCACTCAGAGAATTTTTTCCAGTCCCAAGTATTAACAATATCTTTTTTTGTTGCCCAGCCACGCCTGGCAACTGCTACCCCAAAAGGCATCATACTCATTTGGGATACCTGATGAGCATCTGTATTTATTATAAATTTTACCTCATATTTTAAAGCTTGCCTTACTAGGTCTTCTCTCAAATCCAACCTATTAGGGTATGCATTTATTTCTAAAACTTTGTGATTTTTGGAGGCTATTTTAAAAATTTCCTCCCAATCAGCATCAGATGACTCTCGTTCATTCAATAATCTATTTGTAGGATGAGAAATTATATCTACATTGGGGTTTTCTAAAGCTTTTATTAATCTTTTAGTAATTTCTTCTTTTGAACCCCTGTGCCCAGAGTGTATGCCTGCTATAACATAATCTAATGTTTCTAAAGCCTCATCAGGCACACTCACACTGCCATCTCCAAGGATATCAATTTCGAGTCCATTCAGTACTCGGGTATCTTTTGTACTCTTTTTAAGAAATTGAATAAACTTTGTCCTCTTTTGTATCCAGTTAATTTTTTCACTTTCACTAGTAGTGGAAATACCTGGCGGGTGATCAGAGATTCCCACAAACTCATACTTAAGTTCAATCGCCCTCTTTATAATAGCTTCAATTGAATCTACCCCTGGCCCATGGGAGGGGCTTGCTATTGGATAGTTTGAATGAAGGTGAATGTCACCATGTATATCTTCAATTTTGACAAGCTCTGGTAGGTTATATTTTATAGCAGCTTCAATTTCTCCTGTATCTTCCCTTATTTCAGGCGGAGGAACTTGCATATCTAACAATTTATAGAATTCTTCCTCTGTGCCTGTAGCCTGAAGCCTACTGCCTTTCTTAATCCCATATTCTGATAAAGACAGTCCTTTTCTTTCAGCCAGAGTTCTTAAATGAATATTATGGCTTTTGGAGCCTGTAAAGTGCTGTAAAAGGGCTCCATATGAGTCTGGCTCCCCTACCAACAAATCAGCTTGAATACCACTATTAAGTACCACAGTGGCCCTGTTTTCGCCTTGTTCAGTAACGCTTTTTACACCTGGCATTTTAGTAAACCAATCTATTATCTTTTTAGGTTGCTTTGAACTTGCAGCAAAATCTAAATCTCCTACTGTAGCTACTTTTCTCCGTAGAGACCCTAAACTATCAGCATTCTCTACATTTTTACTCTTTTTTAAGTATTCTAAAATCTTATCAGCTTGAGCTGAGGCATAAGGCAAAAGCATTCTGCCAGCGCGGCTTTTCAATTGAGTAATCCCATCCATGATTTTTTGGGCAATTTTAGGAGAAAAGCCTTTTCTAACAAGTTCGCCAGATTTTATTTGCCTTTTAAGATCATCTATATCTTCTACTTTAAGCTTTGCTATCTCTTGAGCTGTTTTAGGACCAATTCCAGGTACTTCTAGAAGCTCAAAAACCACTTTTGGGATTCCCTTTTTTACAGATTCAAAATGTTCTACTTTGCCTGTTTTGAATAGTTCGTCTAGATATCCTCTTAGTTTTTCTCCAAGTCCTGGAACCAGATCCAGCTTCCCCTCTTGCCATAAATCTTGAATTTCTGCTGTTGAGTGTTCAATAGAATCAGAAGCATTTTCATAGGCACGTATCTCAAAAATACTTTTGTTACCCATTATGGAATAAGCAGCAGCTATATCACGTAAAAGTTTGGCAATTTGAGCATTGGAAATTTCCATTTGTTGGCGGGCTTAAGGCTTCAAATTTTGAACACCTCTTTCAAAGCATATTATATCAATACAAAACTTTGCAACAATTAGGAATCGGTGGTTAGTTGAATAGAAGGTGTGTACATATAAAAATATACTGTTAGATTAGATTTGATTTCGGGCTTAAAAAAGAATAAAATTCAGTTATTGATGGGAACTATAGAAGATTTAAGACAACAATACGAAGCGAGAGTTCTTAGGGAACAACAATTAGCTGATGAAAAAAAACAGCAGGCAAAACTTGAACATGATCAAGACGTAGAAAGGTGGAGATTGTTCAGAGAAAGAACAGATCGAGTTGGGAAGTATCTTGTAGAAAGTGGGGTAAGAAGATTATTAGCAGATTTACATGCGTACTTACCCGGTGGTCACTTACCCGACAGAAGTTTCACAAATGATAAAGGATTCCCTGTTTCCAAAAGAGATAATGCTAGCTCTCTAGATTTATTCACTTGGGATCATAGATCAAGGTTTATAGGTAAAAGCTCTTTCGAGGTGCAGGTGAAATATTTTGCTGTTGAAACTTGCCCAGACGGGGCTATCGTTTTTTGGAATGCATGTGAAGCATTACCAGGATATACTCAAAAACCAGAAAGCTTTTTTGGGAAAATTGTAGAGTTTTTTACTGGAAATCCATATCAAAGAATTGAGCCTAAATCATTGCTAATACCAGAGGCAAAATGGAAAAGTGATAAAAAATCTTTGGCAGATGCTTTGGATATAGCTTACCAAAATCCATTACAGCATAAATATTTAAACATCGTCATACCAAAATACCAAGGTATAAGCTAATAATCTGGACTAATTAAAACAGATATAAAAGGATTCGAACACTCTTAGCTTCAAAATTCTATTCTTTAAGAAAGTTTTCTAGCATTTTGTGTAGTCTTTTCCAGCCTGCCGTTGTTTTAAAATACTTCTCACAGTTTAATGCATCTGCTTTATTCTTAAACCCAGAGAAAAAGATTAATTCATATGGAATATTGGGTTTAGTAGCTTTATTTTCGCCATTATTATGTGATTTAAGACGTTCTTTTAGATTTGGAGTATAACCTAAATAGAGTTTTCCATTCTTCTTACTTTGGAGAATATAAAAGTAGTAATACATGGTGAGTTGGCGGGCCACGTTCATGTAAACTACAATCATGCTAACTGATTGTAGTAAACTGAACGTGGCGGGACCGACGGGAATCGAACCCGCTATCTTCTCCGTGACAGGGAGACGTGATAACCAGTTCACTACGGTCCCAACGTGGTAAATTCTAACAGAAAATATACCCTATTGACAACCAACCATAGGTAGTATAAATTAGCCCCATAATCTTCTGCTCATTTCCTGTCCTTCCTTTATGCCTAGACCAAAAAAGACTTCAAAGAAAAATAACAGCATTTTTGATTCAACTTCTTCCTACCTGGATAAAATTGAAGCAGAAGTCCAGTCAAACCAATCTAGGGTAAGCTATGTCTTAGGAGCTTTAATTCTGATAGTTGTAGTAGTATTGCTTTTTAATTATTTCAACAAAAATAAATCAGAGTTAGGGAGTGCCCAAAATACCCAAACTAACCAAGCAGAAGATGTAGACCCTGATAAACTGCCGGGAAATTATACTGTTAAAGATGGGGATACGCTTTTTACTATTGCAGAGAAATATTACCAGGATGGATTTAAATTTCCAGAGATTGCAAAAGCTAACAATATGGTAAATGTTGATTCAATCCAGCCAGGCCAGGTAATAACTATTCCAAAACTAGAAGGTGCCCAACCCAGTTCAACCCCTGCTATGATTGAGCCCTCTCCTTCACCTTCAGTAGCCCCTTCCTCCACACCAGAACCAACACCAACTCCTAGCACTGCTCCTGCAGATGCCTCTTGGGGAGCTACAATTACTCAAAACACTTATATTGTTGTAGAGGGAGATTGGCTTTCTACTATTGCAGCAAGGGCCTATAATGGGGATATCTTAGCTTACAAAAAATTAGCTGAGGTAAACAAAATTCCTAATCCAGACCTTATTTACCCAGGTCAAGTAATCACTATTCCCCGCTAGTCTTTTGGACTAATTCGGTACATATCTGATATTATTCCTTAAGACTTACTGCCGAATTGTCCAGTTCGACCATATTCTGTAAATGAATAACAAAGAAAGGGTTAAAGAAATACTAAATAGGCTCTACAAGGTTTATCCTAATCCCAAAATAGCTCTGCAATATTCCAATCCCTTAGAACTTTTGGTAGCTACAATTTTATCTGCCCAAGCTACAGATAGAACAGTAAACACAGTAACTCCAGAACTTTTTAAAAAGTACAGCACTGTTAAAGATTTTGCTGGTGCTCCACTCTCTGAGCTTGATAAAGCTATTTCAAAGGTTAATTTTCATTCTAATAAAGCCAACTCTATCAAAGCTGCTGCCCAGATGATAATTGATAAATTTAATGGAAAAGTTCCCGATAACATGGAAGATTTGGATTCACTTCCGGGAGTGGCTAGAAAAACAGCCAATGTGGTTTTGGGAAATGCCTTTAAAAAAGCAGAAGGAGTAGTTGTGGACACTCATGTGATGAGATTATCTAAAAAATTAGGATTAACAGATAATACTGATCCTGTAAAAATTGAGCAAGATTTAATGAAAATACTTCCAAAAGACAAATGGATAGATTTTAGCCACTTATTAATAAACTATGGCCGTGAATATTGCCCAGCCAGACCTCATGCTTGCAAAGATTGTCCACTGGGTAATTTATGTCCGGATTTATCAAATAAATCCTAACTCACAAGTTCTAAATGTTAACCCTATAGTTTGATATTTCTATTCTTTTTGTTATAATTTGAGCATGTGGATCATCGAAGTAGTACGTAATCTAAAACAGGGAGAGGCATTATGGACAGTAGAAGAGACTCTTGATAAACTGATTAGTCTTCAGGGACAAACAGTTAACCTCTCGTCTATTTTGCAGAAGCATGAGCCAAACCATGTTCATTATAGAGCAAACTGGCATCCTGATCAGCCACAAGAGCCTGCACCTTTACGTTCTGCACTTCTATCAATCCCTAACCATAGAGTAAAATCACGACAGATACAACACCTCTATGAGAATTACTTCAGAGAACTGGGTATGGAGAGTCATGTAACAGCTATGTTCTATGACAACCCAGACTACGAAATACTAGTGGAGCCCGACTCTCAAGGAGATAAAGTCAAATCTTGGCCCACTAAAAAGACTTTAGCATTTTTCCCATGGGTTGATTTTTCCATTAATTTCAGCTTGTCCAGCGCTATAAAGGAACAGGCTAGAAGAAAACTTGATGGTTTTGACTTAGCCATTACACTCAACACTACAAAAACAGAAGGAGGATTGTACCAGATAGACATTCCTACCAATGAAGACGAACTCAGGGACGAGGACACTTGGCGCCAATATTTACAAAAGGATATTATATTTCACTCAAGAGCGCGCGGGTTACCAGACGGAGAATGGGATACTAATTCATTTGTTATTGAAAGAGGAAGTCAAAGACTTCTTACAGATCTTCTTGCAGCAAGAGTTTAAATAATTTCTAATGAGCCGAAGGTGAGAATCGGACTCACAACCCACGCTTTACGAAAGCGTGTTTTACCAATAACGGCAATCCCAACACAGTCAACCAGAGAAATTAACTAAGAAACATCAGCAAGTGTATGTTCTTGAGGTGGAATAACACCAGCTTTATCTTCTAACACCTCAACTCTTTGTTCTAATTTATTATCATTACTATTGTTAATTTTATACATATCTCCGTAAGCCTTAATCTCTTTCTCGATAGTTATAACAGAAGCCTGTAGAGCTTGCAAAACTTCACTATGTTTTCCCTGAGTAACTTTTACCTCCTTTAGGTCTCTCCTAACCTCTGCTAAGGCTTCATCCAACAGTCCTTTAAAATCATCTGGGGTCATTTTTTTAAATTATCACTTTAGATAATAATTTACAAGATAGTTTATCTATATCAATTCTGAACATAATAATTTCTAGTGAGCCGGAGGACAGAATCGAACTGTCGTCTTCACTTTACGAAAGTGTTGCTTTACCACTAAGCTACACCGGCAGAAGAAAGAGCGGGATACCAGAATCGGACTGGCGGCTCTACCTTGGGAAGGTAGCGTATTACCACTATACAAATCCCGCAAGTAGTGTAATTTTACCAGATTCATATGCTAAAATGATTATGGTTATGGCTCATAGAACTAGATCTGGTAGAAGGTTGGCTAAACGTACTAAGAGAAAGTTTTTCTCCAGCATCATTATAATTTTATTCCTGATTTTTGCAGCCTATCACTGGATCCTACCAAATGTTATTGGAGGAGTTGGCACTGTAAAAGATGTCTTAAAACCTGTTAAACAAACAGATAATCCTACAGCTTTCGGTGACATCTTAGCTCCTCCTGTGATATTTATTCCATTTGAGGCCACAAACAGTGCCCAAATTGACATCAGAGGTTATGCTACAGCAGGATCTAAAGTCAAAATTTATATGGATGATGAGCTAAAAGATACAGTAGATGTTGGTAGCGATGGTAACTTTGTAGCAAAAAATATGAGTCTGGTATTAGGCAAAAATAATGTTTACGGGAAAACTGTTGATGAAAAAGATAAGGAAAGTTTACCTTCCAAAACAGTTGTAGTGGTTTTTGATAATGAAAAACCAAATCTTAAAATTTCTGAACCTGAAGATGGTAAAACAATCACTGGGGGTGACAAAAAAGTAACAATTTCCGGAAAAACAGATCCTGATATTCCCGTTCTTATAAATAGTAGTAGGGTAATTACCAGCTCAGATGGAAAGTTTTCAACCTCTATTTCTTTAAATGAAGGAGATAATACTGTTTCTATAAAAGCTGTTGACCATGCTTCCAACTCAACAGAAATTACACGGCATGTAAACTATCATCCCTCTTAGCCTGCCCAATAACCACAAATAAAAGATACAGCAAATGCTCCCAAAAGTAGAATAGAAAGTACTCGATAAATAAGTATTAATTTTTCATTCTTTATCTGGGCAAGTAATATAAAAATTGGGAATATTGGTAATAAAAACCTGGCCTGAGATGTGAGCATAGGTGAAAAAAGAGGCATCAGAATACTAACTGTTGCATATATAGCATAAGAAGGCCTTAAAAATCTCCAGCACCTGATAGCTATCCCTAAACCAAATATAGCAAATAAAATATCAAATAAAGCCTGAGCATCTGCAAATCTAGACCCAGCAACTCTTTGTAAACTATTCCAAAAACCAACCCCTGGAATAGACAAATGCCTTTGCCAATGCAATTCTGCAGATAAAAAATAAAAAGGATCACCCTTTACATTAAATAGATATAAGCAATAAATTAAAAAGCCAAGGGGAGCTATAAACAGTACTATTTTTCTCTCATTTCCTTTCTTCCCACAAGCCTCTATTAACAAAGCCAAAACTACTGCTATTCCTACAAGTCTTGTGGCACAGGCAAGTGATGCAAAAACAGAAGCTATTAACCATTTTTCCCTACGGGCAAAATAAAAAGTTGAAACTACAAATGCAAAAAATAAGCTTTCTGTGTATGCTGTTAAAAAGAAAAAAGATGTGGGAAACATTAACAAAAACAAAATAGCTTTTTCTGCTATCTTCTTATCAAGATCTAATCTTAATAATTTATAAAGAATATGGGTTGCTAAAAAGCTAGCACTCACACTTATTAAAAGAGCAGATAAAATATAGTTATTAGTTATCTTACTTAATAAAGATATGAGCAAAGGGTAAAGCGGAAAGAAAGCATATTCAGAATCATTAAAATAACCAAACTGGGCTATTTTGGTATAGTGTCCACCATCCCAGTTAGCAAAATTGTCAAAAAAATTATTAGAAAAAAGACCAGAATGATAAATATTAAAAAATCCAAAGTAAACTGTTATAAATATTGCCAGTGCCCAAATTAAAAAGATCCATGTTATATTAGTGTTTATCATATGGAACTGCTTTTAGTACTTAGTATTTTAACCGGACAGCTTGTTAAAATTCCACTAGCTGGAAACCCAGGACTAATTCTTTTGGATCTAGCAGTAATTATTTTCAGTTTTTGGGGACTAATCAAATTAAAATTCCACCTTAAAAAACCCACACTTTTAATAACTTTACCCCTTTTATTTTTCTTTGTATCGGTAACCTGCTTGGCTGTTACACCATTAAAGCTGTCTTTACAACAAAATTTAATAAGTCTTTCTTATGGAATAAGATTTTTTATCTATGTTCTGTTTGGGTGGGTTATTTACAGCAAAGGCCTTCCTGCTATTCATCCTTCCAGAGTTTTTAAGTTATCTGCCATAGGTCTTTCCATATTAGGATTAATACAACTTATTTTTTTACCAGATTTAGGTTTTATTACCCCAAACGCCTGGGATCCACATTATTTTAGGGCAGTATCCACCTATCTTGACCCAAATTTTTTGGGAGTATTTTTGGTGCTACCTTTTTTCCCTTTCCCGCAAGCGGCTATCTTACTTTACATTGCTATTCTTACTACTTTTTCCAGAAGCAGCTATTTAATGCTTCTAATAACCGGTTTAGTTTTTGCCCTTTTGACAAAATCAAAGAATCTGGCAATTATTACAATAATACTTTTTGTAGGGTTAATCTTCAGCTTTAATCTTTATACTAATCTTGTGGCAAAGCCCAGAAATATTGATAGAATTCAATCTGCTTCATACAGGTTAGGAACCTGGCAACAGGGAGTTGAGATATTTCTAAAATCACCACTTACTGGAGTAGGTTTTAATGCTTATAAATTTGCGCTTGTTGAGTACAACCTAGGGAATGATCAGTTTTTAGAAAGCAGAGGCTCCACTTACAATGATTCCAGTTTACTTTCTGTGCTTGCTACAACAGGAATACTAGGGTTTGGTACGTATTTAGCTTGGCTGGGGATGACTTTAATCCACGGATTAAAGTCAAAAAACTTTTTATTTGTTTCTTGCTTAATAGGACTCATCATAACTAGTTTTTTTAATAATGTACTTTTTTATCCACCAATTTTACTTTGGATAATATTAAGTGAGATTAAGGAAAATGGCTAAAATTGGTATAATCTAGGTATGAAAAGACTGTTTCTTACATCATCGGTAAATTTTGTAGCATCTGATATAGCTAAGAAATTAAATCTAAATAAAGGTAATAAATTAGTATTTATTACCACGGCTAGTGAATATAAAGCAAGAGATTTAAGTTGGCAGGATGAGGATAGAAATTCCTTAGTGCAGGCTGGTTTTGATGTTTTTGATTATACAATTATAGGAAAAAAACAAAAGCAGCTGAAAGAGGATTTAAGGGGAGCAGATTATATCTATGTTTCTGGAGGTAATACTTTTTATCTCCTTGAGAAAGCACAAGAAAGCGGATTTATTAAAATTATTAGAGACTTAATCCTGAAAATGGGGAAAATTTATATAGGTACAAGTGCAGGTTCAATAATTGCTGGACCTGACACGTATCCTGCATTTAGACTAGATGAAGTATCAAAAGCACCTAAAATTAAAGGCTATAAAGGATTTTGTTTAGTGGACTTTACTGTTTTACCACACTGGGGAAGTGATGGATTCAAGGATCTATATTTAAATAAACGTTTAAATCATGCCTATAATGCCAATAATCAGTTGATTCTGCTTACAGATAATCAATATATAGAGGTAAAAGATGACTGGTATAGAATTTGTGAAGTTAGATAAGGTGTGGACGGAGGGGGATTTGAACCCTCGACATCTGCAATGTGAATGCAGCGCTCTGCCGCTGAGCTATCCGTCCATTAAGTGTGGGAGAATAATATCACCTCAACTATTGCAACTCAACTTGGATCCCTGAGATAATACGAGCTATGGACCAAAACCAAACTCCAGAACCAGAGCTGTGGGGCAGTGGATATGATAGTACAAAGCAGAAAGGATTTTTCTCCAATCTCCGTAGCCACTTCATAGATTTTATCCAAACCTTTGTAGTTTTTGCAGCTATTTTTGCTCTCATCTATTTATTTATAGCTCAGCCCCATAAAGTTTCTGGCAACTCCATGTTCCCCACATTCCATGATGCTGATTACATACTTACTGACAAGTTAAGTTACCACTTCTCTGAACCTAAAAGAGGTGATGTAATTGTGCTTAAAAACCCCAAAGATGAATCTCAAGATTTTATTAAAAGAATTATTGCTTTACCTGAAGATTCTATCA
>Ga0209726_10005746_pt1 | contig 14841 bp, 14 predicted proteins | sample Subgrocontami54m_FD_187453 | JGI IMG/M metagenome (GOLD analysis project Ga0209726, IMG submission 187453) | Subsurface groundwater microbial communities from S. Glens Falls, New York, USA - GMW46 contaminated, 5.4 m (SPAdes) (version 3) | ecosystem: Environmental > Aquatic > Deep subsurface >... | reverse complement strand
CCGCCCAAGGCGCATAGCGCGGCAGATAGGCAACCAGCCTTTGTCGCATCGACAATGCATGGCGCTGCCGATAATGGTGCAAAAACTCGATTTTCATTTTTGCCATGTCGACGCCGGTCGGACACTCGCGCTTGCAGCCCTTGCACGACACGCATAAGTCCATCGTTGCGTAAAGCTCATCGGAGGTGAATGCGTCCGGCCCGAGCTGACCGCTGAGCGCGAGTCGCAGCGTGTTGGCGCGGCCCCGCGTCAGATGCTGCTCCTCGCCGGTGGCGCGGAACGACGGGCACATGGTGCCGGCGTCGAACTTGCGGCAATGCCCGTTGTTGTTGCACATCTCGACCGCCTTGGCGAAGCCGTCCCCGCGATGCTCCGCGTCGCCTTCGTGTTCGGACCAGTCGAGCACGGTGTCGACGCGCCCCGTCGCATAACCGGGCGGATAGCGGAACAGCGTGCGGTCGTCCATCTTCGACGGCCGCACGATTTTGCCCGGGTTCAGCAGGCCGCGCGGGTCGAATATGCCTTTGATTTCCTCGAGGGCGCGCGTAATGCGCGGCCCGAACATCGGCGCAATCCATTCCGAGCGCACCAGCCCGTCACCGTGCTCGCCCGAGTACGCGCCTTTGTATTCGCGCACCATCGCCGCCGCTTCCTCGGCGATCGCACGCATTTTCAGCGCACCGTCCGCGCGCATGTTGAGTATCGGCCTCACGTGCAGGCAGCCGACCGACGCGTGCGCATACCAGGTGCCTTTAGTGCCGTGCTTCTCGAACACCCGGGTCAGGCGGTCGGTATATTCGGCAAGGTGCTCGAGCGGCACCGCGCAGTCCTCGATGAACGACACCGGCTTGCCGTCGCCTTTCATCGACATCATGATGTTGAGCCCCGCCTTGCGCACTTCCCAGATATCCCGCTGCAGTGCCGCGTCGGTGACTTCGACCACTGCGCCCGGCAATCCGAGATCGGCCATCAGTTCCACCAGTTGCTTCAGTTTGGCGAGTTGCTCGCCCTTATCGTCGCCGGCAAATTCAACCAGCAGAATTGCGTCCGGGTCGCCCTGGAGGAAACGATCGACCGTGGGCTTGAATGCGGGATTATCGCGCGCCAGCCCGATCATGGTGCGGTCGACGAGTTCGACCGCGGCCGGCGCAAGCTTGACGATGTGCTGCGGGACCTCCATCGCGCGGTAAAACGTCGGGAAATGGCACACGCCCAGCGTTTTGTGGCCCGGCAGCGGCGAGAGATCGAGATGGATGCGCCTCGAATACGCGAGCGTGCCTTCGGAACCGACCAGCAGATGCGCCATGTTGTGAGCAGCACCGCTTATCGTATCGAGGTTGTAACCGCCGACGCGCCGCAGCAGTTTGGGAAAACGGTGCTCGATCTCCTCGGCTTCGCGCGCGGCAATGGCGCGGATTTTTTTTACCAGCTCGAGATAGCCTCTGGGCGCAGCAAGCGCGCCGAGATCGGCGGGCACTGCGCCGAACTCGTATTCGGTCCCGTCGGCGAGCACAGCATCGATCGCCCGCACGTTGTGCACCATGTTGCCGTAGCGGATCGAGCGCGAGCCGCAGCTGTTGTTGCCGGCCATGCCGCCGAGCGTCGCCTGCGCGCTGGTCGAGACATCGACCGGGTACCACAGCCCGTGCGGCCTGAGCCACGCATTGAGCTGATCGAGCACCACTCCGGGCTGCACGCATACCGTGCACGCATCGCGGTCGAACGCGACGATCTGATTGAGGTATTTGCTGCTGTCGATCACCAGCGCCGCGCCAACGGTCTGGCCGCACTGCGAAGTGCCGCCGCCGCGCGGCAGTACCGGCACATTTTCCGCGAGCGCAATCTGCAGCGCGATTTGCGCGTCGCGCTCCGTTTTTGGCACCACCACGCCGACCGGTTCGATCTGGTAAATCGATGCGTCGGTCGAGTAGCGGCCGCGTGAATAGGCGTCAAACAGCACGTCGCCTTCGATTTCGCGCTTGAGCCTGGCTGCGAGCGCGCTGCGCTCGAAGGCGGGGTGTAGGAGTTTGGCGGGGACGTTCATCAGGCGGGGAGCGCCGCACGATGCGGTTACGCTTATAATATCCGAACTCCGCCCGAACCGACGAACTTCACGTCAAGGATAGCTATCATGACCACACACAGCGGCCGCCATTTTCTCCAGATTCCCGGACCAACCAACGTGCCCGATCGCGTACTGCGTGCGATCGACAGCGTGACAATTGACCATCGTGGGCCCGAATTCCAGATACTCGGACAAGAAGTGCTCGCGGGGCTCAAACAGGTGTTCAAGACCCGGGCGCCGGTGGTGATTTTCCCGGCTTCAGGCACCGGCGCGTGGGAAGCCGCGCTGGTCAACACGTTGTCGCCGGGCGACCGGATATTGATGTGCGAAACCGGGCACTTTGCCACTTTGTGGCACAGCATGTCGAAAAAACTCGGCTTGGTGCCCGAATTCATTACCGGCGACTGGCGTCACGGCGCGGATCCCGCAGCAATCGAAAAGCGGCTTGGCGCCGACACCAAGCATGAGATCAAAGCGGTATGCGTGGTGCACAACGAAACCTCGACCGGCGTCGCCTCGCGTATCGGCGAAGTGCGCAAAGCGCTCGACCGCGCCAAACACCCCGCGTTGTACATGGTCGATACCATTTCGTCGCTCGCCTCGATTGATTACCGCCATGACGAATGGGGTGTCGACGTAACTGTCGCAGGCTCGCAAAAAGGCCTGATGCTGCCGCCCGGCCTGTCGTTCAACGCCATCAGCGACAAGGCGCTCGCCGCCACGAAAGCGTCGCTGCTGCCTAAATCCTACTGGGGCTGGGACGAGATGCTGGCGAGCAACAAGACCGGCTTTTTCCCCTATACGCCGGCGACCAATCTGCTCTATGGCCTGCGGGAATCGCTCAACATGCTGCTCGAGGAGGGCCTCGACAACGTGTTCCGACGCCACGACCGCCACGCCGAGGCGACGCGCCGCGCGGTGCGCGCGTGGGAGCTGGAAATCCTGTGCCTGAACCCTGCCGAATATTCGAGCTCGCTCACCGCGGTGCTGATGCCGGAGGGACAAAACGAGGCGGGATTTCGCAAAGTCGTGCTCGACAATTTCAACATGTCTCTCGGCAGTGGGCTGGGCAAGGTTGCCGGCAAGGTATTCCGCATCGGTCATCTGGGCGATTTCAACGATCTCATGCTGATGGGCACACTCGCCGGCGTCGAAATGGGGCTCGAGCTTGCCGGCGTGCCGCACCAGAATGGCGGTGTCGCGGCCGCGATGGAATACCTGACCAGCGCCGCATCGGCGCAAAAACCTAAACCGGCCGCAAAGCTCAGCGTCGCCTGAAGGTAGTTAGCCCCGGCCTTATTCAACGCCGTTGGCGGACGGGTTCGGGTAATATTCGCCGCCGGTTCAGGCGGAACAAAGGGGGCAGAACATGGGCCTGCGCGACCGTATCGGAATCGATATCAGCCGCCGCATGAAACTCGAGGATGCCATCGAATGGGCGGCCGGCAACCAGGTGCGCTTTATCGATATTCAGCTTGATACCGCGGCCAATGCCGTCACCACGTTCGACGACCGGCGCGCCGAGAGTGTGCGCCTGCTTGCCGCGCAGCATGGCATAACGCTGGGACTGCATACGCTGTCGGCGGTCAATATCGCCGAATACTCTCCCTACGTCAGCGACGCGGTCGACGCATATCTCAGAAGCTACATCGACATTTCTCCCAAGCTGGGCGCGCAGTGGATCGTGGTGCATGCAGGTTACCATTTCACCAGCGATATCAAATTGCGCATGGAAGCCGGCTGCGAACGCCTCAAGCGCATGACCGAATACGCCGAGAAAAAAGGCGTGATGCTCTATCTTGAAAATCTGAACAAGGAGCCGGCCGACGCTGAAGTACACTACCTTGCCCACACGGTCGAGGAGTGGATGTATTACTTCGATCGCGTCCAGTCGCCCCGTTTGCGCATGTCGTTCAATGCCAACCATGCGCACCTGGTACCGGAAGGCGTCGACGGCTTCATCGACGCGATCGATTTCGCGCGCGTCGGCGAGGTGAGGCTTGCCGATTGCATACGCCTCGGCAAAGAACAGCACCTGAACCCTGGCACGGGCGACATGGATTTCGGCAACATGTTCAAACGCATCGAGGCGAAGGGCTTCAAAGGCCACTACATGAACGCGTTCGGCACGGTTGCCGACATGCTCGCCGGCCGCGATTACCTGGTGAGTAAAGCGCATGCCGCAGGCGTTGCGACGTAACACTACCGTATAACCAGCGTTGGCGGACGGCATAGACCGCGCTCGAGCGGAACCTAAAACGGGAGGAGGGAACATGAAACTGCTATGGATGGCGGTAGCTGCGTGCTGCGCGATCGTGCAGGCAGTCGCGTTCGACGCAATGGCGGCGACTGCAACATCAACATACCCGGCCAAACCCATTCGGTTCGTGGTTCCATTTGCGCCCGGCGGCGGCACCGACATCATCGCCCGCATCGTTGCCCAGCAACTCGGCGAGACGCTGGGCCAACCGGTGGTCGTCGATAATCGCGGCGGCGCCGGCAGCACGCTCGGCACCGACATCGTGGCCAAAGCTCCGGCCGACGGTTACACCCTGCTGCTCGGCAACATCAGCCTTGCCTTCAACGCCTGGCTTTACCGAAAATTGCCTTACCACGCGATCACGGATCTGGCACCGGTGACGCTGGTGGCGGTACAGCCCAACATCGTGGTAATCCATCCGTCCGTACCGGCGAAATCGGTAAAGGAATTCGCCGACTACGCCCGCGCACGGCCAGGCAAGCTCTCGTTCGCCTCAGCCGGCGCCGGTTCCGGCACACACCTCGCAGGCGAAATGCTGAAAGACCGCCTCAGGATCGATTTGCTGCATGTGCCCTACAAGGGTACTGGCCCTGCGCTCACAGACCTGATCGGCGGTCAGGTACAGATGATGGTCTCGACCTTTGCTTCGGCGTTGCCTCAGGTGAAAAGCGGCCGCTTGCGCGCACTCGGCGTGACCACCGCCAAACGCTCACCGGCAGCACCGGACGTACCGACGCTGAGCGAATCCGGCGTACCCGATTACGATTACAGCACGTGGTATGCGCTTTTCGCACCTGCCGGTACGCCGCGCGGGGTGATCGACAGGCTCAACCAGGCCACACGCAAAGTTCTGGCATCGGATGACATGAAACAGAAATTCGAGGCACAGGGTCTGGAGCCGCTGTCCAGTACGTCCTTCGAGCTCGCAGCGTATCTGCGATCGGAAACGGATAAATGGGGCAAGGTGGTACGGGCAGTCGGCGTTCCACAGTTATGAATCTTACCGCGCGGTCTTGCGTATCTTATACCCAATGGCATACTTTAAGGAGTATGCGCACTGTGCTTCCTGTCGTCGTGCTGCTGGTTTCCGCAGCGCTCGTGCACGCGGCCCCCGATTACGAACGCGAAAAACGCTGGGCAGACGAGGTCACGCCGGGGCTGGTGGTAGGTGATGCGGTCTATCTCGCGCAGAAATCGGGTCACAAGTTTCTTGCCCTATACGCGGCAGTCGCGCCGCCTCGAACGGCGGTGATCGTGGTTCACGGCTCCGGCGTGCATCCCGACTGGGCGCTGATAGGCGCGCTACGCAGCCGCCTGGCTGACCAGGGCTATGCCACGCTGTCGGTGCAAATGCCGGTGCTGGCGGCGACCGCCAAAGCCGAGGAATACCTGCCGCTGTTTCCCGATGCCGCCGAGCGGCTGCAGGCTGCGGTCGCATTCCTCAGGGCCAAGGGTCATCGCAAAATTGCGCTTGTCGCCCACAGCATGGGCGCACGTATGAGCAATTTCTTACTTTCCAGTTTCCTCGACGACGGGGTCGATGCCTGGGTTTCCATCGGCATCAGCAACGGCGAATTCGCGGCACCCGACAAACTGCGGCTGCCGGTGCTCGACATCTACGGTGAACGCGACTTTCCGCAGGTGCTGAAACTGGCGCAGGCGCGCGCCGAGGTGCTGAAGAAACTCAAAGGTTCGGCGCAGATCGAGGTTGCCGGCGCCGACCATTTCTTCGTCGGACACGAGGAGGAACTTGCGCGACAGGTAAAGCTGTTTCTCGATCTCAGGCTGAAGTAAACCGGGACCCCGTAGCCGCGCGCCCGATCCGGTCGTTGATCGCAGCCCATTCCGGTTGTTGCGGCAGTTTTTCCATCAATATCGCGTCGCACCCCGCTGCATCAAGCGCGCGCAGATTCGCGTATAGATCGTGCGCATACCCCGTTGGGTCGGGTGGAGCAGTGATCCATGTCAGCTCTGTAAGCAACGGCTGCCGTGCGCTGCGAGCGAGCACTGCGACACGCTTGCCCTGGCGCGTAAGGCTGGCCGCCAGCTCGAGCAGCAGATCCCCCTCCATCACCATCAACGGGGTTTTCGGCGCATAGTGCGCCGCGAGCGACCCCGGTACGCGCGGCACATCGTCACTCGGCGCAGCAAACGGTACGCCGGCAATCCGCTCGATCTCGTGCGCCGAAATATGTCCGGGCCGCAACAAGAGCGGCCGTTTTCCCGTGACATCGACGATCGTCGATTCAATGCCGACCTCGCTCGGTCCACCGTCGAGCACGCAATCGACGCTTGCGCCGAACTCCTGTTCCACGTGTTGTGCCATGGTGCTGCTCACGCGGCCGAAGCGGTTGGCCGAAGGCGCTGCGATGCCGCCGCCGAATTTCGTCAGCAGTGCGTGCGCGACCGGGTGCGACGGAACGCGCACGCCAACTGTGTCCTGGCCACCGGTGATGGCATCGCTCACGCCCGGCGCGCGGCGCAGGATGAGCGTCAACGGGCCGGGCCAGAATGTCTGCGCGAGTTTTTGTGCGAGCGGCGTCACTTCGCTCGCCCACAGCGGCAATAGCGCAGCAGCGGCAAGATGCACGATCACCGGGTGGCCGGCAGGGCGGCCTTTGGCGGCGTAGAGCTTCTTGAGCGCCTCCGGGTTGCTCGCATCGGCACCAAGGCCGTAGACCGTCTCGGTCGGAAACGCGACCAGCCCGCCGCGATTGAGAATGGCGACGGCTTTGTCGATTTCGGGGTCAGAAGCCATTCAAATTTATCTCTCCGCACCAGCAAGCGATCGTTGCATCGCGATCCCAACCGAAAGACAAGTTCCAATAATACCTTTCCCAGCATAACGTGTTGACCGGGTTGAAAGCGCACAGCCCGCAGCGCACAATGCCGCCTTATAAGACGGCTTTTCGGCCGGCCACTTCAAAGTAGACCGACAGAAGTGGCCAGCCCGCCCAGGCAAGCAGTACTTGCTCGAGCATGACATGGCGGGTGCGCTTCGAAGCGACAATACGCCCCTCGGGGGGCGCGATACGGAGGAGCTCATGAGAAGCGCTTGCTTGATCATTACGTCGGCCCTCCTGCTATCCGCGTGCGGCGCGGATCTCCCGGAACCGAGGACACCCTTTCCATCTGACAAACATCTTGATGTCCACCGTCGATGGGAGAGCCGGGCCACCACTAAAGCTAAGAACTCGGGCTATTGGATTGTCGACTTTATGGGTCGAGGGCATAACCTCGTGACGTGGGATTTTTTCCGCACAATCTCAGTTTTAGCTTGCTTGTTGCCCTGCCTTGCACTTGCTGGTCAGCGCCTCAGGAATGAGACGAGTTTCTCGGACTACTTCTTGATTGCAACTGTTGTCGTTCTCATTTTGACTACGCTGGTCTACCGATGGGATTCGAAGACCATCTGGAAGCAGAGAGTCAAGACATCCCTTCCCGACAGGGATAGCGAGTGGGATGCTATTGTGCTAAGGAAGATGCAAGACCAAGATGCTCAAGTGCACCAGACAGCCAACAAGCCGTCTGGAGGCGACGGCCAGTAGGCCGCGCCTCACTCGCGCCGTTCGGCGTCATGGTGCACGCCTCGATGCACCGGAGTATCATGCCCTCTATGCAACTAGCCACTGGAACAGTCGTAGGCGGAAAGGTCGTCGTAGTAGGGGATCCCCTGCCCGAAGGTGCCGTCGTCACAATTCTTGCTCGCGAAGCGGACGAAACCTTTGAAGTTCCGCCTGAACTTGAGGCGGAGCTCCTGGAATCGATCGCTCAAGCCGATCGAGGCGAGACGATCTCCGCCGAAGAGATGCTTGAACGTCTTCGTCGTATCGCCTGAGTAAAGTGCTCGACATTGAGGTAACTCCCCGCGCTGCGATACAACTCGAAGCGGCAGCAACATGGTGGGCGAAGAACAGGCCGGCTGCGCCAGATGCAATCCGCGTCGACTTTCAGGAAGCAACGGCGCTGTTGTCGCGTCAACCGGGCGTTGGCGCGAAGTCGAGAACGGCCCGTTACCCCGATTTGCGGCGCCTGTTCCTATCAAGGGTCCGCTACCACATCTACTACCACGTGCGCGCTGAAAAGATTCTTGTCGTTGCCTTCTGGCACGCCAGTCGCGGTAGTGGCCCGAGTCTCTGAGTGCATTTGACGCCGAACCATGCCTTGCATCGGACGCTCCACCAGCGGCGCTTCGCTTTCTGGTTTCGCGCCGTTGAAGGCAGACGTCAGCGCTTAACATCGCGGGGCACAGCGCATTGACGGATGTGTATAACGTGCATATACTATGCCTATGTCCGCCGATTTCGACCCGAAAAAGGATGCGGCAAATATCAAGAAGCACGGCGTATCGCTCTCTGAGGGCGACGGGGTGCTGAATGATCCCCTCGCGCTTACCGTGGAAGATGACTCCGCTGAAGGCGAACAGCGCTTTGTGACCATTGGAATGAACGTGTTCGGGTCGTTGATGGTCGTGGTTCACACTCCTCGCGGTGACGGAACACGAACCATCTCGGTGTGGAAGCCGGACCCCAAAGAGCGGAGAAACTATGAAAAAGGTGTATGACTTTTCTAAAGGCAAACGTGGCGCGGTAATTCCAACGACTGGGAAGACGCGCATCACGATCTACATGGATGACGCGATTCTCAAGCGCTTCAAGGCCCAGTCCGAGAAGTCCGGAAAGGGCTATCAGACGCTGATCAACGAAGCCCTAAAGTCCCACCTTGGGCTCGCTGAGCAGCCCGTAACTCGAGATCTCGTGCGCAAGATCGTGCGTGAAGAGATCGCGGCGCACGGTTGAGCGCTAACCTGACGCCGCACACGGACGTGCGCCATGAGGCAGGCGCACGCCGATGGACTCCACGTTACATGCCGGTCAAAAGGCGCAGCCCCTCGCGGTACTTCCCGGAAGTTTTTGCCAGCACTTCAGGCGGTAGCCTGGGCGCGGGATGCTTTTTGTTCCACGGCTGGGTCTCCAGCCAGTCGCGCACGATTTGCTTGTCGAACGACGGCGGGCTGATGCCGGTGCGATATTCGCTCGCCGGCCAGAAGCGCGACGAGTCCGGCGTCACAACTTCATCGATCAGATACAGCTTGCCGGTGTCATCGGTGCCGAACTCGAACTTGGTGTCTGCAATGATGATGCCCCTGGTTTTCGCGTAAGCGGCGGCCTCGGTGTAAAGCTGGATCGAGACATCACGCACCCGGGCCGCAAGATCCGCCCCGACGATTTTTCCGGCTTCGGCGAAAGAAATGTTCTCGTCGTGCTGCCCGGCCGGGGCCTTGGTTGCGGGCGTAAATATCACTTCCGGCAGTTTTTCCGCTTCTTTCAGCCCGGGCGGCAGCTTGATGCCGCACACCATCCCCGTCTTCTGGTAGTCCTTCCAGCCGGAGCCGATGATGTAGCCGCGCACCACCGCCTCCATCATCAGCGGCTTGAATTTGCGCACCACCATCGCGCGCCCCGCAACCTGCTCGCGCTCATTCGGCGCCACCACGGATTCCGGCGCGATGCCGGTCAGATGATTCGGTATCACGTGCGCAAGCCTGGCGAACCAGAAATCGGAAAGCGCAGTCAGCACCTCGCCCTTGCCCGGAATTGGGTCGGGCAGTATCACGTCGAACGCGGACAGCCGGTCGGACTGTATCACCAGCAGTTTGTCGTCGCCGACGGCGTAGAGGTCGCGCACCTTGCCGCGGTGCAGGAATTTGAGGCTGGTCAGGCTGGATTCAAACAAGGTCGATCGGGTCATGATTCCTGGGGGTAGAAAACGAAAAGGCGGCGGCTCGCACCGCCGGTGCTAATCAAAGGTCAGGACAAGTCCGGCAGTTTCGCGGCCTTACCCGCTGCCGTCTGCCTGGCGCGAAACTCGTGCAGCTTTTTCGCCAGTGCCGCATCGTCAAGCGCCAGCATCGCGAGCGCAAACAATCCAGCGTTCGCCGCCCCGGCGTCGCCAATCGCGAACGTTGCGACCGGGATGCCTTTCGGCATCTGCACGATGGAAAGCAGGGAATCGAGTCCCTGCAGGTGCTTTGACGGAATCGGCACGCCCAGCACCGGCAGCGTCGTGTTGGCTGCCACCACGCCTGCGAGATGCGCAGCACCACCGGCGCCCGCGATAAAGCATTTGGCGCCGCCCGCGACCATTTCTGCGACCCACTCGATCAGCAAGTCGGGAGTGCGGTGCGCCGACAGCGCGCGCGCCGCATACGGCACGCCAAAATCCTTGAGCTGCCGGGCCGCGTGCTGCATCACGTCCCAGTCGCTCGTGCTACCCATTACGATTCCGACCAGCGGTTTTGTCACGTCACTCTCCCTGCGGTTCCTGTCAGCGTTATTTTAACGCATCCGGCACTGGCACCGCCGACGGTTGCGCGTTGTGAGGGTGGTCGCCTGCTGTTAGAATTCCGTGGCGATCCGAATCCGTGGTAGCCAACGAAACGGACGCCCAGTCGCCGGCATCGATACCACACTCGGGACCCCTGAATGACCAGCCGCATCGGAATGACACCTGGCAACGAGCTTGCCGGCAAAGTTGCGCTGGTTACCGGCGGCGCGCGTAATATCGGCCGCGCCATAGCGCGGTCGCTCGCAGCAGGCGGCGCGGCGGTGATGGTCAATGCCAACACCTCGCGCACGGACGCCGAGCAGACGGTTGCGATAATCAAGCAGGACGGCGGCAACGCGGCGCTGCACATCGCGGACGTGACCGATGCGCCTGCGGTTGCCGCCATGGTCGAGGCGACCATCGGTCGGTTCGGGCGGCTTGATTTGCTGATCAACAATGCTGCAGTGCGCATGGAATCACCGTTTGCCGAGATCAAACTGGACGAATGGCGGCGCGTGCTCGCGATAGTGCTCGACGGCGCCTTTATCTGCTCACAGGCGTGCCTGCCGCACCTGAAGCGCGCCGGCGGCGGCGCCATCGTCAATATCGGCGGGATGACGGGTCACAAGGGAGCGCTTGAGCGCGCGCACGTCGTCACCGCCAAAGCCGGGCTCGTCGGCCTGACCAAGGCCCTCGCGCTCGATCTCACGCCGCATCACATTACCGTCAATTGCGTCGTGCCGGGGCAGATTGCCACCGTGCGCGGATCGCCCAGCGCGCCGGCGCTGCCCGAACACCGTCTTGTGCCGCCGCCGATCGGCCGCCGCGGCGAGCCCGAGGAAATCGCGGCGATGGTGCGCATGCTGTGCGGCCCTGATGCGCGCTACATCACCGGTCAGAGCATCCATGTCAACGGCGGCGGCCTGATGCCGTAAGTGACGCATCGGCTACCGTTAACTACCCCCAATGAAACTCAATAAAGTGCGTGCAATCCCGCGTGTTGCTTTTGCCGTCGGACTTGCGCTCTGTGCGAGTATTGCCGCAGCGCAGGTTTATCCATCGAAAGCGATACGCGTGATCGTGCCGTTTCCGCCGGGCGCCGGCGCCGATATCGTGACGCGCGTTTTCGCGCAGCGTTTCACCGAAACAATGGCACAGCCATTTATCGTCGACAACCGCGCCGGCGCCGCGGGCAACATCGGCGCCGAAATCGTGGCCCGCTCGGCGCCCGATGGCTATACGCTGCTGACTGCGCCGGCGTCGATCGCGATCAGCCAGACGCTGTACAAAAAGCCGGGCTTTGACCTTGCGCGCGATTTCGAGCCGGTCGCGCTGCTCGCGTCCGCGCCTTTCGTGCTGGTCGTCCATCCGTCGCTGCCGGTCAGGAGTGTCAAAGAGCTGATCGCGCTTGCCAAATCGCGGCCGGGACAACTGAACTTTGCCTCTACCGGCAACGGCAGCACACCTCATCTCACTGCCGAAATGTTCAAGATGCGTTCCGGGATCGACATCGTTCACGTGCCATACAAAGGCACGCCACCCGCAGTGACCGACCTTATCGCGGGTCAGGTATCGATGATGTTCGCCAACACGCTGTCAGTGCTGCCACAGGTGAAAGCCGGCCGCCTGCGCGCTCTGGCGATCACCAGCGCAAAGCGCAGCACCGCCGTTCCGGAATTGTTGACGATCGCCGAATCGGGATTGCCGGGATTCGAGTCCGGAACCTGGTTTGCGCTGCTCGCGCCCGCGGGCACCGCGCGCCAGATCGTGACGCGCCTGAACGCGGAGGCCATCCGGGCCGGACAGTCACCGGATTTGCGCGAGCGCCTTGCCGCCCAGGGTGCCGAGGCGCTCGGCGGCACGCCGGAGCAGGTCGGGAATTTCATCAAAAACGAGATCGCGAAATGGGGCAAGGTGGTGCGCGATTCAGGCGCCCGCGCTGACTGAAAACGCTGATTACGCGCGGATCTACACGGAAAAATCAAAATGGAAGCCACCCGGGCGCTTGCGCGTTACGTCGTTGAATCGCGTTACGACGACATTCCGCGCGGGATCCGGCATGAGGCCGCGCGCGCGCTGCTTAACTGGACCGGCTGTGCCATCGGCGCCTCGCGCCACGAAGCGGTGGAGCGCGCGCTCGCGGCGCTATCCGAATTCTCCGGCCCGCCTCAGGCAGGCGTGCTCGGCCGCGGCGAGCGGCTTGATATCCTGCACGCGGCACTGATCAACGGCATCAGCTCGCATGTGCTCGACTTCGACGACACCCATGCGCTCGCGATACATCCCAGTGCGCCGGTGCTGCCGGCTTTGCTGGCTTTCGCCGAATGGCGAAAAACCAGCGGCGCGGATCTCGTCCACGCGTTCGTGCTCGGCGTCGAGGCGGAATGCCGCATCGGACTGTCGGTTTTCCCCGAGCATTACAACGTGGGCTGGCACATCACCGGCACCGCCGGCGTGTTCGGTGCGGCTGCCGCCGCCGGCAAACTGCTGGGGCTCAACGAGCAGCAGATGACGTGGGCGCTCGGCATCGCAGCGACACAGTCCGCCGGCTTGCGCGAGATGTTCGGATCGATGTGTAAAAGCCTGCATCCGGGGCGCGCCGCGCAAAACGGCCTGTCTGCGGCGCTGCTGGCGTCGCGCAACTTCACCAGCTCGGAGCAGGCGATCGAGGCCCCGCGCGGGTTCGCGCATGTGCTGTCCACCCGCTTCGATCCGACGGTCATTACCCGCGAGCTGGGCGAACACTTCGAGCTCTCGTCCAACATGTACAAACCCTACGCGTGCGGGCTGGTGGTGCACGCGGCGATCGATGGCTGTATCCAGTTGCGCAATGAACACAACTTAAAACCCGAGTCGATAGCGCGCATCGATCTCAAGGTCTGCCCCATCGTGCTCGAGCTCACGGCAAAAACCACGCCGCAATCCGGGCTCGAAGGCAAATTCAGCGTTTACCACGCGGCGGCAGTGGCCATGATTCACGGCGCAGCCGGCGAGGCGCAGTTCAGCGATGCGTGCGTGCGCGATCCGCGAGTAGTCGCCCTGCGCGAGCGCGTCACCGCCACAGCCGACGACACGCTGGCCAAGTCCGCGGTTCGTGTTTCCATCCACCTCAACGACGGCAGGACCCTGGCCCGACACGTTGAACACGCGCTTGGTACGTTGCAGCGGCCGATGAGCGACGCCGATATCGAGGCGAAATTCCGCGGCCTGACTGACGGAATACTCGACGGCAGGCAAACTGACGAGCTGATCCGGCTGTGCTGGTCGGTGGACACGCTGCCGGATGCCGGGGAAATCGTGCGCAGAGCCCAAGTTTCTTCCCTCACCCTCGCTCCCTCTCCCGGAGGGAGAGGGAAGACAGGCTCCCTTCTCCCTCCGGGAGAAGGGCCGGGGATGAGGGAAGGAAATCACTAACATCGACGCCATGACCAAAAAACCCACACCACCGATTTCACCGGTCATGCAGCAACTGAGCGCCTACATCGCATCCGCGCTGCGCCAACCGCTGCCCGCGTCGGTGGTCGAGAAAACCAAACACCATGTGCTCGATACGATAGCCGCGATGGTGTCGGGTTCCCGCCTGCTGCCCGGCAAAAAAGCGATCTCCTACGTGAAGACGCTCGGCGGCGTCAAAGAAGCGTGCGTGATCGGCAGCCGCATTGTCACCAGCGCGGCCAACGCCGCGCTCGCCAATGGCATGCTGGCGCACGCCGATGAGACCGACGATTCGCACGCACCGTCGCTGACGCACCCGGGTTGCGGCATCGTGCCGGCAGCGTTGGCGATGGCCGAGCGCGAAGCACGCAACGGCACCGTGCTGCTGCGCGCGGTCGCGCTCGGCTATGACGTCGGCTGCCGGCTCACGCTCGCGCTCAACGCCTATCAGTTTCGCGAGGACGGGCATTCGACACACAGTTTCGGCCCGATGTTCGGCGCCGCCGCCGCCGCCGGAGCGCTCGCCGGCATCACCGCCGGCCAGGCGCGGTACCTGCTTTCCTACACCGCACAGCAGGCGTCGGGCATTTCGTGCTGGATGCGCGACGAAGAACACGTCGAGAAAGCGTTCGATTTCGGCGGCATGCCGGCGCGCAACGGCGTCGCCGCGGCGGCCATGGTCGCGCACGGCTTTACCGGCGTCGAAGACGTCTTCGCCGGCGAGCGCAATTTTTTCGTCGCCTACGGCCGCGCA
>Ga0209726_10005743_pt1 | contig 14842 bp, 13 predicted proteins | sample Subgrocontami54m_FD_187453 | JGI IMG/M metagenome (GOLD analysis project Ga0209726, IMG submission 187453) | Subsurface groundwater microbial communities from S. Glens Falls, New York, USA - GMW46 contaminated, 5.4 m (SPAdes) (version 3) | ecosystem: Environmental > Aquatic > Deep subsurface >... | reverse complement strand
CGTGACCCTCAACCCCGACTCGCCCGGCTTCATCACCTATTACGCGGTGCACGGCATCAACTATCGCGTCCCCGCCCAGCCGCAGTTCGAGACGCTCGACGTGCCCTATCTCGGCACCGTCCTTCTGGACCTGGCCGGCCTGCCCCTGTCGGATTCCCATCGCGAGCGCAAACGCCTGATGTGGCTATGCAAAGGGCGCTACTATGGCTGCAAGCAGCACGATGAAATCCTGCTCTTCCATCGCCGCCTGATCGACTCGGGCGTGATGGCGGCCGGCTGAGGAGAGATGCCGCCCCGCCGCGAGCCCGGCAAAACGCGATCCGGCGCATTGCTCCGCGGCCGCCCGCGTGGCAGAGGGGAAGGGCGGCGCCCGAAACCTCGATCCGATGCCTTGCCGCGAGGCCGTGTGACCCTTGTCGATGTCCGAGCCACAGATCGCTGCCCGACCCCAACCCCTGAGCGAGGCGCGCCGGCGCTCGCTGTCCGTGGTGGTGCCCGTGCTCAACGAGGAGCGCGGCCTCGAGCCGCTGCTTTCCAGGCTGCGCCCGGTGATGGAGAGCCTCGACCTCGATTGGGAGGTCCTGTTCGTCGATGACGGCTCGACGGACGGCACGCTCCCCAAGCTGAAGGCGTTCAACGCCCAGGACCGCCGCGTCAAGGCCGTCTCGCTCAGCCGCAACTTCGGCAAGGAGATCGCGATCGCCGCCGGCCTGAGCTATGTGACCGGCGATGCTGCCGTGCTGATGGACGCCGACCTGCAGCATCCGCCCGAGCTGATCCGCGACTTCGTGCAGCATTGGCGCGCGGGCTTCGACATCGTCTACGGGCAGCGCCTCGATCGCACCACCGACAGCTTCCGGCATCGCTGGGCCGCGCGCGCCTTCTATCTGGCATTCCGCGGCCTCAGCGGCACCGCGCTACCCGAAGGCGCCGGCGATTTCCGCCTGCTCGACCGCAAGGCAATCGACGCCATGAACCGCATGCGCGAGCGCATCCGCTTCAACAAGGGCCTGTTCGCCTGGATGGGCTATCGCTCGATCGGCGTGCCGTTCAACGTCCCGGCGCGGCAGGACAAGGGCCGCTCGCGCTGGCGCCCGCGCCAGCTCCTGCGCTTCGCCATCGACGGCATCGCCTCGTTCACGACCATTCCGTTGCGCGTGTGGTCCTATCTCGGGCTGCTGATCTCGCTCTTCGCCTTCTGCTATGCCATCGTGTTCCTGATCAAGACGCTGATCTTCGGCGCCGACGTGCCGGGCTATCCGAGCCTGATCATCTCGGTGATGTTCTTTGCCGGCGTGCAGCTCATCTCGCTCGGCGTGATCGGCGAGTATCTGGGGCGCATGTACGAGGAGATAAAGGCGCGTCCGCTGTTTCTGGTCTCCGAGGAACTGGGCATCGAGCGCCCTGGCGAGCGGCGCGAGAGGTGATGGCTCTGCCGGGGCCGACAGGGCCAAAGGTCGGCAACGGGGCGGCTTCTCCGAGCATGATCATTCTCTGCGCCGACGACTACGCCATGACCGAGGGCATCTCGCGTGCCATCGGCGAGCTGGCGGCCGCCCGGCGGCTGTCGGCCACCAGCGTCATGGTCACCTCGCCGCATTGGCCGGCCGCTGCGGCCCGCCTCCTCGTTCACCGGCCGCGTCTGGCGATCGGCCTGCATCTCAACCTGACGCTCGGGCGGCCCGCGGGGCCGATGCTACGCCTGGCACCCGGCGACAAATTCCCGGACATGCGCGGCCTGGCGACGCGCGCGCTCCTGGGCCTCCTCGACGGCGGCGAGGTCCGCGCCGAGATCGAGCGCCAACTCGATCGCTTCGAGCAGGGCCTGGGCTTTGCGCCCGACCACATCGACGGGCACCAACATGCCCACGTCCTGCCGGGGGTGCGCGGGCCGCTCCTGGAGACGGTGGCGCGGCGCTATCGCGGCAGCGCACCGCTGATCCGCGATCCGGCGGACCGGCCGGGCGCGATCCTGGCCCGGCGGATTGCCGCCTCCAAGGCGCTGCCGGTCTGGGCTCTGGCGCTGGGGTTTGCGCGCGCTGCCCGGCGTCACGGCCTGCCGATCAACGACAGCTTTGCCGGCTTCTCCAATTTCGACGTCAAGCAGCCCTACGCCGAGGAGCTCGCGTGCGCGTTCCTGCAGCCCGGCCGCCGGCATCTCGTCATGTGCCACCCGGGCCACCCCGATGCCGAGCTCGCCGGCATCGACCCCGTCGTCGAGCGGCGGCGCATGGAGTACGACGTGCTGCTGCGCGATCCGCAACTGCCGGAGCGGATCTGGCGGCCTGCGCGCAGCGCCGATGGGCCGCCGGTCGCCTGGCCGGAAATCGGAAACTGAGCGATGTGGCGCAAGGTCAACAGGCTGGCGCCCGGGGATCAGCACCCGGTCCGCCACGGGCTCGCCTTTCTCATCTCCGGCGGCACCGCGTTTACGGTCGATGCGGTGGTGCTCAAGCTATTGACGTTCGTGTTCGGCATCCACCCCATCGCCGCCCGGCTTGCCGCCATCGCGCTGGCGATGGTGGCGGGCTGGCTGATGCACCGCACCTTCACGTTTGCGGTGACCGCACCGCCGAGCGTGCTCGAGTTCCTGCGCTACGCCGGCGTCGCATGGTCCGCGGCGGCCGTGAACTATGGCGTCTTCGTCGTGGTGGTCCTCGTCCATCCCGATGTCGAGCCGCTGGTGGCGCTCGTCATCTCCTCGTTCGTCGCCATGGTCTTCTCCTACCTCGGCATGCGCTTTGGCGCGTTCCGGCAGCGCGCTGGGCGACGTGATTGATTGCAGCGCCGACAATTGACGCCGTCGCATCCGGCCAATACGGTCCGGCCGCCGGCCGCGCTGATGCCCATGGGCCGGCGAGGATAACGATGCCCCAAGCGCCCGAAGCTCCGCTGCAAGCTGCCGCTCAGGAGGCGCGCGCCTGGCCGTTCGAGGAGGCGCGGCGGCTGATCAAGCGGCTGGAAAAGCTCGAGGGCGGGGCCGACAAGGCGGTGATCTTCGAGACCGGCTACGGGCCCTCCGGCCTGCCGCACATCGGCACCTTCGGCGAGGTGGCGCGCACGACCATGGTGCGGCACGCCTTCGAGGTGCTGACCGAAGGTAAGCGCAAGACGCGGCTCGTCTGCTTCTCCGACGACATGGACGGCCTCAGGAAGGTGCCCGACAACGTGCCCAACCGGGACATGCTGGCGGCGCACATCGGCAAGCCGCTGTCGTCCGTGCCGGACCCGTTCTCCAACGAGTATCCGAGCTTCGCTGCCCACAACAACGCGCGCCTGCGCCGCTTCCTCGACCGGTTCGGCTTCGAGTACGAGTTCCTGTCGGCGACCGAGTGCTACAAGGCCGGCAAGTTCGACGCCACGCTGCTGAAAATGCTCGAGGTCTACGACCATGTGATGGACATCATCCTGCCGACGCTCGGCCCCGAGCGCCGCGCCACCTATTCGCCGTTCCTGCCCGTCTCGCCCAAGTCGGGCAAGGTGCTGCAGGTGCCGATGGTCGAGCGCAACCCGAAGCAGGGGACCATCACCTACCTCGATCCCGATACGGGGGCCAAGGTCGAGACGCCGGTGACGGGCGGCCGCGTCAAGTGCCAGTGGAAGGCCGACTGGGCCATGCGCTGGACCGCGCTCGGCGTCGACTACGAGATGGCCGGCAAGGACCTGATCGACTCGGTGACGCTGTCGTCCAGGATCTGCCGGGCGCTCGGCGCGGTGCCGCCCGAGAGCTTCATCTACGAGCTGTTCCTCGACCAGGACGGGGCCAAGATCTCCAAGTCCAAGGGCAACGGCCTCACCGTCGACGAGTGGCTCACCTACGCCTCGCCCGAGAGCCTGTCGCTGTTCATGTTCCAGAAGCCCAAGGCGGCCAAGAAGCTGTTCTTCGACGTGATCCCGAAGACGGTCGATGAGTATCTGGCCTTCCTCGCCAAGTACCCGCAGGAGGAGGCCAAGGCCAAGCTCGACAACCCGATCTGGCACATCCACGCCGGCACCCCGCCGCAGGCGGAGCTGCCGATCAGCTTTGCGCTGCTCCTGAACCTAGTGTCGGTGTCGAACGCCGAGGACAAGGCGACCTTGTGGGGCTTCATCCGCAAGTATGCGCCGGACGCCACGCCGGAGCAGCACCCCGTGCTCGACCATCTCGTCGGCTATGCCCTCAGTTACTACCGCGACTTCGTCAAGCCGGCGAAGACCTACCGGCTGCCGACCGAGCACGAGCGCAAGGCGCTCGAGGCGCTGTCGGCCGCGCTCGCCAAGGCCGCGCCCGGTGCCAGCGGCGAGGAGCTGCAGGCCATCGTCTACGAGATCGGCAAGACGCACGCCTTCGAGCCGCTGCGCGCCTGGTTCTCGGCGCTCTACGAGGTGCTGCTGGGCCAGGCGCAAGGCCCGCGCTTCGGCGGCTTCATCGAGCTCTACGGGGTGGAGAACACGCGCAGGCTGATCGACCGCGCGATCAAGGGCGAGCTGGCGGGTGAGGCGAAGAGGCACGGCGTTGATCGCAAAAAACCTCCCGGCAGGATTTCCTACTCATAAGCATAGCGCCGAGTTCTGGGAAGCGTTGGGCCGTACAGTCGCCACATTCGGTTTTCTTGAAGAGGTCTTGGGAAAAGCCATATTTGCCTTCACGGCCACGACACAGATACCAGAAGACAAACTAGAAGCAGAATTTAGAAAGTGGCTGCCAACTCTAGAGAAGGCGCTCTATGATCCCCTTGGCAAGTTAATCGATGCCTACGGAAAAGCAGTGCGTGCTCATGGCGGCGCAACGATAGAAAACCTGGATGATCTTCTGGGCGATCTCCGGAAAGTGTCCACTATTCGAAATGTACTTTGTCATGGCTCGTGGAGCGCTCCCGATAATCAAGGGCGGTCCGTTCCGCTATATGTTGATAAGAAAGGAAGGGTCTTTCAGACGTCCATTGATATTGCGTTCCTTCAGCACGCACAGCGAGGTGCAGTAAAATTGTCCTGTACTGTCATCGACACGGTGACAGATATGGGCTGGCAGTTCCCTGGTTCAGGCGGTCCAGGCAATCCGATCGCATAGCGATAGCGTGCCTTAGCGCGAGGACTGGGGCCCTGCTTGCCGCAGCACAGGCTTTTTCATGCCGGTGCGCACGTCGGCTAAGGAGCAAGATTGCGACGTAGATTGGGTTAGGGCGAAACCCGTAACTCAACAAGTGCCGCAACGCCATCTACGCGGTGCTTGGCGAGGAGAAGGGCCCGCGCTTCGGCGGCTTCGTCGAACTCTACAGCATGGAGAACACGCGCGCGCTGATCGACCGCGCCATCAAGGGCGAGCTGGTCGGCAAGGCGGGCCGCTGACCGGAGCTTCTCGACGGCTCGGTCTGCTGGAACATCGCTCGCTGGTACAGGGGAGGCTGGCCGCGTATCTTGGGGCGCACTCCACTCCAGGCGCTCCAGGGGGGCTCACGACGATGAAGCTCAGCACCGACCGCATCCTGACGACGCACACCGGCAGCCTTCCGCGGGCCCAGGACCTGACGGCCACCCTGGAGGCGCTCGACTCGGGGGCCATGCCGGATCCCGGGGCGTTCGACGCGCGCGTGCGCCGCGCCGTCGGCGACATCGTTCGCCAGCAGGTCGAGGCCGGCGTGGACATCGTCAACGACGGCGAGCAGGGCAAGGTCGGCTACTCGACCTACGTGCGCCATCGCCTCACCGGCTTCGACGGGCAGGCCGCCGTGCCGATGCGGGCGGACTGGGCCGACTTCCCCGAGGCGGCTGCGCGCGGCGAGCGGCGCTCGACGGTGATGCGGCCGGCGTGCAACGGGCCGATCGAGTGGAAGGACCGCGCGGCGGTCCAGAAGGACATCGCCAGCTTCAAGGCGGCGGTCGAGTCGGCCAAGCCGACCGACGCATTCATGACGGCGGCATCACCCGGCGTCATCGCGCACTTCCTGAAGAATGACTACTACCCGAGCCGCGACGCGTATCTGGCGCGCCTCGCCGACGTCATGAAGGAGGAATACGATTCCATCCACCGGGCCGGGTTCGTGCTCCAGATTGACTGCCCCGATCTCGCGATGAGTCGCCACCTCGCGTTCCCCGAGATCAGCAACGCGGAGTTCCTCAAGATCGCCGCGGCCAACATCGAGGCCTTGAATCACGCCCTGCGCGACATTCCGGCCGACCGCATGCGCCTGCACCTGTGCTGGGGCAACTACGAAGGGCCGCACCACCGCGACATCCCGCTGCGCGAGCTCCTGCCGATCGCACTCAAGGCGAAGCCCCAGGCGCTGTCCTTCGAGGGGGCGAACCCGCGCCACGAGCACGAATGGGTGGTGTTCCGCGAGATCGGCCTGCCGGACGACCGCGTGATCATCCCGGGGGTGCTCGACTCGACGACCAACTTCATCGAGCATCCGGAGCTGGTCGCCCAGCGTCTCGTGCGCTACGCCGAGGTCGTCGGGCGCGAGCGTGTGATAGCCGGCACGGACTGCGGCTTTGCGACCTTCGCGCGGTCGGTCCATCAGGTCGAGCCGGAGATCGCCTGGGCCAAGCTCAAAGTGATGGCCGAGGGCGCGCGCCTGGCGTCGAAGCAACTCTGGAACTAGCCATTACCCCCTGATGAACGGGCGGCGAGCGGCCCGACACGCCTTTCCCAGCGCTCTGCGCCTCGTTATCGTGGCGCACGATCACCAGGGAGGCAGCGATGGGCTTGCTGGACGGTAGGGTTGCCATCATCACCGGGGCATCGAAGGGCATCGGACGGGCATTGAGCCTGCGCTTCGCCAGGGAGGGTGCGGCGGTCGTGTGCGCCGCGCGCTCGGCGAAGCTGGTGGAGGAGACCGCCTCCCTGGTGGCCAAAGCCGGCGGCAAGGCGATCGCCGTCGTGTGCGATGCCAGCCTCGAAGCCGATGTGCGCCGCGCCGTAGCCGCCGGAGCGGAGAAGTTCGGCAAGATCGACACGCTGGTGAACAACGCCGGCGACGCCGGGCCGACCAAGGCCGTGCAGGACTACCTGATGGAGGATTGGCGCTACACCATCGATTCGTGTCTCACCAGCTCGTATCTGTGCACGCGCTTCGCCGTCCCGGAAATGGTGAAGGCGGGAGGCGGCGCCATCGTCAACATCTCCTCCGGCGCGGGCCGCCGCGGCCTGCCCTACCGCATCGGCTACTGCGCAGCCAAAGCCGGCCAGGTGGGCATGACTTACGGCATGGCGCTGGAGCTGGCGCCGCACAACATCCGCGTCAACTGCGTTGCGCCCGGCGCCGTCGAGGGCGAGCGGATCGACGCGGTCATCGCCGGCCAGGCCAAGGCGCGCGGCATCCCCGTCGACGAGATGCGCAAGCAGACCATTGCGCGCTCGCCCCTCAACCGGATGGTCACGGCCAACGACATCGTGGACGCAACCGTCTTCCTCTGCAGCGACATGGCGCGAAACATCTCGGGCCAGGTCCTCGCCGTCAACGCGGGGCAGCCGGCAGGATAGAACGTGGAGCGAGCAAAGCTGAGCAGGACCTTGGCACAATGAGCAAGAGTGCGAATTCGGGGCTGGGACCGCTCGAGGGCATCCGCATCATCGACCTGACCTCGATGCTGTCGGGCCCGTGGGCGACGATGATCCTGGCCGACCAGGGCGCCGACGTGATCAAGGTGGAGCAGCCGGGCCAGGGCGACCACACGCGCGCCTACGGCAACCAGCGGCGCGGCTTCTCGGCCTCGTTCCTCAATCTCAACCGCAACAAGCGCTCCGTCACCATCGATCTCAAGACGCCGGCCGGCGTCGACCTCGTCAAGCGCTTGTGTGCCACGGCCGACGTGCTGGTGCAGAACTTCCGCCCCGGCGTGGTCGAGCGGCTCGGGCTCGGCGAGGCGGCGATCCGCCAGGCGGCGCCCGAGATCGTCTACGTTTCGATCAACGGCTTCGGCGAGAAGGGGCCCTACGTCAAGAAGCCCGTGTACGATCCGATCGTGCAGGCGTTCTCGGGCCTGACCACGGTGCAGGCCGGCGCCGACGATCGCCGCCCGCGGCTGATCCGCACCGTGCTTCCCGACAAGCTCACCGCCGTGACGGCCGCGCAGGCGATCGCCGCGGCGCTGGTCGGCCGGCTCAAGACCGGCAAGGGCCAGCACGTGCGCCTCTCCATGCTCGACGCGGTGATGGCGTTCCTGTGGGCCTCCGACATGGGCGCGCAGACCTACGTGGGCGAGAAGGTGTCGCAGCGCACGGCGGCGAGCTTCATCGACCTGATCTACGAGACGCAGAACGGCTTCATGACGGCCGCCGTCATGACCAACAAGGAATGGGCGGCGCTGACCCGCGCCCTGGATCGCCCGCAGTGGCTGGAGGACCCGCGCTTTGCGACCCCGGCGCTGCGCGACAATAACATCGATGCGCGTTTGCAGATGACGCAGGAGGTGCTGAAGACGCGCATCACCGAGGACTGGCTGGGGCGGCTGGAGGCGGAAGGAGTGCCGTGCGCGCCGGTGCTGACGCGCGACCAGGTCATCGCCCATCCGCAGATCCTCGCCAGCGGCATCCTGCTCGAGAGCGACCACCCGGTCGCCGGCCGCCTGCGGCAGACGCGCACCGCGGCACGGTTCGCGACGCCCACGGTCGTGCGCTATGGCGCGCCGCTGCTCGGCCAGCACAACGCGGAGATATTCGCCGAGCTGGGCCTGTCGCGCGAGGAAATCGCGACGCTGGGCAGGCACGGCGTTAGTTGACGCGGTCGCCTGTCATCACCCCCTGAGCTTGTCGACCAGCGCCGCGGTGACGGCGTCGGCGCCCTCGCCGCGCTGGCTGAGCCCCTGCACCACGCCGGCGCGGTCGCGTTGCTCGCGGTTCTGGCTCATCTTCATTTTGGCCTCGAGGCGGGTGACGGCGAGCTTCAGGCCGACGATGCCGCGCGCCATGACGGCGAGGTAGCTCTCCGGCGCATCGGCGATCGCCCAGGGCTCGGCGTAGGGCGCCTCCTGCTGCCCGGTCAGCTCCGACACGTGCCCCAGCAGCCAGGCCTGGTCGTGCACCGGCTCGAGCCGGCCATAGGCGTGCACCACCGCGTAGTTCCAGGTCGGCACCACCTTGCCGTGCTCGGCCTTGGAGGGATACCAGCCGGGGCGGATGTAGGCCTCCGGTCCCTGGAAGATCAGCAGCGCCTCGGCATCTGGCGTGAAGGTCTTCCACTGTTGGTTGGGGCGGGCGAGGTGGCATTCGATGCGCCCGAGGACGCCAGCGCCGTCTCCGGTTTTCAGCACGGTCGGCAAATGCGTGGCGACCACGCCGTCCGCCCCTTGCGTGATGAGGATGGCGAAGGGATGCGCGCGCATCAGGGCGTGCGCCTCGCCCACATCCTCGACCTTGAATTGTGCGGGCGTGTACATCCTTCGCTCCACCTTTCATTTTCAGCCGTCGTCCCGCCTCCGCGTTGCCCGCGGAATTGGCGTCGGGCGCTTCAATTCAAACTACGCCTTCGGCCGCTTGTCGATGACGCGGCGGGCCTTGCCTTGGCTGCGCTCGACGCCGCCGGGGTCGGTGACGGTGATCTTCGCCGTCACGCCGACCAGGCCTTTGACGTGGTGGCCGAGCTCGGCGGCGGAGGCTTTTCGCTCATCCGCGCCGACGCCGGCCGGCGCCGCCTCCACCAGCACCTCCATGGCATCGAGGCGGTCCTCGCGCGTCAGCACGATCTGGTAGTGCGGCGCGAGGCCCGCGACCTTCAGGATCTGCTCCTCGATCTGGGTCGGAAATACATTGACGCCGCGCACGATCAGCATGTCGTCGGAGCGGCCGGTGATCTTCTCCATGCGGCGCATGGCTCGCGCGCTGCCGGGCAGCAGCCGCGTCAGGTCGCGCGTGCGGTAGCGGATGACGGGCATGCCGACCTTGGTGAGCGTGGTGAAGACCAGCTCGCCGTGCTCGCCGTCGGGCAGCACCTTGCCCGACACGGGGTCGACGATCTCGGGATAGAAATGGTCCTCCCAGATGGTGAGGCCGTCCTTGGTCTCGACGCACTCGTTGGCGACGCCGGGCCCCATCACCTCGGAGAGGCCGTAGATGTCGACGGCGTGCATGTCGAAGGCCTGCTCGATCTCGTGCCTCATGGCATTGGTCCAGGGCTCGGCGCCGAAGATGCCGACCTTCAGCGACGTAGCGCGCGGGTCGCGGCCCTGGCGGCGGAACTCGTCGAGGATCGCCAGCATGTAGGAGGGCGTAACGGTGATGATGTCGGGCTCGAAGTCGACGATCAGCTGCACCTGGCGCTCGGTCATGCCGCCGGAGACGGGGATGGTGGTGAGCCCGAGCCGCTCGGCGCCGTAATGCAGGCCGAGGCCGCCGGTGAACAGGCCATAGCCATAGGCGTTGTGCAGCTTCATGCCGGGCCGGCCGCCGGCGGCGCGGATCGAGCGGGCGACGACCTCGGCCCATGTCTCGATGTCGCGCGCCGTGTAGCCGACCACCGTCGGCTTGCCGGTGGTGCCGGAGGAGGCGTGCACGCGCACGATCTCTCCGCGCGGCACGGCGAACAGGCCGAAGGGATAGTTGGCGCGCAGGTCCTCCTTGGCGGTGAAGGGGAACCTGGCGAGATCGGCGAGCGTGGCAAGATCGTCGGGGTGCACGCCGGCGGCGTCGAAGGCCTTCCGGTAGTGGGGCACGTTATCCCAGACGTGCCGCAGCGTGCGCTTCAGACGCTCGAGCTGCAGGGCGGCGATCTCGTCGCGCGAGGCGATCTCGATGGGGTCGAGGTCTTCGCGGCGGGGTGTCAAATGCAGCACGAGGCCTCTCCCTGCCTGCCGGCGCTCGGCAAGGCGCCCGGTCGTCGGCCCCTGACGTTACATGACCCGCGGCCCCGCGTGCAGCCCCCGCCGCTGTCAGCCCATGAAGCCGAGGATCGCGGCCGCGACCTCGTCGGGCTTATCGAGCTCGGCCAAGTGCCCCGCACCGGCGATGAACCTGGTCTCGGTCCCGGCCTCGATCGCCTTGGCGACGACGTCGGCGTAGCGTTTCGGGATCAACCGATCCTCTTCGCCCCAGAGAACCAGGGTCGGCGCCTTGATGAACGGAAGGCGCCTTTCGAGCTTCGTGTTGCCAAGTGGCCAGAAAATGCGGGCGGCAGCCTCGGCCGCACGAGTTTGCTCGATCGGCCACTCGATCGAGTTCGCGCCAGCCGGCATCTCCTTCAGTTTTCTGTAGGTGTCGGGGTGCGCCGTCATGAGCCCCGGAATATCGTCGGCTTTCTGCGCCCACGGGTCGGTTGAGGGCTCCGTCTCATCGAACAGGCCGAAGGGAGCGATCAGCGCCAGCCGCTTGACCTTGTCTGGCCAGATCGCCGCCACCTCGGCGGCGAACGAGCCTCCAACCGAGCTGCCGACGAGATCGGCACCGGCGAGCCCGGCCTTGTCGATCACATCGCGAACCGCCAGCACCCAGTCGAGATGGCTGTCGAGTACGGCGTGCCCGCGGTCGCCGCCGGGAAAGCCCGGCAGCGAGGGCACGATCACGGTGCGGCTCTCGGCCAATCGGTCGAGGAACGGGACCCAGCGAGGAAGTCCGCCATAGCCCGCGAGGAAGCCGATCCTGGGCCCGGTACCCTTGCGCCAAACGCGCGTGGCAAAGCCATTGATGTCGATGGTCGACGTTTCAGGCTCGTTCAAGCTGCCCACTCCGGTTGGAGTCACTCCGCCGCCACCGGGGTAAACGCGGGCAGGGCCGCGCGTTGCCGCCGATCCATCGGCTGCGGCCACCAGCGGTTCTCCCATTCGGAGAACAGGGGTTCGAGCTTCGGCATCACCTTCTCGGCGAACAACCGCGTATTGTACTTGACGGCGTCCGTCGACAAGTTGCCGAACTGCATCATCAGCATGAGCTGGCCGATGTTGAGCGTGGTCGCAAGCTCGCGCAGCTGCTCGACGACGTCGTCGGGCGAGCCGACGATGACATAGCCGTTGTCGACGATGCCCTTCATGTCGCGCGCGAGCGATTGCATCTTCGTCGCCGAGGAGGCGTTGGTGGAGGGTCCGCCCGCGGCCTTGCCTTCGGCAGCTATCTTGACTTGGCTCTCGATGCCGGCGCGCTGGGTTGCCTCGGTCACGTAGCCGGGCGGTCCAGCAAAGCGCGGATCGACGTGCAGGCAGCGGCCGTAGAAATACTCGGCTGCGTCGGTATAGAGGTCGAGGGCCTGCTGCCGGCTCTCGGCCACGCCGACCACCTGGGCGAAGCCCGCGCGATAGGGATTGCGGTCCTTGCCGAGCCGGGCCATCTCCTCCCAAAAACCCTTCATGACGTTCTGGGCCATCTTGTAGCCGTAGTAGGACAGGTAGCAGAACACGTAGTCCATCTCGGCAGCCCAACGCCACGTCTCGACCGAGCCGGCGCCGGGAATCCAGATCGGAGGATGCGGCTGCTGGATCGGACGCGGCCAGATGTTGACATAGCGCTGCTGGTTGAAGCGGCCGTTGAAGGCAAACGTGTCCTTCTCGGTCCAGGCGCGCAGGACCAGGTCGTGCGCCTCGTAATAGCGGTCGCGCAGCTGGCTCGGATTGGTGCCGTAGGCAAATGTCGTGTCCATCGGCGTGCCGACCGGGAAGCCGGCGATGAGCCGACCGCCCGAGATGCAGTCGATCATGGCGAACTCTTCGGCTACCCGCGTCGGTGGGTTGTAAAGAGCGAGGCTGTTGCCGAGGACGCAGATCGCGGTGTCCGTCGTGCGCCGAGCGAGTGCCGAGGCCACGAGGTTGGGCGACGGCATCAGGCCGTAGCCGTTCGAGTGATGCTCGTTGCAGCAGATAGCGTCGAACCCGCACTCGGCGGCGAACTCGAGCTCATCGAAGAACTCGTTGTACATATGATGCGCGCGCCGGGGATCGAACAGCGAGGAGTGGATGTCGACCCAGACCGAAGGGTGCCTGTCCTTGAAGTCGTCGGGGAGCTCCTTGTAGGGCATCAGATGGAACCACAGGAACTTCATGAATAGTTCTCCCGTTCACACCGAAGCAGCCATCGTCGAAGCTCGGTCTCGCGATAGAGTACGGCCACTGCGATGGGACGTTCAAGCACGACATCTCGAAGGGTCGGGGTGGCGTGCGGGATCGGCTCAGGTCTTCGGCACCCAGGTGCCCGGCACGGAGCGGCTGTGGCCGCGGAACTCGGCGATGACCTCGCCAGCTTCCGTCTTGACCGTAACGTCATAGATGCCGCTGCGCTCGCCGCGATGGCGCTCGCGCGCTTCGGCGATGAGAAGCATGCCGCGTTGCGCCGGCGCCACGAAGGTCACCGAGCAGTGCTGTGCGACTGCGCGCTGGCCGCGGGAATTGCTGGCAAAGGCGGAGGCGGAGTCGGCCAGCGTGAAAATGTATCCGCCGTGGCAGCTGCCGTGGCCGTTGGTCATGTGCTCGGCAATCATCATGGCGAGGCGAGCGTGTCCGGGGCCGATGTCGAGGATCTGCATGCCCAGCGCCTGGCTCGCCCTGTCCTCGGCCCACATGGCGTCGGCGCTCCGCTGCGCGACCTCGGCCGCGTCGCGCGTCATGCCTTTCTCCCGGTGAATTTCGCCCGGCATTCGCCATCGCTGGCGGCGGCCTCCACCGCCGCCCGCAGCTCGGCATGCATCGCCCGCGTGAAGGCGTTGAGCTTGTCGGGCCGGTTGAGAGTGAGGCGCGTGACGCCGCCGCTGCGGGCGATCAGAACCGCCTCGCCGCTCATCTGCAAACTCCTCCCTGATCGCATGAAGGCCAGGATCGATGCGCGAGCTCGGCGGCCGGAGCGGCCTCTCCGGCTTGGAATGCCTGGCCCGGTTGATCTATAGTGCCGTCGTCAAAGGTCCCAGGGCAATCCTCGACGACGATGAGGCCGTGTGGGCCCCGCTATTTGGCCGGCCCGGCATGGGCATCGCGGGGTTGCTGGGACCGGCCGATGCGCAGAACGTCCACGATTCTCGGGAGCCGAAGACGGATGAGATGCAATTGGCGGCGCTGGCTGTGGGGCGTCATCCCTCTCCTCCTGCTGAGCTGGGTCGCCCTGCAGACCGAGCACAGCCGTCTCGAGCGAGACCTGACCGAGCGCAGCCGGCAGGCGTTGGCGCAAAGCGGGCTCACCTGGGCGATGGCGGAGTTCAAGGGCCGCGATGCCATGCTGACGGGCAAGGCGCCGCGGGAGGGCGAGCCCGGCAAGGCGGCCGATGCCCTCTCGAGCGTATGGGGCGTGCGCATCGTCGACAACCGGGCCGGGCTGCTCGACAAGGCCGACAAGTACATCTGGATTGCCAGCCGGCGCCACAACCGCATCCGGCTCACGGGCCTTGCCCCGAGCCTCAATACGCGGCAGGCCATCCTCGGGGTGACCAGGGTCACCTTCCCCGGGTTCGAGGTGACTGACCGCACCAAGCTCGCGCGCGGCGCCCCGTCCACCGACGTCTGGCTCACGGGCGTCAGCTTTGCCCTGAAGCAGCTCGCCTCGCTCAAGCGCGGCGAGGTGCGCCTGGAGGATCTCGCCCTCTCGGTGCGAGGCGAAGCGGAGGATATCGCCGCCTATCGGGCCGTGAAGTCGGCGCTCGCCGGCGGCCTCCCCAAAGGCATCAAGGTGATCGTCGACCAGATGACGGCGCCGGCGGTCAGCCCCTACACGTGGGGCGCGCGCCTTGCCGAGGGCCGGCTCGTGCTCTCGGGCTTCGTGCCGGGCGAGGCGGCGCGGGCGGAGCTGCTGGCGGCGGCCAAGGCCGGCCATCCCAACGTCGAGATCGTCGACCGGATGGAGCCGGGCGAAGGGGCGCCGCAGGGCTGGGCAATCGTGGCGCACGCGAGCGTGCGCGAGCTCGCGCGTCTGCCGGGGGGAAGCGCCGACTTGAAGGATGCGGCGCTGGCCGCCCTCCTC
>Ga0209726_10005739_pt1 | contig 14843 bp, 14 predicted proteins | sample Subgrocontami54m_FD_187453 | JGI IMG/M metagenome (GOLD analysis project Ga0209726, IMG submission 187453) | Subsurface groundwater microbial communities from S. Glens Falls, New York, USA - GMW46 contaminated, 5.4 m (SPAdes) (version 3) | ecosystem: Environmental > Aquatic > Deep subsurface >... | reverse complement strand
GTCGCGGACCATCTCTTTGGCGATTAACTGCTCCGCGAGCGCGTATCCGAGTCCTTCGATTCGCATCGCCCGACGAGATGCGAAGTGCAAGAGGCGCCCGATCAATTGGGCCGGGCAATCCGCTGCGATGCAACGCGACAGTGCCTCGCCCTCGGGTCGCGAAACGCGTCCCCCACAGACCGGGCATTCCTCGGGCATCTTGAATTTCTTTTCCTTGCCGGTGCGTTTGGATTCGACAACCTTTACAACTTTCGGGATGACGTCGCCGCCACGTTCAATCAAAACCCAATCACCGATGCGCAATCCCAATCGTTCTATCTCGTCTTCGTTGTGCAGCGTCGAACGCGAAACCGTGACTCCGCCAAGCTGAACCGGTTCCAGCACAGCCACCGGCGTTAGCGCGCCGGTGCGTCCAACCTGCACAATGATGTCGTTGACCTTCGTAGTAGCCTGTCGCGCGGCATACTTGTAGGCTATCGCCCAACGAGGGGCTTTTCCGGTCGCGCCAAACTCGTCCTGCAAAGCCGTAGAATTCACTTTCACTACCACACCGTCGATTTCGTAACCCAGATCGTCACGCTTCGATTCCATCGCATTGCAGAAATCGATTACCTGATCGATGGATTTACATAGCCGGCGATTCGGATTAACGCGAAAGCCCGCCCTTTCCATCCAATCGAGGGCCGCCCACTGAGTTGCGAATGGTTTGCGATCGCCGGCCAACATATCGTAAGCGAACATATCCAGTCTGCGTTTCGCGACCATGGCCGGATCAAGTTGACGAATTGCGCCCGCTGCGGCGTTCCGCGGATTCGCAAAGCGAGCCTCTCCTTCCTCTTCTCGCTCGGCATTGATTCTTTCGAAGACTCTTCGCGGCAGATAGGCTTCGCCGCGCACTTCAATCTCGCGGCCCACAGCGCTCTTAACAGCACGGAGCTTCAGCGGCACGCTGCGGATAGTGCGCACGTTGGCGGTCACGTCTTCTCCACGCTGGCCGTCACCACGGGTCACGCCGCGCACAAATAGTCCATCCTGGTAGTGAGCTGAAAGCGACAGCCCGTCAATCTTGAGTTCGGCCACGTATTCCAGCGCCGCGCCGTCCGCCAGTTTGCGGCAGCGTTCGTCGAAGGCCCGCAGTTCGTCAATGTTGTAGCTGTTGTCGAGTGACAACATGGGTCGCCGATGAAAGAATTCCGGAAACGCTGCTGCCGGTTTTCCGCCGACGCGTTGGGTAGGACTATCTGGACTGATAAATTGAGGGTGCTTCTCTTCCAGTTGACGAAGTTTCTCGATTAGCGCGTCGTACTCGCGATCCGAAATTTCGGGGTTGTCCTGCAGATAGTAAAGATCTTCGTGGCGCTGGATTTCTTCCCGCAGATCCTTGATCGTTTTTTCGATTGATGGTCGTTTTGGCAAGGTTGGCCTCTGATTGTGCCCCAGACTTCAGTCTGTGATTTTCTTTATTGCGCAGACCAAAGAAAGCTATCAATCACTTCTCTAAAACCCGCGAAGCGGGTGGCGGCATAAAGCCTGGGGTGAAGCGAAGCGGAACCCCAGGTTGACGAGCGACAACGAATAGAGCGCGCGAAGCGTGCGACAGCCCAAATACCATCTACCTGTGAGAAACGGCTGAGGCCGCGCTTCGCGGGCTCACGCCTAACTCGTCGAGAGCTTCCTTTAATCATCTCTCTCGATAAAACAAATATCCCGGTCGCGCCGCATTACGATCAAACGCGCGGCAAACCAAACCGGCGCCGAGCAAAGCGAGGAATTCTTCGCGGACGCGCAACTGCTCGGTCTTCGCTGTAGCTGGATCCGATTTCAAGAGCGCCGGAAAGTCCGCTGGAATCTCGATCGTTTCATTCGGCTTTCCTAACGGGAACTCCTGGCTTGCCGCGAATGCTTCGACGCGCGGCGAGCGTAAATCCCAGCTCGCAAACAAACGATCGCTGTCCATGCCACTGGCTCCGGCGTTTTTCTCAGCGGGATTTGTGACGTAATCGGTCCCATAGAAATTGACCGCGTAATCCCTGATGACTACGCCCAACCGATTCAAATTGAAGTGGGCGTTCCGCCCTCGCATCGGCTCAAACGTCCACCTAATAAAGTCGCGGCCCTCCTCCAGAGCACGCGCTCGCTGGGCCCATTTTAACTTCGCGCCGACTCCGAGGTTCTGATAGTCCGCCGCCACTGCCATCATGTGCGAGTATCCAAAGATTTCATTGCCGCGCACCGCCGCCAAATGATGCACAAAGCCAACGATGGTGTCTTTATTGAATGCTGCCAGGGTCCACCCTCCCGCCTCACGTGAAACGATCAGGTGCCGGCGAGGTGAAATCTCGAGATCGGGCAGTCCAAACACTTCGCGTTGCAACCTGATGCACGCGTCGTATTCGTCGATCGACGATACTTCGCGTATCTCAACATTTGAAAGTGTCGGCGGGCTGGGCACTGAGTCAGGCATGATTATCGTTCGCTCAGAACAACAATTCCGGATGATCAAGGAGACTGTTTCTGGAACTTCGAAATCATATCATGCTGATCTGATCGCGCGCGATTGGGTGACGGGTAGCGCAAGCTGCCGGCTTGCGTAGTCGGGCAGCGTGCACAAGCTGGCAGCGTGCGCTACTTCAAAACCGTCAAAGTTGCGGCGCATCGGGAGCAACTTCCGGAAGTTGAATCATGACCTCCAACCCACGAGGTTGACGATTCTGAAAGCTAAGTTTGGCGCCCAGCAAATCGATGTTCTGTCTCGCGATTGCCAGCCCAAGTTCGCTGCTACCAGCTCGCCGATTTAACGGGTCGAGCTCAACAAACGCTGTCGAATCCGCGGGCACTTGGCCTTCATCTTCTATCTTCAGCAGAAATCCGGCAGGATCTTTTTCCGCCGAGGCAATTACCAGCGCGCCCGGGCTGCGCGTGATGGCATACGCCAGAAAGTTGTAAACCACCTGTCGCAACTTTGCCCGATCAGAAATGATCATCGGCAAGGGCGTCCCCAGCTGACAACGGAGCTCTGCGTTCTGCTTCTGCGCCTGGCGAGCGAGTCCCAGGCACGCTTCCCGTAACAGGTCTTCGAGCGAAAACTCCTCCCTTTGAAGTTCAGACCGGCCCGCTTCCAATCGCGAAAGGTCGGACAATTGGTTAAGACTCGCCTGCAATTGCCGCGCGGAGTTTTGAATTCGCTCGCAGAAACCTCGCTGCGCTTCGGTTAGCTCCTCCTGGGTGAGCAGGATTTCGGAAAAGCCGAGAATCGAAGTAAGTGGGGTACGAAGTTCGTGTGAAAGTCGGGCGAGAAACGCGGAACGATACTCGGCGACCTGCTGGAGTTTACGATTTTGTTCTTCGAGCGCGACTTTCTGCCCTTTAAGGTCGGCAAGCGTGGATTCACTATCAGCATCCTGGTCATCAGTCAGGGCATGACTCTCGAACTCAGTTTGTTCGATTGGTTGCATTCTTACAACTCTTCCGCCTAGCTCGATGCCCCGTTAAGCTCGCGCTGGCCTACTGAAGAACGCGAACGAATGTCGGCGGTCGTCGGGGCAGTAGCCCGACCGTAAGGGAGGGCTTGCTTGCCGCTCTCTCAAACGCCCTCCCTTACGGTCGGGCTACTGCCCCGGCACTTTCCAACGCGTTAGAAACGCGACCAGATCTTTCTTCATCATCTTCCGCGCGGCCTCGAACTCTCCGTCGTCAGCGCTATAGAGAGCGGTACCATCAGCGCTCAAGATCACCACGGTAGGCACGCCTTTATCAAGCGTGGTGTTGTACTTCTTGACCAGATCGAGATTTTTGTCGCCTTCGCCGATGTCTACGTGGACCAGCAAAAAACTTTCTCTTACGACTTTGCCCGCTTCACCTTCGTGCAGTGCGCGATCCAGCACGTGACAGTCGTAACACCAGTTACCGCCGAACACGAGCAGCACGCGCTTTTTGTCTGCCGTGGCGTGCTTCAGCGCCTCGCCGATCTCTTTTTTAACGTCGGCGCCCGCAGGATAGAGATCCTTCTTGACCGAAACAGGCTCAAGGAGGTCACCGTTATTTCGTGCGGAAGACTCTTGGCTGAATGCCGAGGAGGTCACCAATAGAGCAGCGAGGAGCGTGACAGGAAGCGGTATTCGTTGCGTCTTGAGTTTCATCTCGGTTCTTGCAAACAGATCAGGACAAATGAACTCTTCTTTCAGGAAGTCAAAAGCTCAAGTCTACTAAGACATCTGTCGAGACTCGGTGCTATTCTTCGGGCGACTTGAGGATCCCACGACGTGTTAATGAAGATATTCATCTCGGATATGTATAGCTTTCCCACTTGTGCAGTGGATCCAGAATCGGGAACGAGAGATCTTCGTACTCGCGGGTTTCGGGATCGTCGGGCAATGTTGACAAGTTCCCGCTTCGGGTCTTGGATCGCTTCCGGATTTTCCGGAATTCGGATTAGGCTTACGGCTAGAAAGCTTGCAATATTCTCTCGATCAGCCAACAACCAACTTTCCAATTCCCGAACCACCACCCGAAACAACATATTCGGATCAAGGTGAGGCAGCCATCCAGCTAAGACTTCAGGTGGACATGAAAACTCTGTATCCATCAAGTCGACTAAAGTAAGATAGCAAGTTGATCGAGCTGCGCGGTTAAAACTCCGAATCTTCGTCTTTATGTAACCGAAACCCTTTTTCCCGTAGCACACGCCTGGTGTGTGTCCGGCGGCGTCTATTAACTTAAAGGCAGCAGCCTCATCCATCTCGCCTTCTACTAGTGGGTTTATGACGGACATCAATCGAAGCAGAAATCAAGCTGGCTAGCGTGAGCCGGAGCGGACTTTGGCAACACAACATCGGCAATGGTGAGACCGTTTCGCAATTGCTCAGTCTCATCGGGAGAATCTGAAGGTGATTTGAACAAGGTGCCGTCACCGCTGGGTTCCAAGCGCAACACTTCCTCACCTCCAATTCCCGGGTCGGATAGAATCTCTTCGGAGTGAGTGCTGATGATTACCTGTCTTTTTATCTTTCTTTGCCGATTGATTCGTTCGATCATTTGCGGCAGTCGACTGACAACCTCTGAATGGAGTGATAGCTCTGGTTCCTCCATCAACAAGGGTCCGTCTCCCTCAAAGAGAGACCATAACAGGCCAAAAAGCCGAAGAGTACCGTCTGAAAACTGCGTCTCGTTCTGTTTCCCTGCTTGCGGCCGCCAATGTTCGAACAAGCCAACCAAGTGCGGCGTGCCGAACTTGTCTCGCGTCACTGTGAGTTCTTTCAGTTGAGGCGCAGCCACTTGTAATGCTGATAGGATTTTTCTCAGTCTGGAATCTCGAACTCTGCCGGAAGTGTTTTCAACGCGTTGCAGAAAGTCTCTACCAAATGGATCATTATCGATTTGACCTGGCGAAAAGCCTGATGGGTCACGTATTACCTGCGGCAGAAGGTGCTGGTAGCTTATGCTCTGGAGGAAATTGACTATGGGCCGAAAGCTTTGATTCGCGGTAATCTGCTCCAAGGCTGTTTGGGTTAGCCTCATAGGGTCGGCATCATCCTTGTCATCGGGGCGTTTCAACCGAACGACGCCATCGTATTCAACCAACTCCTCTTTGATTAGCGGCCGGCTAATATTGTCCTGATTAAAACTCAAGCGATATTTCCAGACTCCGTCTTTGCCAGAGTTCTCCTGGATTTCAACTTCAACGACAATGTCTGAATATTGCCGTGCAGCGAGGCAACGAATCGCTGAGACTCCGCCTCGCGCTTCCACTGCCTGACGGAATCCACCACCTTTGGACAGGCCCAAGTCGCGGAGAAACCTAAAGACATCCAGGAAGTTTGATTTTCCCGACGCATTCGGTCCGATCAGAAACAGCCGACGCGCCAAGCGGACTTCACCGCTCCGAAAATTCTTCCAGTTTTCTATGTGAAGTTTCCTTATGAACATTCGGTTCTGTTTGACATTTCCCGTCTGAAAAGCAATCTTACCATTCCTTTGGCCTGTGTATATAATTTTGAGCCCATGTGTAGTTGAATCGAATGAATCACTGATGTAGAGGCGATGCCCAAGCGCACTGACATTCACAAAATTCTAATCATCGGCTCTGGTCCCATCGTGATCGGACAGGCTTGCGAATTTGATTACTCAGGCACGCAGGCATGCAAGGCCTTGCGGCAGGAAGGTTACGAGGTCGTCCTGGTCAATTCGAATCCGGCAACGATAATGACTGATCCGGAAACCGCCGATCGGACTTACATCGAGCCACTCACGGTCGAATCAGTTTCAGCCATCATCAGAAGTGAGAGGCCCGACGCGCTCTTACCCACGGTGGGAGGACAGACTGCATTGAACCTGGCGATCGATCTCGACGACGCCGGAGTGCTTGCGGAATGCGGCGTCGAAATGATCGGCGCCAAACGCGAAGCGATCAAGATCGCCGAAGATCGACTGCAGTTCAAAAAAGCGATGGACGAAATCGGCTTGCCCATGCCGCGTGGCGGGTTTGCCAAGTCATGGGCAGAAGCTGAAGTTCTAGTCGAAGGAACGGGTTACCCCGCGATTATTCGTCCGTCATTTACCCTGGGGGGCACCGGAGCCGGCACGGCTTTTAACCCCGAGGAGTTCGAAGAGATCGTGCGCAACGGCCTGGCTGCTTCACCAATTCACGAAGTACTGATCGAAGAATCAATCCTCGGTTGGAAAGAGTTCGAGCTGGAGGTAATGCGCGACCTCGCCGACAACGTAGTCATCATCTGTTCGATTGAAAACTTCGATCCAATGGGAGTGCACACCGGTGATTCGATCACGGTCGCTCCCGCCCAGACGCTGACCGACCGCGAATACCAACGGCTGCGCGACATGGCGATTACGATTATCCGCAAAGTCGGCGTGGAAACGGGCGGTTCAAATATTCAGTTCGCGGTAAATCCCGAGAATGGCGACATTCGCATCATCGAAATGAACCCGCGCGTCTCTCGTTCGTCCGCGTTGGCGTCAAAGGCGACCGGGTTTCCGATCGCCAAAATTGCGGCCAAACTCGCTATCGGCTATACGCTGGATGAGATTCCCAACGACATCACTAAGAAGACGCCGGCGTCATTCGAACCGACCATCGATTATGTCGTGACCAAGATTCCTAAATGGAATTTTGAAAAATTTCGAGATGCCGAAGACGTGCTCGGCACCCAAATGAAATCCGTCGGCGAAGTCATGGCTATCGGTCGCACCTTCAAAGAATCTCTGTTCAAAGGGCTGCGTTCGCTGGAAGCGGTAAAGCCTCTGCGCCTGGAAGATGTATCGAACGACGAACTGCAAAGAAAGCTCGCCCGGCCCAACTCGCAACGCTTCTCTTACATCACCTATGCGCTCGAGCACGGATGGGCTATCGAGGAAATACACCGTCTGTCGCGCATCGACCCCTGGTTCCTCGACCAGCTCAAGCAGGTTATGGAGATCCAGGAGCAGATTGAAGGCAAGAGGCTGGAAGAGATTCCACCTGATCTGCTGCGCGCTTTCAAAGAAGCGGCGCTGTCCGATCGTCGCTTGGCATATCTGACAGGTCAGACCGAAGACGAGGTCCGCGCTTATCGCAAGACGATGGGCCTGATTCCCGTCTACAAACGCGTGGACACTTGCGGCGCTGAGTTCGAATCCTACACGCCGTATCTTTATTCGACTTACGAAGAGGAAGACGAAGCCCAGCCAACCGATCGAAAGAAGATCATGATTCTCGGTTCGGGGCCGAACCGGATTGGCCAGGGCATCGAGTTCGACTACTGCTGTTGTCATGCTTCCTTTGCCCTGCATGAAGCCGGCTGGGAAACGATCATGGTCAACTGCAATCCCGAAACTGTCTCGACCGACTATGATACTTCCGATCGTCTGTACTTCGAACCGCTCACCTTCGAAGACGTGATGAATATCGTCGACGTCGAACAGCCCGCGGGTGTGATTGTTCAATTCGGGGGCCAGACTCCTTTGAACCTGGCGATGCGTTTGCACGAAGCCGGTGTCCCAATCATCGGCACGTCACCCGACTCGATAGATCTGGCGGAAGATCGAAAGCGTTTCGGCGCCCTGCTCAGCGACCTGGGTATTCCCCAACCTGAGAACGGGACCGCCACGTCGATCGCAGAAGCGAGAGAGATTGCCGAACGGATAGGTTATCCGGTGCTGGTGCGGCCCAGCTATGTGCTCGGCGGCCGGGCCATGGCGATCGTCTATGACGAAGAGACCCTCGATGATTACATGCGCACCGCGGTCGACTTCTCTCATGATCGGCCGGTGCTGATCGACAAGTTTCTCGAGCAGGCCGCGGAGTTCGACGTAGATGCCCTGGCCGATGAGACCGCGTGCGTCATTGCCGGCATTCAGGAGCACATCGAGGAAGCCGGAATTCATTCAGGCGACTCTTCCTGCGTGTTGCCGCCGGTGCGCATCGCCGTGGAACACCTTGACACGATGCGGCACTACACGCGCAAACTCGCGACCGCTTTGACGGTGAATGGCCTGATGAATATTCAATTCGCGATTAAAGACGATCGCGTCTATGTGCTCGAAGTTAATCCGCGCGCGTCCCGCACCGTGCCTTTTGTTTCTAAAGCCACTGGGGTTCCGCTTGCCCGCGTGGCGGCGCTGGTGATGGCCGGACGCAAGCTGAAAGAATTCGGTCTGCCTGAAGAACTTACCGTGGATCGGTTCTATATCAAGTCGCCTGTCTTTCCCTTTCGAAAGTTTCCCGGTGTCGACCCGGTTTTGAGTCCGGAAATGCACTCGACCGGAGAAGTTATGGGTATCGGTGAAAGTTTTGGCGAAGCATATGCAAAGGCAATGATCGGCGCCGGTATTAAGCTGCCTGAAAGCGGCACAGCCTTTATCAGTGTCAACGAATCCGACAAAGGTCAGGCGGTGCTGATCGCCCGAAGGCTTTCGCGTCTGGGATTTGATTTGATGGCTACCTTCGGCACCGCCGCACGCCTGCGCGAAGTCGGCCTGGAAGTCGCCACGGTTTTCAAAGTTAACGAAGGACGTCCAAACGTTGCCGACCACATCAAACAAGGCGAGGTGGCGTTGGTTATCAACACGCCGCTGGGCCGGGCTTCGCATTACGACGAACAAGCGATTCGTCGCGCGGCGCTGCAATACAATGTTCCCTGCGTAACGACGATGACCGGCGCGCAGGCTTTGGTCGAAGCGCTCGCTTCGCGCGCGAGGAAGAAAGAAATTGCTGTATACGCACTACAGGATCTGCATGCGGTCGGCGCTTCAGCGACATGAGGTTCATTTTGTTTTCGGGCTTTGCCTGATGTGCTTCGGGCTTTGCCCGCTGATGCGAGGAAAGGCTCCTGCGTCGTCCTCGCTCCGTCAGGAGCGAGATGTTTATAGCCCGCGCGAAAATTGTTAACCAAGCTCCTTTGGGAGCGTAATGTTAGAGCTCTCTCGTTCCGCTCCTAAAAGAGCTTTGGTTTTCAAGCTAACGGCGAGCAATAAATATTTCGCTCCTAACGGAGCGAAGACAGTGAGACCGTTCCGCGCGGCAGTCGCGCACCTCGATCATGGAAACGAAAGTCCTCGAAATCAACAGCGCCGACACAATCGCGAGAATCCTCGAGGAGTGCCGCACCATCGCGGTGGTGGGTTTATCTTCCAGCTCCTGGCGCCCGTCGAATGGTGTAGCGGCATACATGAAACGTGCGGGCTATCGGATCGTCGCCGTCAATCCGAACGAAACTGAGGTTTTCGGAGACAAGTCCTACGGATCTCTCGCTGAGGTTCCCGAGAAGATAGACCTGGTTGATGTCTTCAGAAGATCGGAAGAAGCCGGCGCGGCAGTTGACCAGGCAATCGCGGTTGGCGTAAAAGCGGTGTGGTTGCAGGAAGGCGTGATCGATTATCAGGCGGCCCAGCGGGCCGCGAACGCAGGACTACTAGTTGTGATGGATCGTTGCTGGTTAAAAGAGCACGCCAGACGGAGAAAGTAGGGGCGCGGGTTGTCCCCGCACGTCGCTGGCGCGATCAAAATATGTCGACACAAATCAGGGCCGTAGTAATCACTTCCAGCGACGCCTGCTCAGCTGGCGAGCGCGAAGATACGTCTGGCGAGACTTTGGTCCAACTGCTAACTGAACTCGGCGCTGAAATCGTCGCCCGGGAAATCGTTAACGACGATCTCGAGCCCCTCGCCTACAAGCTGCGCTGTTATGCCGATCTAAAGCCCGTGAATCTGATCGTGACCACCGGCGGCACGGGCTTCGGGCCGCGCGATAACACGCCCGAGGCAACACTCAGCATTATTGAACGCGAAGCTCCTGGTCTGGCTGAAGCCATGCGCATAGAGACTTTGAAGAACACGCCGATGGCGATGATCTCGCGCGGTGTCTGCGGAATTCGATCCGGCGCCTTAATCATCAATCTTCCCGGCTCACCAAAAGCGGTGCGCGAAAGCTTCGACGTCATCCGCCCGGTGTTGTCCCACGCTATGGCTTTGCTCGAAGGCCAAACAGATCATTAAGGCATGAACCAGGAGCACGGCGCTATTTCGTGATCCTTCGTGTGACTTAGTGGATCGCTTGCCCTGTGCAAACACCCGATCCACGAAATCACACGAAACCCGTCCGGTCTCAATCTTCCGTGGGCATCCTCCGCGTCCTCGGTGTCTCTGGTAACCATCTTGCAATTTCATGATTGACAGGCGCAGGGTGATCGTAAAGAATGCGGCAGCGTCGGAGCTTGAAGTAAGTTGTTTCTGAATAACCTCAACCTCGCTTGGATTCAGAGTCTCGCGATCTGTCTACGAAGGAGTCAACCATGCGGACCTGTCCTCACGACTTCCAACGGCCGGTTTGGTCGTCTGCGTTTTCACTTAGAATCATCGGAACTATCTTTCCCGGCTTGCTTCTCCTGGCTTTGTCAGTTGGAGCTTTGGCCCAACAACTTGACGCTGCTTCTTCATCGAACTCAGCGGGCGGAACTCAATCATCCAGCGAAGGAATCCAAAAGCGTTGGAACGAATTCGGCGTTTGGGGCAGCATCTCATTTGACTCGCCAACCTTAATTGGGAAAACCCCGGACGCGCGATTCGGCAACATCGGCTTACGCTACGGACGCGTTTTGAAAACGAGCAAGACGGTCGCCTTCGAATGGACTATTGATGCTATTCCAGTCGCGATACTTTCAAACTCGCGCTTCGTGATTGTGCCTTCCGGCTCAGGTTTCATCTTTACCCAGACTCGCAAGAGCGTCTACGGCTGGGGCGCTGCGCCAATTGGTCTGAAGTTCAACTTCCGCCGCAATCGCCGCGTGCAACCATTCGGCCAGGCCACCGGAGGCTTTCTCTACTTCAACGAACCAGTGCCCGTAGCCGGCGCCGCGCGCTTCAACTTCACCTTCGATTTCAGCGGCGGCGTCCAAATCGTCAACAGCAAGCGCCGGGCGTTCACGATCGGCTACAAGTACCAACACATCTCGAACGCCAACCGGGCCAGCTTCAATCCAGGTGTTGATGTTCAGATGATCTTTGCGGGGTTTTCGGTTTTTAAGTAAGTACGGAGGGTTGATTAATGAGCGCTCCGACCGTTTTCATTAGCTACAGCCAGCCCGCTGACCGCTCAGCTCAAAACGCTGGAGCAAGCAGCGACTTGTCGTGATGATGCTGGCGACGAGTCGGCAGCTAACAAAGCGCCGACAAGTCGGCGCACTCTACAACAAAGGCACGACCTTCTTCATTGACATTGATCTCGTCGGCCACTTAATATTTTCGCGTTCGCGATAATTTACTAAACCCGCTCGGCAAACAATGCTGCTGCTTCAAGCCACCACTACCGCGCACAATGTCGGAGGACCGAGCACTGCATATTTGCCGGTGATGGTCTTCTTCGTTTTCGCGATCGCCTTTCCGGTGATGCCTTTGATTCTGGGACGCTTCCTCCGGCCGTGGAAATACGGGAAAGACAAGATGCGGCCGTATGAGTGTGGCATCGACCCGGAGACCGGCGCGCACGATCGGTTCACGGTGCGTTATTACATTGTCGCGATGCTGTTTCTGATCTTCGACGTCGAGACGATCTTTCTCTTACCGTGGGCCATCATTTTCATGGGCAAGGACTTTTCATTCACTCTGTTCGCGCTGATCGAGATGTTTGTTTTTATAGGCATCCTGGTAGTTGGTTATTATTACGCCTGGCGTAAGGGCGCGTTGGAATGGGCCTGAAGGCATTGCCAATTGCCCATTGAGGATTGCCGATTGTTTGTAAGCGAAAAACACTCTGCTGTGATATTGCTAAGATCGGCATCGTCGAAGAGGAAGCAGATGAAAGTGTTTTTTGGATGGAGTTAATCATTGAGGGCAAGCTATTAGGGCAGGGATTAGTCCAGCCGCTATAGACGAGGCGAACGAACTTACGAAAATAATGGCGAGTTCCAGAAAGTCCGCTTCTGAATCACTCAAGCCCAAAGCTAACGGCAAATTGGTAATTGGCAATCAGAAATCGGCAATGACTCATGGCTGAACACAACGAAGGCTTTGTCTTAACCACAGTCGATTCCATTACGAATTTCGTTCGCCGCACGGTAGCGGCAAAGGTAATAGATCTGGGCGCGCCGGTCGTGAACTGGGCGCGCAAATCTGCGCTATGGCCGATGACTTTCGGTTTGGCCTGCTGTGCGATTGAGATGATGGCCACCGGCGCGGGCCGCTTTGATATTGACCGGTTTGGCGCCGGCGTGTTCCGGCCCAGCCCGAGACAGAGCGATCTAATCATCATTGCCGGCACGGTAACTTTGAAGATGGGCCCGGTCGTGCGCCGCGTCTACGATCAAATGCCGGAGCCCAAGTGGGTGATTTCGATGGGCGCCTGCGCCTCGACCGGCGGGCCTTTCGATTCTTACTCAACCATGCAGGGCGTGGATCGCACGATCCCGGTGGACGTGTATATTCCCGGTTGTCCGCCGCGGCCCGAGGCTTTGCTTTACGGATTAATGCGCTTGCAGGACATCATCATGCGCGAAGCGCCTTCCTCTTACATTTTCGATTCCGACGGTACCGTGCACCGCCAGCGATCCTTCGAAGGCGAAGATCAGTTACAAATCGCGCAAGCGAATGAGGCGGCCCGCATAGCGTTAGCCGCAAAGTAAGACCGCAACCCCCTCGCCCCCTTTTTTGATAGCCGTCCCGGCAGGAGGAGTCTGATGAAAACCAATCGTACAACTAAGCTTTTAATCGTTCTTTCTATTCTCATCGCCATGCCTGTCTTTGCCAGCGGGCAACGGCGAAAGCCGCGCCTGCGCCGGGCAGCACCGCGACCAGCCGTCGTCGTGGCGCCACTGGTTCCAATCGGAACCAATCTTAAAGTTCGCTTGAACGATACACTTTCGAGTAAAGAGTCGCGGGCCGGCGACAGGTTTGCGGCGACGGTAATCGATCCGGTTCGTTTCAATGAAGCCATCGTTCACGGACACATTCGCTCGATCGTGAAATCCGGAAAAATCACCGGCCGGACGACGATGAACCTGGCGTTCGACTCAATTGATCTACCTGGCGAAAAGCATGGAGTCCTTCACGGTTATGTGACGAAGGTCTACGGATCCGATTCAGCCAAAGCGGACGAGGAAGGTGGCGTCCAATCAAAGAGTCGCGGCAATCAGACGCTCAAGCGTAGCGGCATCGGCGCCACGGCGGGCGCGATCATCGGCGGCATTGCCGGTGGCGGCAAAGGTGCGGCGATCGGTTTAATACTCGGCGGCGCCGGCGGCGCGGGCTCTCTCGCCATCAATGGCAGCAAAGAGCTGAAGCTTGAATCCGGCACTGAGATGCTGGTGCACGTCACGCACTAACTCTTTAGCCAACGCAACTCAGTGAGAAGCGGCTTTGCCATTTACAGGCGGGCCGCTTTTTGTTTTTCCAGGGAAGAAAACCAAAGCTGGGTTCGTCTAAACAGACGATGCTCGAGCAAACGGCCATGCAAGCGGAGCAGCGAGTGCCAGATCCTATAGACGCGCGCGTTATCCGAGCCTGTCAGGAAGGAGATCGGGAAGCTTTTCGCCTGCTGTTCGAGGCGTATAAGGATCGTGTCTTTTCAATCGCCTCCTATTCGCTCGGCGACGAGACCGGGGCTGATGACGTAACGCAGCAAATCTTTGTGAAGCTATTTACCTGCATCGGACAATTCCGCGGTGACTCCGAGTTCACCACCTGGCTTTATCGACTGGTTATTAATTCATGCCTGGACGAGCGCAGACGACGCCGGCGATTTTTGCCAGTCGAAGAATTCACGCCAATGAACAAGGCGATTCATACGAAACCGGCAGAGACAAAATACGAACGCCGTGAAATTGCCGGATCAGTAAGAGAAGCGATTGGCGGGCTGAAGCCGAAAATGCGTCTGCCGATCTTGTTGAGATACATTGAGGGATTGTCTTACGAAGAGATTGCCGCTGTGCTGGGCTGCTCAAAAGGCACCGTGGCGTCGCGTTTGAATCGCGCGCATAAGGCCCTGGCCAGGAAACTGGGCCATCTGCGCGGTGAGTTAGAGATGTAGTGGCACAGACTTTTGCCTGTGATGTTGGACACGCAATCACAGACTAAAGTCTGTGCCACTTGGACACCGAAGATGTTTGCTAAACACGTTTCCAGTTTGACCTCGGCCTATTGCCATGAAGAGGTTTCGCCCGAGCAAGCGCGGCGCATCGCCGAGCATTTGATCGGCTGCCGGCGCTGTCGTGGCGAATTTGAAGAGATCAAGTTTGGCGCCCGGCTGGCGGCGCATTTACCGCTGATCGAGTCTCCCGATTCCCTCTGGCGCGGGATTGAGATCGCTCTGGATGGCGATGGCCAGAGCGCGCGTGCTCGGCAACGAAGACAAGTCGTT
>Ga0209726_10005738_pt1 | contig 14844 bp, 12 predicted proteins | sample Subgrocontami54m_FD_187453 | JGI IMG/M metagenome (GOLD analysis project Ga0209726, IMG submission 187453) | Subsurface groundwater microbial communities from S. Glens Falls, New York, USA - GMW46 contaminated, 5.4 m (SPAdes) (version 3) | ecosystem: Environmental > Aquatic > Deep subsurface >... | reverse complement strand
GAGCTCGCGCACGGGGAACACAGGCAGCTCGAGCTGGCGATGGCGCTGGTCTCCAGGCCGAAAGTCCTGCTGCTCGACGAACCGATGGCCGGAATGGGAGGACTGGAATCCGAATCCATGATCAGGCTGCTCGCGTCGCTCAAGGGGCGCTTCACCGTCGTACTGGTCGAGCACGACATGGACGTCGTGTTCGCATTGGCCGATCGAATCACCGTCCTGGTGTACGGAAAGACGATCGCCAGCGGTTCGCCCGGCGCTATCCGCGCAAGTATCGAAGTGAAGCGAGCCTACCTGGGTGAGCGTTATGCTTCGGGTTGATTCGATCGAGACCTGCTATGGCAAGAAGCAGGTTCTGTTCGGCGCCAGCCTCGAGGTTCGCGAAGGCGAGCTGGTCGCCCTCATGGGCCGCAACGGCATGGGGAAGACGACCACCGTCAACACCGTGATCGGCATACTGCGCCCGCGTGTCGGGTCGATCCACTTCGGCGGCTTGCCAATAGGCGGCCTTCCGCCGCATCGGATCGCCAAGCTCGGCATCGGCGTCGTGCCCGAGGGGCGGCAGGTCTTTCCGACGCTCACCGTGCGGGAGAACCTGGTCGCGACCGCCGCCAACTACGGCCGGCTGTCCCGTCCGTGGAACGTCGAGCGCGTGCTCGAGCTTTTTCCGCAGTTGCGGCCGAGACTGAACCAGTTGGGCGGCACGCTCTCCGGGGGCGAGCAGCAGATGCTCGCCATCGGCCGCGCGCTGATGCTCTGCCCGAGGCTGCTCATCCTGGACGAGGCGACGGAGGGACTGGCGCCGTTGATCCGCGAGGAGATCTGGGGCTGTCTTCGCCAGTTGAAGGGGCTGGGCCATTCGATCCTGCTCATCGACAAGAACCTCGACGAGCTCGCGCCGCTGACCGACAGGACCTACATCATGGAAAAGGGGCGCGTCGTGTGGAGCGGCCCCATCGCCGAGCTGACGAACACCGAGGACCTGAGAATCCGCTACCTCGGCGTCTAGTCGATCTGCGGGACTCGGGGTTGATGATACCGTTTGACTTGCAACGGCATTCTCAGTACCGTAATCGCATTACGCCAGGCATAGCTGGCACATCCGGGAAGCACTCCCATGTCCTCCGCATCCGGTAGCGATCCGAAGGCCGGTAATCGAAGACAGGTCTCCACGTATTGCTATCAATGCGTGAACGGGCCGGACCTTCTGGCGGTCGACGTCGTCGACGGGATCGCCACCGAGATCGAGCCCAACTTCGCCGTGCGGGGCCTTCATCCCGCCGACGGCAAGATCTGCGTGAAGCCCTATGGGCTGATCCAGAAGCTCTACAATCCCCATCGCATACTCAAGCCCCTCAAGCGGACCAATCCCAGGAAGGGGCGCGACGAGGATCCGGGTTGGGTCGAGATCGGCTGGGAAGAGGCATTGGATGCGGTGGCCGGGAAGTTGCGCGCGATCGGCGCCAGCTTCACCGACGAGGATGGAAATCCGAGGCTTGCATTCACCACCGGCGGCGCCGGGACGCCCAAGCACTACATGGGAGCCTTTCCGGCGTTCTTCACCGCCTGGGGCGGGCCGGTCGACTTGAGCCTCGGGTCCGGCACCACGGTCTCGTGCTATCACTCGGAGCACATCTACGGCGAGCTCTGGCACCGCGCGTTCACCGTGCTGCCGGATACGCCCTGCTGCAACTACGTCGTTTCCTTCGGCAACAACGTGAATGCGTCCGGAGGCGTCCCCAGCGTGCGCCGGCACGCCGACGCAAGGGCGCGCGGCATGCGGCGCGTGCAGATAGAGCCCCATCTCTCGGTCACCGGGGCGACTTCCGCGGAATGGATCCCGATCAGGCCGAAGACCGATTCGGCTTTTCTGTACGCGATGCTGCACGTGCTGCTGCACGAGCATAGTGCCGAAGAGCTGGACGCCGCCTTCCTCAAGCAGCGAACCGCCGCGCCCTATCTGGTGGCGCCGAACGGATACTACCTGCGCGATCCCGTCAGCCTCAAACCGCTGCTCTGGGATCTCGGGAGCAATCAAGCGGTCCTCTACGATGCGCCCGGCGCGGACCCCGCGCTCTCGGGCAGCTTCACTGCAAGCGGTGCGGAGCGTGGCGCCGACGGGCAGGTGTGGATGCACCATTCCGTGGCCGTCCGGACCGCCCACCAGGCGGCCGTGGAGCATGTCGCACCCTGCACGCCCGAGTGGGCCGCGGCGATCTGCGACGTGCCGGCCGACACGATACGGCGCGTCGCGAACGAATTCCTCGGCGAAGCCTGCGTCGGCCGCACGACCGAGGTGGCGGGACGAACGCTGCCCTATCGTCCGGTTGCCATCATGCTCGGAAAGTCCGTGAACAACGGCTGGGGCGCCTATGAATGCGTCTGGGCGCAGACCCTGCTGCAGACGCTGGTGGGCGCGCTCGAGGTCCCGGGCGGCATGCTGGGATCGGTGTCGCGCATCGTGGGTCCCGGTTTCGACCGCATGGCGTCGTGCACGGCGGGAGAGGACGGCTTCATGGCCTATCCCTTCCTTGCGACGGACAAGGATGGCTGGAAGGCCCAGCCCGAAGCCCGCCACGCCCACAGCACCCTCACTCCGCTCGTGGGCAGCGGCCCTCTGGCGCAGTGGCTCGGCAGCAGCAATCTGGCCTGGATGCGGCTGCAGGGGCGCGCCGCCGAGTCCTGGGCCCGGCCGCGCCCGCCGGACGTCTGGATCGTGTACCGGTGCAATCCGCTGATCTCCAATTCCGACATCGGGCGGCTGGCCGACACGATCGCGCAGTTTCCCTTCCAGGTCTCCTTCGCCTATACGCACGACGAAACGAGCCACTTCGCCGACATCGTGCTGCCGGACTGCACCGACCTGGAGAGTACCCAGCTCCTGCGCATCGGCGGGACCGAATCCTTCGAGCAGTTCTGGGAAGCCGAGGGCTGGGCACTGCGCCAGCCGGTGGTCGAGCCGCAGGGTGAGGCCCGTGACTTCGACTGGATCGCGACCGAGCTCGCCAGGCGGGTCGGACGGCTGCAGGAGTTGAACGCCGCGATCAATTCCGGGGCCTGCGGGATCGCGCTGAAGGCGGACCAATACGACTTCTCGCTGGACCCCGGCAAGGAGCACGGTTCCGAAGAGATATGGGACGCCGTCTGCCGGGCGGCGAGCTTCGAGCTCACCGGGGGGCAGGCGAGCGAAGGCCTGGAGTATTACAAGGACCACGGTTTCCGCCTCAGGCCCTTCCCCCGGATCCACTGGTACCTGTATCCGAGGATGGAGGACCTGGCGCTTCGCTTCGAGCTGCCCTACCAGGAACGCCTGCTCCGAGTCGGCCGGCAGCTTGCCAACCGCATGCACGAGGGTGGCATCCATTGGTGGGACAAGCAGCTCGAGGAATACGAGCCGCTGCCCCATTTCAAGGACCTCAACCGGCTCTGGGACGACGCCCTGGAGAAGAACTACGGCGTTCGCGCAGGCGATTTTCCGCTGTGGGTCCTGACCTCCCGGAGCATGCAGTATTCCTGGGGCGGAAACGTCTCCATCCAACTCATGAAGGAAGTGGCGGGCAACGTGGTGGGCCACGACGGCATCCAGATCAATGCCGGCAAGGCGAGGGAACTGGGCATCGCCGACGGGGAGCTCATCGAGGTGATTTCGCCGATCGCGAAGGTTACCGGCAAGGCGATCCTCCGCCAGGGCGTGCGTCCTGACGTGGTCCTCATCATGGGCCAGTTCGGCCACTGGAAAACGCCTTACGCGAAGGACTTCAACATGCCGAGCGCGAACAGCCTGGTGCCCATGCACATGGACTTCCTGGACGGAAGCGGCGGCACCATCGACGGCACCAAGGTCAACATCCGGCGGCTCGGAAAGTGAAGTCATGACGCGCTACGCCATGGTCGCCGACCTCGACCGCTGCGTCGGCTGCCAGACGTGCACCGCCGCGTGCAGGCACGCCAACGCGACCTCGCCCGCGGTGCAATGGCGCAAGGTCCTCGACGTCGAACTCGGCTCGTATCCGGAGGTGAGCCGGATTTTCGTTCCGGTCGGCTGCCAGCATTGCGAAGACCCGCCGTGCATGCATGTCTGCCCGACGACGGCGACGCGCAAGCGCGCAGACGGCATCGTCACCATCGATTACGACATCTGCATCGGCTGCGCCTACTGCGACGTGGCCTGCCCCTATCAGGCGCGATTCAAGGTCTCGGCGCCCCGCTTCGCCTACGGCGGGTCCCCCATGCAGAGCGAGGCGCTGCGCGACGATCCGCGGCGCATCGGAGTCGCGCAGAAGTGCACCTTCTGCGCCGATCGCATCGACGCCGGGCTCGCGAGCGGCCTCGTTCCGGGCGTGCATCCCGCGGCGACGCCGGCGTGCGTCAATTCGTGCATCGCCGATGCCTTGAGTTTCGGCGACACCGACGATCCGGACAGCAAGGTGTCGCACCTGCTGCGCGATCATCTGCATTTCCGGATGCACGAAGAGCTCGGGACCGCGCCGAACTTCCATTACCTCTACGACAAGCACACCCAGCGCCCCGCCGCCGCGCCGCAGGCCGGCGCCGGCCCGGACGCCGGCGCCGGGGACGTGCGCAGCAAGGGCGTGGAGCCCTGGCACCAGCAGCACTGGGACTGGAAGGCCGCGGCCAATTTCCTGTGCGGCGGGGCCGGGTCCGGACTGCTCGTGCTCGCCACGGCCACGGTTCCCGCGCGCGGGCCGTTCGTCGCGCTCGCCCTCGCCTCGCTCGCCTTGATCGCCCTCGGCCTGTCGATCCTCATGTTCAAGATCGGGCGCCCGCTTCGCTTCCTGTTCGTGTTCCGGCAACCGCAGCGATCGTGGATGTCGCGCGAGGCCTGGATCGCCGCGCTCCTCTTTCCGCTTGCGCTGGTCTCGCTCTGGCTCGACTCGGCGCGCATGGCGGGCGGCGTCGCGCTGCTCGCGCTCTTGTTTCTGATCTCCCAGGCCATGCTCGTGCAGGCGTCCAGGGGCATCCCGGCCTGGCGCTCGCCGCGCATCGTCGCCCTCTTGGTGACGACGGGCCTGGCCGAAGGCGCGGGTCTGCTCGCCGTGTTCGCGGCCTTCGTCGGCTCGCTCGGCCCGCTCGTCTATGAGCCGGCAGTGGCGCTCATCGCTCTGACCGCGATCAGGTGGCTCGCCTGGCGCCGCTATCTGGGCGGACTCGAATCCGATGGCGCACCGCTGCGGACTCTGGAAGTGCTCGGCCGCTTCGGCCGCCATTTTCTCACCTGGGGTATCGCCATCCCGCTCGCGCTTGCCGGCCTGTCCCTCGTCGTGCCGCAGGTCAGGGAGCCGCTCCTCGCCCTCGCGGGGTTGGCCGCGCTCGCCTCGGGCTGGGCGATGAAATTTGTGCTGATCACCCGCGCGGGTTACAACCAGGGCTATGCCCTTCGTCGCGTGAACGCGAGCGGACTCGCCGGGCCGGCGATCCGGCCCGGTTGGGCGTCGCCCGCCGCGCGGCTACAATGAACCTCGCCGCGCAACGCCCGCAACGAAACACTCGATCCGGAAAATCATGACCAAGAACGAAACGCTTCCATCCTCCGCCCACCCGCAGATTCCGCTGCCGCCCTGGCCCAAGGGCGACGAGCGGGGCATGGCGAACACCCTGGGGCCGGGAACCTGGCAGCGCTGCGCGCCGTATCTTGCCGCGCCGAATGCGCGGTGCTACGAGCTCTCGCACGAGTTGTCGAACACCATGCCTTCCACCCAGTTCTCGAAGCAGCTCAAGTTCCAGCCGCGTCCGACCCGGGGGATGCGCAACGCCATGCACGCCTCGAACATGGAGGAGTTGAGCGGCGAACCGGGCGGACAGGGAACCCACATCGATGCGCTCGGCCACTTCGGGGCGATAGCGAGGATCTGGGACGGCGAGAGCGCATTTCCCGTCGATGAAGTTCTCTACTATGCAGGCCACAAGCAAAGCGAGGTGAAGCCGACGCCGGAATCGCTGCTCCTAAAATTGGGCATCGACAAGGTCCCGCCCATCATCACGACGGCAGTTCTGCTCGATGCCAAGTCCTTGCTCGGCGGCGGCAGGACCCTGGAACCCGGAAGGACGGTCACCGCGGCCGACATCGAGGCGATGTTGCGCGCGCAGGGACTGCAGTACCGCGGGATCCTGCCCGGCGATGTCCTCTACATCTACACCGGCTGGGGCGACAACTGGCAGGACCCCGATGCCGACAAGAACTACTACACCAAGGGGCCGGGACTGGCCTACGACGCCGCGAAGTACCTGGAGCAGAAGGCGGTGGTGCTGGTCGCCCTCGACAACCCGTTCACCGATGCCGTGAACGAGGGCCAGTTGAAAGGCGAGGCCCCTCCCGCAAAGGATTATCCGAAAGGACTGCCGTTCGCGATCCATCATCACCTGCTGACGCAGGCGGGAATACACCAGATCCAGAACGCCAACCTGACCGAAATCGCGAAGGACAGGGTCTGGACCTCCTGCACCATCATCCTGCCGCTGAGGATCCGCGGCGGCGCCGGTTCTTCGGTGCGCCCGGTCGCGATCGGCGTTCCCCACGGCCAATAGCGGCGCGCTTCCATGACCATGACCGCGGCAATCGGCTTTCGCGAGTTCATCGCCCGGCTGCGCGAGGCCGGAGAGATCATCGACATCGACGAACCCATCTCCCTCGTGCACGAGATCGGCGCGCTGTGCCGCGTCCTGTCGGACGAGGACGGTCCCGCGGCGATGCTCCATTCGGTTGCGGGCAATCGCTCGCCGTGCCAGTCGGTGGTGGTGAATCTGTACGGCCCGCGGCGGCGGATCGCGCTCGCCCTCGGGACCGACGAGAACGGCCTGCTCGGATATGTCGCGCAGCGAATACGCGAGCGCGTGCCGCCCGTGCGGGTCGATCAAGGCGCCGCCCCTTGCCAGGAGGTGGTGCTCGTCGGCGACCAGATCGACCTGACGGCGTGGCCGATACCGCTGTGGAACGAAGGCGACGGCGGCCCCTACATCACTTCGGGGCTGTGGATCGCCAGGCATCCGGAGTTCGGCTTGAACATCGCGCACCATCGCGGCCAGATCTACGGCCCGCGCGAGATCGGCGTCTGCGTCGCGCCGGACCATCATCTGAGGCTTGCAACCGACGAGGCGAGGGCCAAGGGTGCGCGCGTCGAAGCCGCCCTCATCATCGGCGCCCGACCTTCGCTCACCATCGCGGCCTCGGCTGATTTTGCGCATGGAGACTACGAAGTCGACGTGGCGGGAGCGCTCGAGGGACAGCCGATCCGGGTGGTCAAGTGCCGCAGCGTCGATATCGAGGTTCCCTGCGACAGCGAAATCGTCATCGAGGGCTACTTCGACGGTACCCAGCGCTCCGAGGGCCCGTTCGTGGAGTTCACCGGCTACCAGACCCCCATCATCACGAGCCCCGTGTTCAAGGTCACCGCGATCACGCATCGCCGCTCGCCGATGTTCCACGGCGTGTTCGCCGGGGTCCCACCTTGCGAAACGAACACGCTTTGGCGGGAGCTCGAGGAGGCCGAGGCCTACTCGGTCCTGCGCAGGAAGTTTCCGATGCTGAAGGCGGTGCATCGCCCGCCGCAGGTCGGTCGCGATTTCTGGGGCGTGCTCCAGATCGACCCGACGCGTCACCGCGACGGCATGACAATGACGCTGCTGCTCGCTTCGGCGGCGGTCATGCCGAGGCTGAAATATGTCATCGCGGTGGACGACGACATCGATCTCTACAACCTCACCGAAGTCATATGGGCCGTCTGCACCCGCTGCGACCCGAAGTCCGACATCCAGTTGGTGAATGGCACCATGACTTCATGGCTCGATCCGTCCAGCGGGGGAGTCACGGGCAAGCTCTTCATCGACGCAACCAAGAAGCAGGGGTTTCGCGGCGCCATGCCCGGTTTCCCGGCGCCGGCAATGGAGCGCGCGAAGGCCCTCAGGTCGCGCGCCGCTCGGCGCGGGAAATGAGCTTGTGGCGCATGCGCAAGTCTGCGAAGTCAAGTCGTCGTAGGTTGGGCTGAGCGAAGCGTAGCCCAACATCGTGCGTTGGGCTACAGCCACTCATACGACGCTCGTCAGATGACCCTGCAGATCCGGTCGGCGATCTTGCGATAGCCGCCGGAGTTCGGATGGATCTCGTTCAGCCAGTCGTTGCTGTTGCCCGTCGCGCCGGGCGCCGCGCGCACCAGCGTGCGGCGCGTGTTCACGACCTGGAAGTGCGGAAAGCGCGAGGCGAGGCCGAGCAGGGACTCGGCCAGCCGGTCGAGGACGTGGTCGGTGATCACCGCGCGCAGCGCCGGGTCGGCGAGCCGGAGGTCCTCGAACCTGCGCCAGAACCACGGGCCCGCTGCGGGCATTCCCATGAAAGCCGCTGGCGCGTTGTTCGGCGTCGGATAGTCGTAGGTGTGCACGACGATCGGCTTGCCCGCGCTCGCGCTCCCCGGAGCGTCGCGAGTCGCGACGACGGCGGCGTAGCCGTTCACGATCGTGTCGAGCGTTTCCGCGAGCGCCGCGGCGTCGATCCAGGCCTGCGGAGTGGTGCCCGCGCCCGCGACGATGATCCGGCCCACGGCGTCGATCAGGTCGTTGCCGCCGCCGGAGAGCAGGATCGCGTCCCAGTTGGAGGCGAAGTTGCGGTTGGCGAGGTAGCGCGCGAGCAAGGGGTTCTGCGCGATGGCGGCCATGTGCCGGATCGTGTCGCCGGGCTGGGCGAGCGTCAGCACGATTGCGCTCACCGGAAGGTGGATCTGCTGGAGCAGATTCGCCGACGCCGGCATCGCATTGTAGGAGAACCAGGAATCGCCCTCGGCCAGGAAGCGCTTGGCGTATTGCGGATTGTCGGGCTGGGTGCCGGGATCGCCCGACTGGACGTCGGACAGGGTCACCACGCGCGCGGCAAAGAGCGCCGCGGCAGCGGCGGGCGCGATCGCCGGCGCGGCCCTGCGCGCCGCCTTGCGCGCGGGCGCCGCGCGCGATGAACGCGGCGCGGGAGCCGGACGCGGCTTCGCGGCCGAACTCCGCTTCGTCTTCTTGCCCGACGCCTTGCGCGTTGCCATGGCCTGCCCCCCGAATGGACCTTGCAGCTAGCCTAACGCATCCGAAGCGCCTATGACAATGGTATCGGCCGGCGCCCTCGCTTGATTTGTGCGAGGATTATCCGCACCGGCACGCGGCGGGAACCCGGCGCGAGCAGTCTTTCTTCTTCCTGGAGGGGGTCCCATGGCACGGGTCACTGAAGAGGCGGGCGTCGCGGAGGCGGCGTGCGCATGCTGCGTTCCACGGCGCGGCTTCCTGGGCAAGCTGGCCGCGCTCGGCGCGGCGGCGATGCTGCCCCCGGCGGAAGCGCTCGCGCAGAAGCGCAAGGCCGCCATCACCACGCGCAGGCGACCCCACCGGATCGACATCCATCACCACATCCTGCCGCCCGCCTACATGGGCGAGATCGCCTCGCGGCGGATCGGCTCGTCGGTCCAGTGGACCCCGGCCAAGTCGATCGAGGACATGGACAAGAGCGGCATCGCCACGTCCATCGTGTCGCTCATCCAGCCCGGGGTGTGGCTGGGCGACGCGGCGCAGGCGCGGCGCCTGGCGCGCGAGGCGAACGACTATGGCGCGAACCAGGTGAAGGATTTCCCGGGCCGCTTCGGCCTGTTCGCGACGCTGCCGCTCCCCGATTCCGAGGGCAGCCTGAAGGAGATCGAATACGGCCTGGACGTGCTCAAGACCGACGGCATAGGCCTGATGACGAGCTACGGCAACAAGTGGCTGGGCGATGCCGCGTTCGCGCCGGTGTGGGAGGAGCTCAACCGGCGCAAGGCCGTGGTCTACACCCACCCGCTCGCGCCCGACTGCTGCAGGAACCTTGTGCACGACGTCTCCACCTCGACGATCGAATACGCCACCGACACGACGCGCGCCATCGCGAGCCTCGTGTTCTCGGGCACGGCCGCGCGCTATCCGGACATCCAGTGGATCTTCTCGCACGGCGGCGGCACGATGCCGTTCCTGCTCAGCCGCTTCACGCGCGAGGAGTCGACTATGAAGGAACGCGAGCAGCGGCTGCCGCACGGCGTCCTCCACGAGCTGAAGAAGTTCAACTACGACACCGCGCAGGCGAACCACGCGGCGGCGCTCGCGGCGATGGTGCGGCTCGTCCCGGTATCGCAGTTGCTTTTCGGCTCCAACTTCCCGTTCCGTCCCGGCGAGGAGGCGGTCGAGGGGCTGACCGCGTTCCGCTTCAAGCCGCGCGACCAGTGGGCGATCGAGCGCGACAACGCGCTGCGGCTGCTGCCGCGGCTGAAGATGTTGTAGGCCACGGGCTGCGGTATGCTACGCACCCGCTCCTGAACCGATGGAGGTAATGCCATGCCGCTCTCGATGTACCAGGCTTCAGTCCCCGTGTTCGTCAAGACCCTCGGCAATCTCGCCGCGATCCTCGACAAGGCCGCGGCATTCGCCGCCGAGAAGAAGGTCGACCCGTCGGTGCTGTTCGGCTACCGGCTCGCACCCGACATGCTGAGCTTCATCCGCCAGGTGCAGATCGCCAGCGATCACGCCAAGGGCGCAGCCGCGCGGCTCGCCGGCCTCGAGCCGCCGGCCTACGAGGACGGCGAAACCAGCTTCGCCGAGCTGAAGGCGCGCATCGACAAGACCCTCGCTTACCTCGGGACGCTCGCGCCCGCGCAGATCGACGGTTCGGAGCAGCGCGATATCACGCTGAAGGTCGGGCCCAACGTGCGCACCTACAAGGGACAGGCCTACCTGCTGCACTACGCGATGCCGAACTTCTTCTTCCACGTCACCACGGCCTACGACATCCTGCGCCACTGCGGCGTGGGCGTGGGCAAGCGGGACTTCATCGGGCAGGTGGGCTGAACGGAGTTCGAATCGCTAGTTGTGGTCGTCCTTGCCGTAGTCCTCGCGGATCTGCATGGTCATGGTCACGATGCCGGCGTCGTCGTAGAGCACGTGGAACCGCGACGGATAGCCCCACTCGTCCCGGAAGCGGTAGTCCCACACCAGCTCCTTGCGCCTGGGAAAGTAGGTCTCGATGTAAGGCGGGCCGAAGATGCACAGGATGTCCTGCTTGGTCGTCTTGCCGAGCCGGACGCGGGCGAAGCCGCGCTCCTCGAGCACGTTCTCGATATTGCGCAGTACGCCCTCCTTGTCCAGTTGCACGTCGAAGGTCTTCAAGCCCCCGGGTCCCCGCGGATAGACCCAGTTCTGCCCGCCGCCCTCGAGCGGGCAGACCTGCGCTGGCTCGCCCATGGTCCGGCGCACGTCCGAGGCGGTGGCGGTTCCGGGCACCAGCCCGTAGCCGCTGTACGAGGCGCATCCGGCGAGCAGCAGGGCGCCCGCCAGCGAAGTCGAGGTTCCAGCCATCCACGATTTCATTTCGCCATCCTTTCCGGGCATGTGCCCGTACGCGCTCGATTTCATTCTAGGCGCAATCGGCGGAGTTACATGGAATTACGGCGCGCACGGTCTTACCGGCGCGTGATCCAATGGCGCCTTCGCCTGAAGGGGATCCAGTGATGAAAACAGCGGGAAGGGTGATCGTATTCCTCGCGGCGGCCGGAATCGCATTGTCCGCCGCGCAGGCGCCGGCGCAGATCGGCGGCGGGATGCGCGGCGGACGCGGCGGACAGGGAGAATTCAACCGGGACCGCCGTCCGGCGGGCGAGCAGCGCCCTGCCGCGCAGGAGGACCCGGTTGCCCAGTCCGGGTACCGGCTGGAGGAATTGCACGAGGACCTCAAGCTCTACGGCGAGCAGGAGCCGGCCTGGAAGTCGTATGCCGACAAGGTGAGCGCGCTCGCCGCGGACATCTCCCGCGAGCGCGGCAGGCTCAAGGCCACGCTCGCGCTCAAGTCGCTCCAGCGCATCGACGAGGCCGTCGACGTTGCGCGCAACCGCCTGACGGCGATGGAGGAGATCGCCTCGGCGGCCAAGGCACTGTACGCGCGGCTCACCCCCGAGCAGCAATCGCTCGCCGACGCGCGCCTGGCCACCGCGCTGCCGACCGCGGCGGGCTTCTCGGGCGTGGCGGGCGCAAGGGCGAGGCCCGGACCCGCGCAGTGATTCTCCGGCGGACCGCCCGCTTCTCAGTGTAAGCTTGTCAGCGTAACTGTATGGCTATACAGTAGCCACCCGTTCCCATTTTTTTGCGCGCGCAGGAGAGGGCAGTTGAGCGCAGTCCCGATCGCATCGAGCTCCAACGACACCGCATCCTCGCACCTGGACGAACTGAACCCGGCGCAGGCCGCCGCGGTGACCTTCGGCATCGCGGGCGCGGCGCCGGCGCCGCCGCTGCTCGTGATCGCGGGCGCCGGCACCGGCAAGACCAAGACCCTCGCGCACCGCGTCGCCCACCTGATCCTGAACGGCGCGCATCCCGGGCGCATCCTGCTGCTGACCTTCGCGCGGCGCATGGCGCTGGAGATGACGCGGCGCGTCGAGGCCCTGTGCGCGCGCTCGCTCGCCGCTCGCGCGGGCGTTCCCGCGGCATCCATCGAGTGGTCGGGAACCTTCCACGCGGTCGGCGCAAAGCTGCTGCGGCTGCACGCGGAGAGCATCGGCCTGGATCCCGCGTTCTCTATCCTCGATCGCGGCGATGCTGCGGACCTCATGGACCTGGTGCGCGACGACCTGGGCCTCTCCGCGGCGAAGGGCCGCTTCCCGAAGAAGGCCACCTGCCTCGCGATCTACTCCTACGCGGTCAACGGCCGCATGCCGGTGCGCGAGGCGCTCGAACGCGCCTTCCCCTGGTGCGCCGAGTGGGAGGAGCCGCTGCAGCGCCTGTTCGGCGCCTACGTCGAGGCGAAGCAATCCCAGTCGGTGCTCGACTACGACGACCTGCTGCTCTACTGGGAGCAGATGATGGGGGTCGAGGCGCTCGCGCGTCGGGTCGCCTCGCGCTTCGACCACGTGCTCGTCGACGAGTACCAGGACACCAACGCGCTGCAGGCCTCGATCCTGCTCGGGCTTAAGCCCGACGGCGCCGGCCTGACCGTCGTCGGCGACGACGCGCAATCGATCTACTCGTTCCGTTCGGCGAGGGTGCGGAACATCCTCGAGCTGCCCGACCGGTTCCAGCCGAGGGCGGAGGTGATCGCGCTCGAGCAGAACTACCGCTCGACCCAGCCGATCCTGGAGGCGTGCAACCGGGTGATCGGCCACGCGGCCGAGCGCTACACCAAGAACCTGTTCACGCGGCGCTCGGGCGGCAGCCGGCCGGTCATCGCCATGGTCGCGGACGAGACCGCGCAGGTCGAGTTCGTCATCGATCGCGTCCTGGCGAACCGCGAGGCGGAAATGGAGCTGCGCGAGCAGGCGGTGCTGTTCCGCGCCGCGCACCACTCGGGGCCGCTTGAGGTCGAGCTCGCGCGGCGCAACATCCCGTTCGTGAAGTTCGGCGGGCTGAAGTTCCTCGAGGCCTCGCACGTCAAGGACCTGCTCGCGATCCTGCGCTGGGCGGAGAATCCGCGCGACCGCGTCGCGGGTTTCCGCGTGCTCAAGCTCCTGCCGGGCTTCGGGCCGGCGACCGCGCGGCGCGCGCTCGAGGCCGTGGAGCGCGGGGGCCACAGCCTGCTCGCGCTCGAAGGCTTCCGGCCGCCCGCGGCCGCTGCCGATCCCTGGGCGGGGCTCGCAGGAGCGATGAAGGACCTGGCGGGCGCGGCGCTCTGGGAGGGCCAGGTCGGCCGGGCGAGGCTCTGGTACGACCCGCTGCTCGAGCTCCTCTACGACGGCGCGCGCATGCGCCGCGGCGACCTCGACCAGCTCGAGCGCATGGCCGCGCAGCACGCCTCGCGCACTTCCTTCCTCACCGATCTCACGCTCGACCCGCCGGAGGCCTCGGGGGACGAAGCGGGGCCGCCGTTGAAGGACGAGGACTGGCTCGTGCTCTCGACCATCCACTCCGCGAAAGGCCAGGAGTGGCGCGCGGTCAGCGTCCTCAACGTGGTCGACGGCTGCATCCCGTCGGACCTCGCGACCGGGAGCCCGGAGGAGATCGAGGAGGAGCGCAGGCTCCTCTACGTGGCCATGACCCGCGCGCGCGAGGACCTGGTGCTCGTGCAGCCGCTGCGCTTCTATGTGCACGGCCAGGCGCTCGGCGCCGACAAGCACGTGTATGCGGCGCGCAGCCGCTTCATCGCCGAAGCCGACCTCGATGCGTTCGATCGGGTGGGCACGCCCGGAGAGGCCTTGCCGCGCGCGGATGCGCCCTGCGCGCCCGCCGGCGCGAGCGTCGACCTGAAGGAGCGCATGCGCGGCATGTGGCGCTGAGCGGGCGGAGCGGGCCTTGCATTTGGCCGTGCCTAGGGTACATTCGCCGGCATGATAGAAACCATCGACATGCCGCACTGCACCGGCTGCGGCATCTGCGACTGGGTGTGTCCGGCGGACGTGATCCACATGACGCCGGTCGCCGCCGTTGCGGAAGTGCCCGGCCTCGCGCCGCTGGCATGGATTCCGGTGATCAAGTTCCGCGAACACTGCATCACCTGCTTCAGTTGCGAGATCTTCTGCCCCGAGAAGATCATCGACGTGCACCCGGTGGTGAAGAACCGGCCGCGGGCGTGGTGATGAGGACGATACCGGCATGAGCGAATTCGGCGGTACGCTGATCGAAACCGATGTCCTGGTGGTGGGCGCCGGCGCGGGCGGCCTGATCGCCGCGCTTTCCGCGAAGCGCCACGGCGGGCCGGGAACGCGGGTGACCATCGTCGATACCTGGATGGTGGGCCGCACCGGCCACGCCGCGTTTTCCAACGCCTGGATGGTCGTCGTCGAGCCCGACGACGACCTGGAGGCGATCACGCGCGAGATCCTCGCCGGCAACGACTGGATCGCCGACCAGGTGCTG
>Ga0209726_10005730_pt1 | contig 14859 bp, 15 predicted proteins | sample Subgrocontami54m_FD_187453 | JGI IMG/M metagenome (GOLD analysis project Ga0209726, IMG submission 187453) | Subsurface groundwater microbial communities from S. Glens Falls, New York, USA - GMW46 contaminated, 5.4 m (SPAdes) (version 3) | ecosystem: Environmental > Aquatic > Deep subsurface >... | reverse complement strand
GACCTCGGGCGCTACAGCCGGCCGGTGCTTCCGGATCCGACGCCGGTCGAGGGCGCCGATGTTCTGCTCGTCGAATCGACCTACGGCAACAAGCAGCACGAGCCGGACGATGGTGGCGCGAGGCTGGCGGCGATCGTCAACGACGCGGCGTCGCGCGGCGGAAAGCTCCTCATTCCAGCGTTTGCGGTCGGCCGAGTCGAAGAAGTGTTGTATTGGCTCAAGCAGCTTGAAGAAGCGAAGCGGATACCGGTGCTCCCCGTCTACGTGGACAGCCCGATGGCGGAGAAGGCGCTGCAGTTCTACACGAGCCGCACGGAGGAGCTCGATCCCGACATCCATGTCGATGCCGCGCGGGGTGTGCTGGTGTTCGCCACCGAGCGGTTGACATTGGTGGCTTCACCGCAACAATCGAAGGATCTGGTGGCCTCGCGCAAGAGGGCGATCGTGATCGCGTCGAGTGGCATGGCGACGGGAGGGCGCGTGTTGTATCACCTTGCCGCGGGCCTCCCCGATCCGAAAACCACCGTGCTGTTTGTGGGCTTCCAGGCGGCCGGGACGCGCGGGCGTACGCTCATCGAGGGTGCGACAGAGGTGAGGATGAAGGGTCGTCAAATTCCAGTGGCGGCGCGGATCGAGCGACTCAACTCGATGTCCGCGCATGCCGACGGCGGGGAGATTCTGCGCTGGCTCTCGGGATTCAAGAGCGCGCCATCCAAGACATTCCTCGTGCATGGCGAGCCACCGGCGCTCGATGCGCTCCACGCGCGCATTGAAACCGAACTGCGCTGGTCGGCGCACATCGCCCGGCATGAAGAGCGAGTGGACTTGGAGTTCTGACGCCCGACCTGAAGGTCGGGCCTACGAATCGCTACGAAGGTCGGGCCTACTACGATGGTCCGCCGAAGCGTTGCCCGAAGGCGGAAGGTCGGGCCTACGAATCGCCCGAAGCTCGTAGCCCGAAGCGATTCGTAGGCCCGAGCGTTAGTGGTACCCGAAGAGCTCGTAGGCCCGAGCTTCAGCTCGGGCGCTGAGGGTGAAGGATCAGGCATCGCGGGTCGATACGACAGGCGGGTTGAACGAAGTGTGCGCGGGTTGCCACGACATGGAGGAGCGAGTGAAGGAGCCCGAGGACGCAACGGTCACGCGCGATTTGAGACCGTAGCGCATGGCTGCAAGAGGATGGTGTGCCGCGGTCGGCCTGATGCTGGACGTGGCCATCCTGGGTGCGCGGACTATCCCAAGCGCCAGGATCGCGGTTCTCCTGGCCGAGGAGCGAGGGGCAAGTGACCCGCGCGATCTGGCGACGCTGCGTGCGGGTGTTCGAAACCCCGACGGGGAGACCGCGCGTGCCGCCATTCGCGCACTGGGCCGGTTGGGTCGTCCCGCGCTCGTCCCTGACATTGCTGTCGCCCTGAAAATGTCCCTGCCGGAGGTGCGGGCGGAGGCGGCGGATGCCATCGCGTCCGCGTTCTCCCGACCAATGGCTGGCGCAGGCCAGAACGCCGTCCCGGGCGGGGCTGCGGTCTTGGCGGCGAGCGTCGCGGCGGCGCAGTCGACGCTTCTCGCGCGTCTCGCGGTCGAAGACGAACCAGGCGTACGAGCCGCGATCTGCGAAGGGCTTGCGCGGCTGCCGTACAGCGAGGCCGGCACGATGACGCGTGTTGAAGCCGCGCTGCTCGGCGTCGCGCACAGCGACTTCGTCGTCGAGCGGCTGGGCGTTGCGAAGGCCCTGGAGTCGCTCATCCGCCTCAATGCGGGGCGCTGGTCTCCTGGCGCAGAGACCGTCGCGCTGCTGCGAGGGTGGGTTGGCGTTGAGCCCGACCATGGCGGCGAGTCACCTCGCACGTCGTCACCGGTCGTTTCGTTGGGAGCGTCGCGCGATGCCCGAGTTCGTCGCCTAGCGCTCGAGGCGCTCATCAGCGCCGGCAAGGCCGATCAGCCCGTGGTTGAGCGATGCGCGATCGATGCCGATCCTCAGGTCCGCCTTCTGGCCATGCGCGCCGCGGGCGTCGCCCCGGTGTCATGGGCAGTGGTCGCCGCCACCGTTCTGCATGGGGGCCAGGCCGATGCTCATCCCTTGGTGCGCATGGGCGCGCTTCGAGGCGAGAGCGTTCGCGCGAAAGGCGAGGGATCCACTTGCCGGCATCTTGTTGATGGATTTCATGATCCGAACGTGCGAGTCGTGCTGGCTGCGCTCGAGCTGCTGCGCGACTGCGGCGCGTACCCTGACGTCGTGGGGTTACTCGTGCACGCGGTGAACGATCTGTCGGACGCCGCGGTGCCGCGCGGGTGGCATCGCGCCGCTCAGGGGCTGGTGACGTTGTCGAAGGCGGCGCCGAGCGTGGCGTCCGCCGCGCTCGGCCAGTTCGCCGCCTCGTCGGTCCCGTTGCTGAGAGCCCATGCTGCCCGCGCGGCCATCGAGCTCAACGATCGCGCAACCCTGGAGAAATTGGCTGCGGATCGGGACGATCACGTAGCCCAGATCGCTGGCGACGCGTTGGACAGCCTTGGTTCCACCGAGCGTAGACCCGAGCTTCGGCCTGTGGATCGTAGGCCCGACCTTCAACCAGTGGATCGTAGGCCCGACCTTCAACCAGTGGATCGTAGGCCCGACCTTCAGGTCGGGCGCTCAGGCTCTGCCGATCGTTCAACGAACCGGCACACCCCGCGAACCGACATCGATGCTGACGCGTTGGAGCGGCTCGGCGCGCCGCGCGCGCGCGTCACGATTCGCGGAGTCGGCAGTTTCGAACTGGCCCTCTTCACGACCGAGGCACCTGCAACCGCGCTGCGGTTTGTGCGGTTGGCTGACGCGGGGTACTTCAACGGGAGGGCGTTCGGTGGCGTGCTGCCGACGCTCGTCGGCCTCCTTCCGCGCGGCACCCCGGCGATGGACGACATCCGGAGCGAAATCAGTTCATGGCCGCACGTGCGCGGAGCCGTCGGGCTCTCGCCTGGAGGACAAGAGACGGGCGACGCGAAGATGTTCATTGATCTGGTCGACAATCCCGCCTTCGATCATGTGTACCCGGTCTTCGCCCAGGTCTTGAATGGCATTGATGTGCTCGATCAGATTCTCGAAGGCGACGTCATCGAGCGGGTGGAGATCCTTTCTGGCCCTTAGGCCTTGGTCCTTGGGCCTTGGTCCGTCCTTTGTGCTTGGCGTCCCTGGTGCTTGGCCCTCGGTGACGACTACTGCGCGACGGCCGTCCAGACAATGGACGAAGGACCAGGGACGGACGAAGGACCAGGGACGGAGGAAGGACCAGGGACGGCCAAGGACCAGGAACTAAGGACCAAGGACCAGAAACCGTTGTTCTCCACTCGTCTACCTTCAAATTTGGCGCCCAATCGACTGACGCAGGCCCTCGTGCAACGGCGCGCCGCGGGTCCGCCAATCATCGATCTCACCGAGTCGAATCCGACTCGCGCCGGCTTCGTGTACCCGCCGGATCTGCTCGCGCCGATGGCCGACCCGCGCGGCCTGGTCTACGTGCCGCAACCGCTTGGCGCGCTTGCCGCGCGGCGGGCTGTCGCGGACGACTACGAGCGGCGGGGCGCTCATGTGAGTCCGGACCACATCGTGCTTACGTCGGGCACGAGTGAGGCCTACTCGCTCCTGTTCAAGGTCTTGTGCGATCCCAGCGATAACGTGCTGGTTCCCCGCCCGAGCTATCCGCTCTTCGAGCACCTGACTCGCCTCGACGCGGTCGCCACGAGGCCGTACGACCTCGAGTACTCGCATGCCTGGTCGATCGATCTCGACAGCGTGGAGCGCGCGTTCTCCGAACGCACCAGGGCGGTGCTTGTTGTTCACCCGAACAATCCCACCGGTTCGTTCATGAAGGCGCATGAGTTCGATCGTCTCGCCGATCTCTGCGCCGCTCATCAGGCCGCGATCATCGTCGACGAGGTCTTCGCCGACTACGAGTTGAAGCCTGGCACGGGCCGGGCCGGGCCGATCCTGGCCACGCGCGATGCGCTGGTGTTCAGCCTCGGCGGACTCTCGAAGGCCATCGGGCTGCCGCAGGTGAAGCTTGGCTGGATCGCAGTTGGAGGCCCGGAGGCGGCCGTTCAGGGCGCCATCGGACGTCTCGAGGTGGCGAATGACGCCTACCTGACGGTGTCCACGCCGGTGCAGCTTTCTGCTCCGACACTCCTGCGGGCGGGTGCGGATGTCCGTCGGCAAATTCGCGCCCGCGTCGCAGGGAATTACGCTCAGCTTCTTCAACAGGCAGAGCGGGCCCCGGCCTGCCGTGTGCTCGACACAGAGGGCGGCTGGTACGCCGTGCTGCACGTGCCATCGTTCGGTTCTGAAGAGGATCTCGTCCTCGATCTGCTGATAAACGACGGCGTGCTGGTCCATCCAGGCTACTTCTTCGATTTTGCGCGGGAGTCCTACCTGATTGTCAGTCTGCTCGCGCCGGAAGTGTCCTTCTCCCAAGGAATCTCACTCACCCTTCGGCATTTCACTTGCACGACGGGGCCGGCATGAGTGCGCATGTCGCACGCCGACGCGCCGGGTTGCTCATTCCGCTCTTCTCCGGGTCGTCGACGAGCAGCTGGGGCATCGGCGACATCGGCGACGTGACGCCGCTGACCGCCTGGCTAGAGGGCGCGGGGCAGCGAGTCCTGCAACTCCTGCCGCTCAACGAGATGGCGCCGGGCCAGCAGTCGCCCTACACCGCTGTCAGCGCGATGGCCATCGACCCCATCCTCATTCGGATGTCGGCGGTCGAGGAGTGGATGGCGCTCGGGGGGGACGAGTGTTTGAGTTCGGTGGACCGGGCGCGTCTGGATCATGTCCGGAGGGCATCGCGCGTTGAGTACGCCACCATTCGCGGTCTAAAGCACGGGGCGCTTTCAGCAGCCTTCGATCGATTCTACGCGCACGAATGGCGTCGTGACACGGAGCGGGCCAGTGCGTTACGGGCCTTCGTGTCCGCGCAGCGATGGTGGGTTGACGACCACGCCTTGTTTCGCGCGATCCGTGCGCGCGAGGAGGGGCGTCCGTGGGCAGAGTGGCCTGAGCCACTTCAACGGCACGAGCCGGAAGCTTTGAATCACGTACGCCGCGTGTTCGAGCGCGACGTGCTGTTCCATCAATACCTGCAGTGGATTGCGGACACGCAGTGGCAAGTGGCCCGTACGGCGTCCCACGCGCGCGGCGTCGAGATCTTCGGCGATCTTCCGTTCATGGTGGACGTGGACAGCGCGGATGTCTGGGCCTACCAGCACTGTTTCCGCTTGGACGTGTCTGTTGGCGCGCCACCGGATGCGTTCAGCGCCACCGGCCAGGACTGGGGCATGCCGGTGTATGACTGGGAGGCGCTGGCGCACGACGGCTTTCGGTGGCTTCGGGACAGAGCGCGCAGGAGCTCAGATCTCTACGACGGCTACCGAGTCGATCATCTGGTGGGTTTCTACCGCACGTATGGACGTCCGCGCGCGGGCGGTGAACCATTCTTTACGCCCGCGCACGCGGACGAGCAGGCGGCGCTCGGTGAGCAGGTGCTCGGCATCTTCAAAGAGACCGGAGCCGAGGTCATCGCGGAAGATCTCGGAACCGTGCCAGACTTCGTTCGCGCCTCGATGGCGGCGCTCGACATTCCGGGATTCCGCGTGCTGCGATGGGAGCGTCGCTGGCACGAGAAAGGGCAGCCCTTTCTCGATCCGGTTGATTACCCCGCGAACTCGGTGGCGGCATCCGGAACGCATGACACCGAGCCGCTCATGGTCTGGTGGTCCAACGCCTCGGATGAGGAACGCAGCCAGTTGAGCCGACTGCCGACGATCCAGCGACTCACTCAAGGCGACGGCCTTCCGGGCCGGCGCGACGCGTCGATGGTGAGGGACGCGCTGCTCGAAGCCTTGTTCGCCTCCGGATCCGACTTGCTCCTCATCCCCGTGCAGGACGTGTTCGGATGGCACAGTCGCATCAACGAGCCCGCGACGGTGACGCCGGAGAATTGGACGTTCCGTTTGCCGTGGCCGTGCGATCGATTGGACGACATCCCGGAAGCGCGCGAGCGTCAGATGCAACTCCGCGTCTGGGCCGCACAGTATCAACGACTGTAGCGACGAAGCCACGACGATCACGAAACACCAAGAAGACGACCTTGAACGCAGAGGCCGCAGAGTTCGCAGAGCCAGGCCAAGGTACGTGGTGTTCGGCGCATTTCCTCCACGACCTTTATGTGCTCGAGCGTCGCTTCCAGCACGTCGGCGGATGGATGCACGGCATCCATCGCCGCGTGACTGGCAGCGTCCGCTGCAACTCGCGAGGGCGCTCACGCGCGCACAGGCCGCTCGAGAGATTTCCCCCCACGTTCCGGCTTCCGGACGACCGTCGTCAGTAGGTAGCCATGCCTTCTGACGGCAGGAACGTGGCGATCAAGGAACATGAACGGGCGCACGAGGGCGCCCGTCAGCGCGGCGAGCGGCCGGCACCACGAATGGCAGGCCAGGAGCATCCTCAGCCACCCGGGAATGAACAGGATCGCGGTTTCAGCGATTACCTCTAGCCCCGCCTTTTCGAGCATTTGTTTCAGTACGCGACGCGAGTAGGACTTTTCGTACCCGTAACCGTAGAGTCGCAACGCCTGGAGTACCGTGGCGAGCAAGGGCCTGAGGAACGGGTCGTACCGGTTTGGCACGCCGACGATGGCACGCCCGCCGGGTTTGAGCACGCGAGCCATTTCTCCAACGGCGCGCTCGGTTTCGTCGAAGTGCTCGATCGTGCCCATCGAGTAAATCGCGTCGAAGCTGACGTCGCGGAACGGCAGGTCGCGGACGTCGCCGATGGTCCCTTGCAGACGAGACCACCCATCGGGGCCCCGGTCGAACGCGGTACGCGCCTGATTGACGATGGACTCGGAAATGTCGATGCCGTACGCGCGCGCTCCCTGGCGGCTGGCCCACGCGAGGATGCGTGTGTTCTTCGCCTCGTCCCACAGATCGGTCTTGAGAATCCTCAGTCCGTCTAGCGCCGGGAAGTGCTCCGTGAACAGGCGTCGTTCATTGTCCGAGTAGTAACGCGTGGAGACGGCCCCCCCCGAGGTCGGGAAAGCGCTCGCCGACCCCGGCCCAGAAATCGCGGTAGGCGGTCAGGGCTGTTCCCCCAGGGTCGGCCGTGTTTGCGCCATGACCGAGAACACCAGTCCATCGTCGAAACGCGCGGCGACTCGCAATCCGTCCGGCAAAGGGTGATTGGCAAACCACTGTCCGTCGGCGGTGTCACGCCGGACGAGCAGATGCGTATAGCCATTTGCCGCAAGCTTCCGGGCCAAGTTCGCATCGGTGCAGTCGTTGATCGTGCCGCCCAGCATTGTCACGCGATAGCCCGTCAGCCACGGAACGGATGCCGATTCCTGATTGAGTGCCGTGCAGTCGAGAGCCCGCACGGAATCACCCTGTTGCACGACCCAGCGGTGCGCCGACGTTGGGAGCACGTCGCGCGAAAGCGCGGACGGCGATACCGTGTACTCGCACGCGGCCAGAGCGACGAGCGCCACCCACACGATCCGCGCACGCTTCGTCCCGGCGCGGCAAAGCCAATCGACGCCGATGCCCGCCAGCAGCGCCGCCATGAGCTGCACGACGACCCCGAACCGCGAGCGACGGCGGTTGCCGGAGGTCCGGCGGAAGCCGGATCCCACGAAGAGCGGCGATGAGCCCGAGGGCGACGATTCCCCACCCGAGGCTCACCTGCTGTTCGAGCAGCCCGCCGCCTCGTACACGTGATATCCAAGCGCTTCGTGAATCATGGTCGCATCCTGCACCATGTTGTTGAGCGTCAGATGTTTGAGTCCGAAGAAACGATGGTCGCCGCCAAGATTCACTTTGAAGGCGGGCTTGCTATTGAGCGAACGCTTCGAGCCAAATTGGCCCTTAAGGTGGATCGTCACGTCATAAGCTTGGTCGGCACCGCTCGCGTCCCTGAACATCATCGTGGCGGGCACGTTGGTGTCCGATGCCTTACCGAGCGATTGCCGCGCAGCAGCATCGAAGGTGAGCGCAATGTCGATGATCGTCGCACCGAACGCGAGCGTCTGCTCATCGCCCTGGTTGTCGTTCGACGCGGTTCCTTGGACGGGCGCAAGCGCGGCCGCAGCCCAAAAGCTGGCGAAGGCGACGCAACGGAAGACTGTCATTGGGCGGGCGCGTTCCCTTCGGTTGAATGCCGGTGACGGCGGTGACGGCCCTCAACGCTTCACAGCTTTACCGACACGCGTGATCGCGTCGGCAGTCTTGCGGCTCGCCCGACCAACGGCGGACTCAACCTTCCCGACGGCTTCGTCCACGCGACCTTCAGCCTTCAAGTCTTCGTTGTGCGTCAACGTCGCGACGACCTGCTTGGCCTTTCCCTTCACCTGATCGACCTTCCCCGCGCGCTCATTCTCGTTCCACATGTGAAGCCTCCAGACATGGTGTGATGACGTGCGATTCGACGCGGCTACGCGATCGAACGGCGGCCGCTCAGAAGGCCGAGGACGAACAACACGAGCGCGACGACCAGCAGCATATGGACAAACGCGCCGATCGTGTACGTCCCGACGACTCCCAGTAGCCAGGCGATCAACAGAATGACGGCGATGGTGTACAACATTGCAATCTCCAATTCAGATGCGCGTTCATCTCGCCTCTCGTCGCACGGGCGGCGGCGATTGCGATCCTACGCACCCCAGCATGCAGCACTCGCACACGTGTGTCTGTGCGTTTGAGCACACGGAGCCGATCCCGCTCAATCTACTCGGAAGGGTTCGGATCTCGCCGCGACGCCCACCGCCGCCGCACGGCCATAACAGAATCAAGTCCGGGACAATCTCTCGAGGTTGGCACGAATGCGAAACTCCGGAACTCGGTTCGGCGCTCGGCATCCGTCAGCTTGCCGCGCTTCCGGACTGGGTCGCCGTTCGGGCGCAGGTCTTGCGTTGGTACGTCGAAGGGCTCACCCCACTGGGCTTCGAGTTTCAGGTGGGCCTCGAAGGAGCCGCGCCGCCGTTTGTCTCCACTGTGTTACCCCGGGACATGAACCGCGACGAACTGGGCTTCGCGCTGCATGCAGGAAGGCTTTCAGTTTGGCGAAGACGAGTTCGATAGTGCCTGGCGATGAACGAGTGCAACAGCTCGTACCCGGAGAATTGCTGACCGCAGACGCTTCGCCTGCGATTGTTCTTGCGGACGAAGTCCGAGAATTCTTTCGGAAATGGGGCGCTCGGCAAGACTCGAATCTGCGACCCCGCTTGGCGGCCCGTGAAACGTCCTTCCGTACACGTGAATCAGACGCGCCAATGCACCCGCACACCGCGTCGGTGCGGGTGCCAACCACAGCCTGAATCATCGGCTTGAGTCGCTACCCTACCTCGGGCCACCGGGAAGGGGTGAACACGTGGCCACACTTGTTACACACCACCCAGTCATCCGAGTCGCAGGTATGGCGCCGCATCACCACCATGTCTGTGTCGGAACTCGCACAGCGGGGGCAAGACGGGGTCGCTGGGGCGTGCGCAGGCGGAGCGGGCGTCCGGGGCGCGGGCGGAACGAGGCGCGAGCTGGGTAGTGCCATAAGACTCTCCAGTTACCGTGTTCTTGTGGTTGTGGTGGCCGACACCGCCCGGAAGCAATCCGTGTACCTCGATCGGGCGGCGGAGGCCTCGTTAATTGGCAGGCAGTGCGTTTCGGACTGTCGTGAAACCCGACAGTCCCCCGCGTCCGTTCAGACACTGAAACCGCCGAGTGGAGCGAGCCGGATTTCGGAACGCGATCGGCCGATGGTTTTTCAGCGATCGATCCCGTAGTGCTCCTTAACCTTCGCGGCGATCTGCTGCTTCTTTATCAGGCCGAGTTGGCCCGTGTCAGCCTCGCCCGGTGCGCCAGCCAGCCTTGACGCTCTTTTGGCCCGTCTGTTTGCCTCTCGGTTCGCCCAGATGTTTGTCCATCGGCTCTTGAGGCAGCGGCTTCCGATGACGCTTCCCCGGGGCGTCGACTGGTCCCCGGCTGAGGCGCGTCGCCGAGGTTGCTATCTGTTTCGCCGCTGCTTGTGATTGGTCTTTCTGCGCGGCCTTTCGAACTGCCATTAGGTCCCTCCCGTGGGATTTCGACTTCGCACGTAACTGCAGCTTAGAACGTTGCCCCCTGTGGCGTGCAATCGGACCTGTTCGGGGGCGGGAGCGAGGGCCGCAAAGTAGCGCTGGCGCCGGCGAGACTTCTCTGACACGCGCGACGGTTGTGAAGTCACAACGGCCGAAAGCATGAGGTCATGGCGTGCTATCTCCACGTCAACGCTCCAACGAGTAGGCCAACTATCCCCGCCGATAGCACGGCGCCGCCAACGACCTTAGTTCCGTAGCCGCAGCCGGCCGCCATCTGGTTCGTACTGCACTCAGGCCTATTGGCATACACCAAGATGGCCCCGCCCGCTATTGAGGCGGCCGCCCCAAGGATTAACGCCGCTGCGGATCCGTTACGGCGGCCCCTCCCTCGACCTCTGTACCCACCCCGCTGGGCGAAGGAGCTAGATTCAACGGGTGCGAATTTGAGCGCGCTGCCCCAGACTTGCGCGCTCGCTGCTCCGAATGGCGCATTCGCCGTGAGTCCCTCATCGTTGAGCGTGAAGGGCGAACGTTCTACGGTTGACCGTGAGAACTCCGTCGCGCTGGGGGGCTGCTCAGCGGCCAAGACCGCAGCCGCGGGTCTTGCTGAGGTCCGCCCTTGCGCTTCTGACGTGCTGGTGACCACCGACTGTGATGATGGTGCGCCGGTCGACGAAGGTTCCTCCTGGCTCGCGAATAGCGTGCCGCTCCACTGAGTACCAACCAAGCAGACAATCAGAGCGCCGGTCGTCGACAAGCGGTGAGGTCTGGCCATCTCGATCTCCTGGGACAGGCATGACGCGTGAAGCAACACAACCACCAAATTTGATCCTAACCGTAGTTGATTGAAGTGTGTTGTGCCGCGTTGACGGCTCTGCCATAAGTGTGGCGCGCCGGCACGAGGTCGCCCGGAGGGGCGGTACCGCGGTGAAATTCCGTCGACGCGCCGTGCCTCGAGCCCAGCTCGCGAAACAGGCCGGAAACAGAACGCGGTGCGCGCGCGTTGACAGTTTCTGCACGCGCGGCCCCGCAACGTGTCATCGACTGTACTTAGCGCCTCCTATCTCGGTCGTCCGCATCTCGTCGCTGCTGCTTGAACGCCTCCGTGTAGCCGTCACGAAATCCTTGCCGGAATCTCTCGCGATACGTGTCGCGGTCGCCGTCATCCCGGCGATAGCCGCCATCAGCGTTGCGATACTCTTTGTACCGTTCGTACGGCTGCGAGCGCCCATGGCGTGCGTCGTCGCGCCCGCTGTCGAATCCCTTCCGGTGGCCTTCTTCATACGCCCGCCGCTGGACGTCTCGGCGATAGTTGCCGCGCCCCGAGTGGATCCGTTCTGCACATGCCGGTGTCGCGATCCAGACGCCGAGTGCCAGCAGCATGGGCGCCAGCCAGCGGTATTTCTTCAGCATAGTGACCTCCATCCTTTCGTCCTTCGTTGGTTCTCAACCGAGCGCCGCCCGAACATGCGACGGAGTTCGACTATCCGAAGAGGCGGCAGCGGATCCTTCCGCACGGTTCTTCCATATCCGCGGTGGTCTGCAATGTTACCGACCAGACCATGACACTGGCTGTTCCGTTGTGAACAGTCACATTCATCCCACGCACCTACTCTGGCATCCATCTCTGCGTTCCCAGCGCGCTCGGCGTTGATCGTTGTCCTCTCATCCATTGCTGCCGGAACTGGAGACACCCTCATTCCCTCGTGTCATAATTGAGGGCTTCATGGCCACGCTGATCCCCTTCCGAGCGCTTCGCCCACGGCCGGCCGACGCGGCGCGGATTGCCGCCGTTCCCTACGACGTCGTCAACACCGAAGAGGCAAGAGTGCTTGCCGAAGGAAACCCCCTCAGCTTCCTGCGCGTGTCGCGCGCTGAGATCGAACTCCCGCCGACGGTCGATCCGTATTCGGACGAGGTCTACAAGCGAGCCGCGGAGAACTTCTCCAAGTTGAAGGCCCGCGCCTTTGAGCTCGAGGCGGAGCCGAGCCTGTACTTCTACCGGCTGCGGATGGAATCGCACGAGCAGACGGGTGTGGCAGCCTGTTTCGCGCTGGCGGAGTACGATTGCCACCTCATCAAGAAGCACGAGCGTACGCGCCGCGACAAAGAGGACGATCGCACGCGGCACATGATCGCGCTCGGTGCGCAGACCGGACCCGTCTTCCTGATATACCGGTCGTCGGCCGACGTCAATGCGGTGTGCGCCCGCGCGACGAAGCACGATCCGCTCATCGATTTCGAGGCGCCCGACCACGTGCGCCACACGCTGTGGCGCGTGGGTGGAGCGGATCGCGACGAACTGGTTCGAGCGTTCCAGCAGATTCCGGCGCTCTACATCGCGGATGGTCATCACCGGGCGGCGAGCGCGGCCCGTGCGCGCGCCGAGATCGGTGCCATGCACCTGGAGGGCGCATCGCTCGGCGATGGAGCGGATGTGAGCAGTGTGCTCGCGGTGGCGTTCCCGCACGACCAGATGCAGGTCCTCGCATACAACCGCGTCGTGAAGGACCTCGACGGCCTGTCTCCGGAGGCGTTTCTCGGCAAGGTCGGCGAGGCGTTCTCGATCGAGCCAGGCCCGGCGATGCCAGCCAGACGCGGAGAGATTGCCATGTGTCTTGGGGGACAGTGGCGAACGCTGCGGCCCCGCGTTCCACCCTCCGCGGCGGATGTCACGGCGTTGCTCGATGTGAGTGTCTTGCAGAACGGCCTGCTGGATCCGGTGCTTGGGATCGTCGATGTCCGTACCGATAAACGCATCGACTTCGTCGGCGGCGCGCGCGGCACGGGTGAGCTTCAGCACATGGTCGACTCGGGCCGAGCCGCCGTCGCTTTCTCGCTGTATCCCGTGAGCATTGCCGACCTCATGACCGTCTCCGACGCGGACAAGATCATGCCGCCGAAGAGCACATGGTTCGAGCCCAAGCTCCGGGATGGACTGCTGATTCATATGATCTAGCGGTCCTTGGCCCTTCGCGGCTGGTCCTGTGGGGTGGGGCGTGCTTGTCGGTCGGGGGTCAGGACGAAGGACGCTAAGGACGAAGGACGGACGAAGGACGCTAAGGACGAAGGACGGACGAAGGACCAAGAACTAAGGACCAAGGACTAGTCATGAACACGCGGACAACGATTCAGCGCATCTTCAATTTCTCCTCCGGTCCCGCGGTCCTGCCATGTCCGGTGCTCGAGGAGATTCAGCGCGACCTCCTGGCGCTGCCTGGGGTCGGCATGTCGGTCCTGGAAATCAGCCACCGGTCGAAACCGTTCGAGGACATCCTCGCTCAGACTGAGGCGAGCGTCCGCGCGATCGCGGGCATTCGGTCGAACTACAAGGTGCTGTTCCTTCAGGGCGGCGCCAGCACGCAGTTCTCCATGGTGCCGATGAACCTGCTCGGCCCGGGCCAGACCGCCGACTACATCGACGGCGGCTCATGGGCCGACAAGGCGCTCAAGGAAGCCAGGAAGGTGGGCACCGTCAACCTCGCCGCGTCGACGAAGGGGGAGGGCTACGCGCGTCTTCCGCAGCAGTCCGAGCTGACGCTCACCAAGGGTGCCGCCTACGTCCATATGACGTCAAACAACACGATCGAAGGCACCGAATACAAGAGGTTGCCAGAGGTCGGCGATACGCCGCTTGTCAGCGACACGTCGTCCAACATGTTCAGCGGCCCGATCGACATCGAGCGGCACGCGCTGATCTATGCGGGCTCTCAAAAGAACCTCGGCCCGGCTGGCGTGGCTCTCGTCATCATCCGTGAAGACCTGCTGCAGCGCTCGATCGACAAGAAGGCCACGCTGCCAACGATGATGAACTATGCGGTGCACGCAGAGAATGGATCGCTGTACAACACGCCGCCGACGTTTACGGTCTACGCGCTTGGCCTGGTCATGAAATGGATCATCGCCGAAGGTGGGCTGAAGGCCATCGGCGAGCGCAACGCCCGTAAGGCGGCGAAGCTGTATGCCGAGATCGATCGCACCGGGTTCTATCGTGGCACGGCGCGCAAGGAAGACCGGTCGCTCATGAACGTGACGTTCCGACTCGCATCCGAGGAGCTCGAACAGGCCTTTGTGAAAGAGTCCACCGCGGCTGGTCTCGACGGCCTCAAGGGACATCGTTCGGTCGGCGGAATGCGCGCGTCCATCTACAATGCCTTTCCCGAGGCGGGCGTGGATGCCCTCGTGTCTTTCATGCGCGAATTTGAACAACGCCGGGGATAAAGGTGTGACTATTCCTGTGCCGATGCCGCTCCTCGCCGCGCTCGCGTTGTCTGCGATCGTCACCCAGGTCGCCGTTCTCGGGACGACCATCTTTCTCCATCGCACGGCGACGCACAAGGCGTTGGTGTTGAAGCCTGGCATGGCCTGGTTGTTTCGCGCGTCGTTGTGGATCACCACCGGTATCTGCACACGGGAGTGGGTGGCGGTTCACCGCAAGCACCATGCGTTCACCGATCAGAAGGGCGACCCTCACAGTCCGGCGTTGATGGGCTTCTGGTCCGTACAGCTCGGCAACGTGTTTCACTACATGAAAGAAGCGAAGAATCCGCAGGTCGTCAGCCGCTACGCGCGCGATATCGAGGAGGACGCCTGGGATCGCCTGTTCTTCAACCACGGGATCGCTGGGCTCGGTCTGGGAATCCTCGCCCTTTGTGTCCTGCTCGGCCTTGGATGGGGGCTGTTGGCCGCCGGCATCCATGCCGTCATGTACGTATTCGTGCTCTCATCGTCCATCAACGGTCTGTGCCATCACGTCGGCTACAGG
>Ga0209726_10005729_pt1 | contig 14862 bp, 13 predicted proteins | sample Subgrocontami54m_FD_187453 | JGI IMG/M metagenome (GOLD analysis project Ga0209726, IMG submission 187453) | Subsurface groundwater microbial communities from S. Glens Falls, New York, USA - GMW46 contaminated, 5.4 m (SPAdes) (version 3) | ecosystem: Environmental > Aquatic > Deep subsurface >... | reverse complement strand
CGTGGTGAACCACCTGCTCATCGGCTGGGACACGGCCAAGGACATCGTCAAGCGGAACCTCGAACGGTGCTTCAGAAAGCCGAAGCTGCGCAAGCTCCGCCAGATCGCCATCGACGAGATCTCGATTGGGCATGGCCACCAGTATCTGACGGTGGTCCTCGATCTGGCGACCGGCGCAGTCGTCTTCATCGGTGAGGGGAAGGGCGCAGAGGCCCTGGACCCCTTCTGGAAGCGCCTGCGGGCCTCTCACGCACAGATCCAGGCGGTCGCGATCGACATGTCGAAGGCCTACAGAAAGGCCGTCTCCGAGAACCTGCCGAAGGCCGCCATCATCTTCGACCGTTTTCATGTCGTGAAGCTCTTCAACGAGAAGCTCTCGAACTTCCGCCGCGAGCTTTATCGCGCGGCGAACGAACTCGAGAGGAAGGTCTTGAAGTCGACTCGGTGGCTGCTGCTGAAGCTTCCGAAGAACCTGGACGACCGTCGCAACGAGCGGCAACGTCTCGAGCAGGCCCTGAAGATCAACAAGCCGCTTGCGACCGCCTACTACATGAAGGAGGAACTCCGCCTCTTCTGGGAGCAGGACTCAAAGTCGGAGGCGAAGGCCTTCCTGAAGGATTGGCGTGCGAGGGCCTGGGCGTCCGGGATCCCGATGTTGCAGAAGTTCGCATGGACTCTCCTGGAACACGAGCCGGGGCTCCTCGCCTGGTACGACTACCCGATCTCCACCGGCCCCCTGGAAGGAACGAACAACAAGATCAAGACGCTCCAGCGTAGGGCCTACGGCTACCGGGATCGCGAGTTCTTCAAGCTCCTGATCTACAATCTGCACAAGACCAGGTACGAGCTGATCGGATGACCGGTCTACGCTTCAACCGGAAGAGCCTGAATACCTGATTGAGCCGTCGGCCCCGGGCTCGGGGAAGACGGGTCCGCGGACCTCCGGTCGGTGGTCATGATCTGGCTCCTGGCCTGGCGCGAGAGCTCTACGACTCCTGATTGACTCCCCCCGTCAAGTGCTCGCAACAGACCAGCACACCACGGAAGGCGTCAAGCCGTGACGCTCGTCGCCAGCACAGCGACCCATCAGGCATTCGCACGTTGCAGGTTCTGAAGCGACCGATCAGCCGCCCCAGCACCAACGCGCATGCCTCGATGATGCGCCGAAAGTCGTTGCGCCAGACTTCGACCCAGCACAGGACCAGGGTGATCCCGATCAGCCAGATCGACGGCACGATGTCGCGCTTCTGCTCGCCAAAGCGACCGAAGACGACACCGGCGGTGCAGACCAGCATGAGCAGGTACGTCAAGGGCTCAGAGCGTGGGAAGTCGCGTCCCTTGCGAAGAGCTCTGTACCTCTGTTCTTCGAGAGCGAGCGCGAGAGGAATGTCGACATGGTCTTCCGGCGACAGACCGATGCGCTCAGGGTATCCCTGGACCACTGCCAATTCACCTGGCTTGGGGGGAGTGGCCACCCACCTAGCGGCGAGGCTGGAGCACGCGTCTGACCTATCTGCGGCGACGTTCTTCATCTCGAGCTGCCAGCGGACGTACTCGAACGCGATCACCGCGATGCACATGAACACGAGCGTTACGACCAGCGTGGACCCGGGCGGTACGCCAAGTAGCACGGCCAGCGCACCCGTCACGTACAGTGCTGCAGCGGCATAGACCAGGTTCTCCTTGTGCGCGTGGTACGCCTCGTAGCGTTCGCCGATAGTGGACAGGTACGCGAGGGCAACCTCTCGCTCGTCTGGGCCACTACACCCAGACGCTCGATTCGCAGCTCGCTCGGCTGCCTCTGCCGCCCTGGCGGCCGCAATGGCGGCTTCTTCGTGCCGGTCCATCCCGCACCTCCCTGCTACGGTCGGGAGGATAGCGCAGACCGTGGCGCGGGTCCAGTGGCGGGAGTGGGGAAGGGGATGTCGGCTCCCCGAGAAGACGGAAGGCCCGCGTGAAGGCGCTGGCCGCCCGAGGCTACTGGCGTGATCGCTCGCCGCCGAGGACGCGACCGCGCGGTGCGCGGCGTCAACCTCCGCGCGGTCGTCGAGGACCTCGACGGGCGCCGGCAGCGTCCACGCACATGCGGAGTGAGGGAAGGGAGGCCGGGGAACTGTCCCGGGTCCCCCGCGGATCATGGATGCGTCAATACTTGCTTCCGCCGCGGCGGGGGTCCAATGGAAGAGACCGGCGCGCTCGCCTGCGGCCGGCCCCTTCGAGGCACAGGGGCCGACGGGGCACCCTGCGTCCAGTGTGAAGTGTCGCGAACCAGGGCCGGACCAGCAAGTCGGGGGATCCCCGAGGGAGCGGCGCTACGGCACCATGTTTGCGAGTGCGTGCAAGTACCGCTTGAGATCCACGAGAGCCGCGACGAACGCCTCCCGCGAACCAGCGAAGACGCAGTGCCCCTCGTGCATCAGTACCACGCACGAGAATGGAGCCAGGATCTCGGGCCCGACGATCTCGCAGAGGTCCATGGACGCGAGAACTGTCGTGCCCTTCGCGCACCTGGCAAGGATCGCCTTCTGTTTCTCGAAGTCGTGCCCCTCGCTGAGCACGAGCAGGCACTCAGGGACGACGTCATCCGGGCCATTCACCCTCCGGGTCCGGGCGCGCGTCACTTCCTCGGAAAACACGATCTCTGGACGCCCTCGCGTCAGGGCGCGATCCACGTGGTCGATCAACGCGCCCTTTCCGGAGCCGCGCTCGCCCAGCACCAAGATCCTCTCGCCCGACGGCAGGTCGAGCGCCTCGACATCGAGGCCCCAGGGGCGCGAGATTCCCTTGTCGCCTCGATCCGCGACGCGCAGGCCGCGGATTCGGATCGCAGTCGGATTCATCTCCCGTACTCCGGAATGAACAAGAGCGCCCATCACGGGGACGAGCGCTCTCGCCGGTAGTTCAACCGTGCCATACCATGCCGCGTCTGGGGAACGCGATGTCACGCATTCTGCCGCCCTGCGGTCGCCCCAGGTCTCGGAATTCCACGCGACCCTTTCAGGTCGCGATGCCCCGTCCGAGAGGCGATTCAGCGGCTACCGGTCCGCTGACGACCAGCGATGCGGCGTCGGGGAGGAGGCAAAAACTTCACCAGCATCACCTCCTCTCAAGACGGGTCGACGTGCCCGTCCAAGCCCCGGTCTGGGCACCCAGGAGCCTACCACGCGAGCGGAGGGTTGAGAAGTGCCGGACGGCGCGATGGCCCACCAGGGCAGAACACCACACCCCTCCAAGGCGGCGGGCGCGGACGGACCGCGGCGCGGGGATGGGGAGGCCTCCGACGAGCGCCAGCTCGACGGGGCCCTCCTCGAACTCGTCCGCGGGCCGGCCGTGGCCGCCGCCGGAATTGGATGTCTGCATCCCTGCGCTCACCGGCGCGCACCTGCGCGGCGGTAGCGCAATGCGCGGGCGCAGGGCAGCTATGCGCTGCGACCGCTCATGGTTGTCCCGCCGTCGCTCAGCCTGAGCGGCGGTAGGACAAGTATACATCTATACGCAACCGCAGCGCGGCACGCGCGGCCGGGGGCCGGGCGTGCGCCGGCGCGGACCCGCAGGGGCGGGCCGCCGCCGGCCACCCGCGCGCGAGGCGCGGGGCGCGCTGCGGTTGAGGGGCGGGAGCGTGGTCGCCGACGGGCGGCCCGTGCCGGGCCTCCCGCGACGCCGCGCCCGGCTCTCGGCGGGGGACCCGCTCGAGGCCGTTCGCGGCGCGGCTCCCACGGCGGACCGCCGCGCGCCACCCCGCGGGCTTCGCTCGCGGCGCGGCGCTCGATCGGTCCCGCACGCGCCGAGCTTCGCCGTCGCGAGCCTCCCGCCCCGCCCGATGCGCGGGCATCGCGCGCCGGTCGCCGGGGTCCCCCCGGCGGCCGTCGTCCGCTTCGCCGCGGCCCGCGCCTCGGGCAATCATCTATCGCTTTCAGCGAAAGCGAATTTGTGTGCCCCCTCTCCCGTGTCGAGGGGAGAGGGGGCTGCTCGCGATCGAGCGAGCGGGGGAGTGGGGTCGCCGATGAAATCGCCCTTCGCGCGTCCTTGGAGAGGCGTCCTTCACCTCGGGGGTCCGGGGAGAGGAGGAGGTGGCCGCCCAGGGACGCGAGAGGGGACGGGGAGAGCGCGGGGTCTGGCGGTGGTGGAGTGGGGAAGACGAAGGCCCGCAGGCGACCTTCGTCGGGGCGGTTTCCGCGGTCGACGCGCCGAGCGGCTCGACGGCGTCGACAAGCTCGAAGGCGCGTCGGATCGCGGAACTCGATGGCGCGCCCTCTTCCGCCCATTTCGAGGGTGCCGTTCTCCACTCGCCGTTCCTCGCATCCCCTCGTTCGCGGGGGTGGAGGAGCGGGTGCGGGGCAGAGGGTCTCACGACTGCGCCCGGCGAATCCCTGGGTACTACGCGGTGGGACGATCCGCGGATGTGGGGGATGGCGGAGTCGCGGTCCCCGAGAGGCTCGCGAGGTAGACGCGACGCTTGATGGCTCCTTTCACTCTCGGCTTGTACCAGCCGGGGAGTTGGATGAAGTCCTTGAGCCGATCCTGCATGGACTCCGTGGCAAGTCGGTACGCGTTTTCCGAGAAGATGAGGTATGAGCCATCCGGTTCACCGGGCAGGGCCGATCCAGGGTCGGGGGTCCAGGTTCCGGGGCTGCCGATCTCCTTGAAGATCGTCATCATTCTGGCTGCGTACGCGAACGCACGTCCACTCACGATGCCAGTACGCCGTGACCGGTGGAGCGCGCCGTCCAGGTTTGTGTCGCATCCCAGCCGTAGATGGTAGCGAGGCGACATCTCCCCGGTGAGCATGCGCGCGATATCGAGAACGCTCTCCAAGTCGCGACAGATCAGAGCGTTTCCGTCGTCTGCGGACCTTTCATTGAAGAGAGTCAATCGCTTCCAGAACGACTTCTTCACGGCCGCATTCATTTCGAGGATTTGACGGGTGAGAGGCTCGGAGGTCTGATCCTCGGTGGACCGACGCACGTCCCAGAAGAGGACGTAAAGGCTAGGTTCAAGAAGGTCCTGAGGATCGTCCGTGAAGTCAGGATGCAGGTTGAGCGTGAATTCCACGGCTCGAGCGAGAAGCAGTGCGGGGGTTCTGACGGCCCTCACTACCGCAGCGAACTCGGCTGCCTTGGTCACCTCCTCCAAGTGTGGAAGTGCTTCCCTGAATGGCCCAGCGAGTCGGGGCTGAAGACTCGAGATAGAGTCGACAAGCCTCCTTGCAGATTCCTCGACTGAGTCGACCTTGGTGTTCTTGGGCTGGTCGGGGTTCAACTGGAGGACGCTTCGCAAGAGGCTGGTCACCGCTCCCGCCACCCGCAACGTGGGTACCAAGTAGCTCTCGATGATGTCTGAAGGCCTGGGGGGCGTCGTGGCCCTGCTTTCGATCGCTGGGACCAGGATCTTGTTCCACGTCGCAGAAGTGTCTTCGTAGGATGCGGCGGGCCATTTGGCACGTGCAGCTTCCAGGTAGCGCGAAATGTTCTCCCTGAGCCGAGCCTTGTTGCGTGCTTGTGCCAGCCAGTTCGCTAGGTGTTCGATGGCTCGCTTTGCGCGTTCCAGACTCGGCGGCGAAGTCTGCTCCGCAAGGTCATCGAGCGCGTGAAGAGCTGCCGTGGCTCCGTACCGCGGGTCATGCGCCCAACCAGTCAACTCGGCCATCAGAGCCTGCTGATACGCCCATTGAGACTCGACGGTCGTGAGAGCAATCAGGAAGTTCGTCCCCAACTCCTTGGTCGCAAGAACGTCTCGGACCCAACGCGCGAGCATAGCAATGTCGTTCTGTCGGGCGGCGGGGATCGGGTTCCCGTCCTTTCGATAGTACCGGTCGGCTCTGGAGTCGAGCGCGTAGCAGCTATCGCCCGCCTCTGTCCCCCGCTTCAGGATGCGCTTGTCGCTCGCCCAGTCGACCAACCAAGTCTTCTTCCCGCCAACAGTGACCTGGGGACGCGCTCCGTAGAGGTAGAAGGCGCGCTCGAAGCCGGGGTCCGCGACAAGACTTGGGTCCTTGAAGACCTGAAGGACGTCCGTCACGAGGACGAGGAACTTTTCCGTGATGACTTCACGGAGCTGCTCGACACCCAAGACTCCAGAGAGTGTTTCAAGGCATGTGCGTACCGCGTATCCGCGGATCTCGTCCTCCGCCTCCCCGATTCGAAGACTTCGGAACCAAGCCCCAGTCTTGGGACTTCGAAGGAATCTGGGCACCGCCACACCACGATCCACGAGTCGATCGAGCGCCTCATTGAACTCGACGCGATCGACGTGTCCAAGGAGCCTCTCTGCAGTCTCCCAGAGGTAACCCACCGGCACCCCGAACTCCAAACGCCCGGGATCCCGATGCAGGGCCTGGCGGCTAGGAAGTTCGACAGCGACGTGTTGTGCGCGGAAGGCCGCCGACAGAACCTCGCGGACATCTTTGCACCCGACTCCGAGGTCCTCGAGCGCCTCGTCATGAGCTGCGCGGTACCTTTCGGGAAGACACGGTGTAGTCGGAACGACGAAGTGGAGTTCAGGGCCGCGCGAGTCCGTGGAGCAGTCTGCTAGGAACGCACCGATGCGTGGCGAGACGAGCTTGGCCAGCTCCGGACCTATGAGAAGCTGGAGGTCGAACTGATCGACCTCATATCTAGCGGTGGGGTCGGCGATGTCCGCCGACTGTAAGTCGCGTCCCAGACGAGAGAGCACCGGGCCAACGTCCATCAATTCGAGGAGGTAGTTCGCCCAGACGACCAAGCTTCGCTCGCGTCGAAGACCGCCCTCCGAAGTGCTCGCACGCGTGTCGATCGCTTCGCGAATGATCGACCAGCACGTGACCAAGTCATGAGGGAGGCTCCTGACGAGTTCCTCAATCTCGGTGATCGTGCCAGCAATTGGCGATATCGGGACCAGTACGATCTGTCCCAGCTCCTGATCGAGGTAGCAGCGAATCTTGCGCAGTTCGTGGCCGCGCTTGGAGTCTGGACGGTCGGGAAGGAGAAGGCTCCACGCAGACCGCTCGACCACACTTTGGTCAGATAGCGCGAGGCGTCGCGGGGTGCGGTAGGTTTCGTATCCATGAGATCGCGCGAAGGCATGAAGGTAGGAGTCGATCTCCGAATTGGACGCCACTTCGGTGGAGGCCAGATGCAGAATGGGATGATCGATATCGTACGGCTTGTTGAGGGCGGCGAACGAGGCGATCTCCGCATTCTCGAAGGCAGTACAGCTCGCTGCAGACAGCCGGCGGGTGGGCTCTATCCTGATGCCGATTTCGGATTGGAGTTCTTCTAGATTCGCTCCGGAGCTGGCCGCATAGGGGAAGCCCAAGAGCTCGACTCGCGGCAGGCATTCACGTGCGACCTTCGTAACCGCCGCGTATGTGGATCCGTAAATGATGATGTCGTCGCAAATCGCGATGTTTGCGCGATCCAACGAGTCCGGTAGGAAAACCAGGCCTCGTTCGGTCGTCACGTGGTCCAACAGGGATGGGGGGAGGAGGCCCTCGCGAGCGGCCAACTCGAGAAGTCGCGGAGTCTTCCGTGCGATCGCGACAATGGGACCCTGAACTGACGCGAGGAGCCGTCCCCAGCTCAGGAGGTCGTCGTGTTCCGCCTGAGCGAAAGCGGTGTGGGCCGAGTTTTCGACTGCAGTAGGCGGTACCACGTGGGTACTCCGAGGCGCAGCTCGATCCATTCGCGAAAGGGAGATCCGCTATGCGCGCCGCCAGCCTTCAGAAGGCGCATTCTTATAGCCCCGGGCCGCATGACTTTCAAGCGTCAATGCAACCTGAGTCCTACTCCACCCTCTTCTCCTCGGGCACTTCGAAGTCCGGCCCCTGGACGTCGGTGTCGGTGGCGCGGCGGTGGACGTCGCGCTCCGACTCGGTCCACTGGTCGATCGCGACGTCGTTCAAGTTGAGCAGGACCTCGCCGAGTACGCCCTGGGCCTCGGGCTGGATGACCCAGAGGCCCGTGGAGCGCGTCTCGTCGGAGAGGCCGGGGAGGAAGACCGCCGCCTTGCGGGCCTTCAGGCGCCGCATGCGGTCCTTGATGGGCCCGAAGAGGGCGTGCTCGCGCGGGAGGCGCAGGACGACGCGGCCGTCCGCGAGCAGGTAGACGCGGAGCGGGGCGCCCGTGTTCTGGATGCCTCCCTCCGGGGCGCTCTTCCCGCCGCGCGCGCGGGGAGACCAGACGAAGTCCGTGTCGTCCCAGAGGAGGCGGCTGCCGTTGCGGAAGAGGTCCGCGTACTCGTTGAGGAGGAGCGTCTCGCGGTTCTCCGCCTCGATGAACTCCATCTGGCGGCGGTCCGTGACGGAGATCGGCTCCACGCGTCGGGGGAGGAGGACGGTCGGCGCGAGCGTCGGGGCCTTCGGCGTCGGGGGGACCGTGGGACGGCCTCCCGGCGTCTTCCCCGGCCCGGTGGGCTCGGCGTGGACGGGCTCCTTCTTCTCGGGCTTCCCGACGCCGTTGAGGTTCCTGACCTGGCCCGCCGTCTGGCGGAAGACGTCGGCGGAGAAGTGCTGCGCAGCGAAGAACTCCGAAAAGGCGACCCAGAGGTTGTACCCGGGGATCCACGGCGCGGGCCCCTTCGCGGTCCGCGAGATGGCGTCGAGACGGCGCGTGGCCTCCTGGACCAGGTCGGGGTTCTTGGAGCGGGAGGCCTGGTACGCCGCCATACCCGCGGACTGCGAGGACTCCTCGAGGATGAAGGCGGAAAACGGGATCGTGCCCGTGACGGCCGCAGCGCCGCCGGCGAGCTTGAGCATGCGGAGGCCCCGCTCGGTCATGGCGGCGTTCCCGAGCTGCTGGACCGTCCCGACGGCGCCTTGCACGGCGCCCGCGGCGCCGGCGCCCGGCATCGCGAGGGGGAGCCCCGAGCCGGTGTTCCCGAGGTTGATCACCGTGCCGGTCGCCTGCTGGGCGGCACGACCCGCGTTGGAGGACGCGGTCTCCAGGACGCGCGAGATCGCGTTCGAGACCTGGCCGGGGATCCCGGCCTTCGTCGCGGCCTCGTTCGCGAGGATGCTGTGCTGGATCTTCGCGAGGCCCGGCTCGGACTCGCGGATGAGGACGTCCCACTCGACGCGGCCTCCCTTGCGGAAGCGCCACCAGTCGCGCATTGCGCGGAAGGGGGCGGAGACGAAGTTCGCGACACCGCCGCTCGTGGAGCGGACCGCCTGCATCCAGGAACGGCCCGCGGCGTCCGTGCGGACGACGTAGCGGATGCCCGTGTTGGCCCCGTAGGCGGCGCCGATGATCTCCGCCGTGGTTGTGAGCGCGGGGGCGTGGATGATGACCTCGCGCTTCGCGGTCCCGAAGAGGCGGGGGAGGGAGGCGCTCGCCGTGTACATCCCTCCGGAGAGGACGAGGCCCTGGAGCCAGACCTCCTCGATGTCCGCGTCGTCGGCAGCGATCGCCCACTGCGGACCGAGCCGCTGGTCGCGGCGCCAAGCGCCGGCGCGAATGGAGTACTCGCCGACGCGCCCCATCCAGTCGCGGACGCCGGGGAGGAACTGCTCCGCGGTGAAGGTGGGGGAGTGGGGGAAGGGGGGCCGCTTGCCGATCACGACATAGAAGTCGTTCGGGACGGTGACCATGAGATTGCGGAGGTCGGCGAGCCTGCCGGCCGTCTGCTTCTCCCCTTCGGCGCCCCAGAGTTCGAGGTAGCCCTTGTCGAAGAGGGTCTCGCGCGGTTCGAGGCCCGCCTGCGGCGCGTCGTAGACGCGGTTGGCCCAGTACTGCGCGGTGACCTCGAGGGTGCGCCACGACATGCCCGCGAACTCCGCGGCGCCGGCGACGAGGTCGCCCCAGTAGGAGGACTCGCTCGTGGGATGGGGGTTCGGGGGCCGGGGGAAGTTGAAGCCCGGGCGGAGGACCTCGCGGACGCTCTGGTAGGGGAGTCCCCAGGCGTACCGCGCGTCGCGGATCGCCGAGGCCCACGGGTCGGCGAGCTCGCGTCCGAGGAGGAGAGCCTGGTAAAGCGTCCTCGGCGAGAGCGTGTCGAGGTGGCGGAGCCAGGCGTGCATGTGCGCCCTGGCGATCCCGTAGACGAGCGGGAGGGCCTTCGGGGTGAGCTCCCCGAATGCGAGGCGCGTCGCGGGGTAGACCTCGGCGAGGGAGAGGCGGGTCCACCACCAGCACCACGAGAGGATCTCCTCCTTGACCGCGGTCTGGTCCTCGGGGTCCGCGGCGACGGGGAGGCGCTCGCCCCAGAGGGAGAGCATCCACTGGAGCCAGCGACGGAGGGGGTACTCGCGGACGAGGTCCTTGACCTCGGGGTCGCCCTCGGCAACGCGGAAGTCCTCGGTGGAGTGCGGGAGAAACGGGTTGACGTCACGGAAGTCGGTCGGCATGGCTACCTCCCTGAATGCGCAGGTTCGGGTGACTTGGTCGGGGGACCGGACGGGCGCCCCGCGCGCTCGCGGACGACCTCGCTCCACCACCGGGCGAGGCCCGCCGCGACGAGGAGGGCCTCCACGTCGTGGGGCTCCGGCGGGAGGCCCGCGGCCGGGTCACCAGGGATGAGGACCTCGACGCGGGCGAGCCGGCGGTGGAACTTGTCGTGGGCCTCCCCGCGGACGACCGCGTCGCGGCCGACGGCGAGCCTGCGGAGGAAGCGCGCAGCGGCGTACGCGGCCGCGCGCACCTTGGGGGAGGGGTCGTCCATCTCGGGGGCGACGACGCGCATCAGGCGGATACGCTCGAAGCGGTACGTCCCCGTGGGGTCGGGGCGGTCCAGCTCGATCGTGTCCCCGTCGATCACGCGCCGCACTCGGACGACGTCGTCCATCTACATCCCCTCCGGCGGGACTCCCCGATCCGCGGCCAGGGCGCGGGCCTGCGTTTCGGTGAGTCGTCCCTCGTCCATGTCGCCTCGCTCCGACGCGGTGAGGGCCTCCGTCCAGCGGGGGGTGCGCCCCGCCGCGATCTGCGCCTCGATGTCGTTCCGTATGCCGAGCCGCTGGTTGTGCGCGAGCACGCCCGCGAGCGACTCGCCCGACAGGTCCTTCAGCACGTCCCACGGGACCGGCTGCTCGGCCGCGATGAGCCGTTGGGCGGTCTTCTCGGGACTCGGCGCCGCAACGGGAGGAGGTGCCGCCGGCACCCCACGCGGGGCCCCCGCCGCCGAGGGGGTAGAGGCGGCGGGGGCGGACGGAACCCGCGGAGGTGGCATCGCCACCCCTTTCGACGGCGGGGCGTCCGTGGCGGGCGGGTCGTCGGAGAACGCGGCGACCGGCGCGACGCGGGTGAGGCGGACCGGGGACGGCCGACCCGGCTTGAGCCGTCCCCGGTCGATGTCCGCGATCACGCGCCGCCACCAGGTGAGGACCGCGGCGTCGTGGACGAGGGGGGCGAGGAGGGACCCGCAGAAGAAGAACCTCGTGAACGGCTCCGCGAGCGCCCGGCTCCACCGGTGCACGCGCTCGACGAGGCCCGTCGGGCCGTCGTCGTGGATGGGCGGCTGGTCGGGGGCGTTCGAGTCCTTCTGCCAGCGGTCCCCGAAGCGGCGGAGGTCGTTCCACAGGTGCGCGCGGTCGAGGGCCCGCCCGCGCTGCGCCTCCGAGGCCTGGACGCCAGCGTCGACGTCGGACGCCCCGGCGAGCGTCCACCCGCCGCGGAGGACCTGCCAGCCGTAGCCGACCAGGACCACCCCGCCGCCTGCCGCGGCCCCGACGGCGGCGATCGCCGCGGCCGCCGGCCAGCCGTCGTGCCCGAGCGCTCGCGCGAGGAACTCCCTCGTCCGCGAATGCGAGACCTCCTCGCGCGCGGGGCGCAGCACCGCGCCGACCTTGTCGAACTCCCCCGCGAGGGCCTCGTGGAGGAGGTCCATCTCCATCACGCGGAGGCGCTGCAGCTCCCCGCGGAGGTACTCCTCCTGCATGAGGCGGTCGCCGTTCGTCACGCCGTAGTCGAAGTCCCAGCCGCCGGAGCCCTCCTCATCCGTGCGAGGAACCGTCGAGCGGGACGGATCGTCGAGCCAGGCCTCGATGTCCCAGCTCGTCGTGGCCCCGTCTCCGTCGACGTCGAAGCCGGGGTTCTTCTCGGAGAAGCCCGACTTCCGCGCGATCGCCTTGGCCTTCTCCAGGCTCTCGTTCGTGTTCCCGCACATGATCCCGAGGTCGCCCAGGCCGACGCCGCCGAACTCGGGGGGGAGGAAGTAGAGGACGAGCTCGTAGAGGGCCCTGCGCCAGGCCTGGATCTTCCGGCGGAGGTTCTTCTCCGCGACCGCGGCATCGTTCGGCATGGGGGACCTCCTCGGCGTGAAGTACGACTATCGGATTCTCCTATACTGCCTATTGACAAGTCAAGGGGATTCCGATACCATATATAGTGGTTTGAGGGGGTGAGACTCCTACGGATAGGGGTTCACCATGGAGTCCGGTTCGATCATCCGCGCGCACGCCAAGGGCGCGCGACACTGGGACGAGAAGTTCCCCGAGTTCCCGGAGGAGCAGCGCAAGCTCAACGTCCAGAGGAACCGCCTCTACATCGAGGGCGGGCACCTCATCGACGCGATCATCAGCGACATCCTCGGGAAGTTCGGGCTCGGCCCGCTCTACTCGATGCTCCTCCGCCGGGAGGGGCAGAAGATGATGAAGGCGACGGAGAAGAGGACCGGGAACAAGGACGCCTTCCTCGTCCAGGCCGCGGCCCTGAAGGCCGGGTTCCTGGCGGCGCTGACGCCGGCGCCCGCGGCGATGCCCGCGGCGTACGACGAGCTGATCACGCGCGTGTTCGCACAGGTCCTCCCGCTCCTCACGATCGAGGCGGGTTCGACGAGCGTCCCCTCGTAGGCGGCAGCGCCGGCGCCGCCGCTGGCGGTCGCCCCTGCGTGGGGGGCGACCGCGGGTCCCAACCTGGTCTTCTTCCTGTGAGGTCCTTCCATGCCCGACGTCACCACGAACAAGGTCGTCCTGGACATCGGCTACTCCGTCACGCTCGACAGCGTGGCGCAGCCCCAGGTCAAGGTCACGGACAGCTCGAGCGGGCGGACGTTCACCGCCCGGCACGAGCTGTCGAAGCACCTCCCCATCGCGGGGCCCTACGAGCTCATGCCCGTCCCCATCTCCTCGAAGATCGTCGCGCTCCGGTTCGACCGGAACGTGAAGGTCCGGCTCGGCGACGGGGTCGGGACGATCGAGGTCCCGCTCAAGGTCGGTCCGACCGCCGCGAGCGGGCACGGGCTCTACGTCCTGCCCGGCACCGTCGTGTCCTTCGAGGTGAAGAACGACGACCCGGACGAGGACGCGGAGATCGACTACGCCGTGTTCGCGTAATCGCCCCCGCGCTTCTCGCATCAGGTCACTGGCGTAGGTCGCGCGGGGGAGGAAGGCGGATGGTCTTGCTTCCCCTCTGCCGCCTCCTCCTCCGCCCGGAGGTGGGGTCGTGAGCACTCTGTCCGTCATCGACGGGACGCTGAACGGTGGCCAGGTCCGCGTGTACCAGGGGACCGCGAACCTGGCCTCAAGCGTCGCGAACCTCGACCGCGTCGAGGTCTGCATGGGCGAGGCCGGGACGCTGAAGAACTTCTGCGTCGAGGTCCTCGGGAACTCCCTGCCCGGCCCCACGCTCTTCGAGGTCCTCAAGAACGGGGCGCCGGCGATGTCGCACGTCGGCCCGCCGGCCGTGTCGATTTCGCTCGGGCCCGCGGGCTCGGTCGCGGTCGCAGCGGGGGACAAGGTCGCCTTCCGCGCGATCGCGCCGGCGGCGGTCCCTGCGCTCGGCCTGCGCTGGACCGGGAGCGTCGAGTTCACCGTCCCATAGGCCGCAGCGCGGCCCTCAACGAGGGCGGCGCCGCCGCCCTTCTACGTGGAGGACTCCATGGCGTTGCAAGTCGCGGAAGGGAAGTACACCGGGGATGGGGCCGCCTCGCGGCTCATCTCCACGGGGCTCGCGGGTTCGATCCTCGTGGCCTTCATCGCGGAGCGCACGAGCGGGGGACCGTGGTTCCTCAAGGTCGCAAGCGCCCCCGCGAACCAGCACGCCACGGACGCGAGCACGTCGGCCGTGGGGATCGGCTTCTCGGGGCCAAACTTCCTCGTGAACGACTCCGCCCCCGACGCGATCGAGGGGGCGAACGACTCGGGGAGGGAGTACCTGTGGTTCGCGCTCGGCGTGTAGGGGGGCAGCGCCCCGATCGACTCATGCGCGTCGTCCTTCTGGCCCTGGTCCTCGTTGGAGTGGGCAGCGTGGGAGCCGCCGCTGGCGGCTGTTGGAGTGGAGGGCACAACCGTGAAGCCGTCTCCGTCGGCCTGGACTTCCTCGGCTTCGACGTCGTCACCCTCGCGCGCGTGGAGCACGAGAGCGCGGGCGTGGATGCTCTTCGCGCTGGTGCCCGCCTGGGTCCTCGGGATGACGGGATGCTATTCGGGCGGCCAGAGCGCAGCCCGGGGGGCCTTTGACGAGGGGCGCGACGCCCTGGTCGACCTCCACGCCTGGTGGGAAGGGGAGGGGAAGGGGGAGGCGAAGGACCTCGCCGTGGAGGCCTCCTCCGCCGCGGTCGACGCGGCCGCCGCGGCGTTCCAGAAGAAGGTCGACGAGGCGCGTGAACGCCTGCAGACGGAGTGGAAGGGCCGCGTCGAGGACCTCGAACGGAAGGTGGCCGAGGGGAGGGCGACTCCGATCGAGCTCGCCCTCTGGGTCCTCCTCGGAGGCCTCGGCGCCGGCGGGACGAAGACGGTCTTGGAGCGGTTCCTGATCGGCAGGCGCATGAAGGCAGCCACTGCCGGCGCGCCCTCCACCACGTAAGGGAGGCAAGTCATGGACGAGTTCCTGCTGCGGTTCGCGAAGGACTTCGGCTTCCCCGCGCTCGTCGCGGCCTGGGTCCTCCTACGGCTCGATCGCCGCCTGGCCCACGTCGAGCACTGCCTCGTCCGCATCTGCGCGATCCTCTCCG
>Ga0209726_10005721_pt1 | contig 14875 bp, 13 predicted proteins | sample Subgrocontami54m_FD_187453 | JGI IMG/M metagenome (GOLD analysis project Ga0209726, IMG submission 187453) | Subsurface groundwater microbial communities from S. Glens Falls, New York, USA - GMW46 contaminated, 5.4 m (SPAdes) (version 3) | ecosystem: Environmental > Aquatic > Deep subsurface >... | reverse complement strand
CGAAGGCGGAAGCATAGCCGGCAACGCCCGCAGGGAAATTGAATCCAAGACCGGCAAAAAAGTCATAACAAAAGCGAACGCAAAAATTTTACAGAATAAGTCAGCAAAGAAAAATCAAGGTTTAGCCGTATAGGATAATCTTCCCTGTAGCGCGCCGATTCATCGGCCCGGGTTGTTAGGATGTTGGATTTGAACAATCAATCAAAATAAAGTAAAATAACAGTATTATGGACAAAAAACAACTTATACAACAAATTGAAGGTTTGCGTAAATCTAGGGTTATTACTTATGTAACCAGCGACAGGCAGGGTCCTTTTAATGCCAGAATTGCTATGGATGTTATTCCTTTTATGAGCAAACAGCTTCGGACTATCCAGAAAAACGAAAATATAGATCTGTTTATCTATAGTGGAGGCGGGGACACAATGGTGCCGTGGCGGTTAGTTTCTATGATCCGCGAATATTGTAGTAAGTTTTCCGTGCTTATTCCTTATAAAGCTCACAGCGCGGCGTCAATGATTGCGCTTGGGGCAGACGAAATCGTAATGTCGGACCTTTCAGAGCTTTCGCCAATAGACCCTTCCACCGCCAACGTTTTTAACCCGGCTGATCCGGCCAACCCGCAAAATCGCATCCCTATTTCAGTCGAGGATGTTATGGCATATTTTGACTTGGCAAAAAATAAATTCGGCATCAAAAATGACGAAGAACTCGCGCATGTATTCACAAAGTTTGTTGATTCTAACCCCCAAATCCATCCTTTAGCGCTAGGTAATGTGAACCGCATACATAATTTGATCCGTATACTTGCGAAACGACTGCTTAAAAGCCATAAATCTCCAATGAAGGAAGAAGAGATTGCTAAAATTGTTGACGATTTTACGGAAAAACTATATTCACACCAGTATTTTATTGGCAGGAAAGAGGCCAAAGAAGATTTAGGGCTAAAAAGTGTTGTGGATGCCAATGGTCTTCTTTCAAAAGCTATGACAGATTTAAACGAAGAATACAATAAAGAATTGGAGTTCGGTAAAATGTGGAATCCGGAAAATGAGCTTGGAACGAATGCAATGCAAAGCAATAAGAATTATAAAATTGCCTATATTGAAAGCACTCAGCTCTCAAATTATTTCGACATCACAGTTGAATATCGTAAACAACAAGTAAATATGCTCCAACAAACCCCGCAAGGCCCAATCCAAATGCCGCAAGAGCAGGTTGGATTTAGAATTATTGAGCAGGGGTGGAAATAAAATTATGGCACAGGTCAAAATAAAAAATATTTTTATTTGCGAAAATGTAGTAGTTGCTTTTAATGGACAAATAAGTTTGATCAACCTGACTTCAGAAATTACATCAACTGCTTTTCCTGCTATACATCCCAAATTAACTATTTTAGTTAGTATTTTTGGAGATGAGGGAAGTTATAACGAAAAAATAGAAATTGTATCAGTGAATGAAGATAAAGTAATTGCAACTGTCAATAGCAAAGCAGAAATAAAAGGTACTGGCGGTAATAACTTTATTGCAAGCTTCATCAATACTGTCTTTCCGAACGAAGGTACATATTGGATAAAAGTTACCATAGGTTCAGATGTGCTCACAAATAAAAAAGACTATACTCTCGTACTAAAGAAGATGTAAAATTATGGCGGATGAATTACCAAAAAATGTAAATATAGGTGAGTCATCTGGGGGATCTCCCCAAGATAAGACAATTACAAAGCCTGCTGGAGAGATAATAGCAAAAGAGGATACTACGGGAGATATTAACGAATACCGTAGAGAACTTAAGATAATTAAGGATGAAGCAAAAAAAACAAAAGCGACGGTTAATCGAATAGAAAATATAACTTATCTTGGTTTTTTAATTATAATATTTATGGTTTTAGGATTAGTTTTTGCATATTGGCAATTTACCTATAGTGCTAGCAGAGAAACACGGGATCAAGTTATAGAGAATAAATTCAGAATGCTTGACTTAGAAAAGGATAATAAAAATTTATTAGACATTATTAATTGCCAAAAACTCAAAAAATATTGGCAATATGAGCAATGTTTTAAATAGACTTATGCCCTCACTAAACTGGATAGGAAAAGAGAAAATTGTAAATCACGATAAGGATGTGCCGTTTCGGTTGCTCAAGAAGAACAAAAAATACTCGCTTGGAAAAAGCGAGAATTTAATTTTGGAGGGGGATAATTTGGAGGCATTAAAGGCGTTAATGCCTTTTTATTATGGAAAAGTTAAATGCATATACATAGATCCACCCTACAATACCGGCAACGAAAAATGGATTTACAACGACAAAGTCAACGCGCCAAAAATAAAAGAGTGGTTTCGTAAAACAGTAGGCGCCGAAGGCGAAGACCTAACCCGCCACGACAAATGGCTCTGTATGATGTACCCGCGCCTAAAACTTTTAAAAGACCTTTTGTCCCAAGACGGCGCAATTTTTATTTCCATAGATGACAACGAACAACATCATCTGCGTTTTATAATGGATGACATTTTTGGAGAAGAAAATTTTATAACAAATATTATTTGGCAAAAAAAGTATACTCAAAGCAACGATGCTAAATATTTTTCTGATACGCATGATTTTATTGTTGCTTATGCAAAATCTATTTCGTCGTTTAAAATTAATCCATTGAAGCGAACACAGGAGCAAAATGACAGGTATAAAAATCCTGATAATGATCCTCGCGGATCTTGGATGACTCAACCATTGCATGCTAAAAGCGGAACTGATAATTTTTATAGCTACACTTTTCAAAATGGCATTATATGGAAACCTCCAGCGGGGACATTCCCTCGGTATAGTAATTCTACTTTAAAACAAGCCGATCTTGCTGGTAGTATTTGGTTTGGAAAAAATGGTAGCGCTGTTCCAAGAATGAAAAAGTATTTATCCGAAATGAAAGAAGGCGTCGTCCCTAGAACCATTTGGCTTTATGACGAAGTTGGGAGCAATGATGACGCAAAGAGGGATATTAAAAATTTGTTTGACGATAATCCCTTTGAGTCCCCAAAACCAGTAAGCTTAATCAAACAGATTATCGAATTGTCGTCAAATAAGAATGATTTGATATTAGACTCATTTGCTGGCTCTGGCACTACCGGACATGCGGTTTTAGATTTAAACAGCAAAGATAAAGGAAATAGAAAATTTATTTTGGTTGAAATGGAGGACAAAGTTGCTAAAGACATAACCGCTGAAAGAATCAGGAGGGTTATAAAAAAGAATAACTATAAAAGCGGGTTTGAGTATGTTGAGCTGGGAGAGCCACTTTTTAACAGCGACGGCAGTATTAACCCTGCGGTGAGTTTTGCGGATATGGCCAGCTATGTTTATTTTACTGAAACGCGGAGAAATTTGGAAAAGAGAAATATTAAGAAAAATTATTTGGGAGAATTTGCTGGAAATCATTATTTTTTGCTTTTTGACGGTATTGGCAGGAATGTTTTGGACAGGAAGTTCTTAAAAGAATTAAAAGCAAAAAACGGCCGCAAAGTAATTTATGCGGACAAATGTTTACTTGACGATGAAATGTTGGAAAAATACCAAATCGTCTTTAAACAGATACCCTATTCAGTCAAGGTTTACTGATTTAAAATTATGGGGCTAAAGTAGCTATTATATTCTAAGGCATTAGCAACCGCCATAATAGTGACCTGGACTGTAGATGTGTGTTCGGATAGACAAATGACATACGTTCCGTTTGACACTAATCCTGTTGGGGTAAAAATGCCGGTTTGTCCCAGCGCGCTTTGCACTTCCGAAAAGGAAGTAAAAAAGCTTTTCTCGGCATTGACCCACGCTATTGGTGTCGCGACCCAAACTGCGTAGGGGTTGTTATCGGATATACTAAGGACAAGACCGCTATCAATATTATGAAGGGTAGAGGAATTAGAATTTTCTGTTAGATATAAATTTTCTTTCATAAAAGTATAAATTAGTTGTAAATGGTAAAATTAAATTTGGAACTAAAATTATTTTAGCATTTTTTATTACCTGAATCAAATGGAACTCAAAAAATATCAACAACAAGCGGTCACAGAGCTGGAAAGTTATGTTCGCAAGATTCGCGAACTCGGAAGTTTAACTAATCCGGCGAAGACGGCTTTTATTGAGTTGACGGGGAATAGTTATAATCAAGTCGCGGAACTTGGCGGTGCTCCTTTTGTTTGTATAAAAATTCCTACGGGTGGCGGGAAAACTTTGGTTGCTGTGCACGAAGTTGGTATGCTTTATAAAGAGTATTTGCGTGATCGCGAAGATAAGGGTTTGGTTTTGTGGTTTGTGCCGTCGGACGGAATTAAAACTCAAACCTTGTCTAACTTACAGGACCGCGAGCATCCTTATAGGCAGGTTTTGGACGAACGGTTTAACAATGCCGTTATGGTAATGGACTTGGAACAGGCCAAAGCCATTAAGCGCGAGGATTTGGAAAATAATCTTTGCATTGTGATCTCTACATTAGCGGCTTTTAGACGCGAAAATAAAGAGGGCTTAAAAGTTTATGAAGACAACGGCTCATTACTTTCACATTTTGAAAATTTGCCTGAAGATCGGTTGGAAAATTTAGATAAAGACGACAGCGGGCAGATTAAATACTCTTTGGCGAATTTGGTCAGTTTAAATAATCCTTTAATCGTAGTTGACGAAGGTCATAATGCTCAAACCAGTCTCGCTTTTGACATGTTTGAAAGGTTAAACCCAAGTTTTGTTTTGGAATTTACTGCCACGCCAAAAGGCTTAACTAATGTATTGGTAAATATTACAGCGCAGGAACTCAAAAAAGAGCATATGATTAAAATGCCAATTTTGCTTTCCAATGTGGTGCCGTGGGAGCAGACATTGCGCGAAGGTTATGAAAAACGCCAAAGTTTGGAAAATATTACAAAAAAGAATAAAGAAAATTACATCCGTCCGATTATGCTCATCCAGGCTGAACAGGAAAAAGAATCGGAAAAGCGTTTGTATGTAGCGCAAATTCAGGAATTTTTAATCAACGGGTTAAAAATAGACAAAGCACAAATTGCGGTTCAAACTGGCACACAGAAAGACTTGCCGCCAATGAAAGAGTTGCTTAGTAAAAAAAGCCCTATTCGTTATATTATTACCGTTAATGCTTTACGGGAAGGCTGGGATTGCCCTTTTGCTTATGTGCTAGTTTCTGTTTCTAAACTGGGAGCGCGCCTTGCCGTAGAACAAACCATTGGCCGGATTATGCGTTTGCCTTTCGCGCAGGAACAAATCCAAGCAGAGTTAAATCAAGCCTATGTTTTTGCCAGTACCAGCAATTTTACTCAAGCTACCGACATGGTTATTAAGGGTCTGCAGGAAAACGGCTACGATGTTGTAAAAACCGAAGCAGGAATTACTACAACAGATCATATAACAAAAAAATTGGGTGATTTTAAATTAGAAGTTCCTTATATCTCTTACAAAAATGGCAAAGAAATCCATAGGTTGGATTATTTGGGGGATTTAATTGCGGGGCAGGAAATTTTACCAAAAAAATTATCAAAGTTTGAATTTACAGTTTCGTCTAATGTGCAAGTGGAAAAAATTGATGTGGGAGAAAAAGGCATGCTCATTAAGGAAACCGGCAGGGCTTTAAAGTTAATTTATCACGACAAAGACATTACCCAAGAAAGTTTGATAAATTGGTTATGCCAAAAAGTACGTCGAGGATATTTAGCTTTGAACGAAGTAAGGCCGTATATTCAAAAGGTTGTTAGTTTACTTATACCAAAAATGAATTTGAAATTATTGAATTCTAACAGGTATTTTTTGATTGAAAAGATAAATTTAGAAATTGATAGGCACGCAATTGAAGTTACTACGGAACGTTTTAAGGAACTATCCAAACAAAAGATTATTGAGGCCAGTAGTATAAACTTTGAATTACCTGATCAATTGCATTTAGTTTCAATATGCGAAGAAGGTTTCCAGAGGCATGTTTACGATAAAGCCGCTGTGATGAATGGGGAAGAATTAGCAATGGTCCAAAATATTGATGTTTTGGAAAATGTCGAATGGTGGCTTAGGAATCCAGAAAAGACCGGTTTTTATTTGCAAGGCTGGGAAAGCTCCAAGTTTTATCCCGATTTTATTGTAAAAACAAAAAAGGGAAATTATTTTATGGTGGAATACAAGGGAGAGCATCTACAGGGTTCCGATGATTCAAATTATAAACAAGAATTAGGAGAAGCATGGGCAAAATTAGCCGGAGAAAAATATCATTTTGCTTTTGTTGGAAAAAAAGAAGTTAGTAAACTGGTTGACGAAATAAAAGGATTTTAGGTATTTCATCGCCCCGGCATAACCCAATCAATATGAATAAAATTTTAGACGAAAAATTTGTCAGAAGAAGAATTATAGAATATTTGGCAAGAAAAGGCTGGAACAAAAATTTACGTGAAAAGGCAACCGATGAGCATGGAGTTGATATTTCCGTGTGGAATGGTAAATATAGTAGAAAGTGGTTAGTGGAAGTAAAGGGTAACAGTAAAAATAAGATAAGGGCTCCGAGGTCAAGAATGGAAGTTAATTTTAATATTGCACTAGGACAAATTTTGACGAGGATAAAAGTCGCAAAGGCTAAAAGACATTATAAATATACTACGAAATATGGTGTTGGTTTCCCAAAAAGTTATCAAGATTTAGTTTTTCGTCGTTTGCCTTGGGCCGTCTGTGACGTTTTAAATTTATATGCTTTCTTTGTTGATAAAGCTGGTAAAGTTAAAGAATATAATTGGAGAGATTTAAAAAGTTCCCAAGTAAAAAAATAATTACATATTTCATTACGTAATTTTGTTCGTTCTCTAATTCTCTCGCGCGAATTAGAGAACAGTTGATTTTACATATTTAATCACCCAAAGTAGATATAACACAGGCGGGGGATGCAAGAGCCCAGAAAAAATAGCTTCGTTGTACAATTCCATAGAATTGTCCTACCCGCACAAATAGTCGCTGGGTTTGGGGGCGTTAATTTTTGCTGATTAAATCTATTCAGATTATGGCCAAAAGAGATAAAACTAGAAAACGAATCAGCAAAACCGATCGTCTGGCGGTTTTGAGGCGGGATAAATATATTTGCAGTTATTGCGGTTTGAGGAAAAAGCCAAGCTCCTTGGAAATTGACCACATTATCCCGGTCCTCTACGGCGGACATCATGGCATTAATAATTTCGTTGCCGCCTGTAAAAGTTGCAATCGCAAAAAATGGCATTTTGCCCCGCGCGAAAAATCCTCTCCAAGGCTGATATTCCACTCGGGCCGTAAAGTGGCCAAGCTAACATGGTTAGCTAAAGGCAAAAGATTCTCCGCAAGAGTGCCTAAAATTTCTTACAAAAGATAGGGTTGGTAACCAAAAATTTAACCACCCAAAGCAGATACAAAACAGGCGGGGGAGGCAAGAGCCCAAGAAACCCCATAGGACAATTCTATGGAATTGTCCTACCCCAAGCCATCAGGTCACTATTCGCCCCGTAGAATATGCTTCGCATCTCACGGGGCAAGCGCGCCTGTCCGCCCCTGCCTGGCCGACAGGCAGGTTTGGCGGAAATAGGCGCCGGGTGTCGTGATTTTTGATTTTGTGGTTTGAATATATTTTTTAAAAAGGCGTTAATATGGTCAATTTTTAAGCAAATTAACGATTATTTGACAAAAAAGCGTTAATTTGCTATTATATTAGTATATGGCTACTAATAACATAATCAAAAACCGCATTAATGCTCTTAAAGCAGAATATGACCGTTTGCGCCAAGGCAAACTGGCTCTGCTTAAAATTATTGATGAAGCCGAGTTATCCGAAAGCGTTTTTAATTCCAACGCTATTGAGAATTCCACGCTTACTTTAAAAGAGACGGAGAAGATCTTACTTGATTTGGAAGTTTCGCGGAATGTTTCGGTGCGTGAAGTTTTTGAGGCAAAAAATTTAGGCCGGGTAATGGAGTATATAAGCGCCAAGGCTCAAAGTCTGGAATTATCGAAGGATCTAATTTTGTTGACGCATAAAATGTTGATTGCCAATATTAACGACAATATTGCCGGGCGGTTCAGGAAGGCGGGGGAATATGTGCGGGTGGGCACCCATGTGGCGCCGGCGCCTGAATATGTAGAGCGCATGATAGAATCGGCTTTAGTGGAATATTCCAGCAACCACTCTTTGTATTTTTTGGATAAAATTGCCAAGTTCCATTTGGATTTTGAAACTATTCATCCGTTTTGCGACGGCAATGGCCGCATTGGCCGGGTATTGATAAATTTTCAACTGCTCCAGCTTGGATTTCCGACAGTTATGCTACGTGATAAGGAAAAACAGGTTTACTATGGCTCCTTCAAAGAATATCGGGATAATAAAAAAGCTAAAACAATGGAAAAAATTTTTGCTCTGGCATTAGCCGAGTCGTTACATAAACGAATAACTTATTTGTCAGGGGAGACAATAATTGGGCTCGCGGATTATGCGAAGAATTATAAAAAGTCTATCCATGCTTTGATTAATTCAGCGCGGCGTCAGACCATTCCGGCTTTTCGGGAAAAGGGAGTCTGGAAAATCGGAGAGGATTATAAACAAAAACATATTTAACCACCCAAAGCAGATATAACCCAGGCGGGGGAGGGAAGAGGACGGTTTTTATTAAAACAACCTGGGACAGTATTCGCGCGAATAGGCGCCGGGTTTAAGGTGTGATATAATTTAGGCATATGAAAGATTTGGAAAAGCAGTATAAGGCTTTGGCAAACCGCCGCCGTTTGATTATTGTTAAATATCTTAAAGAGCATCACAAAGCCTCGGTAGGGGAAATTGCCAAGGAAATTAAGCTCCGCATTAAATCCACCTCCAAGCATTTGCGGATTTTGGCTACGGCCGATTTTGTGGACCGCGAACAGCAGAACCTCCGTGTCTTCTATTTTCTTCCTGACAGCAAATCGGCTTTGTTGAAGCAATTACTTTCTTTGTTGTAATCTCCCTATGGGTCACTATTCGCGCGAATAGTGACCCATAGGGCATAAAAACTTATACACAGGACAAAATCTGGATTTTTTTGTTATTTTTTGGTAGAATTGGGCTGACAAAAAAAATTGGGGCGGTGAAACAAAATTTCGGCAGTTAAATAACCTTTGATTTCAAACCGCTACTTTTTGGCGGATTTTTTATCTGCCTGCTTGCCAAAGCTAGGCGGGAATTTTAATAAGTAAAGGAAAATAAATGAAAAAACAACAAAAAATTTGGTTAGGGATATTTTTAGCAATGTTTATTCTCCCCGAACTCCTCTGGAGCCCCGTGGAAAATTTAGTATATGATTTATTACAAAATAGTAATAACGTAAAAATTTTTAGACCAAATTTTTTAACGGTCTCAGACAATACATATTTATTATTATTTGTCCTATTATTTCAAATAATAGGACTTATAGGTAGTTTAATTATCGTATTTAAAGAAAAGATTAATATTTGGTTCAAATTGTTATTAATTTTAGTATTGACAACATTATTACTTACCACAAGTTTTATTTATTATATTGTTTTTTCTTTAAGACATGGTATAAGTTTTTAATACTAAAATATTTCAATCATAGATATTAATTTTTCATAATTATGTACAAAAAAATACTGGTTTTATTTTTGCTTAGTGGTTGGATTATTGGACCTTACGCCAAAGCCGCTTTTTCATTTCCTTATTTTAATATCACTGTTAATGAAAATACAATAGGAGGAGATGGTAATTTTAGTTTCCATATTCAGGCTTTTAATCCCTCTTTGTATTTTAGTAAGGATTTCAGCATTCAAACAACAAGCGGTATCGGTTCAAATTTTACCGGTGGCAGGGCAAGCAATGGGGATATTTATTATATAACACAGGATTCATTGGCAGGTTGGAATAACGCCAGCATAACTTGTGCCAGCAGCAACTCTTCTATCTCAATATCGTATGTCGAAAATGTCGCTATAATTAGCGCCTACCCTTATAGTTCCATTACGTGTAATTTTACCAATACTAAACAAAATTCTAAAACCCCCGTGTTAATAATTCCGGGGGTTTTAGGGACGGATTTAAATAAGGGAAGTGAAAAATTATGGTTGGATTTAGGGCATAATTTTACAGATGTGGGAGATCAGTTTATGGATCCGCTACAATTTCAACCAGATCTCAATCCAATAGACAATAGTTTATTCATAGGGGAAGTAGTAAGAAAGCCCAGTATTTTATTTGATTATACCGACGGGCTTATCCAAGAATTTCAAAATCAAGGCTATACGCAGGGGACGGCCTCAAGTGATAATTTATTTTTGTTCCCCTATGACTGGCGTTATGGCGTAAGCGGAATTATTAGCGGCACAAGCAGTACTACGGTGGATTTGTTGCAGCAAAAAATCCAGGATATTAGGGTGCAAACGGGCAGCGATAAAGTTGATGTTGTGGCTCATAGCACCGGAGGATTGTTAGTTAAGCAGTATGCAATGAACCACCCAGCAGACAATCACATTGGCAAAGCGGTTTTTTTGGGCGTGCCGAATACCGGAGCGCCCAAGGCGATTAAAACTTTGCTGGAGGGAGATAGCTTTGGCATTCCCTGGCTGGCAGATTCAGAAATGCAGAAAATTTCCAAGAATTTACCGATTGTTTATGATCTTATGCCCAGCGGCAAGTATTACGTGGAAAAATTTGGGCCGGTGAAAATTTTTCAGGGCGGATTTTTTACCAGCAGTGAAAAAGAGTTGAATTATGACGAAACCAATGCTTATCTGGCCGGCCCCAAAAATTTAAACAGCCAGGCCATAAGCAACGCAAAAAATTTGCACACGGTTGCTTATGATAATTTTGACTTAAGGACCGCGGGCGTGGATTTGTACAGTATTGTCGGATGCAAAGCAGGGACGATTTCGCAGGTTTTGGATTTCCAAAAACCCGACGGTGCCCATGTCCGTTACGATTTAGCCAGCGACACGCCCGGCGACGGCACTGTGCCTTTGGAAAGCGCCACCAATTTGCCTATTGACCAAGACCATAAATATTACGCGCTCGTAGCTGAGCACGGTAAAATGCCCAGCCAGGACGGCATTAGGCAACAAATTGTCAATATTATCAGCGGCAGTCATTTATCCACCCAAAGCTCAATTTTACATAGTGATTTAATTACCAATGACATTTCAAAATGTAAACTCAAAGGCAAGGCTATTTCCGTTTATAGTCCGCTTGATATTGATATTACCGACCAAAACGGCAACCATGCCGGACTGGTTGCCGGCGGAATTCAAAATGATATTCCGAACGCGGATTTTGAAATTATGGGCGAGCACAAATTTGTGTATCTGCCCGACGGCGAGGGGCAGACTTATACTGTTAACATCAAAGGTACGGGGAACGGAACTTTTACAATAAAAGACCAGGATATTAGCGACAATCAAATACAACAAACCCAAGTGTTCAGTAACTTGCCGGTCACGCCTGCTTTAACAGGACAGGTGAATCTTGGCAGTACAGCTACATTATCTCTAGACAGCAACGGCGATGGCGCGATAGATCAAACCATTCAGCCATCTTCCGTAATTAATGCCAATCAATCTCAGGACTTAACCCCGCCGGTTTCTACTTCCACGGTAACCGGCTTAATGGGCCAGAGCGGGTTTTACCGGAGCGACGTTTACGTCACTCTTTCGGCAACTGACCCGGTTCTCAACAACGACCCTAGCCAAACCTCCGGCGTTTTGCAGACCAACTATAATTTAGACGGAGCGGGATATCAAGCATACAGTTCCACAAGGCCTATTATTGTTGCCGCTGAAGGTTCGCACTCCCTGGCTTTTTATTCCACTGACCGCGCGGGCAACAACGAGCCGGAACAAACTTTAATTTTTACCATAGACAAAACTCCCCCGGAACTGATTTCAGAGTTTGATCCAAAGATTCAGGATCTGCAGTTTACAGCCACGGACACCTTGCCCACCATAATTGCCACTTCCACTTTGCCGTCCGCTATAAAGCCGCCCAAGGATTTTTTGTCCCGCGCTCCAAAGGCTAAAATTGTTGACAGCGGCGATGTCATTACCGCCACAGACGCGGCCGGCAATCAAACTGTTTTGGCTTTGCAAGACAAGGACAGAAAACATAGTCTTAGAGCCGAAATCAAATCCTTGTCTTATAACGGCAAGAAAGTTGATTTAAGCAAAAATGTTTTAAAGTTTCAATGGCAGTTGGACAAGCAGGGTAATTTAAAATCCCTTAGCCAAAGCGTGAAGTCCAAAAAGGATTTTAATATTGAGGCGGAATTTAATGCTACCAAAAACCAAACCAAGCTTGAGGGCAGGGATCAAACAGGCAAAATCAACAAAACTCTCGCGGGCTTGATATTGCTGAAAGTCACGACCGACCAAGGGGATTTGAATTGGAGTTATTAATCAAATACTCATTCTCACATTCTCAAGAATGTGAGAATGAGTATAAAAAATATGAAAACGGCAAAACAATTAGAAAGGCATTGCCAATCATCGGCGTATTTCTGTATTGTTCTTATTGTTAAAAGATGGTGGTTTGAGTGTAGACGATATAGCTAAACAATTGCAATGTAATTTTAAAACTATTTCAGAGCACATTCGCCGTCTAGCACAGGCCGGATTAGTGAATAAGAGATATCAGGGCCGACAAGTTAGGCATAACCTTTCGCCTTATGGTTTACGAATAATTAAATTTCTGGAAACCTTTTAATATTCTCACATTCTTGAGAATGTGAGAATATGCTGAAAGTTGGGTTAATTGGTATAATCTAGCATTTTTTGTTATTATGGTAATGATACAATTATCATATAAAGTATGAAAAAATTGGAAGTATCTAAGCGCGGGCAGAATGTGATTGCTTCGCCTATTCGCAAGTTTTTGCCTTTTATGCAGGCGGCAGAGAAAAAGGGCATTAAGGTGTTTAGGTTAAACGTCGGGGACCCGGACCTTTCACCGCCGCCCGAGTTTATGCGTACGGTCAAAAAGTATAACCAAAAAACTTTGGCTTATGCGCCGAGCCCGGGGATAAAAGCGCATTCACAAGCGTGGAGCAAATACTACAAAAAGTTTGGCGTTAATGTGCCTGTTTCGTGCATCATCCCCACCGTCGGCTGTGCCGAGGCGATTATGCTGGCGCTTCAGGCTGTGGCGGATTTTGGCGACGAAATTATTGTTTTTGAGCCTTTGTATGCTTCCTACAAATCTTTTTCCGTAATTTCGGGAATTAAATTAGTGCCTGTAATTTTGCCTATAAAAAAGAATTTTGCCATGCCGCCGGCAAGCATTATAGAGAAAAAAATTACTTCCCGCACCAAGGCCATTGTGGTAATTAATCCGGACAACCCAACGGGAAAATTGTGGAGCGCTAGTGAGCTTGCCGCCATTGTACACTTAGCAAAAAAGCATAATCTTTTTATTATCTCCGACGAAACCTACCGGGAAATCCGTTTTTCCGGCAAGCCTTATTGTCTTTTGGCTGACAAGAGCGCCCGCCAAAATGTGATTGTCACGGACAGCGTGAGCAAGCGTTTTTCTATGCCCGGAGCGCGCATTGGCTGTGTTGCTAGCTTTAACCAGGAAATAATGACAGCCGTCCTAAAATTCGCCCAAGCCCGCCTTAGCGCTGGAACATTGGAACAATTGGGCTTGGTGCCGCTTTTAAACAATAGCGCGCCGTATGTAAATAAGGTTGTAAAAGAATACCAGGCGCGGCAAAGAGTTGTGGCCGAAGGACTTTCTAAAATAAAAGGTGCTGTGTTTAAGCCAGCTCAAGGCGCGTTTTACCAGGCTGTGGGACTGCCGGTTAAAGATGCGGAAGATTTTGTAAAATTTATGATCGCGGATTTCCAGTATAAAAAGCAAACAGTAATGGTTACCCCAATGAAAGATTTTTACATCACTAATGGCCTTGGCAGAAACGAAATTAGAATTGCCTATGTGCTTAACACTAAAGATTTAAAAATTGCCATGGAAATTTTGCGGCGAGGGGTGGAAACGTATAACAAATAATAGTAGATAGTGGATAGTTTTTTGTGAATAGAAAAAAATACCCCCGCCAACGGCAGGGGTATTTTTTATTTGGGTAATTTTCTGGGGAGCTTTAAAAAATCCTCAAGAAGCATCGTTTGTGGGGCAATAGTGACCCCAGATTCCCCATTAAAATGCAAGACAACTGCCTTTTCTGGTGAAGTGCTTGCACCTGTAACTTTCCATGGTTCTTCTTTGCCTGTTTCTTCGTTTTTGATCATTATAATATGATCCTTGTAAGTCTCAAACATTTCTGCCGCGTTTGGTTGTGATTCAGGAGTTCTTGTTTTCATAGTTTTAAAATTAATTATTTTTTTAGTTTATTTTGGCTAGCCTCGCCAGTCTAGGCGGGCCAGTTTGCAACCATTAGCATTTTTTCAGTAACCAGTTTTCTTCCCTTGAGTAGCTGCCAAATGTGCTCGGTGACAAAAGGCATGAAAGGATGTAGTAATTTCAAAATCATTATTAAATTATGCAGAAGGATTTTTTTTGTATTTTCAGCTAATTTTTCGTCCTTCATCTGCTCTTTGGATTTTTCTATGAAAATATCTGCAAAGCTATGCCAAGTGAATTGGTAAATTTCTTGGGCTGCAGCATGAAGATGAAGATTTTCCAGCCCCTCTGTGACTTCATCAATGGCAAATTTTAAGGCATTTATTACTTCTTTATCCGCTTCGGTTTTTTGTTCCCATTTGTAGTCGCTTGATTCTACGTTCGCGATAATGAACCTGGCTATATTCCAAAGCTTGTTGGCAAAGTGCTTCATACCTTTTATTTTGTCTTCGGCAAGGGGAATGTCGTTGCCTGCGGCGGTGGAGAAAATTAGCGCAAA
>Ga0209726_10005720_pt1 | contig 14878 bp, 9 predicted proteins | sample Subgrocontami54m_FD_187453 | JGI IMG/M metagenome (GOLD analysis project Ga0209726, IMG submission 187453) | Subsurface groundwater microbial communities from S. Glens Falls, New York, USA - GMW46 contaminated, 5.4 m (SPAdes) (version 3) | ecosystem: Environmental > Aquatic > Deep subsurface >... | reverse complement strand
CGACATTGCGGTCATCAATTACACCTCGGGAACGACGGACCGGCCGCGCGGCGTGTGCTGCAGCCACGAATGGTACTTTTACGTCCACGATTCCGCGACGCTTGGATTCGACATCCGGGAAGGCGATCGGGTGCTCGAGTACCGGGCGCTGACCTGGCTGTCGCCGCAGAATCTCGCGATGATGCCGGCGCTGCACGCCGGAGCGAGCTTCGTGCTCGCCCGGAAATTCTCCGGCAGCCAGTTCTTCGGCTGGATAAAGAAATACGGGGCGAGCATTTCCGCCGGCGTTCCCGCCTCCATCGCGATGCTGCTGGAACGGCCGCACCCGGTGACCAGGGCCGATCTTCCAAGCCTGCGCTACATGACCACCAGCACCGCGCCCATTGCACCTGAAACCTACGAAGCCTTTCAGCGGCAATACGGCATCCCGCTGGTGCAGGCCTGCGGCATGTCCGAAGCGGGCTTCATGTTCTGCAACGATCCCGGGGCGCCGCGGCGCGGCACGGTGGGCAAACCGCTGCGCAACCTGATCGCGCGTTTCGTCGACGAAAACGGCAATGAAACGCCCCCCGGTGTGGAGGGTGAGCTGGTGGTCGAGGGACCCCAGGTCTTTTCCGGCTACCTCACGGGCCGCGGCCAGATACAGCCACGGCCTCCCGGAGCGTTCCGGACCGGTGACCTCGGCTATTTCGACCGCGAAGGCTACGTTTTTCTCACCGGGCGCAAGAAGGAACTGATCATCAAGGGAGGGGTGAAGATCTCCCCGCTCGAAATCACCTCGTACCTGTGCGAGCACCCGGCGGTGCTCGATGCGGCCACGGTCGGCGTGCCGGACAAGATCTACGGCGAGGCGGTCGCCTGCTTCGTGGTTCCGAAGCCGGGCGCCAGCCTTACGGCCGAGGTGTTGCTCGAGCATCTCAAGACCCGGCTGTCGGAATTCAAGATGCCCTCGTCAGTAACATTGTTGAACGCAATCCCGAAGACCGCCCGCCAGAAGGTCTCGACAGAGGCATTGGTCAACCACTGGCAGGAGAATGTCCTGCCCGGGCAGGCAGGGCCCTAGGCAAGCCCCCGGCCGGCTGATGTCACATGGTCCTAGTTGATCAGCCCGGCCTTATGCGCGATGTCCCTCACCCTGCGCTGCTCGGCGCGGATCTCGCCAGTGAGTTTTTCCGGCGAAGCGTAGTCGGCGATGATGCCAAGCGGCTGCAGCCGCGCCACGATCGCGGGGGACTTGATGGCGCGCTCCAGCGCCGGAACGAGGACGCGGGTGACTTCCGCTGGAACGCCGGCCGGGGCGAAGAACGCGGCCCAGACCCCGAACAGCGGTTCCGAGTACCCGAGTTCGGCGAGCGTCGGGATTTCCGGGAACGCGGGCACCTTGGTCGAGATGACGAGGCCGCGCACGGCGCCGGACTGGAGATGGCCGGTCATGGTTCCGAGCGCGAGGATCACGCCCTCGACGTGCCCGCCCCGCACCGCAGTGACCGCCGGCGCGGCTCCGCTGAAGGGCGCCATGGTAATGCCCGCCCCGGTGAGCGAGTTGATCGTCTGGATGCAGAAATCGCCGACCGATCCCACCCCTGCCGTGCCGATGCGCACCTTGCCGGGGTTCTGCCTGGCGTACAGCACCATCTCCTTCAGATTCTTGAACGGCTGATTTGCGCCCGCGGTCAGGATGCTGGGCGTGCGCATGGCGAGGGCGAGGGGCGTCAGGTCGCGCAATGGGTCGTAGATGGCGACCTTCGGCTCGAGGATCGCGCGGAAGACAAGCGACGCATTGTTGGTGAGCGCGATGGTGTAGCCGTCCTTGGGCGCCCTGACCACCACGTCGGTGCCGAGCGCGCCGCCGGCGCCGGGCCGGTTGACAGGCACGACCGGCACCTTGAGCTCGCGCGACAGCGCTTCGGCAATGGCCCGTGCCGCGGTATCGGTCGCATCGCCCGCGGCAAGCGGGATTATCAGATTGATGGGCCCTGCCGGATAGCCCTGGGCGTGGGATTGCGAGATGGCGCCCAGGACGAGCGCGGCGGCGGTGCAGGCCGTGGTGCAGGCCGCGGCGAAGTTCTTTATCATGAATATCTCCTCGCGGCATCAATGCTACAACAGCCGCCGCCGCAACGGGCGCGAGCCCACCACAGCGCCCGGAATGAAACAGCCGCGGCGAAAAGGTCAGAACAAAGAGGTCAGAACAATGAGCATGGCACGAAAACCGCTCGCCTTCGGCGACCTTCGCGGCTGGATCGACGCCCTGGATAAAGCAGGAGAGCTGCGTCGCATCGAGGCCGAGGTCGACTGGAACATCGAACTTGGCACCATCATGCGTCTTGCGCAGGGTCCCGGGACGGGTCCGGCCCTGCTGTTCAACAACATCAAGGATTACAACGGGCCGGCGAGCCGCTGCCGCAGCCTCTTCGGCGGGGGGCTGTCGAGCTACCGCCGGGTCGCGATGATGCTGGGACTCGCGCCCGATACGCACCCGCGGGAACTGGTGCGGATCGGGCGCGACGTTCTCAACGGCGCCATTGCTCCGCGGATCGTCAAGGACGGACCGGTCAGGGAGAATATCGTCACCGGCAAGGACGTCGATCTCTACGAGTTGCCGGTGCCCTGCTGGAACCGGCTCGACGGCGGACGCTATCTGCTCACTTATGGCGGATGCGTGACCAAGGACCCCGCGACCGGGATCATGAACGTGGGCATCTATCGCGGCATGGTCGCAGACCGCAATCAGATCCCGATCCTGATGTGGCGCGCCCAGCACATCGGCCAGCACGTGAGCGCCTGGCAGGGCGCCGGCAAGGACGAGATGCCGATCGCTGTCGCCATCGGCTGGGAGCCTTCGTTCGGTTTTTGCGCCGGCGCGCCGGTGCCCAGGGGAGTCTGCGAGTACGATGTGATGGGGGCGATCCGCGGCGCGCCGGTCGATCTGGTGAAGTGCGAAACCGTCGATCTTTACGCGCCGGCCAGCGCCGAAATCGTGATCGAGGGCTATCTGCAGCTGGATCCCGGAAAATATCTGATGGAAGGACCGTTCGCCGAGTTCACCGGCTACGTTGCCGGCGACCGCTCGCCGAAGCCGGCGATCCGCGTCACCTGCATCACTCACCGCAACGCGCCGATTCTGCGGGGCACGATCGAGGGCTCGCTGCCGGGGAGCTACTCGGAGAACGCGATTTGCAGCTCGATCATGCGCGCGGCGACCGCCTGGAACGTGCTCGATCGAGCCGGCGTTCCGGGGATCACCGACGTCTGGTGCCCCCCGGTGCACGCGGGCATCAATCTCCTGATACGGATGAAACAGAATTACCGCAATCAGGCAAAACAGGCGGCCAACGCCGTCTGGGGAAGCTCGGCTGCGCATGTGCGCTACAAGCACATCACGGTCGTGGACGACGATATCGACGTCCACGACTACGCGGCGGTCGACTGGGCGATCGCCTATCGCGTGAACGCGGGTGAGGACGACATCGTCATCATGCCCTCGACGTTCGGCGCGGGACTCGATCCCTCGACGCGGCGGCGCGACCGCAACCCGGCGCTGTTCGGCACCGGCAAGTGGAACCGGATGCTCATCGACGCCACCATGAACCTCGACTACGACCCGGACCCCGAGCTGGGGGGAGCGCGCTTTCCGCCTACAGTGTGGCCCGCGGAAGACGACGTCAGGGCCGCAACGGCGCGCTGGGCGCAGTTGGGACTTGACCGGAAGGGTTGAGGGGCAAGCGGCAATTACCGGGAGAAAACCGCAAGCACCGACTACGCCGATGAACTCGTCTTGACACCAAATAGATAAGACCAATACTATCCTCCCGCCTAGGCTACCCGGCCTGAAAGGATACTGACATGGACGTAGCGGAAGTTCGGACTGCGCAACAGGCCGAAGGGGAATACAGGGACATGCTCCTGAGGTTGATGACTCGCCAGTTCTACGCGGAAACCGCAACCGCGGAGGTGTTTGGCCGTTCGGTGGGTTGTGCGCCCACGCTGCGCGAAAAGCTCATGGCGGCCGGTTTTGCGAAGGAAGAGGCGGATCACAGCGAGCGCTTGTGCAAGCTTTTTGAGGATCTCGGCGTCGACCCCGAAGAGGTTTTCCGGTCGCGCCCGCCGGCCGCGCAATTCTGGTCGCTCGACCTCGACAACTGGATCCACATCGCGGTGTTCAACTTCACGGTGGATCGCGCGGGCAGCCAGCAGATCATGGAGTACCGCGATTCCAGCTACGCGCCCTGGGCCGCGCAGATGGGCCCGGTGCTGGAAGATGAAGAGGGGCATTACGGCAACGGCGTGGAGAACCTGCGCGAGTTCTCCCGTGACAAGAAGAAATTCGCCGAGTTCCAGGATGTCTACTTCAAGATGCTGCCCGTCACCATCAAGCGCGCGTTCGGCCGTCCGTCGGGAGCGGACAACGATTATTGCGTTCGGGTCGGTCTCAAGCGGCACACGACCGAGCAGGTCGTCAACCGCTATCTGAAGGAGATGCTCGGATACATGCGCGAGTGCGGCCTCAAGTTTCCGCCGCTTGCCGCCTTTGAAAAGATCGGCGCGGAGCTCATGCCGAGCACGCGCGAGCTGGTGCTCTCCAACCAGTGAAAGCCGCAGCGTGAGCGACAATCCGGTGCTGAACCCGAACTACCGGTACCAGGCGGTCAAGGCCGAGATGCGCGGCCAGGTGTTCGAGATCACGCTCAATCGGCCCGAGAGACTCAATACCTTCAACGCGGAAATGCAGCGCGACTTCACCGCGCTGCAGATGCAAATCGAGCGCAATCCCGACATCCGCTGCGTGAGCGTCTTCGCTGCCGGCGACAGGGCGTTCGGCGCGGGAGCCGACCTTTCATGGTTCGAGCAGGACTGGACTTCGGCGCGCTTCAGGACGGAGTATCGCTGGATCCATGACTTTTTCGACGTCCTCGAGCGGGTTGAGATCCCCATCGTCGCGGCGGTGTTCGGAACCTGCGCGTGTGGTGGCCTCGAGCTTGCCATGGCCTGCGACTTCCGGATCGCGGCGGAGGACAGCCGTTTCGGCTTCACCGAAGGCAACATCAACCTCATTCCGGGCTCCGGCGGGTGCTCGCGCCTGGTCAAGATGATCGGCCCCGGATGGACCAAGGAGCTGGTGCTCGCCGGCGAGTTCATCGATGCGCAGCGCGCGCTTCAGATAGGCCTGGTCACGCGGGTGGTCCCGAAATCCAGCCTCGCCGGCGAGGCGCGCGCGCTCGCCGACAAGCTGGTCAAGAAAGCGCCGCAGGCCCTGGGGGCCGCGAAAGCCGTGATCAACGCCTGCCAGAGCATCGACGCCGCATCGGGCCGCATCCTGGAGCGGATGGCCCAGAGCTCGCTCATCCTGTCGCAGGATCACAAGGAAGGCGTCAAGGCGTTCCGCGAGAAGCGCCCGCCGCAGTACAAGGCCCGTTAGCGGAGGAGGCGCCGTGGCGCTCAAGTTCGCGCTGCTCGGGATGATCGCGCTCAGGCCGGTGTCCGGCTACGACATCAAGCGGATGATAGACCGTTCCATTTACTTCATCTGGAACGTCACCGGGCCGCAGATCTACAGCACGCTGCGCAAGCTGCGCGAGTCGGGCTACGTCACCAGCGAATCGGTGCCGCAAAAAGGCAAGCCGGACAAACACATCCATACGATCACCGGGCGCGGCAGCGCGGCGCTGCAGGACTTCATGAACGAGCCGATCCGCGCCTCGGTCACGCGCGACGAGGTGCTGGTGCGCATTTTCTTCGGCAACTTTGCGAGCGAGAAAATCGTGATGCGGGAGCTCGAGTCCTATCTGGACCGCATCCGGCAGGAGCGCGCCTACATGGAGGCGACCGAGTCGCGCATCGAAGCACATCCCGGATCGAAGCACCAGGCGAGGAGGTTCCAGTTGCTGTCGCTGCGCCTCAAGGTCGCCCAATACCGCGTCATGGAGCAGGAGTTGGCCAGGTTCTGCCGGATCGATCTGAACAAACGCATGCCGGCGGGCGCACCGCAGCGGCTGTCGCGCTCTGCCAAAGCGGATCGCCGAGGCCCCGGACTTGCGCTGGTCTATCCGGACGAGCACCTCCCCAAGGAGGGCGGCGCCAGGCGCCGATAAAAATGGGCGTCAAAGACAGGACGATGGCACAGATGGAGCTGTCGCGGTTCGATCTTGGCGCGACGCCTGCGCGCTGGTGGTTTCCACGCGAGTACAACGCCGCGTACGACTTCATCGAGCGCAATCTTCGCGCCGGGCGCGCCAGCAAGCTCGCCTACATCGACGACGCCGGAAGCTGCACCTACGCCGAATTGGCCTCCCGGGTGAACCGCTGCGCGAACCTGATCGCAGGACTCGGTATTCCGCGGGAATCCCGGCTGATGCTGTGCATGCTCGACACCATCGACTATCCGGCAATGTTTCTCGGAGCGATCAAGGCTGGTGTCGTGCCGATCGCGACGAACACGCTGCTAAAGGGGAATGATTACGAATTCATCCTCGCCGACAGCCGCGCGAAAGGCCTGGTGGTGTCCGAGGCGCTGCTCCCGTCTTTCACTCCGCTCGTGTCACGCAGTCCCTATCTGGAGCACGTGATCGTTTCCGGGCAGGGCGGCCATGGCCATCTCCGGCTTGCCGACCTGATGCGCGGCGCGGCAGAAACATTCGAGGCGGTCAGAACATCGGTCGACGACATGTGCTTCTGGCTCTACACCTCCGGATCGACGGGATTTCCGAAGGCTGCGGTCCATCTTCACTCGCATCTCATGCTGACAGGGGAGTTGTACGGGCGCGGGGTACTCGGGCTTACGGAGTCGGACATCACCTTCTCCGCACCCAAGCTGTTCTTCGCTTACGGACTGGGCGCCTCGCTGTCGTTTCCGCTGGCCGCGGGCGCGACGGTCGTCATGATGGCGGAACGACCCACGCCGGAGTCGGTGTACCGGCGCCTGGTTGAGCATCGGCCGACGGTGTATTACGGCGTCCCGACCTTGTATGCGGCGTTGCTCGCGGCGAAAGACGCGCCCGGCAGGGAGCAGCTGGGATTGCGCCTGAGCGTGTCGGCGGGAGAAGCGCTGCCGGCGGCATTGGGACGGACTTGGCACGAGCGATTCGGCAACCACATTCTGGATGGCATCGGATCGACCGAAATGACGCATATTTACATCTCCAACCGTCCTGACGACATCCGCTATGGAGCCAGCGGCAAACCGGTGCCGGGCTATGGCATCAAGATCGTCGACGACGAGGGCAAAGAGGCGGCGGCCGGTACGGTCGGCGATTTGTATGTTTCCGGACCGACCAGCGCCATCATGTACTGGAACAATCGCGAGCGCACCAAGGAGACCTTCCAGGGCCCCTGGACCCGCAGCGGCGACAAATACTATCTCGATGAGGACGGCTACTACGTATATGCCGGACGATCGGACGACATGCTCAAGGTAAGCGGTCAGTACGTGTCCCCCTTCGAAATCGAAGCCGCGCTCGCGACCCATCCGGGGGTGCTGGAGGCCGCGGTCATCGGCGCCCCGGATGAGAACGCCCTGATCAAGCCCAAAGCTTATGTGGTGCTGAAGGAGGGCCGCCGGGCATGCGGCGAGCTCGCCGAGGCGCTGAAGCAGCACGTGAAGAGCATGCTTTCGCCGTACAAGTACCCGAGGTGGATAGAATTTCTCGACGAGCTGCCCAAGACGGCGACGGGAAAAATTCAGCGCTTCAAGCTGCGCGAGATATCTGCCGGTCCGTCATCGACCGACAGTCAGGGGGGGCGCAATGAGCAACAAATCACCACGGATTTTGCCGGCCCCGGTCTTCGCTTCAAGATAACTCAGCGCTTGCTGCGTTCCTCGAACTCCCGGCGGATGCGCTCGAGCTCCATCTGTCTGGCCTCCGCCGTGCCCCAGGCCGGCTTCGCCGCCCGCGATGCCAGCGTGGCCGCCTGCTCTTCACGCCAGCGTTCGCGGGCCGCGCGCTGTTCGTTTTCCCGCTGTTCCTGTTCCCGGACCGCGGCCTCCTGCCGCGCTACGGCGCGTTCGGCGGCGAGTGGAATGGTGCGTTCGGGCAGTCCCGCCATGGCCAGGTATTCGCCGATGCGGTCCCAGACACTTTCCCAGCTATTGTCCACGGAAAACTCGTTGATCAGCGGCAAATTGAGCGCGCTGTAGATGGGCGTCCAGAGCGCCTCATCGCCCTGCCGGCGGCGCACCGAAAGTTTCGGATTGAACTGATACCAGCCCTGGGCAACGCGCATGAACAGCGAGCGGTTCCAGGCATAGTCGCGCTCGACCTCGTTGCGCGCCAGCACGCCGGAAAGATGCGCTCGCCTGTTGCGCTCAGGACGCACCACGTTGGCGGGAAGGTGCTGCCAGGCTTCCAGAATTGCCCTGGTTTCGAAGGCGCCCAGGGAGCGGCGCTGCCAGTGGGTGAAGCGCGACTTGAACAAGGTCCACAATGTCTGAAACAGGAAATATTCGGACAGATGCCGGTCGATGCGCACCAGCCTGTCTCCGGTATTCACGTCGATGCTTGCCGGGGCAAGCAATTCGTAGAGCGCGGCCAGCGGGCCGCGGGCAAACTGCGGATCGCGGAAGGCTTCACGCAGTGCCCAGTGCAAGGCATTGCCGCCGTAATGGTCCACCGCTTCGCGATCGGCGCCGCGCGCCAGCAAAGCTTCCGCGAGCGGCACGTTGCCGGCTGCGGCCGCGGCCATCAGCGGCGTCTGGTTCATGGGAAGGCGGTGCTCGATGCCGTGCTCATCGCACTGCCGCAGGATGTCCTTGAAGCGGGTGCCGAAATACGGGACATAGGTCTTGCGCCCCAGGGTCGCGCGCATCTGCTGAAAATTCCCCGCACCGTCGAACCGCGCCTCCTGCGCCAGCCACGCCGCCAGCACCGGCTCATCGAAGCAGGTGGCGTAATCGTAGAGCTGCTGTTTCAGCTTGCCGCCGGGCGCCTGTTCGCGAAACACCTTGAGCAGGAGTTCCTTGATTTTCGTCTCGTCGAACACCGGCCAGGGCACCGGTTTGTGCTTGAGGATGGTGCGCCGGATCGCTTCGGCCTGTTCCTGCTTGCCCTGCAGTTCGAGCTTGCGCGCTTCCTTCTGCCAGTCCTCCAGGGTCGATTGTTTCGCCTCCACATGGACCGCGCCGATGGCCAGGTCAAGCAGACCGAACAGCGGATGTCCGGTGTCCGACTCGATGACGTAGATGTTGCGGATGGCGCGCGTCAAGGCGACGTACAGGGCGTTGACGAAGAATTTGTACACTTCGAGCGACTTGTCGCTCTTGTCCCGGGCGCGCCGGTAATCCAGCGTGTCGGCGACGAGATCGGCCCTGAGAACGCCCTCGACAATGTCGGCGAACTCGGCCCGATGGTCGGAGACGAAGCGGTACAGCACGATGTTCTCGTATTCCAGCCCCTTGGCTTCATGGATGGAAAACAGCAGCGGCGTCGTGAAATGCTTTCTCGCCTCGGCCTTGTCCTCATCGCGCATCACCAGCACTGCGAACCGGGTGGACTGGCGAATTTTCCGGTCGAGTTCGCGCTTCGTCGCCTCCTTGTCCGGCATCAGCGCCACCTGGCCGCCGGCATCTTCACCCGCATCGCCCACCGCCTGCACCAGGAAATTACTCTCCCGGTCGATGGAACCGAAGCGCCGCTGCTTGATCTTCAGCAGCCGGTTGGCGACTGTTGTAGCTTCCAGCCCGTTGCGAAAATTGGCCGTGAGCACCCGCAGTTCCTGCCGCTCGGCCAGTTTCGGATCGCTCCAGAACAGGCTCTTTACCTGCGCCCAGGAGAAAAAGTTGGGGTGAACGATCTGGTTGGAATCGCCGCAGAGCAGGAACTGGCCGGGATTTCTGAGGGTCTTCAGCACCAGCGCCAGCTGCACCGTTGTAATGTCCTGCACTTCATCGATGACGACAAAGTCGTAGCGTGGTGCGGCCAGCGTCTGCCATTGCTGGGCGACGAGATTCAGATCGTAGAGCCGGCTCTCGGCCAGCCAGGCGCAATATCTCTCGAACAGATCGTAGAGTTGCTCGCGCTGGTTTTCGGGAAAGATGGACTGGCGCACGCCCAGCGCCCGGTAGTCATCCCGCGACAGCACACCGCCGGCGCCGGCGGCAATCACGCCGCGGATCTCCTCGAACACCTGGTGCGGATCGAATTCCCTGAAAACCTGCCGCATGCGCGCAAACCAGCCGGCAAAGTCGCGCCACAGCGCCTCCCGTCCCGGCGGCACGCGGATCGATTCGACGAACTCGCGGTAGGAGAGGAACACCGCCTCCTGCCCGTGACGCTCGAAACCGTTGGCGAAGTACAGATCCCGGGCGCTTTGGGCAAGGTAGGCGGAGTGAGTGACGTAGAGCACTTCGCCTTCGACATGCTTCAGCTTTTCCAGTGTCAGCGCGGTCTTGCCGCTGCCGGCACTGCCAACCACGATAAGGGGCGGCGGCTGGCGGTACACGGCCTCCTGCGTGTCGTCGAATGAAATCGGCTTGTCGAGTAGGTGAATCGCGGTGCGCTCCGGGTGCAGGTAGCGCACCTCCTGCGCCTCCTTGACGGCGTCGGCCGCATCGACATCGGCGATCCTGGCTTCATTGATGACCGCGCCACGCAGGAAACGGGATTTGTCGTAGTCGTGATTGGCGATCACCTCCAGCATCAGGGCGCACACTTCGTCCCCGCGGCGGACCAGGGAAAACAGCAGCCGGTCGGCGTCGTTGAGCTTGGCACGGTAGAACTTGCCGTGGCCAAAATTGGCGAGTTTCTTGACTTGGGCGGCGCGGAAGTCGTGGCGGGCGATGGCCTCGGTCGCCTTGATATAGCCGGCCCTGACGCCTGAAATGTCCAGGCCGGTGTATTCGAGGATTTTCATCGGGGGTGGTTCGGCGGGAGTGGCGGATTCGAGGCTGAAACGCGAACCCCATTATCGCGGAATTTCGGCTGCTCGCAGAACACTTGCCTGGGTGTTTGTTGAGCGGAATGCTGCAACGGCAGATTCGATGCCCGATACGGCCACATCGGCGCCTTGTGTAGTGCTCCGGAAATATCTTTACAGTTAAGCCACCTTCTTTTTCCCTCTGGGCAGGGTAGATCCGGGTTTGATCTGCTCAACTTTCGCCCGCACCCGGTCGATCTTCTTGATGATGTCCTCGACGGTGGCCGTCCATATGAAGGGCTTGGGGTTTTGGTTCCAGGCTTGCATAAATTCCTCGATCGCCTCTTTCAAATCCGGCACGCTCACGAAGCTACCGCGCCGAATCGCTGACTCTGCTTGCCCGGCGGATGCGCTGCGCGAATACCTTTCAGGCGATTACCTGATTCTCTATACGGAGGTCGAATCGATGCTCTACCTGCCGTCCATCCGCCATCGCTCGACTGCAGCACTGTCCGTGCTGCGGGAAACGAACTGATTATTTATTAACACAGTAATACTAGGGAAACTCTGAAGAACTGCGAGTTGTGTCGCGAGGCGGCCGCTGTTTGCAACCTGCGCGGACGAGCGAGGACCATGGCGATCAAGAACTTATGGTGCATGGTTCTCGCGACGCTGTTTGCGGTTTGAGTCAATCAGAGCTTCCCTAGTCGGCGATACCCGTGGTTGCCGGCTCCGGGTGAGGGCGCGGCGCCAGCCGCTGCTGGAACCGCTCGAAGTAGATGTAGATCACCGGTGTGATGTAGAGCGTGAGGAACTGCGACAGCAGCAAGCCGCCTACCACCGCCAGGCCCAGGGGCTGCCTCGCATCGCCGCCGGCGCCCAGCGACAGGGCGATCGGCAGGCTGCCCATCAGCGCGGCAAAAGTGGTCATCATGATCGGCCGGAAGCGGATCAGGCAGGCATCGACAATGGCTTGTGCCGGAGTCTTGTTGTGCTTGCGCTGCGCATCGATGGCGAAGTCGATCATCATGATGGCGTTCTTTTTCACGATGCCCACCAGCATGATGATGCCGACAAAGGCGTACATGTTGAGTTCGATGTTGAACAGCCACAGGGTGACGAACGCGCCCAGGCCAGCCGTCGGCAGACCCGAGAGGATGGTCACCGGATGGATGAAGCTCTCGTACAGCACCCCGAGCACCAGGTAGATGACGAGGATGGACAGCAGCAGCAGAATACCCATCCCGGCGAGCGAACTCTGGAATGCCTGCGCGGTTCCGGTGAATCGCGTGCTCAGGGTCGCCGGGACCTGCAATTCCTGCGCTGCACGCTCAATGACGGTAATCGCCTCGGACAGCGCCACCCCAGGCCGCAGATCGAACGAGAACGTTACAGCGGGCAACTGGCCGAGATGGCTCACCGTCATCGGGCCGACGCCGTAGGAGAATCTGGCCAGCGCGCTGAGCGGCACCAGTGCCCCGGCCGAAGAGCGCACGTACAGCATGGCGAGCGCGGATGGATCCGTTTGATAACGCGGCTCCAGTTCCAGGATCACCCAGTACTGGTTGGTGGCGGTAAAAATGCTGGATACCTGGCGCGACCCATAGGCGTTATTCAGGGCTGCCTCGATCTGCAGGGTGCTCACGCCCAGAGCCGAGGCCCGTTCCCGGTCGATCTCCACGGTGACTTGCGGCCGGGCGATCTGCAGATCGCTGGACACGTCTATTACGCCGGGCAAGGTCTTCAATTTCGCGTCGATTATCGGCACCCAGTGATACAGCTCCTCGGTGCTGGCGCCCTGGACTACGTACTGGTAAGGGCTCTTGGTGAGCTGCCCGCCGATGCGGATCGCCGGCACGTTCTGCACGAACACCCGCAGCCCCATCAGGTTGTTCAGCTTGGGGCGCAGCGCGCGGACCACCTCGTCCGCGGGTTTGCGCTGCGAGCGCGGCTTCAGGGTGATGATCACGCGGCCGATGTTGAGCGCCGGGTTGAATGAAGTGGCGCCCATGAAACCCATCGCGGCTTCGACATTCGGGTCGGCGCGGATGATATCGAGCACGGCGCGCTCGTTCGCCATCATGGCATTGAAGGAAACATCCTGCTGCGCCTCGACGAACACGAATAACTGGCCGCTGTCTTCGCTCGGGAGAAAACCTTTCGGCATTTTCATGAACAGCATCACCGTGGCGACCACGATGGCGAGGAATGCCAGCATGGTGAGGCGCATGTGCCTCAGCACCCAGCGCAGGCTCGCGCCATAGCCGTCCCTCACGGCGTCAAAGGCGCGCTCGCTCATCATGAACAGCCGCCCGTGTTTTTCGGCATTGCGGGGCTTCAGGATGCGGCTGCACATCATCGGCGTGAGGGTCAGCGACACGAACCCCGAGATCATCACCGCGACGATGATCACCACCGCGAATTCGTTCAGCAGCCGTCCCAGGATGCCGCCCATGAACAGCACCGGTATGAACACCGCCACCAGCGAGACGGTCATGGTGACGATGGTGAAGGACACTTCCCTGGACCCGTCCAGGGTCGCCTGGAGCGGACTCTTACCCATTTCCAGGTGCCGCGTGATGTTCTCCAGCATCACGATGGCGTCATCCACCACGAACCCCACGCACAGGGTGAGCGCCATCAGCGAGATGTTGTCCAGACTGTGGCCGAGCAGATGCATGAACGAGAACGTGCCGATGATGGACATCGGCAACGCGATGGTCGGGATGATGGTCGCCGGGATATTGCGCAGAAAAAAGAAGATCACCAGCACCACCAGCGCGAGCGCGAGGAGCAGCGTGAATTGCACGTCCTCCACCGATTCACGGATGGTCACGGTACGGTCGTAGAGCACGTGGATTTCGATGCCGGCCGGCACCTCCGCCCGGAACGTCGGCAGCAGTTTCTTGATCTGATCCACCACCTGGATGGTGTTGGTGCCCGGCTGCCGGTAAATGGCGAGATTGATGGCCCGCTTGTCCTTGAACCAGGCGGCCAGCTTGTCGTTCTGCACGCCGTCGATCACCCGCCCAAGTTCGTTGAGGCGCACCGGCGAGCCGTTGCGGTAGGCGACGATAATGGGTCTGAACGCTGCGGCTGTGTACAACTGGCCGGTAGCCTGGATGGCGAAGGTGCGGTCCGTGCCGGAGAGCGATCCTGTCGGCAGATTGACGTTGGCGCTCGCCACCGCCTGTTCCACTTCGTTGATGCCCACGCCCCGCGCCGCCAGCGCGTTGGGGTCAAGCTGCACCCGGACGGCATATTTCTGCTGGCCCTGAACCTGGACCTGGGCGACGCCGCTGATGGTGGAAATACGCTGCGCGAGGAACGTCTCGGCATATTCGTTGACCGTGGAAAGCGGCAGGGTGTCCGAAGTGAGCGCGAGAAAGAACACCGGCGCGTCGGCCGGGTTGACCTTGCGGAACGATGGCGGCGCCGACATCGTCGTCGGCAATTGCCGGGCGGCCGCTGCAATGGCCGAGTTCACATCCTGGGCGGCCGCGTCGATGTCCCGGTCGAGGGCGAACTGGATGGTGATGGTGCTGATCCCCTGGCTGCTGAGGGAGGTCATCTGGTCGATGCCGGCGATGGTCGAGAATTGTTTCTCGAGCACGGTGGCCACCGCCGAAGCCATGGTTTCGGGACTGGCGCCCGGCACCTCGCCGGTGACCTGGATGGTCGGAAAATCGATGCTGGGCAGCGAGGACACCGGCAACAGACGGTAGCTGAAAATGCCGAATATCAGGATCCCGGCCATGAGGAGGACGGTCATGACGGGACGGCGCACGAACAGTTCCGAAAGATTCATGATGGCCCTGTCAGCCCGGCAAACGCTTCCTCGGTCCGGAGACCGTCGGGGTCCTTGATTGTAGTCCGGAAGATGGGGCCATCCGGGCTCGATCAAGAACCTTGGATAAAAGATAACGCGCTACGCTTTTCTTCGAAATCGTGTTTTTGTGCGGATGGCTTCATCCTCCGCACAAAAACACGATTCGCCCTTTTTTGCCCAACCACCACAGTTCCTGGAGCC
>Ga0209726_10005719_pt1 | contig 14878 bp, 15 predicted proteins | sample Subgrocontami54m_FD_187453 | JGI IMG/M metagenome (GOLD analysis project Ga0209726, IMG submission 187453) | Subsurface groundwater microbial communities from S. Glens Falls, New York, USA - GMW46 contaminated, 5.4 m (SPAdes) (version 3) | ecosystem: Environmental > Aquatic > Deep subsurface >... | reverse complement strand
GCGGATGCGGCGCACCACGCGCTTGAGCGGGACGCCCACCAGCACCAGCGCGTGCGAGGCGAGCATCAGGCTCGATTCGAAGGTCTCCGGCACGACTTCCGCCGCGCCCGCCGCGATGAGCTTGTCCAGGTCGTCGTCATCGAGCGTGCGCACGATCACCGGCAGCCCCGGATTGAGGCTCCGCGCATGGTGCAGGATGCGCAGCGCCGAGTGCGTGTCGGCGAACGTGATCACCATGGCGCTCGCGCGGCCTATCCCCGCCGCGATCAGCGCGTCGCGCCGCGTCGAGTCGCCGTAGACCACCGGCTCCCCCGCGGCGGCCCCCTCGTGCACGTGCTGGGGATCGAGGTCGAGAGCGACGTAGCGGACGCCCTCGCGCTCGAACAGGTGCGCGAGGCTCTGCCCCGTGCGTCCGTAACCGCCGATGATGACGTGGCCCTCGGTGGCGATGCTCTGCACCGCGATCCGGTGCAGCTCGAGCGAGCGCAGCATCCATTCGCTCGAGGTCAGGCGCAGCACCAGCTTGTCGCTGTACTGGATCAGGAAGGGCGCGGCGAGCATCGAGAGCAGCATCGCGGCCGAGACCACCTGCGTGATCTCGGTGCCCAGGACGCCCAGACCCGCCGCGAGTGCGACGATCACGAGGCCGAACTCCCCCGCGGGGGCGAGAGCGAGCCCGGCCCGAAGCGCCGTTCCAGGCGCCCCGCCGAACGCGCGCGACAGCCCCGCCACCGCCACGAGCTTGAACAGCACCGGCACGACGCCAAGGAATGCCACGAGCGCAAGGTTGTCGCGCACCACGCGCAAATCGAGCTGCATGCCGACGGTGACGAAGAACAGACCGAGCAGCACCTCGCGGAACGGCTTGATGTCCTCCTCGACCTGGTGCCGGTACTCGGTCTCGGCGATCAGCATGCCGGCGAGGAAGGCCCCGAGCACCAGCGACAATCCGGCCTGGTCGGTGAGCCAGGCGAGGCCGAGCGTGATGAGCAGCACGTTGAGGATGAAGAGCTCGTGCGAGCGCCGGCGGGCGATGATGTGGAACCACCCGCGCATGAATTTCTGCCCGAGGAAGAGCAGCACGATCAGCACGGCGCCCGCCTTGCCGAGCGCGAAAACGAGCGTTGTTGCGAGATCCGCTCCTCCCAGTGCGAGCGCGGGAATCAAGATCAGGAACGGCACCACCGCGAGGTCCTGGAACAGCAGCACCCCCAGCACCTGGCGCCCGTGCGGGGTTTCGAGCTGGAGCCGCTCGGCGAACATCCGGACGACGATCGCGGTGGAGGACATGGCGAGCGCTCCGCCGAGCACGAGGCCCTGCTTCCAGTCGATGCCCGCGGCCGCGCAGGCCGCGAATCCCACCGCGAGCGTCACGGCAACCTGGGCGAACCCCAGGCCGAATACGTTGCGCCGCATCTGGAACAGCTTGGACAGGCTGAACTCCAGCCCGATGGAAAACATCAGGAACACGACGCCGAACTCGGCGAGATAGCGTCCCTCCTTCGACTCGGGGATCCAGCCCAGGGCGTGCGGGCCGATGGCGATGCCCGCGAGCAGGTAGCCGAGCAGCGGGGGCAGGTGGAGCACCCGGAACACCACCACCACCAGCACCGCGCTGGCGAGGAAGATCAGCACCAGCTCCAGCGCGCTCGTCATCGCCAAAGGCCCATTGACATGAAGGGTGGCCTCCCTTCATGCTCCGCTGAGAACGAGGCCGTACCAGTCGACCCCAAACAGCCTCTAAGCCATTGTCGCATGCGGGAAATCGGGCGTTGCCCTCTGGTATACTCGGTGCCTATGATAACCGCTGCATCGCGCGCCAACCATCCTGTGGTTTCGACGACCGCGCTGGAACTCGCGCGCAAAGTGCTCGCCATCGAGGCAGAGGCGATTTCGGCGCTGATTCCGCGGCTCGACCGGCAGTTCCTCGAAGCGGTCGCACTCATCCTGGATTGCCGTGGCCGCGTGGTCGTTTCCGGGATCGGCAAGTCCGGACACGTCGCCCGCAAGATCGCCTCGACCATGGCGAGTACCGGTACCCCCGCCTTCTTCGTGCATCCGGCCGAGGCCGGCCACGGCGACCTCGGCATGATCCAGCACGACGACGTGCTGGTGGCGCTCTCGTATTCCGGCGAATCGGCCGAGCTGCTCACCATCATCCCGGTGATCAAGCGCGAGGGCGCCAAGCTGATCGCCATCACCGGCAACGACAAGTCCACGCTCGCCGAGCAGGCCGACGTGCACCTGGACGCGCGCGTGGCGCAGGAGGCATGCCCGCTCAACCTCGCGCCGACGGCAAGCACGACCGCTGCGCTCGCCCTGGGCGACGCGCTTGCCATCGCGCTGCTCGACGCGCGCGGGTTCAGCGAGAAGGATTTCGCGCGCAAGCATCCGGGTGGGGCGCTCGGGCGCAGGCTGCTCACGCACGTCTCTGATGTCATGCGCACCGGCGCCGACGTGCCGCAGGTGCCCGATACCGCGAATTTCTCCGAAGCCATGCTCGAAATGTCGCAAAAGCGCATGGGCATGACGGCCGTCCTCGACGCCGAGGCGCGCGTCGCCGGCATCTTCACCGACGGCGACCTGCGCCGCGCGCTGGAGCGCGTGGGCGACGTGCGCACGATCAGGATTGCCGACCTGATGACCCGCAACCCGCGGACCATCGCCGCCGACAGGCTCGCTGCCGAAGCCGTCCAGTACATGGAGCGCTACAAGGTGAACCAGCTCCTGGTCGTCACGGACGAGGGCAGGCTCGTCGGCGCGCTCAACATGCACGACCTGTTCAGGGCGAAAGTGATTTAGTCGCTTATGACTCAAGTGTTGACACAATTGGGTGAGATTTCGGGTTTTTCTGGGTCTCCCGATTTTGGATGGCAAATCACGGGAACCTGTTTGGTTCCGGGTGTGCCGGCTTAAACATGGACGCGAACGCCGATGCGGACGCGGCGGCGCGCGCGCGGCGCCTGAGGCTCATGGTCTTCGACGTGGACGGCGTGCTTACCGACGGCAGCCTCTACCTTTCGGACAGCGGCGCGGAAATGAAGGCGTTCCACACGCTCGACGGTCACGGCATCAAGATGCTGCGCGAGAGCGGCGTCACGGTGGGCCTGCTCACGGCGCGCCGCTCGCGCGTGGTCGAACTGCGGGCCGAGGAACTGGGCATCGATCTCGTGCACCAGGGCGCCGGCGACAAGGCGCGCGCCTTCGAGGCCATGATCGCCGGCCGCGGGCTCGCCGCCGCCGCGGCGGGCTACATGGGCGACGATCTCGTCGATCTGCCCGTCCTCGTGCGATGCGGGTTCGCCGCCACGGTGGCTTCGGCCCCCGAGGCCGTCCGCAGCCGCGCGCATTACGTCGCGCGCGCGGAGGCCGGACGGGGCGCGGCGCGCGAGGTCTGCGAATTCATCATGCGCTCCCAGGACACGCTCGAGCGCGCCATCGCCGGCTATCTCGCGTGAGAATCCGGGTCTCCAACCTGTTGCCGCTGCTGCTCGTGCTCTTCCTGGCGGCGCTCACTTTCTGGTTGCGCATCGCGGTCGAGACGCCCGCCGGCGGCGACTCCGGGCGGGGCCGGCACGACCCCGATGCGATCGTCGACAATTTCACGGTGACCCGCCTGGACGAGCGCGGGCGCGAGCAATACTCGCTCGCCGCGAGCCGGATGACCCACTTCGCCGACGACGATTCGACGGAACTTTCCGCGCCGCGTTTCGTCCGGCGGGGTGAAGGGCCCGACGTCACCATCACCGCCGAGCGGGGGACCGTCAGCCACGACGGCGTCGAGGCTTCCTTCCACGGCAACGTGCTGGTGGTGCGCGCGGCGACGCCGGAGCAGTCGGAGCTGCGGATACGCACCAATTATCTCCACGTGCTCGACGAGGGAAGCGTCGCGCGAACCAACGAGCCCGTGACGATCACCGAGGGCAAGTCGGTGCTTTCCGGGGTCGGCATGGAGTACCACAGGCAAGGGCGACGGCTCGAGCTTTTTTCCAATGTGCGGGGCAGCTTTGACCAGTCCGGGAGGTGAGGTGCTGCGCGCAGTGGCCGCCCTGACGGTCGGGCTGGCCATGCTGGCGATGGCGAGCCCGGCGCGCGCGGAGCGCGCCGACCGCGACAGGCCGGTCAACATCGAAGCCGACCGCATGAATGCCGACGATGCGCAGAAGACGGCGGTCTTCGAGGGACGCGTCGTCCTGACGCAGGGCACGCTGCTCATACGAGCCGACCGCCTGACGGTGCGGCAGGACAAGGAAGGCTTCCAGTCCGGCGTCGCGCTCGGCAAGCTGGCCACGTTCCGCCAGAAGCGCGAAGGCAGCGACGAATACATCGACGGCGAAGCCGAGCGCATCGAATACGACGGTCGGGCCGACCGCGTCCAGCTCTTCAACCAGGCGCGACTGCGCCGCGAAGGCGGCGACGACGTGCGCGGCAACTATATCTCCTACGACTCCAGGACCGAGTATTTCACCGTCCAGGCGGCGAAGGACGCTTCGGCGGAGAGCCGCGACGGCCGCGTCAGGGCCGTGATCATGCCCAAGAAGGGGAGTACGCCCGGGCCCTCCGCGCCGCTCGAGCTGAAGCCCGCGCCGGCGATCACCGGCCCCCGCCAGGAATAGCACCCGTGCCGAAGCATCCCGTGCCGCACCCGGGCGGAACGCGCGCACCATGAGCCAGCTCAGGGCCGATGCGCTGAAGAAGCGCTTCAAGTCGCGCGTGGTGGTGAAGGACGTCTCGCTGGAAGTCCGCAGCGGAGAGGTGGTGGGATTGCTGGGGCCGAACGGCGCGGGCAAGACGACCTGCTTCTACATGATCGTAGGCCTGATTGCCGTCGATGGCGGCCAGATCTTCCTGGACGGGCAGAACATCAGCCGCATGCCCATGCACCGGCGCGCCCGCATGGGCCTCTCCTACCTGCCCCAGGAGGCATCGGTGTTCCGCAAGCTCACGGTGGAGGAGAACGTACGCGCGGTGCTCGAGCTGCAGGACATGCCCGAAGCGGCGATCGAGGAACGCCTGCAGGGGCTGCTCCGGGACCTCAACGTCGCGCACTTGCGCAAGTCGGTCGCGCTGTCGCTCTCGGGCGGCGAACGCCGGCGCGTGGAGATCGCACGCGCGCTCGCGACCCGGCCGAGCTTCATCCTGCTCGACGAGCCCTTCGCGGGCATCGATCCCATCGCCGTGCTCGACATCCAGCGCATCATCCGCTTCCTGAAGGAACGCTCGATCGGCATTCTCATCACCGACCACAACGTGCGCGAAACCCTCGGTATCTGCGACCGCGCGTATATCATCAACGACGGATCGGTGCTCGCTTCCGGCAAGCCGGACGAAATTGTTTATAATGAAAGCGTGCGCCGCGTGTACCTCGGCGAGCACTTCCGCCTGTAGAACCGGCGCGTATCGCGTATCCAATGAAGCAGGCACTCCAGCTCAGACTTTCCCAGCACCTCACGCTGACGCCGCAGCTGCAGCAGTCGATACGCCTGCTGCAGCTCTCGACGCTGGAGCTCAACCAGGAGCTCGAGAAGTTCCTGGCGGAGAATCCGTTGCTCGAGCGCGAGGATGCCGAATCCGATTCCCAGCCTCCCGCAGCGACCTACGCGCGTGCGGACGGCGAGGGCGAGACCGCGGCCGCTTCGCCCGCCGACCCCCAGGCCGCGGAAACTCCGGCCGAAAAGCAGGCGGAGATCGACTGGTACGCCGATGCCCCGATCTCCGGCGGGACGCGGGACGACGGCGACGACTCCGATTTTCCCCAGATCGCGGCCGAGTCGCCCAGCCTGAGGGAGCACCTGCTGTCGCAGCTCGCGCTCACCATGCTCGAGCCGCGCGACCGCAGCCTCGTCGCGCTGCTGATCGACGCGCTCGACGAATACGGCTACATGACCATGCCGCTCGATGAACTCGCGCAACTCATCCCGCCGGAACTCGGGGTCGAGCCCGAGGAGCTTCAGATCGCGCTCAAGCATCTGCAGAACTTCGATCCCACCGGGGTCGGCGCCCGCAACGCGCAGGAGTGCCTGGAACTGCAGCTTCACGCGCATCCGGCCGACACGCCCGGGCTGGCCCTGGCGCTCGCGATCGTCAGGCAGCACCTCGCCCTGCTCGCGGCACGGGATTTCGTGCGCCTGAAGAAGGCCCTCGGATGCGGCGACGACCAGCTGCGCCAGGCCCAGCAGCTCATCCAGCACCTCAATCCGCACCCCGGCGCCGAATTCGGCGTCGCCGAGACTCGCTATGTCGTTTCCGACGTCGTCGTCAAGAAGGAGAAGGGCGTCTGGATCGCAACCCTGAACCAGGACGCGATGCCGCGGCTCCGGGTCAACCGCATGTACGCGGACATCCTTCAGAACACGCGCGGCGCCTCGGGCAGCCAGCTGTCGCAACAGCTCCAGGAAGCGCGCTGGCTGATCAAGAACGTGCAGCAGCGGTTCGAGACCATACTGCGCGTTTCGCAGGCGATCGTCGACAGGCAGCGCCATTTTTTCGAGCATGGCGAAGTCGCCATGCGGCCGCTGGTGCTGCGCGAGATCGCCGAAACGCTCGGGCTGCACGAGTCCACCGTGTCCCGCGTGACCACGCAGAAATTCATGCTCACGCCCCGGGGCATTTTCGAGCTCAAGTACTTCTTCGGCAGCCATGTGGCAACCGAGGCCGGAGGCGCCTGCTCGGCGACGGCGATCCGCGCCCTCATCCGTCAATTCGTCGCCGCGGAGGACGCCAAGAAGCCGCTTTCCGACAGCAAGATCTCCCAGATACTGGGGCAGCAGGGAATCGTCGTCGCGCGCCGGACCATCGCCAAGTACCGCGAGTCCCTGCACATACCCCCGGTGAATCTGCGCAAGTCGCTATAAACCACGGAGGACTGAATGAATCTCACCGTCAGCGGACATCATGTGGACTTGACCCCCGCCATCCGCAGCTACGTGCGCAGCAAGCTCGAGCGGGTGACGCGGCATTTCGACCACGTGATCGACGTCAATGTGATCCTGTCGGTGCACAAATTGAGGCAGAAGGCCGAGGTCACGGTCCGCGTGCGCGGCAAGGACATCTACGTCGAAAGCGACGACGAGGACCTGTACGCGGCGATCGACCTGCTGGTCGACAAGCTCGACCGCCAGATCATCAAGTACAAGGACCGGATCCAGGCCCACCCCCACGATGCCCTGAAGCACCAGGGGGGCGGGGACGAGGGAGGTTCCGAAAAGGCATGAGCCGTGCCGCGAGGCACCGAAGCTAGGTGCGCGAGGGAAAGCCGAATCAAGCACTTGCGCCGCCCGGTTCCGGCTGCCACGCCGGCAGTTCGAGCAATTCAGGACTTCCTTGGCAAAGGTGGAATATCCAGTAGTACGCGGCCTGCCGAAACGTGTAGAATTGCGCGCCTGACCGGCTGGCCTCCCGAGCACCCGACCTTCGCACCGGCTTCGCGCCGACCGCATCCCGATGAATCTCATCGCCAAGCTCCTGCCGCCCTCGAACATCGTCCTCGACCTGGACGTGACCAGCAAGAAGCGCCTGTTCGAGCAGGTGGGACTGCTGTTCGAGAACAACCAGGGCGTCGCGCGCAACCTCGTTTTCGACAGCCTGTTCGCACGCGAGCGGCTGGGTTCCACCGGCCTGGGCCAGGGGGTCGCCATCCCGCACGGACGCATCAAGGGACTGAAGGAGGCCGTCGGCGCGTTCGTGCGCCTCGCGAGCCCCGTCCCGTTCGACGCGCCCGACGGCAAGCCCGTCATTCTGGTATTCGTGCTGCTCGTTCCGGAGCAGGCGACCGAGCAGCACCTGCAGATCCTCTCGGAACTGGCGCAACTGTTCTCCGACCGGGATCTGCGCGACCGTCTCGCCACCGACAAGGATGCGAGCAGCCTGCACCAGACCATCACCGCCTGGCAGCCCCATGTTGCAGATCAGCGTCGCGCGGCTTCATGAGGACAACCGCGAGAAGCTCGGGCTCGCCTGGCTCGCGGGCCGCCCGGGTGGCGAGGCATTCATCAGGCGCGACACCGGGGACGGCGCGGCGCTCGTAGGCCACCTCAACCTGATCCATCCGAACCGGATCCAGGTTCTCGGCAGCCATGAGGCCGCCTATCTCGACTCCTTCGACAACAACGCATTCGGGCAGCTTCTCGCGAACCTGATTTCGGCGCGGCCCGCGGCGATCATCGTCGCCGACGGCATCGATGCCCACCCGCGTCTGGTCGAAAGGGCCAACAGCGCCGGCACCGCCGTATTCGCCTCGCCGCAGCCCGCCGAGCAGGTCATCGAGCACCTGCGCCGCTTCCTCGCCAAGGTGCTCGCCGAAACGACGTCGCTGCACGGCGTGTTCATGGACGTCCTCGGGCTCGGGGTGCTGATCACCGGCGACTCGGGCGTGGGCAAGAGCGAACTCGCGCTCGAGCTGATCAGCCGCGGCCACGGATTGGTCGCCGACGACGTCGTCGAGTTCTCGCGCATCGCCGTGACCACGCTCGAGGGCCGCTGTCCCCTGCTGCTCAAGGACTTCCTCGAAGTGCGCGGCCTGGGCGTGCTCAACATCCGCACCATATTCGGCGAAACCGCGGTGCGCCCGAAAATGAACCTCAAGCTGATCGTCCACCTGCAGCGCCCGCTCCAGGCCGGCGCGTCCGAGGCGGAGCGCCTGCCGCTGCACGAGCTCACCGAGGATATTCTCGGGTTCCCCGTGCGCAAAGTCGTCATCCCGGTCGCAGCGGGCAGAAACCTCGCGGTGCTGCTCGAGGCGGCGGTACGCGACTGCATCCTGCAGTTGCGCGGCATCCATTCGATGCGCGAGTTCCTGGGCCGCCAGCAGGCGGAGCTGAAGAACAACGGGGGCTGAACGGCGCCGGAAGGCCGGCGCGCGCTGAACGCGATCCGGCCCTGTGTTAGGCTCTTATCACCCAAGTATTGACTGAGTTGGGCAAGATTTTGGGGTTATCAATGTCTCGTCATTTTGGGAAGTTGCAACTTCGCAACTTCCCAAAATGACGAGATGAATGGATTCCAAAGATAGGCAACCCGTTTGCTCCCGGCTATTCCTGCATAGGCTCATCGAATGCAATTGGTCCTGGTCAGCGGGCTCTCCGGTTCGGGCAAGAGCATCGCGCTCAACGTCCTGGAGGACAGCGGCTATTACTGCGTCGACAACCTGCCGGTGAAGCTGCTGCAGGAGACGGTGCAATTGCTGCGCGACACGGGCAACGCCCGCGTCGCGATGAGCATCGACGCGCGCAGCGGCGGCTCGCTCGACCTCATTCCCGGCTACCTGGACGAGCTGAAGGCGCAGGGCGTCGACGTTCGCCTCATGTTCCTCGACGCCAAGGACGGCACCCTCATCCGTCGATTCGCCGAGACGCGCCGCCGCCATCCGCTTGCACAGGGCAACGTCACGCTGGACGAGTGCCTCGCACGCGAGCGCGAGCTCCTGTCCCCCATCGCCGAAGTCGGCCACCGCATCGACACGAGCGACCTCTATCCCAACGCGCTGCGCAACTGGATACGCGAGCTGATGCAGGTCGACTCGCGCAGCGCCGTGATCCTTTTCGAATCCTTCGCGTACAAGCAGGGCGTCCCGCTCGATGCCGACCTGGTGTTCGACGCGCGCTGCCTGCCCAACCCCTTCTACGATCCGAGGCTGCGCTCCCTCACCGGGCAGCATCCCGACGTTGCCGCCTTCCTCGAGCGCGAGCCGCAGGTCGGCGAGCTTTTCTCGGACGTCCGAGACTTCATCGAAACCTGGCTGCCCGCGTACACGCGCGACAACCGCGGTTACCTCACCGTGGCGATCGGGTGCACCGGCGGCCAGCACCGCTCCGTGTATCTCGTGGAAAGGCTGGCCGCGCATTTCCGCCCCCATTGCTCCGTCGTCGTCCGGCACCGCGGACTGAACGCGTGACCGGACTCCGCGTTCCGATCTTTCCGCTGAACACGGTGCTCTTCCCCGGCGGCCTGCTGCCGCTCAAGGTGTTCGAAGCGCGCTACATGGACATGTCGCGCGACTGCCTGCGGCACGACCGCCCTTTCGGCGTCTGCCTGATCAGGGAAGGCAAGGAGGTCGGCGCGCCCGCGACGCCCGAGCCTGTCGGCTGCCTCGCGCGCATCACCGACTGGGACATGCACCAGCTCGGGCTGCTCCGCTTGACGGCCCTGGGCGGCCGGCGTTTCCGCATCCTCGCGAGCGAGGCAAGCGCCCAGGGACTGGTTACGGCCGACGTGGAATTGCTTCCCGCGGAGGAGGCGATCGCCCTGCCCGGGCGCTTCGCCCCCTGCGCGCGGCTGCTCGAGCTCGTGGCCGCCGAGCAGCCCGTGTTCGCCGAGCCCTATCGATTCGACGACGCGGCGTGGGTGAGCTACCGGCTCTCGGAGATCCTGCCCGTTGCGCCGGCGGCCAAGCAGGGCCTGCTCGAACTCGCCGACAGCGTGGCCCGCCTGGAAGCCCTGCTGCGGTTCATCGAGCAGCGCGGCTTCGTCGCCGAATAGACTCTTATCACTTACGTGTTGACAGAATTGGCGAAGATTTTGCGTTTATTCAGTCTCCTGATTTTGCGCAGTTGCAACTTCGCAACTGCGCAAAATCAGGAGATTTGGGATAGCAAATCACGGCAACCTGTTTGGGCCCGGCTTTGTTGGCTTGGGGCTACCTGCGCTCGCTGATCCGAGCGAGCAGCTTCTTGACCGGTGCCGGAACCGCGGCCCGCATCGCCTCCTCGATGCCTAGCCATATCGTCGCGGGCTGCGCCGCGCGCATCCGCGCCCCCAGGACCTCGCAACGCCAGGGCCGGATATCGAGCGCGAAATGCGTGAACGTGTGGCGCAGGGGTTCGAGCGGTGTCTGCGCGCCCACCTCGTACCCCAGGCGGTCCGCCGCGTGCGCTGCAACCTCGCCCTCGACCGGCATCTCGGGAAGCGACCACAATCCGCCCCACACGCCCGTCGGCGGACGCTTCTCGAGCAGGACTTCGCCGTCCCTGACCATGAGCAGCATCGCGACGCTCCTCAGCGCCAGCTTCTTTCGCGGCCGCGGCGCCGGATAGGCCGCGACGCGGCCGCGCGCGAGCGCCGCGCAGCTCGAGGCAAGCGGGCAGCGCCCGCAGGCGGGCGAGCCCCGGGTGCACACCGTCGCGCCGAGATCCATCAATCCCTGCGTATAGGCCTCGACGGCCCGCGCCGGCAGCATCGATTCGGCGAGCGTCCAGAGCTTGCGCTCGACCGCCTGCTTCCCCGGGAACCCGCCCACCGCGAAATGGCGCGCGAGCACGCGCTTCACGTTGCCGTCGAGTATCGCCTCGCGCGCGCCGAAGGCGAACACCGCGAGCGCCGCGGCGGTCGAGCGCCCGACGCCGGGCAGCGTTTCGAGCGTCGAGCGCACCTGCGGAAATTTCCCTCCGTGCCGCTCGCAGACGGCCTTCGCCGCGCGGTGCAGGTTGCGGGCCCTGGAGTAGTAGCCCAGCCCCGCCCACTCGCGCAGCACTTCGTCCAGCGGGGCGCGCGCGAGGCCCGCGACGTCGGGGAAACGGGCGAGGAACCGCTCGTAGTAGGGAATGACCGTGCCTACCTGGGTCTGCTGCAGCATGATCTCGGAGAGCCAGATGCGGTACGGGTCGCGCGTTCCCTGCCAGGGAAGATCGTGGCGGCCGTGGCGCCGCTGCCAGGCGACGAGCCGTTTGGCGAAATCGTGCATCGAACGCGCCAGGACGTTCTCTCCCGGTGCGCTTCGCTTACTCGTTGGCGACGCCGAACGGGACGTGTCCCGTGGCGACGTGCCGGCTCGCCGACTCGCAGTGGCCGCGCTGGTCGTCGAAGAAGATGTCGGCGCCGAAGGCCTTGAGGAAGCGCCCCTTGTCCAGCCCGCCGAGGAACAGGGCCTCGTCGATGCGGATATCCCAGGCGCGCAGCGTGCGCACCACGCGCTCGTGCGCAGGCGCGCTGCGCGCCGTGACGAGCGCGGTGCGGATGGGCGAATCGTCGGGCGGATACTCCGACTGGATGCGATGCAGCGCGGCGAGAAAACTCTTGAACGGCCCGCCGGAGAGCGGCTCCTTCGCCGCGTTCACCTCGGCCGCGGTGAACGCTTCCAGGCCCTCCTTCTTGTAGACGCGCTCGGCCTCGTCGGAAAATAGCACCGCGTCGCCGTCGAAGGCGATGCGCAACTGGCCGGTCTGCGCCGTGTTCCGGCCGACGTTCGAGGGCAGGATGGTCGCCGCGGCGTGGCCGGCATCGAGCGCCTTGCGCACGTCGACCGGGTTCGCAGACAGGAACAGGTGCGCGTCGAACGCCGGCACGTAAGGATAGGTGCTCTCGCCGCCGGTGAACGCCGCGCGCGAGATGTCGAGCTGGTAGTGCTCGATCGAGGTCATGATGCGCAGGCCCGTGTCGGCCGTGTTGCGCGACAGAAGTATCACTTCCACGCGCGGCCGCACCGGCGTGAGCGCGTTCAGCGCAAGCAGCTTGTTGACCAGCGTGAACGCGATCCCGGGGGCCAGCACTTCGTCCTCGTGCTCGCGCTGATAGGCGTAGTACGCCTCGATGCCGCGCTCCTCGAACACGCGGTTGCTCTCCTCCAGGTCGAACAGCGCCCGGGAAGAGATGGCGACGACGAGCTTTCCGTCAAACGAGGCGGCCGGCATTCGGGATCACGAGATGACGACGATGCCCTTGGCCGCGTCGAATTCGACGCGGTGCCGGTCGGACCGCGTCCCGTGCTGAGCGATGCCGAAGTCGAACACGAGCGTCACCTCGTAGCCGAAATCGTTCAGGCAGCTCAGCAGGGAATCCTTCTGCTCCCGATACCAGTCGGCCGACCACGCCTCGAACAGGATCGGCGGAAACCGGCTCCTGATGAGCGTGTCGAGCGCGCCCCGGATCACGAGTTCCTCCGCCCCCTCGACGTCGATCTTGATCAAGCCGATCTGCGCCAGGTCCAGGCTGTCGAGCGAGGCGTAGCGCACCTTGCGCGTTCTTCGCGCCGGCGACCCGAAATAGGCCGCCCGCGGCAGATCGTTTTCCCCGAAAGACAGTATCGAAAGCGCTCCCGGGTTGATTTCCCGCGCATAGTCCGGATCGGGAAAGTCGATCAGGTCCGATGCGGACTGCGGATTGCCCAGGGCGAGGTCGTAGGCGATCAGGTTGTCCAACCCGTTCAGGAAGGCGTTGCCGCACAGTTGCTGATAGATGACGCGCTGGGGCTCGAACGCGTGCACCAGGCCGTGGCCCAGGCGGGCGACCGGCACCGCGAAGGGGCCGAAATTGGCGCCGACATCCACGACGTTCTTGTATTCGCTTCCCGCGAGGATCCGCGTCGCCAGCTCGACGTTCACCGGCTCCCACTGCCCGTACTGGAAAAGCTGCTGCGCGATGGCTTCGTGCCCCCAGACCATGAACTTGCCCGACGGGGTGTCCAGCAGGTGCGGCAGGGGCAGCATAGGGGGATCTTTCGCGTTCCGGGGGCAGGGGCCACGCTATATCAATTCGGATTCCCGCGCAATCGAGCGGCTCCGGCACACGGGTCACGCCGCGCGGCAGATCATCTCCACCGGCGCGAGCAGGCCGCGCTCGATGTCGCCCATCATGTTGGCGACCTTGCGGCCGGCATCGGTCCCCATGACGATGTGCAGTCCGAGCGGCGCGGGCCTGCCGCCCGCGCCCCGCGCGCGCATCTGCCGGAATACCTCGAGCGCGAATTCGCGGCGATCGCGCTCGGCCAGGACCTCGAACCCCGCCGCCTCGAGCAGGCGCCGGTAGGTCGCCGGATCGGCGACGAAGCTCGTCTCGGCGAGCGTCGCCCACGGCACGGGATAGGCAAGCTCGCCCGCGCCGGCGCGCATCACGTCGTAGATGCCGAACACCCCGGAGGGCGCGAGCACCCTGCGGATCTCCGCGAACAGCCCGGCCTTGTCCTCGATGTTCATGCCGACGTGGAGCAGGTACGCCCCCTCGAAGCTCCCGGACGCCCAAGGCAGGGCGAGCGCGCTGCCTTGCCGGCACGAGACGAGCCCGTCCAGGCCGGCGCGCCGCGCGAGATCGTTGGCGACCGCGACATATTCCTCCGTGAGGTCGATTCCGGCGACATGGCAGCCGTGTTCGTGCGCGAAATACCGCGCGGCCCCGCCCAGCCCGCAGCCGACGTCCAGCAATCGCATTCCGCGGCGAACCCCGAGCTGCGCGGCAAACGCGATCGTCGCCTGCCGGCCACCGATGTGGAATTCATCGACGGGGGCGAGGTCCGCGGGGGCGAGGTGGTCCACGTCCTTGCCCGCCGACACAAGCGCTTCCAGTATCGTGCGCCCGAGCGACCCGTGGGCGTAGTGACTGACGACGGATTCCTCCACGCTCATATGCTCGCCCCCATGGGCCGGATCCGGCCTGACGCCCGCGTTCCGGGCGTTTTACACTATCCCCTAGTGTATCTCGATGGCGCGAAATGACCGTCCACTATCTCGAACGCCTGTTCGCCCCGCGCAGCGTCGCGGTGATCGGCGCGAGCGAGCGCCCGGAATCGCTGGGACGCATCGCCTTCGAGAACCTGCGCGCGGGGGGCTACTCGGGCGAGCTGATCGCGGTGAATCCGAAATACCGCAGCCTCGCCGGCCTGCCCTGCTATCGCTCCATGGCCGACATCGGTCACAAGGTCGACCTGGCCCTGGTCACGACGCCCGCCGCGACAGTGCCGGGGGTGATCGACAACGCGGGCAAGGCAGGCGCGCGCAGCGCCGTAGTGCTTTCGGCGGGCTTCGGGGAAATCGGGCCCGAGGGCCTCGCGCTCGAGCGCAAAGTGCTCGAGGCAGCGCGCCGGCACGGACTCAGGATCATCGGCCCCAACTGCCTGGGGATCATGCGGCCGTCGGTCGGGCTCAATGCGACCTTCGCGCGCAGCATGCCCTTG
>Ga0209726_10005716_pt1 | contig 14879 bp, 20 predicted proteins | sample Subgrocontami54m_FD_187453 | JGI IMG/M metagenome (GOLD analysis project Ga0209726, IMG submission 187453) | Subsurface groundwater microbial communities from S. Glens Falls, New York, USA - GMW46 contaminated, 5.4 m (SPAdes) (version 3) | ecosystem: Environmental > Aquatic > Deep subsurface >... | reverse complement strand
TCCATGTCGCTCAAATAGGGCAGACCCAGGCCCCCAGTTTCTCCGTCAGCCTCAAGTTTTCACCATAGTCCACTGGGCAGGCCACCACCGCCGGGACCCGCTGCCGGAACGCCTCCTCGAGGATGGGCACAAGCTCCTGCACCGCTGTTACCTTATATCCCCGGCAGCCAAAGGACTCCGCCAGGGCCGCAAAATCCGGGTTGCCGAAGTCTACGAACGCAGGCCGCCCGTAGCGCTTCAGCTGGTTCCACTTGATGACGCCATAGGCCGAGTCCTCGAAGATGAGCGAGACAAAACTCGTCCCTGCCCGCACTGCGGTCTCCAGTTCCTGCACGCTCATGAGGAATCCCCCGTCACCGCAGGCCGCCAGCACGCGCCGGTCGGGATAGAGGAGCTTGGCGCCGATCGCTCCAGGAAGCGCGATCCCCATGCTAGCGAATCCGTTGGAGATGATGCAGGTGTTCGGGCCCGCGCACGGATACATCCGCGCAATCCAAAGTTTGTGCGCGCCTACATCGCTGATGAGGACATCGTTGTCTCCCAGCACCTCGCGCAGGGCGCGGACCACCCGCTGCGGCTTCAAAGGGAATGAGTCGTCCTCCGCCTCCGCGCGGAACTCCTTTTGGATAATCTCTCTGAGCGCGCCGGCGCCCCGGATAGTGCCGGAGTCCCCACGGGCCGAGGCGTGCTCTGCGATTCGCATCAGCGATGCGGCGATCCCACCCTGGACGCCGACGGCTACCTGATAGGCAGCGTCCACCTCGGCCGGCGAGGGATCGATGTGCACGATGCGTTTATCCCGCCTCGGGTTCCACCGTGCTGGGGCGTACTCCACGAGGTCGTACCCCACGCAGATGATCACATCTGCCCGATCGAGCCCACACGAGATGTAGTCGTGCTCCTGGAGACCCACGGTCCCCAAACACAAGGGGTGAGTGTCGGGGAGGCTCCCTTTCCCCATGAATGTTTCCACTACCGGAATGCCGAGGGTCTCAGCGAAGTGGCGGAGAGCCTTGCTTGCACGGCCCCGTGCCACCCCGTTGCCGGCGAGGACGATGGGATCCCGCGCTTCCGAAATGATCTTCGCTGCCCGCTCAATCTGCTGGTCCAGAGGTTCGGTGGGGAAGGGTTGCTGTGGCACGAGCGGATCGAGGCCCGAGGGCGCCTCTGCGTCTGCTACATCCTCGGGAAGGTCAAGGTGAGTAGCCCCCGGCTTCTCCGTCTGGGCCACCTTGAACGCCTTCCGCACCGCTTCCGGCACAACCTCAGGGCGGACGAGCTGCGCGTTCCACTTCACCGCCGGTCGGAAGAGCGAGATCAGGTCGAGGTACTGATGCGACTCCTTATGGAACCGCTCGGTCCCTGCCTGCGCAGTGATGGCCACCAGAGGTGCCCGGTCCATGTTGGCGTCGGCGACACCTGTGAGGAGGTTCGTCGCACCGGGGCCGAGGGTTGCCAAGCAAACGCTCGCCTTCCCGGTGAGCCGGCCCTGGACGTTGGCCATGAAGGCCGCGCCCTGCTCGTGGCGCGTCTGGAGAAAATGGATCTTGGAATCAAGGAGCGCGTCCAGCACGGCGAGGTTCTCCTCCCCCGGTACGCCGAACATGTGTTCGAGCCCCTCGTTCTCGAGACAACGGACTAAGAGATCCGCCCCTGTCATGTCTCATCTCCCTTTCGTCTGACGGCGACTCACTAGCGCCATCACCAGGGTTTTGGCTAGCATCCCCTCTGCTTTCTCGAGAGCCTTCTTCTCTGCCTCATCTCGGGTTAACCCTTGGGCTCGGGCAAGTGTAGCGCCGGGCTCGACGTTATCGACAGTGCAATAATACTGATCGCCTAACCGATAGCTTACGATATTGACTTTCCACTGCATTACTTGTCGCTGCCTTTTAGAGTACTCCTCTACCTTCATGTTTTTTTTCCTGTAGGCTGTCTACGGCTTCTCGACCGCAGCTCTCACCAGATTTCCCCACTCCGTCCAGCTCCCATCGTAATTACGGACATCTTTATAGCCCAGAAGATATTTTAGTACGAACCAGGTGTGACTGGACCGCTCGCCTATGCGGCAATAGGCAACAACTGGTTTCTTCCCGCTAATTCCTGCGCCTTCGTAAAGTTGTTTTAGCTCATCAAAGGACTTGAACGTTCCGTCCTCATTGCAGGCACGTGACCAGGTGATGTTCTTAGCCCCTGGGATATGGCCACCCCGCTGGCAGGTCTCGGGTAGACCCGGCGGGGCGAGGATCTCTCCAGTAAATTCCTGCGGGCTTCGGACATCTACGAGATGAATCGACTTCCGCTTGCTGCTTTTTTGCACGTCCGGGAGAAAGGCGCGAATGGAAAAATCGGCGTTCTTCGCCTTATATTTTTTTGGGGAAGTGTTTGGGCGCTCCTTGGTGAGATCTCTCCCCTCAGCAAGCCATTTTTTCCGTCCTCCATTCATGAGGCGTACGTCCTTGTGGCCATAGATCTTGAGTTGCCAGATAGCCCAGGCAGCAAACCAGTTGTTGTTGTCCCCATATAGTATCACGGTCGTGTTGTTGTCGATGCCGGACTCTCCTAGGAGTTTTTCGAATTGTGTCTTGGGAACGATGTCGCGCTGGACCGTATCACAAAGCTCGCTGTCCCAGGCCCATCCAACTGCGCCCGGTACACGGCCCTCGTCGTAGGCCTTTGTGTCAACATCAACCTCCACGATGCGAATGTTGGGGTTGTCTTTGTGCTCCTCAACCCACTGAGTCGAAACAAGCGTTTCTGGATGCTCATAATCAGCCATTTTGTGCCCTCCTTTTTCCGTCTATTTTATCTCCAGTTATTCACCAACAGCGCCAATGTCTATCCCAATGGGGGCATTAGACCTCCTTGATCAACTCTGGGCTGACAAAGAGGACGCGCCATGCGGTCCGCAAGGGCTTCTATCGTGTTCGTTGCAGTGCTCATCGCCTTATCTTTCCTCTCTTTTCGAGCTAAACCGAAAAGGAAACGCCACATCCACAGGACTTCTTCACATTGAGGTTCTGAAGGACGAAACCTGATTGCATAAGCGCCTCTTTATAGTCGAGCTCCGTGCCGATCAGATAAAGGAGGCTTTTCATATCCACCAAGACTTTAGCCTCGTCCTTCTCAAAGACTTTATCTCCGGCACGCGGTGCATCAAAATCCATTTTGTTCTGGAGGCCCGAGCAACCGCCTCCCACAACCTTAAGGGCAACCCCTGCCCCTCTCTTTTTTCAGCCGCAAGGAGCTGCTTGATTTTCTCTGCAGCGCGATCGGTAATGTTAATTCCAGCTGCCATACGTCAATACCTCCTATGTGAATATTAGGTTTGGGAATTTTTATGGGCCATCGTCTTTATCTTGCCGGTTGTGCAAAAAGATCCATGAACTCTTTTCCAATTTCGACTTTTTTCGCCAAGTCCGGGTCCGTCTCACCGCCCTTAGCGGGTTTGAATGGAGCTACGGGAGAGTCGAGAACAAAGTGTCGGGACATCGCGGCGGGGTTGTAACAGGCTCCTTCGAACTCTTGAGAGTGACGAATCGCGCCGGTAGGGCAAACCTCAGAACAGATGCCACAATACATGCATTTGGCAAGGTCGATATCAAACCGAGTCATCCAGCGTTTTTTATCCGGCTCTTCGCTATCTGTGATCGCAATGCAAGTGATGGGGCAGTCCCGCTCGCATGCCTTGCAATTTGTGCAAATATCCATATCGACTTCGAGGTGTCCCCGATACCGTTTCGGCAACGTTTCCTGAACCGGTCGATCGATTCGATCAGGATACTGAATGGTCATTGGGCGGCGCATAAGATAGGAAAAAGTAATCGAAAGCCCCTCAAAGATAGTCACGACCGTCTCGAAAATATTTTGAAGATAACTAAGCATGATGGGTTCGGTCCTTTGCCGTTGACTCCCTCTCAAAGCAATTTATGTCCCGCCTTCAGGACAACGCGCTGGAGCGTGTCTACGCTGCACTGTTGCGGCTCGAACTCAACGGAGGCCACCTGCAGTTCGAGATTGAAAGCAACGCTCTCAACCCCAGGGACTTCCTTGAAGGATTGGGCTAACTTGGGAACAGCCTCCGAGGTCAGATCTCCTATGGAGATAACGGCCATTTGGGTTTTACTTCCCATGCTCTCCACCCTCCTTTCATTACCTTTCATCTATGAGTCGCTGCTGCTGTCATAGGTCCCAGAGCCTGGATTTTGAGAATTAGGGCCGGTCCAGGTACGACCGTTATCCTTCGCTACTTTTTCTAACTTAGAGGTGCTGGGCCACATTGCCTCTCTCCTCGTTTGACTTCCCGGCGCATGTCGGGCATGGGCATAGCTCGCGCAGGTGCTCGAAGGTATAGATGCCGGTTGAGTGCCCGTCACTCCACTGGAAGCAGACCGCGTACCTGCCCACCGGGTCAATTGAGAGCGGATAGACATCTTTTCTTATCGATTCATCCCGGAGCCGCTTCTTGCCTGAAATCTCATCGATGCACAGCGCACAGCTACAGGCCACGCGCAGGGCATAGCTGGTATAGACGCCTTCATGCCCGTCCTTCCAACGAATCCGGACCTCGTTTTGAGATGGGCGGATAATCTCTGCTATCTCAGGTCGATCGGTGGACGCTCCACCCATATTGAGGGTGCTGATCTGCGCGGCGATATTCTCGGCGAGTCGAAAGAGGGCACGGGCGCTTGGGGAATCAGGCATGGACTCGACAATCGGGCGTCCTTCGTCTGAAGTTGTCCGGATATCCGTGGAGAGGGGAACCTCGCCAAGAAAGGGTAGGTTGTTTGTCATGCCGTATCGCCGGGCCCCGCCACTGCCGAAGATCTCTTCCCGATGGCCGCAATGCTTACACTCGAACCCGCTCATGTTCTCTACTAGTCCCAGGACCGGCGTCCGGAGCTTGTTGAACATGAGGATGGCCTTTTCGGCAATATTGAATGCGAGATCTTGCGGCGTCGACACGATTACTGCGCCTGTAAGAGGAATCTTCTGGCAGAGGCTTAACTGGACATCCCCGGTGCCCGGCGGCAGATCGACGATCAGATAGTCAAGCTCGCCCCACTCAACATTTCCGAGAAACTGGTCCACCACTTTGCCGAGCATAGGACCCCGCCAGATAGTCGCCTCACCCTTAGGCATGAAGAAGCCCATCGATACGATCTTGACACCGTAACGAATGGGAGGAATGATCCTTCCATTCTCGGATGTGGGTGGGGTGTCCGCCCCCATGATGGTCGGAATGCTCGGCCCGTATACATCTGCGTCCATCAGGCCCACCCGAGCGCCCATCTTCGCCAGGGCAACCGCGAGATTTGCGCTTACAGTAGACTTTCCTACTCCACCCTTTCCGCTGGCGACGGGAACAATGTTCTTCACATGCGGCAGAAGCTTATCTTTTTCATCCGACTTAAGAGCGCGCACCTGTGAGGTCATTTGGACTTCGACGTTCTTGACGCCCGGTAACGAAAGCACCGCGCGGTGCGCATTCTCCCTCATTTGCTCGCGGACAGGACAAGCCGGCGTGGTGAGCTCGATGGTGAAAGAAACATTTTCACCGCTGATCTGGAGATCTTTGACGAAGCCAAGCGTGACGATGTCCCGCCCCAAGTCCGGGTCTTTAATTTGTGCAAGCGCCCCAAGAATTTCTTCCTGTGCGACTGTTGGCTGAGGGTTCTCCTTCATCGTTTCTACCTTTCTAAGCTTATCCTCCTAAGCTGATCATCTCTATTTTCTTATGATCCTTCGCCCTATAACCGTGGGCCGAATTCATTGCCTCGAGTCTTTCGTCGGAGTATCTATCTGTCCTTTTCCCCCAAATAGCACTAATAATCTCGATTATTTCCTCGTCGGTGGCTCCGTTTCTCAGCAGTTTCTTGAGGTCATGCCCGGTTGCAGAGAATAGACAGGTCACCAATTTTCCGTCAGCCGTGAGTCTCGCCCGCGTGCAAGTCGAACAGAAAGGCTCGGTGACCGATGCAATCACCCCTAGCTCCCCGCCGCCGTCGATAAACTCGTAATCCACCGACGCCGCACTCCCTTTATCTCTGCCGATCTCCTTCAAGGGGTAGCGACCGTTGATCTTTTCGAGGATCTCCTTTTTAGGAACCAGCTTCTCCGAAGTCCAGTTGTTAGAGTTGCCCACATCCATGTACTCGATAAAGCGGAGAGCAAATCCGTTCTTCCGGGAGAACTCCACCAGATCGATGATGTCATCGTCGTTGACGCCCCGCTCGATCACCGCATTTATCTTGATAGGATGGAGGCCACAGCGCTTAGCAGCAAAAAGGCCCTCCAGCAACTTTGCCAGATCGCCCCGCCTTCGGATGCGGGCAAACTTCTCAGAATTAAGCGTATCGAGACTTACATTGATCCGTCTTAGTCCTGCGGATTTAAGGGCGGAAACCTTTTCCGCCAGCAGCGAGCCATTGGTCGTTAAGCACAGATCTTTTAAGCCGCTCAAGGATGAAAGTTTGCTGATTAATTTTTCCAGATCCCTCCGCAAGAGCGGCTCCCCGCCGGTGAGCCTGATCTTATTCACCCCTAATTGGACAAAAAGGTTTGCCAGTCTTGCAATCTCTTCAAAGGTAAGGATCTCCTTTTTGTCAATCCACTCGTACTCATCAAAAGGCATGCAGTAGGTGCAGCGGAAGTTACACCTGTCCGTAACCGAGATCCTCAGGTCTTTCAGCGGCCGATTATAGATATCTCGCAACATCTACACCTCGACTTCGATATCAGTACCCTCTACTCGGACATTGTAACGGGCAACTCCTTGAGGAGCTGGCGGTCCTAAGACCCCGCCAGTCGTTACATCGAACCTTGCGCCATGGAAGGGACAGGTGACTTCTTTGCCATCAAGGGACCCTTCCGAAAGCGGCCCACCGCGATGGGTACAAGTATCATCGATAGCATGGAAAGAACCCTCCACATTAAAGAGGGCGATCTTCTTGCCACCAACCTCGATCATCTTCCCCTGACCAGGAACAATCTCATCCGTCTTCGCTACCTTCACAAAATCTGCCATGATTCACCTCCTGTTAGATTTTTGCTTGAACGCCTAAACCTTCATTCTATCCGCCTAACATTTTCCTTGCCTGGCATACGTGACAGGAGCACAGGGACCGCAAAAACGTAAAACTATAGTCGCTTGTGTGATGTCCATTTTCCCAGGCAATCCTCAAAGCGGTGTCGCCGACAGCGCTGATCATGGGAGTGAGGAAATCTTTTCTTTCAAAGCGACTATAATTGCCATGCCCCCCGCAGACTGGACAGGAACACCAACTCCTTAAATACACCAGCGGATAGTCACTTTGATGACCGTCATCCCAGATGATGCGCAGAAACTCGAATTCCTTGAGATGAGTGATCTCAACCGGGCAGCACTTATCTTCTTGTCTCTCTGTGTCCACTGCTAAAACCGCCTTACCCTCGTCCATTTTCCAACTTGGAACGCTCCGCCAGCTTCATTTCCTTCCAGCGCAGCAATCCCTGACGAACATAGCTTGGGTTAAACCCCAGGACCTCACAGATATTCTCGAAGGAAAAGATCCAGTCACTGTTCTCCTCCAGTATCCAATCCTCCGTCTCGTGGAATTTGGTTTTCCCCTTGCTATCGCGGGCAAAGATATCCTTCTGGAACGAGGCAACGGCATATTCCAAAATCGCCAACATGAAACTCTTTTCGGGCTCCAGATGAGCCTTCCCGCGAAAGGTCTCGAAATACTGGGTAGGAACGAGTGTATCTGGCTGAAACAGAGAACCCATTTTCTCTTCCGCGCCAAGCGACGCATCATAAGCCATAAAAATCTCCCCCCTTTATCTCCTTAAGGCTCAACTACAGCGAAAAGGCCGTTTTGAGCAGAGGAGCAAGTTCACCCCGCTCGTGCATCTCGTGGACAATATCGCAGCCACCGATAAATTTGCCGTTTATGAAAATCTGCGGAATAGTAGGCCAGTTCGAATATTGCTTGATTCCCTCTCTGATGGCCTGATCTTCCAGCACGTCCACGGTCTCAAACGGATAACCGTAAGACTGCAATATCTCCACCGTGTGAGCCGAGAAACCACATTGGGGGAAATTCTTCTTTCCCTTCATGTAAACAATTACCTTGTTTCCCTTCACCTGCTCATCGATATTGACCGACACGTTATCTGCCATGTTTGAATCTCCTTGTTAATTTTTATAATCACTGCGTCTCTGAATACAGAAGAGCCTTCCCTCAGTCCTACCTAAAGTCCTTCCTGCTTTGGAATTTTAAGTTGCCAACCGGCCACCGAAGCTCTCTAAGGGTTTGCGCCTCGATTTGGCGAATGCGCTCACGGCATACAGAAAATTTCTCCCCCAATTCCGCCAAGGTGTGATCGCGAACCTCGCCCATCCCAAAGCGTAAACGAACCACCTTCGCTTTCCGTGGAGGTAAAGCGGCAAGAGCCTTTAGTATCTTCGTGCGAAGATCGGCCTCAATGGCCTCCTCGGAAGGATTTTGGATATGCTTGTCCTCGACAAAATCACCGAGCCAACTATCTCCGTCATCTCCAATGGGGGTTTCGAGAGAGACCGGCTCCCCCAAGATTCTCATCGACCTACGGACATGATTCAGAGGTAGACCCGTCTCGGCCACGATTTCCTCGGGGAGAGGTTCGCGCTTCAGTTTCCAAAGAAGATAGCTAGATGCGCGGATTAATCTGTTCCTATCCTCAATCACGTGGACGGGAACGCGTATCGTATGGCCTGAATTGATGATCGCCCGAGTGATTAGCTGGCGAATCCACCAAGTGGCATAAGTGGAGAATCTATATCCCAGTCGATAATCGAATTTCTCCACTGCCGTCATGAGGCCAAGGTTTCCTTCCTGAATAAGGTCTAAAAACTGAAGACCGCGGTTGACATACTTCTTTGCAATAGAGACAACCAAACGCAGATTGGCCTCTGTTAACCTCTTCTTGGCCTGGTTCGCCTTGAGCTCTCCCTCGATCACGGACTCAACCCGCTGCTTGAGTTCATGGGCTGGTATCTCCGTCTCATTTTCGATCCCCCTAATCTCGGAAAGGATCGCTTCGTATTCTCTCCTCTTGGAGGGACCTGCAATTTTCTCTTCCAACTCGATCAGGCGGGCATGCGATTTCTTTAGCCCCTCGGCAATTTCCTCAATTCGAGACTTTGAAAGCTGGAGATCCTTTAGCGACTGTAGGATCTCACAGCTTTTCGTGGAAAGATTTTTCTGCAGACGTTCTCTTCGTTTTTTTGAAAGCCGCTTCTTTTTTAGCTCTGCAACGATCCGATCGCGGAGCCGACCCAGTCGGCGCAGTGTTGCGATTTCTTTTAGAAACATTTTTTGCTGAACGCCCTCCTCGACCAACTCCTGATCTTCTTCCGTGTGCTCCAGGACATCACGCACGCTCAATTCAGCCCTTTCAACCTTGTCTCCAAGTTCAAGCGTATAGCGTATGGCCATGGGGGATAATAGGACTGCTTCTGAAATCTGCGCCTGCCCCTCTTCCTTCTTTTTCCCAAGCTCTACCTCATCCTCACGCGTCAAAAAAGGAACAGAGCCGATTTCATTAAGGTACAACGTAACCGGATCGCTACTCTCCCCTATATCCTCCGTGCCGATCTCGGTCTCCTGCTCACCTGCCTGATCGAGATCCTCGGGATCATCGATCTCCCCGATGGCCGTATCATGAAGCTGATGCCCATCACCGGCAGAAACCTCTTCGGCAAACTCATCATGGATTTCACCATCGTTAAACGCTCTTTCCATAGCTTTTCTCTTCTGTCCTCGCGTCCGGTGATAACTCTCATATCTCTACTTCGATATTTTCCCCCTCAACCCCGACGTTGTAGCGCGCAACCCCTTGAGGAGCCGGGGGACCTAAGACCCCGCCAGTCGTTACATCGAACCTTGCGCCATGGAAGGGACAGGTGACTTCTTTGCCATCAAGGGACCCTTCCGAAAGCGGTCCACCTCGATGGGTGCAGGTATCATCGATAGCATAGAAGGATCCCTCCACATTAAAGAGGGCGATCTTCTTGCCGCTCACTTCGACCATCTTCCCCTGACCGGGAGCAATCTCATCAGTCCTGGCTACCTTCACAAAGCCTGCCATAACTCACCTCCTACTTAAATTTTTGGTTGATCGCCTGATGCCCATTGGCCCAGGCAATGCTGACAGCAGTGCCCCCGATAGTGCCGATACTTTTCCTTCCAGAACTTCCCCGCTCACATCATGTTAAGCTGAATCTTTGCCGCATCGGACATCATGCTAGGCTCCCAGGGCGGGTCAAAAACCACTTCGACGTCGACGTCCTTAACGTCTGAGAGGCTGAGAATTTTACTTTCCATGTCCCCTTTGAGCACCTGGCCCATGCCGCAACCCTGCGCCGTTAGCGTGAATTTGACATCAACCTTGTTGCCGCCCTCGGGCAAGGGCGTGACCTGGCAATGATAAACGAGGCCAAGGTCAACAATGTTGACCGGAATCTCGGGATCGAAGCATGTCTTCAACTGATCCCAGACCAATTTCTCCAGGTCCGCAGGCCCCGCCGCTGCGGTTAACCTTTCAGCTTGAGAGACCTCGGCCTCCTTGCCGATGGCATCGGCGTCCTCGTTTGCGATGCGCACCAGATACCCCTGGTCTGTGGTCACGGTGTAACTGCCTCCGAGCGACTGTGTTACCGTCACCCGGCTACCCGCCGGCAGCTTGACTTTCTGGCCGCTGGGAATCTGGATTGCTTCGCAATCGCGGCTAAGTATTATCGGTTCGTTAGTTTTCATCTGTTTGATCTCCCCTCTTTGTTCAGACTTCCCTTTTTTCTAGACGATTCACTCTGTCGAGACTGCTGCCCCATTCCCATTCGCAGCCCTCGCATACAAGTTTTTAACCTGAATCATGCACGAATCTCTGATAGCCTGCGGCATGTTGCTACCTCTCTCAAAAGTACAGGCGACCCTTATTGGGATCAGGCACCTGAAGACCCATGTGCTCGATGAGAGGATTGACTTCCTTTATGTATTCTTCCCGCGCCTGAGCGTTTGTCCTGCGTTTGAGGCCCCAGTAGCGGTAGCGCTCAGATCGCTTCGAATCCGAGCTGCCAAACATATCGAGCGCTTTAACGTACCAATAGTCCAAAGATTTTTGAATCTTCTCTTTGAACTCCCCACCTTTGGCTGCCATCTCTGCGGTCTTGTTGGTCCCATAGCCGATGTGACTGACCTCTTCCTTAATAACGTTGGGGAGGATTCGATCCAGCGGCGCATAGCAGCAGTCCATAAACTCTTCCAACTGATATCTGCCTACCCGATCGATGAGAAAGCCGAAAACCGCGAAATCCTCCCATGTGTTGATGATTCCACGAAAAGCCTCCACGTAACGTTTCTGATTAGGCCAACTCAGCACATAGGAAACATCCACGCCGATTTCACCCGCCAGACGGGCCATTTTACGAAAGTGATCGACCTCCTCAGCAGCGGTCCGGGCAACGATGAGTTGATCAATCTTTCTCGGCGCGGTAGGTAAGATATGCTCCACATAGAGATGGGGGCCACCGATTTCGCAATCGGCTTGAATGGCGAGAACGCGCCGCAAAAGGTCTTGGTATTCCGGATCCATTTTTTCCAAGTCTTTGAGCTCAACCTTGTCTTCAAACATGCAAGTCGCCTCCTGGTCATAAATTTATTGCTACCAATTATTTAATTTTCAGTATCTTAGTCCTCCCCGCATCTTGATCGTCTTAGCCGACACTGCCCTCAAGACTCACGCCCAGAAGCTTCTGCGCCTCCACGGCGAACTCCATAGGCAACTCTTTAAACACTTGCTTGCAAAAACCATTGACGATCAGATTAACCGCGTCTTCCGGCGAAATGCCGCGCTGCCGACAGTAGAAAAGCTGATCCTCACCGATCTTCGAGGTCGACGCCTCATGCTCCACCTGCGACGAGTTGTTCATCACCTCAAGGTAGGGAAAGGTATGAGCGCCGCACTTATCGCCAAGCAGCAACGAGTCGCACTGAGAATAATTACGCGCGCCGGTAGCACCCTTCATGATCTTCACCAGCCCGCGGTACGCATTCTGCCCGTGCCCCGCGGAGATCCCCTTCGAGATGATGGTGCTCTTGGTGTTTTTCCCGATGTGGATCATCTTGGTGCCGGTATCCGCCTGCTGATAGTTGTTGGTAAGCGCCACCGAGTAAAACTCCCCGACCGAGTTGTCCCCGTGCAGGATGCAGCTAGGATATTTCCAGGTGATCGCCGAGCCGGTCTCTACCTGGGTCCAAGAGATCTTGGAGTTTTTCCCCAGACACTTGCCCCGCTTGGTGACAAAATTATAGATCCCACCCTTGCCCTCCTTGTCGCCGGGATACCAGTTCTGCACTGTCGAGTATTTGATCTGGGCGTTGTCGAGAGCGATCAGCTCCACGACTGCCGCATGCAACTGATTCTTATCTCGCATCGGCGCCGTGCACCCCTCCAGGTAACTCACGTAGCTGCCCTCATCGGCAATGATCAATGTGCGCTCGAATTGGCCGGTCTCCGCTGCGTTGATGCGAAAGTAAGTCGACAGCTCCATCGGACATCGCACACCTTTGGGGATGTAAGCGAAGGATCCGTCGGTGAAGACGGCGGCGTTTAAAGCGGCGAAGAAGTTGTCGCTGTAGGGCACCACTGACCCGAGATACTTTTGAATCAGTTCGGGATGCTCCTGCACCGCCTCTGAGAAAGAACCGAAAATAATTCCCAGCTCGGCCAATTTTCCTTTGAAAGTTGTCGCCACCGAAACACTGTCAAAAACCGCGTCCACGGCGATGCCGGACAGCCGCCCTTGCTCTAGCAATGAAATCCCGAGTTTGTCATAGGTTTTCAGCAGCTCGGGATCGACTTCCTCTAAGCTCTTCGGCCCATCGGCCTTGAACTTCGGTGCCGAGTAGTAGCTGATCGCTTGATAGTCGATGGCCGGATAATGGACGTTGGCCCATTTTGGCTCTGCCTGCGACTTTTCCAGCTTCACCCAGTGGCGGTAGGCCTTGAGGCGCCACTCCAGCATGAAGGTCGGTTCGTTCTTCTTGGCCGAAATCAAGCGAATGACATCTTCGTTCAACCCGGGCGCTACAGTGTCGGCTTCGATGTCGGTAACGAAGCCATATTTGTACTCGCTCTGGATAAAATCTTCGACGGTGTTGGTAGCAGTGTTCATGGTTTTAACTCTCTTTTTTTATGAGACTCGTTCTTCCTATCCCCCGTATAGCTATTTTTGCTTTTCTTCCAATCTTTTCTTTTCCTGGGCATCTATGACGTACACGCCATTAACAACTTTTATGTTTTCTGGTTCATAGAAGTATTTGGAAAGCTCCGCCCCCTCGTCGAATTCGTACATCTTTATGGCGTCCCAAGGGCAGATTTTCTTATCCAGTCTATCTTCCGATTCCGTACCGATCAGCTCAAGCTGAAATTTCTTCGGAACCTCTTCCTTCTCAAGGGGCCTTTTGGAACTATCGTAGTATCTACCCGCATACTCGCGGAATATTTCGCCGGTTTCCTTATGCCGATGGACTTTCGTTAAGTCGTCGCTGAAACACATCTGGCAGCCAATGCACTTGTCGTTATCGACCCAGACCCGATACGGCTTTAGTCCGCCGGCGGGGGTTTCCTCATAGAGTAAATTAATGCAGTCCTCCACCGGACAATGTAATTCGCATACAGGCGAGCCTGCACAACTACTGCAGCTCTCGTCCATGACAGCAAGGAGCGGTGTACCCTTACGCTTCTTCTTCAGGTGCTCTTCAACTTGCTCCGTATCCGCCATGCGCTCTCCTTAGCGAATTGGGGAAAGCTCTATTCGCTTTTTTTCAGGTAATAGTCTGCGTTAATCTGGGCGTAATGCTTCCATTTTTCCGCTAGGGCGTCATTCTCGAAGATAGCCTCAACGGGACAAACAGGCTCGCAGGCCCCGCAATCAATGCACTCCTCAGGGTCGATATAGAGCTGATGTACTTGTGCGAAGGCCTCCGCTTCGTTTTTTGTGGGATGAATGCAATCGACCGGGCAAATATCCACACAGGCGGTATCTTTTACATCTATGCATGGTTCAGCAATCGTGTAGGCCACGCTATCTCTCCTTCTGGTCGTTCACGTGACATTTTTTACCAACCACTTTTCCCTCATGATCTTGTCCTGAATCCTAAGGAGTCCTTCGGTTAGCGCCTCAGGACGCGGTGGACAGCCAGGCACATAGACATCCACAGGGATGATTTTGTCCACGCCCTTACAGACCGAATACGCAAGTTGGAAAAGACCCCCACAGTTGGCACAGCTTCCCATTGAGATGACGTACTTGGGATCGGGCATCTGGTCATAGAGAAGCTTGGTACGTTTGGCCATCTTATAGGTCAGCGTTCCTGCTACGATCATCAGGTCGGATTGCCGAGGTGTAGCCCGTGGAACCGCCCCAAAGCGATCCACGTCGGCGCGTGGGCCTCCCGTCTGCATCAGCTCAATGGCGCAACAGGCCAAGCCAAACAGCATGTACCATTGCGAAGACGCCCTTCCCCAGTTGAGAAGCTCGTCCACTTTTGTGGTAAAGACGGTTTCAGGCAAACTATTTATTAATGGCATTGGGCTTCCTACTTTTTAGATGCTTAATAAGATCTCACTGCCACAATTGAAGATCTCCACCGATAATCTCGATCTCATTCGGGAAGACAAACAGGCTGAGACCGTTATCCCAATCGACAAATATTAGGTTACGACCGAGGTTCTCGATTTCATATTGGATGGTCCCTCCGATGGTGGATGTAACGATCCCCCGGTTAGATCGGATCTCTTGGGCAGCGCGGCACCTCATGCCCTTTGAGCTTGTGTCGAGCATCTGTGTAGCCTGTAAA
>Ga0209726_10005712_pt1 | contig 14885 bp, 11 predicted proteins | sample Subgrocontami54m_FD_187453 | JGI IMG/M metagenome (GOLD analysis project Ga0209726, IMG submission 187453) | Subsurface groundwater microbial communities from S. Glens Falls, New York, USA - GMW46 contaminated, 5.4 m (SPAdes) (version 3) | ecosystem: Environmental > Aquatic > Deep subsurface >... | reverse complement strand
CGGTGATCGCAATGGTAACGGCACCCGCGGAAACGACGTGATTGCTTACAACAAGGGCGACGGCGACGACACGGTGTATGGCCTGTCGGTCACGTCCACGGTCTCCATCGGCGGCGGAGCGCTCTATTCCAACCTGAGCCTCGAAGTCTTCAGCCAAACGCTGACGCTGAAAGTCGGCACCGGTTCGATCGATTTCTACGGCTGGTACGCGGCGGAGCCCTGGATCACGCAGAAGGTCGGAAAGCTGCAAATCGTGATCGAGGGAACCAAAAACTACGCACCTACGTCGACGGACCCGATGCGCAACCAGAAGGTTCAGTGCTTCGACTTTGCGGGCCTGGTGTCGGCGTTCGATGCGGCGCGCGCGGCGGGCAAGAGCTTCAACGTCGCCGACAATCTCGCGAAATTCCGCCTTTGGGGCAGCGATACCGTGGCGATCGGCGGCGTGGTGGCGTATCAGTATGCGCGGACCGGTACGCTCGGTTCGCTGACCCACGATCAGTTGCGCGCATTGATCGGCGATCCGGCGTTCGGCAGCGCGCCGCAGACGATTAGCGCATCGGCAAGCGCTTTGATGGCGGAGTCGAACGTCGAGCCCGGTGTCGAAACTCCGGCGGCGACGCTTTCCGAGACGAATTCAAGTGCAAGCACGGATTTGCAGCGCCAATCGATGCCCGCGTCGCGTGCAGCCGGTCAGAGGACCGAACCGACCGCCGCGGCGGATCTGCCCGATTCTTGGTTTGCAGGTAACCCGCTCCCGCAAGGCGCGCAAGCGAACGCGGCCGCCTGGCGCCGCATTGCGCACGAATTGCCCGCTTATCTCACCGGCGAGACGGATGACGGCCTCGCCGCCGGATACGCGCGCGCCACTGTCGTCACGCTGGATCCGGGGGTCAGAATCGGATCCGATCCCGGCTTTGGCGTAAGCGATCCGTCTTTGGGGCGTCTGCGGGCGTTCGAGGGCCTGAAGGAAGGTCTGGCGCTGATCGGTTGACCGGGAGCTTCGCGTGCCTGCCATCGAGCGCCGGCTGTTCGAATCCGATCCGCGCGAATTCGCGCCGGGCCTGGCGCGAATCGAAGCGGTGGCGCCGTCGCCGCTCGGGCGCGCAGTGCTCTACGGGACGATCTCGCTTGCAGCGGCGACCTTTGCATGGGCCGCACTCGCCAGGCTCGACATCGTGGCCGTCGCGGAGGGCAAGCTCGTGCCTGTGGGATATCTCAAGATCGTTCAGCCGACTGAACAGGGCACAGTGAAGGAGATCCTCGTCCGGGAAGGCGAATCCGTGCGCGCGGGCCAGGCGCTCGCGCGTATGGATTCCGCTTTGTCTGACGCCGATCTTCGTGCGCTGAACGCTGATTACGAGGCGAGGCGCCTTGCGCTGCGGCGAATCGAATCGCAGCTTGCCGGGCACGCCTTCGCTCGGGTACACGACGACCCGCCCGAGGCTTTCGCGCGGGTGCAGGCGCAGCATGTCGCCAACCTGCGCGCCCACGAGAACGCACTTGCGCAGGAGCGCAGCGTGCTCGAACGCGCGCGGCATGACCTCGCAGCGACGGAAGAGGTCAGGGCGAAGCTCGTCCAGGTACTGCCGCACTATCGGGACCAGGAACAGGCGTTCGCGAAACTCGTCGCGGATGGTTTCGCTGGAAAACTCAATCACACGGATAAGCAACGCGAACGCATCGAACGGGAACAGGACTTGAAAACGCAGGAATCGGTCATCGCCGCGGCGCGCGCGACGATCGCCCAATCGGAGCGGCGCTTGGCGCAGATCGCGGCGGACTACCGGCGCCAGTTGGAGGCGGAACGTGCAGAAGTCGCGCCGCAGGTGGAACGTCTTCGGATGGAACTCGACAAACTGGCGCATCGCCACGCACTGCTGGAGCTGCGGGCGCCGCAGGACGGTATCGTCAAGGATCTCGCGACCCACACGCCGGGCACGGTCGTTGCGCCAGGAACGATCCTCATGACGCTCGTGCCCGCAAACGAGCCGCTGCGTGCCGAAGTGTGGCTCGCGAACGACGACGCCGGGTTCGTGCGCAGCGGCCAGCCGGTGAAACTCAAGTTCGCGGCGTTCCCGTTCCAGAAGTACGGCATGCTGCAGGGAAGGGTGGCGCAGATCAGCGCCGATGCGACCGAGGCATCGCAGCCGAATTCGCGCCCTGCGGCGCTCGCGTTCAAAGCGCTGGTCGAACTGACGGACCAAAGCCTCGAGACGGATGGACGCCGCTATCCACTCGCCTCGGGCATGCAGGTCGCCGCCGAAGTCCACCTCGGCGAGCGCAGCGTGCTCGAATACCTGCTCTCACCCGTCCGCAAAGCCTTCCACGAAGCCGCCCGCGAACGCTGAAAATCAGGGACAGACCACAATTTTCACCGGTCAACCCCGGGGTCAGGTCTTGGACCTGACCCCGTCTTACCGGCCGTAGCGGTCTTCGAAGCGCTCGATGTCGTCCTCGCCGAGGTAGTTGCCAGATTGCACCTCGATCAGAAAGAGCGGCTCTTCGCCCGTGTTTTCCAGGCGATGCTTGGTGCCGAGCGGGATGAAGGTGGACTGGTTCTCGTAGAGTACGAGCAGATCCTCGCCGCGGGTGACACGCGCCCGACCTGATACCACGACCCAATGCTCGGCGCGCTTCTGGTGTCGCTGCAGCGACAGTTGGTGTCCCGGTTTCACCATGATACGTTTGACCTGGTAGCGCTCGCCCACGTCCACGGTCTCGTAATAGCCCCAAGGGCGGTAGACGCGTGAATGCGAGACGTGTTCGTTGCGGCCGCTGCGATCGAATTTCGCGACCACCTCCTTGACGTCCTGCGCGCGATCGCGCGAGGCGACGAGCACTGCGTCGTCGGTCTCGATGACGATCAGGTTCTCGGCACCGAGCACCGACACGTGACGGCCGTCCGCGCGCACGTAGCAGCCTTTCGCGTCGTGTAGCCAGACATCGCCCCGCGTCACGTTCTTCGCCTTGTCCTTGCTACCGACCTCCCAGAGCGCCGACCAGGAACCGACATCGCTCCAGCGCATCTTCGCGCGCACCACCGCGCCGCGATCGGTGCGTTCCATCACGGCGTAGTCCACCGAGTCCGGTGGGCAGGCGGCAAACGCCTTCGCCTCCAGCCGCACGAAGTCGAGGTCGCGTGCGGCGCCGTCGACCGCCGATTTCGCTGCCGTCAGGATATCCGGACGGAAACGCATGAGTTCCTCGAGATAGCGCCGGGCGGTAAAGGCGAACATGCCGCTGTTCCACACGAACCCGCCCTTCGCGAGGAACGCCTTTGCCTTCGCGAGAGACGGTTTCTCCACGAACCGCCGGATTCGGAACGTCCCCTTCCTGCCCTCGATGGGCTTGCCTTCCTGAATGTAGCCGTACCCGGTCGCGGGCTCGGTGGGCGTAATGCCGAAGGTGACGAGATGCCCTTTCACTGCAAGCGCGGCGGCGCTCGCAACTGCGCGGTGGAACGCCGGCACGTCGCCGATCAGGTGATCGGACGGCAACACGAGCAGCACCGCCTCCGGCGTGTCGCTCGCGACCTGCAAGGCGGCTGCAGCGATGGCCGGCGCAGTGTTCCGCCCGACCGGCTCGACGATCAGCGCCTTCGGCCTGACCTCGATCGCCGCGAGCTGCTCGCCCACCAGAAAACGATGCTCCTGGTTGGCGATCAGGACCGGCGCCTCGGCGCGCGCAAGACCGCGAAGCCGCAGCACGGTGTCCTGCAGCATCGAGTGCTCCGTGACGAGCGACAGGAACTGCTTCGGCAGCAGTTTCCGCGACATCGGCCACAGTCGGCTGCCCGACCCGCCGCAAAGAATGACTGGAATGAGTTTCATGGGGTCAGAGTAAGTATTTAGCAATTAATTCAACGCGTTGCGTACATGGTCACTCTGACGCCCATTGAGCTTCGGACTCGACATCAAAGGCACGGCGTCCAGGCGATTGCGTTGTCCTCGATGCTCGCCCCTCCGACGACGGTGTCGCCGCCGATGGTATGCGCGAACCGCCCCGCGTCATCGATCCGGACCGTCACACGCGACCCATTCGCGTCGATAACCACGCCGCGCACCCAGTCCCTTTCGGCGATGCCGACCTGCATTTCCCGGCAAACGCGCGCACCGGGTCGCGCCACCGCCGCGACGGTCGCCGTTTCGGCCACCGAGCGCGCGAATTGCGCGTCGTCCCTGGCAGCAGGAGCGGGGCGCAAGAAGATGCACCCGCCGAGCGCTGCCGCCAAGATCACCCAGGCGATTCCTCTCATCGGGCGAGATTCCCTATTGTTGCGTCGATCAGCCGAGACGCCACATCCATTGACGTTCGTGTCGACTGCAGAGAAATACGACCCGGACCCCGGGTCCTGTTTCGATCGCGGTCCATCATTCCAGCGCCCAAGCGAGGCTCACCCCTCGTCCGTTCCAGAGCAGGCGCGGGGCGCCCCTGCCGTTCGATTGCGAGGCTTCGTGAAAGATGCGCCCCGCCGCGTAGCCAAGGAGGCTCCCGGCGACCGCGTCCGACACCCAGTGTTCGCGGCTGCCGACGCGGGCGAGCGTCGTGAGCGCCGCCACGCCGTAGAGCCAGTCCGCCTTGTACTCGAGCGCGAACGGCGTCGCCACCGCCCACGCCACCGCCGCGTGGCGCGAAGGAAACGCCTGGTACTTGGCGTCGGCGGAGAATGCATTGAAGGTTCCGTTGCTCAACCCGGAGTCCGGCCGCCCGCGGCCGACCGCGTACTTGATGCCCGTGGCAGCGACGAATGCGGCCGCACCGGCTTCGACCGCCGCGTATCCGGTGCGCGAGCGGCGCGGGTCGCTGCCGTCGAGCGCGGCCATCGCCGCCGCGCCCATGCCGATCCAGGGCAACGCATCGCCGACTTTGACCCCGCCCTTCAGCCACTTGCTCTGGGCGTGATCGTCTGCGAAGCGGAACGCGCGCCTGTCGAGCACCGCGCTCGCGAGCACCGCGCCGGCGGCAACGGCACCGCCGTACACCCAGTCCGCGTTCACGGTGACTTTTCCGGCGGCGACGAAATCGTCGGCCACGCGGCGCGTCGTGCGCCCCTCCGGAAGCAGATCGGTCAGCTTCGGCGCCGCTGCAATCGCCGCCAGATCGCGCAACCCCGCGATCGCGTCGGCCTCGCGCAGTTCCGGATCGTGCCACTCGACCGCGACGTAATCCTGCAGCGCCCTGGCATCGATCTCACCGCCGAAGAACCGGTTAAGGCGCGGCAGGTCGATGAAGTCATAGCTCACCACCGGCGCCGCGCCGCGGTAAAGCGCAAGCCGGATCTCGCGCGCCTCCAGCGGCGCAAGCCGCAGCGCCGTACGCGCCGCACGCCCCGCGACGACGCTCGCCGACCTGTGGTCAGAGTACGCGACCGAAATGTTGAGCCGCTGACCGGCGTCGTAGGTGACGTCGATGTTGCGGAACTGCTGCGCGTGGAGCGCCTGCACGACGGCGTGCTCGAATCGTCCGTCCGCGGTCCACTGTCCGGCGCGAACGCGCGGCGCCACCTGCACGTACGGCGAGGGGAGGTTGGGGGCCGGTGTCCAGTTCTCGCGCCGGTCGGCGGGAATCGACTGCTCGTTCGGCTTCGGCGCCGCTTCGACCCAGAGCGCGCGATCGTCGCGCGTGCGCGTGACGTCGTAGAGCATTTCGCTGCGCGAGAGCCTCGCGCCGCCGTCGCGCGTCAGAGGCTTCCACACGAAGTAGCCGGTCGATCCGGTCGAGCGCGTGAGCATCGCATCGAACGGAATTCCGAGGTACACGCCCTTGTCGAAACTGCCCTCGCCGAACTGCGCCGCCGAGACGTTCGTTTTCGTCATGAACGCACCGAGCGTCACGCCGTTCTTGAATGTGCGCGACATCTCCAGCGTCACGCCCACGTCTTTCGCGAGATACCGCCCGACGCTCACCTTCGACTGCACGTCGTTCCAGCCCGTGTCCCAATACCACGTCGCATGCCCGGTCAGAACGCTGTAATCGCGAAAGCCGAACGCCTGCTCGAATTCGCGCTGCTTTACGGCGTTCAAGTCCACGCCGAACGCGCTTCTACTTGCATGCGGCCGGTAGAGCCACTCGGCGCCCACGCCGCCGAACATGTCTTCCAGATATCCCGCGTAAACGCTGTAGTACTGGTTGTCGGAAAGCTTCCCGACGTGCGTGACCTGCAACTGCGGCATCGTCAGCGTCGAGGTCGTCTGGTATTCGCGCAGGAAGGTCCGCACGCGCGGCAGGTTGCTTGGCGCGGTGTATTTGTAGCGGTCGTAGTTGTTGATCAGCCCGAGGCGCAGACGCCCGGTGAGCCAGGTGTCGTCGCGGAACCGGAATTTCACCCGCTCTGAAGCGGAGAGTTGATAGAGGAGGAAGGAATCCGGCCCGCCGAGCGAGTACTGGAAATCGAGTCCAAGCCCCGCCTCGAAACGCGGCTGCGGCCGCAAGTAGGTCGTTTCGCCGGTTTCTCCCGCGGGGGCACGCGCGACCACGGTCTCGCGCCGCGCGTGCGGCGGCAGTGGCTGCACGTACTGCGTCACCCACGCATCGCGATCCACGACGTGTTCGGATACGGTCACGCCACGGTCGCGGTACGTGAAGACGAAGCGGTCCACCGCCGCCGGCGCATCGCGGTTCAGCACCGCGGCCGCACGGTCGATCCGGTCGCGCCAGTAGCCCGCGGTGGCGTCCGCCAGCGTCACTTGCACTTCACGCCCGCGCTGCGCGATTCGCTCGACGTGCCAGGTCGTCTGGCGCGCGATTTCGGCGCTCGTCCCCGCCCAGTCCGGTGCGTCTTGCGGGCGCCCCACCGCGAGTGGAATGCGCTGCGGATCGTTCAACTTCGGCACCTGCATGCGGTCGAGATCCGTGTGCAGCGTGATTCCGAGCATCACCGCGTTGCCGCGTTCCACGCCGAGCGAAACGTCCACCCAGCTCGCCGCGCGGTACACGAGGCCGAAATTCCATGCCGTGCGCTGGCGCTGGTTGTTCGCCTGCGGCTCCTTCTGGTAGTCGTTGCCTTCGTACTCGGCCTTCAGGATGAGCGAAGGCCATGGGGTCTGGTATTGCACGCCGCCGAAGAATGCCGCGGGGCCGCGGAAATAGGTGGAGAACCCGAAACTGCCGCCTTGGCCCACATCGATCTTGCGCGTTCCGACGCCCTTCCAATCGCCGCGCGAACCGAGGTAACCCCAACCGAGCCCGAGACTGAAGTCGAACGCGTTCCAGCGCTTGTTTGCAACTACGTATTCGCCGGAGAACAGTCCCGTTCCCGCGATGTCGCGCAGGCCGATCGAAAGTTGCGGCACGAATGCCGATTCCTGCAACAGCCGGACTTTGACGTCGATGCTCTTGTCCTTGTAGCTCTGGCTGCCACTAAGCTCGGCTGGGCCGTAGAGTCGATTGGAAACGTTCGTGTACCGAAACCCCGTCTCGAGCCAATCGAACGGTTGCACGAACACGTTGCCGCGCGAGTACGGCTGCACGTGCGTATAGCTGAACCGAAACGCCCCCGCCCGACCCATCCTTGCCGTCGGCGTCTGCATCAACCCCGCATCCCCCCAATCACTCGCCGTCACCCTGAACGGGGTCAGGTCTCGGACCTGACCCCCACTGAACGGGGTCAGGTCTTGGACCTGACCCCGGTTCTGATCCGACGGGCCTTGGGTGGCGAGGAACTGAATGAGCAGATCGGAGACGTTTTCCGACCAGCCGCTTGACCGCCCCGGCCCCCAGATCCACGCGCCCGGCGCGGGTTCGTCCTGCGGCTCAGCGTTCCACGCCGCGACGCCGAACCGCTGCACGCGGCCATCCGGTTGCGCAATCCAAGCCCAATCAGATCCAGTGCCACCGCAAGCCGACAGGTACGCGAGTGCTTTGCGACCCGGCGAATGGCCGACCGCGCAACGCTCCCCACGCGTGGTGATCACGACGACCGTGGTCGGTCGCTTCGGCAGGACGACGCTGTGATGCGGCAACAGGATCGGATCACGCGCGGGATTCGCCTGCAGCCAGCGGGCATCGGCGATCGCGACCGGAACGCGCCCCGTCAACGGCAGCTCGGTGACCCAGTCCGCCAGGCGTCGCGCCCCCTCGGCGCGCTCGCCCGCGAGCGCGTCGAGCAGATCGCGTTTGAGAAGACTCTGGTACGCGCGCTCCTCCGGCACCCGCCAGCTCAAACCCAGCGGATATGCCGCGTCGTCGCGTGAGCGCTCGAGCAGCCAGTCACTCAGCCGCTTCGGCGCCTCCTGCGCCCCCGCAACACCTGGGGTCAGAGTCAGCAGCAAGGCCGCGCACGCAGCCGCAAGGAGGGCCGTCATTCGATACGAAAGGCAGTTTCCTGACAGGGGCGGCACCAAGCGCGGCGCCGTGATTCACATACGGAGATTGTAATCGGGGCGGGTAGTGGCGGGTTTCGGTATTGGCTCGCCGTGGACACCGAATGTATGGAACTGGACAAATTACAGGCGTTGAGCCCCTTCTTGATTTCCCAGATTCCTGTCAAAGGTTCCGAGCGGCAGATGTCCGGCCTTCCGAGCGACCTGCAGAACAAGGCAATCTGAGAAGCTCTCCTTGCCTGGCTGTCGTGGCGACCCGGAACGCATGCGGTCCGAGTCGGCAGACAGGCCGCCCACGCAGCCGCAAAGACGTCCAACAATCAATTCGAGTGGCAGGTTCCCCGGGCCCGCGACTTTGCACGAGGGATCGTCAGTCAAGATCCTGACGGGGCAGGGGGACGTCTCGCCGTGACGCCGCGCAACGGGCGTTAGCGACCGATCGCTGAGACGGCATCGTGTTGACCCTCCAAGTTGAAAAGGCTATTCTGGCTAGATGAAAATAGCGTCAATAACCGAAACCAAGAATCGGCTCAGCGCACTGCTCGACAAAGTGCGTCAGGGCGAGACAATCCTCATCATGGATCGGGATCGGCCGGTCGCCCGTCTGGAGCCCGTTGCCGGCGACGAGCGAGTCGACCCGAAGAGCCGGTTGGCGCACCTTGAGCGCATCGGCGTCATTCGTCGCGGCAGTGGAAAGGTGTGCCGCCGGATCCTGGATACACCTCCTCCGAAGGCCGGGAAAGGTGCCAGCCTGCTGCAGGCGCTTCTGACGGAGCGTGAACAAGGCCGGTGAAATTCTGGGACAGTTCGGCAGTCGTACCGCTCCTCGTCAAGGAGGCGAGCACAACCTGGGTCGTGGATCTGTACCGGAACGATCCGGTCCTGCTGGTTTGGTGGGGAACCGAGGTTGAATGCGCATCCGCACTCGCGCGTCTCGAACGTGTGAAAGAAATTTCCGCAACCGCGAGTACCGACGCCCACGGCAGGTTAAGTGCCCTCAAGAAAAGTTGGCAGGAAGTACAGGCCGTCGAGTCATTGCGAGAATCAGCAATTCGACTGCTTCGCGTGCACGACCTACATGCAGGCGATTCACTTCAACTGGCGGCCGCGATCATTGCCAGTCAACATCGACCGCCCACGCTGGAGTTCGTGTGCCTCGATGTTCGTCTCAAGGCCGCCGCGCGTCGTGAAGGGTTCGTCGTCCCGGAAGAAAGCGTTGCGGCGAGGTCTGGGGAATTTGGACCCTAGTGGATTGGGAGTTGAGGACACGATGGATCTCATTGATTTAGAAGTACTAACCTTACTCTGACCCCACTCGCCTCCCTGCTCGAGCGCCTTCGCGCCCGCAGTGCGACGATCGGCATTTTCGGCCTGGGCTACGTCGGGCTGCCGCTCGCGCTCCGGTTTACCGAAGCCGGCTACGGCGTGCTCGGGTTCGACATCGACGCAGCGAAAGTGGAGGCCCTCAACGCCGGCCGCAGCTACATCGGGCACATTCCTTCGGACACCATCGCCCGCGCTCGCAGCGCGAGGTTCGAAGCCACGGGCGATTTTTCCCGCGCGCGCGAAGCCGATGCGCTCATCATCTGCGTCCCTACGCCGCTCTGCGCCAATCGCGAGCCGGACTTGAGCTTCGTCCTTGGCACAATCGACTCGATTCTGCCGCGCCTGCGCGCCGGGCAAGTGGTTTCGCTCGAAAGCACGACCTACCCGGGCACCACGGACGAGGAACTGAAACCCCGCATCGAATCACGCGGCTTCACGGTGGGTGGGGACGTATTCCTGTGCTTCTCGCCCGAGCGCGAAGATCCAGGCAACCCGCAATTCGGCACCCGCACGATCCCGAAGCTCTGCGGCGGCACCACGCCCGCCTGCCTCGAAGCAGGGCTCGCGCTCTACGGCCAGGTGATCGACCGCGTCGTGCCCGTGAGTTCCACGCGCGTCGCCGAGATGGCGAAGCTCCTCGAGAACATCCACCGTTCGGTGAACATCGGCCTCGCGAACGAAATGAAGCTGATCTGCGACCGCATGGATATCGACGTGCACGAAGTGATCCGCGCAGCCGCCACCAAGCCCTTCGGGTTCGTGCCGTACTGGCCGGGGCCGGGGTTCGGTGGCCATTGCATCCCGATCGACCCGTACTACCTTGCCTGGAAGGCCCGCCGTCACGGTGCGGACGCGCGCTTCATCGAACTCGCGGGCGAGATCAATCGCGGCATGCCTGCCTGGGTGATCGGCAAGCTGGAAGCGGCGTTACTCGAGAGGGGCAGGGAAATCGCGGGCAGCCGCGTCCTTGTTCTCGGTCTCGCGTACAAGAAAAACATTGGCGACACGCGTGAGTCCCCCGCGGTCGAACTGATGGAACTCCTTGTCGCGCGCGGTGCGGAGGTGGCTTACTCCGACCCACACGTGCCGGAGTTCCCGCGCATGCGAGCGCACGCCTTCGACCTGACGAGCCTGCCGCTTACCGAAGAATCGATCGCCGCGTTCGACGCGCTACTTCTTGCCACCGACCACGCCGCGTTCGACTACGCCCTCATCCTCCGCACCGCGCGCCTCATCGTCGACACCCGCGGCGTTTATCTAAAGTCAGCGTCGAATCTGGTGAAGGCGTGAACCTGGGGTCAGAGTAGCATTAGTCTTGGAAAATCAATGTGTTATAAACCACCTGACTCGGACCCCAAAGGTCACGCAGCCAGCTCGGCGAGCCAGCGTGCTGCCGGTTCGATGGCAATGCGTCCGCGCTGCTCCGGCTGGCGAAGTTCGCGCACGAGTTGGACCGCTGCGGCTGCAGGGAAATGTTCAGCAAGGGCCGGCAGCAGCGGCGCAACCGATGCATCGTTCAGCTTGCATTCCGCCAGGACGACGGGCGCGCCGTCTTCGCACAGTACGAAGTCCGTTTCCCGCCCGCTCTTGTCGCGCGCATAGTGCAGCGTCACGCGCGTCCCCTGCACGTCGTGCAGATAGTGGGTGTGCTTGAGGAGCATCGTTGCGCAGGCGTTCTCGAATCGTGCGCCCTCACCGCGGACCATGCCGGTATCGAAGAAATACACCTTGGGCGCCTTGAGGATGGCGCGTGCGACGCGGCGATGAAAAGGTCTCACCGCGAAAACGACATAGAGCGCCTCCAGGATATCGAGGTACTTCGCCAGCGTCGTCGGGGAGACCTGCAGATCCCGCGTGATCGAGGCGAGCGAAACCGGAGCGCCGACCCGATCGCGCAGCAGCTCGACGAAATGCCGCATCGCCTGCACCTCGTGAATGCGTGAAAACTCGATCACGTCCTCGCGCACGAGGCCGTCCAGGTACTGGTTGCGCCAGCGATCGGCGTCGTCGCGGTTCTCCGCCAGGAAGGGTTCAGGGAATCCGCCCCGTTCGAGCAGGCGTTCGAGCGCATCCGCGGTGCCCGACTCGTCGCGCCGTTCGCGCACCGAAATCGGGTGAAGCCGGAGCGCGAAGAACCGTCCCGCGAGCGAAACGCCCGACTGCCTGAATGCATCCAGGCGGGCGCTTCCGGTCACGAGCAGGGCCTGGCCGGCAGCGCGGCCGTCAAAGACGCCCTTCAGGTACGCCTGCCATCGCCGCATCTTGTGAACTTCGTCGAGCACTACGAGCCTGGCGCGCGGGCTCCAGCTCTGTGCGAGGAGAACGCGCCGATCTCCGGGGACATCCCAGTTCAAGTATTGGGCGTCCGCGTAATCATCCATCAGAGCCTTCGCCAGGGTGGTCTTTCCCACCTGACGCGGACCGGACAGAAATACCATTTTCTTGCATCCAAACCACTGGAATCGGGGAAGGACCACGTTTCTCCCGAAAAACGTGGTCTGTCCCCGATTTACGCGCGCCGGGTTCGATGACGTCCGGACTGGTACACCTTGATTCCCGGCATGCGATAAAGCGAGACCGAACTTCGCCGCACGAGTGCCGCCGCCTACTTTCCCGCCGGCCAGCGCTGCCAGGTAAAGCACAAATCGGGGGAGAGGCACTGTTCGCCGTAAGCCACGCGCTCGCCGCCGCCGGCGAGGCTCACCGCGTACCGCGCGGGCGGAAGCGCGGATTCTCCGCCCGTCGCACCCTCGACGCGCTCCTCGAACCAGGTGAGCTGATCTGGATCGAGATCCCGCAGCGCGCTCTTCGCGGGCGCGGCGACGGGCGCGAGCGCGAGCGACTCGCGCACCCCGTAGCGGTAGCCGGGCATCACGTCGCGCGTTCGCGCCAGGTGCTTGGGCGCCTGCATGCGCGCGATCGCTGACCACTGTGGAACGTTGGAGAGTTTCACGTTGCGCCACTCGGTGAGCATTCCGATCGCGCCAACGACGCGCCCATTCTGCAGCTTGAGCACCTCGCGCTCGGCGCTGTACCAGACCTCGATCGGGCCAAGCGCATCTTGCTCCACGTAGCCAAGCACGAGCAGCGCCGCGCGGCCACCGATCGTGACGCGCAGATACTGGAAATTCGGATTGAGCTGCGCCGTTTCCGTGCCGCCGTCGCGCGATACGATGGACTTCAACGTCTGAACCATCGCATCTGGCGCGGCAGCGCAGCCCGCAAGATGCGCGACCGCCACCGCGGACACAAGGCAGTACGCGAGCTTTGTCATTGCTTACCGAACCGCATCTGCGCGCACAAATGAAAAGAGCCTTGGCTCGCGCCAAGGCTCTTCGTCAAAACGTTCGTAGGTTTATTGGGTTCCGGTGCCCGTGGTTCCAGCCGGAGGCGTCGTCGAGCTATCCGATGCCGCCGCCGCCACCACGGCCACTGCCGCAGCAATCGCCACCGCGGTCGCCACAGTCAAGCCACCAACCGCAGCGCCGGAAGCCGCGGCCGCGCCCGCACCACCACCCGCACCGCCTGCCGCTCCAGCGCCAGCGGGCTGTTGGGCAAATGCCATCGACGTCGCGAAGAGGAACGCGGTCGCAATCACAAGCAATCGTTTCATAAGATCCGTCCCTTGGGGTTGTTCAGGTCACTGCTCGGTCAGGATTAGAGCACAGGCGTACGCAGCGATGCAAGTCCCTCGCCAGGCGGGCAATCGGGCGCGTTGGAGACGCCCCACGATGCGGGTTCCAGCCAATACATCCGTATCGCCCGTTTTCCCCAGGTTCAGGGACCTTTGTCCTATTGACGAACCAGCCGCAATATGCCTGAAGAAAACTTTGTTCGCGGTGCGCCGCGTACCGGCGTCACCCAGCCCGGGCGCGCGGCTTGAGGGAAAACGGGGCGACTGATCTTCGACAGGTCTCATTAAATGGACTATGTGGCTTGCATTGCAAAATTGATAGGGCAATCCGTGCCTGTCGCGACGACCCCCCTCAAGCCAAGAGGGCGGTTTTCCGAGCCCTGCCTGGAGCGCTTATTGCCGCCAGGGGCGGTTACAGGATGAGGAGGTGATTCTTTCCCGCGCCCCGCACCGCCTCCGGGGAGACGGCGGCATCGAAGGTGACGAACCGCCCGCCATGCCGGACGGCGAGGGCGAGCAGGTAGACGTCGGTCAGCTGGCGGGGTCCGTGGATGCGTGCGGAATCGGCAATGCGCGCATCGAGCAGGCTGACGTCATCGGGCCAGAACGCGTGCAAGGTGCTTGCGGCAGCCTCCTCGAGGCGTTCCATGACTGCGCGCACCGGCAACGCATTCGGATAGCCCGGATGCGACATGATGCGGATGCACCCGTTCTGGGTGATCGGGCACGACGCCCAGCCGTCCCGTGCATGGCTGGAGAACCATTGCGTCGCGCGTGCGTGCAGCGAGTGATCGGCGTCGAACAGGGCGATCAGCACGTTGACGTCGAGCAGCCCACGCATCAGTAAACGTCGTCTTCGCGCAACTTGTCGATCAGTGCGTTGGTCACGAGGGCACCGCGCTTCGCAAACGGGCGGAAGCCGTAACGGACCTTTGGCGCGCGCGCGGCCGATGCCGCCGGCGGGGCGGTCAGCGCGCTGCGCGCCAACTCGGAAATCACGGCTCCGGTGGTCTTCTTCTCGCGCCGGGCGCGCTCCTTGGCGGCCTGCAGCACGTCGTTGGCGATATCGAGGGTGGTGCGCATGCATCAGATGCTAATGCATCAATCATCCGGCGTCAAACCGAAACCTCCCGCGAAAACTCTGCCTCCGCCGCCTGAGGCATCGCGCGGGTCAGAAGCAAGACCCGGCGTGATATCATCGGCAATATGATTGAACGGCTGGTCGTGGACACGAATGTTCTCGTGGCCGCGGCTTGCAGCGCGGGGGGTGCTTCGTTTGTCGTGCTGCGGGGCATCGTTGAGGGCAGAATCCGGCCGTCGGTGTCGGTGCCGTTGTTCGTCGAGTACGAGAGTGCACTGCTCGATCCGCGGGTCCGGCGGATGCATCGCCTGTCCCGCGCCGACGTGATTGTGCTGCTGGACGTCATCGCGCTGAGGGTGCAAGCCGTGAAACTGCATTTTCGCTGGAGGCCGCAGTTGAGCGATCCCGGCGACGAGATGGTCCTGGAGACCGCTGTGAATGCCATGGCAAAGACGCTGTTGACGTTCAACGAGAGGGATTTCGCGCCCGCGGCCGGCAAGTTCGGCGTCGAGGTGCTCGC
>Ga0209726_10005706_pt1 | contig 14900 bp, 17 predicted proteins | sample Subgrocontami54m_FD_187453 | JGI IMG/M metagenome (GOLD analysis project Ga0209726, IMG submission 187453) | Subsurface groundwater microbial communities from S. Glens Falls, New York, USA - GMW46 contaminated, 5.4 m (SPAdes) (version 3) | ecosystem: Environmental > Aquatic > Deep subsurface >... | reverse complement strand
GCGCTAACAAGTCATTGAACCGGAGCGGATTCAGCGGGTCTCTCATCGCGAGACTCGGATGCTTGCCTCGTTGCGTCCCGCCCGGTTAATTCCACCGTTGGGGCGCATTGACCGTTCATTGATTCGAACGCATGAACATCGCGCAATCTCAGATGAACGTTTGCGAAAAATATGGTGCGCAATACTCGCCAGTCGATCTCGGTTTGAAACTCGGAATATCCGATAATTTCTTTTCCGGCGAATTGCCCTTAAATGGATTGCGGCATCCAACTGTGGGTGATACTTGCGGTTGGTATCTCTGGGCTGGCGAACTGTCCGATGCGGCGGACTTTTTCAAACCGTTGCACGTCACTCATCTCGTTGACCGCAACCCCGCAGTTGCTCGCTATCTCGGCCTACCACCTGGCTGGCGATTCTTGCTTGGCGACGATCGCGAAGATGTGTGGTTCGATTCAACGCTACTGGAAATCTAACGCGGATATTCGCGCGGTTTCCTTATGCACATGCGCCCCAACAAATCGTTGGACGCGAGCGGAACCAGCGGGCTTGTCATCGACAACTTGTCCGTAACGTGGTTGTCTCCCGCCGCGTCAACTCAACCGTTATCGCGCCGCCGATCAAAAGGTAAGACTGACTCATTGAGTCGCAGCTTGAATGGTTTCGCTTTTAGCGCGAGACTTGGCGCTGATGAAACTTGGGTGGTGGGGCGACGCGCTAACAAGTCATTGAACCGGAGCGGATTCAGCGGGCCTCGCATCCGCAAGACTCGGATGCTTCTCTCGTTGTTTCCCGCCCGGTTAATTCCACCGTTATCGCGCCGCCGATCAAAAGGTAAGACTGACTCATTGAGTCGCAGCTTGAATGCTTTCGCTTTTAGCGCGAGACTTGTCGCCGATGAAACTTGGGTGGTGGGGCGGCGCGCTAACAAGTCATTGAACCGGAGCGGATTCAGCGATTCTCTCATCGCAAGACTCGGATGGTTGCCTCGTTGTTTCCCGCCCGGTTAATTCCACCGTTCGACGCTTAACCTAACAATGAAACCAATCTTCCTACTCGCGCTTTTGTTTCTTTTGCCACCCGGCTCTAAGGCCACCACGACTGAAGTGGCGCCGGACGTGTTTTGGTTCGATACGTATGGTGACATTCGGTGGGAAGATGAAAAGGCGCGGTTAGACAATTTCGTCATTCAACTATTTAACGAACCAAATTACACCGGCTACATTTACATTTACGTCGGTCGCCATTCCTGCCGTGATGAAGCCGTGGCGCGCGCTATTCGAGCCAGACGATATCTCTTAAACGTGCGTCACCTACCATGGAACCGCTTGGCATGGCGCGACCTTGGTTACGCTGACGATTTCCAGGTCAGGCTATGGTTATTTCCGACTGGTGCGCCACCTCGTTATGTCCCGGAATATCAACCGGCAACGTCCGTCCACGTCATCGAGGATTGCACTTCTCAATCCCGGCGCGCGAAAATCTCAACGCGTCGAACAAATCGTTGGACGCGAGCGGCGGGAGCGTGTTTCGCAACTAGCTTGGTGCGGCGAAGGGTGCTTTGATTCGCGCCGCCGCGTCAACTCAACCGTTCGGCCACTCATTGTAAGGAGGTATCGACGTATGAAATCGATAATGTTAATTGCCGGCACATTTGTTCTCATAGTCGCTCACACAACTGCCGTTGATGCGCAATCCCCGAAGCTGTCGCTACTCAGCACAAAGGTTGAACTGGTGACCGATTATGCTGCTGACAATCGCGCGAATCGCAGCGCCGCGCGCGTTAAGGCTTATCCGGATGGTCATATGGAAACTGAGAGCGCCTTTGACAGGATGAATGATGCCGCGGACACACGTGGTGGCAAGAGGTACAGGCTTTCAGTCGTCGTGAGGAACGATGACACCAAAACGATTCGCGCGGTACGGTTTGAATACCCGGTACGCATTTCGCGGGGCCGGACGTCGCCCGAGCAAATCACTTTCAAATCGAAAAAGAAAATCGGGCCCTCCGATGTCGTGACACTTTCGTATACTTTCATGACAAATCAATATGTCTTCCGTTTCGGCCAAGCAATGGTAAAACGCATAGAGTATACGGATGGGTCGGTGTGGCGGCGCTAATTCGCGTCCCCGTGGCCGAACAAATCGTTGGACGCGAGCGGCGGGAGCGTGTTTCGCATCATGACTGATTCGGCGATGCTTGAATGAATTCGCGCCGCCGCGTCAACTCAAACGTTCGATGCCTTTTCCTTCGTCGCAAAAGGAATGATGTCTAGAGTCGTAAACCAAGACCAGCCAACGGGCGCCAGCGTTCTAATCGTGACGGTCCGGTTTGTAACGTGGGCAGTTCCGATCATCCTCTGGATCATTCATGTGTTCGTGATTGTCCCAATTCTGAATACCAAATCGGGTGATGCTCAATTCCTAACAGCGATGCGTTTCTTCATGGCATCCGGTTTGTTAATGCTTGGATGTTTCGTGTTGTCAGTGGTCAACTCTTTCAAACATCGATCGCGGCTGGACCTGATTCCAATTCTCCTAAATTTATCGTGGCTGTATTATGTGAAGGTGTTATTTAATGGGCCAACTATCGGAAATCTCTGAGGCCCTTTGAATCGAACGGCGGCATCGAACAATTCGTTGGACGCGAGCGGAATCAGCGCGCCTCTTATCGACACCTTGCGCACAGCACCGTTGTTTCCCGCCGCTTCAACTCCATCGTTAGATGGCTTCGCTTGTGATGTGAAGATATGATATGTACGGCGAGTTTTCTTCATACTTAAACTGAAGCGAGGCGTAATACATGACTCAGCATAACCAACCTAATGTTCCCCCACCGGATGCGATCTTGATGCAAATGCTCTTCGGGGCGTTGATGCAGAGGAGCATTGGCGTTGCGGTAAAACTTGGTATTGCCGATTTGCTTGCGGAGAAACCGCACACCGCTGATGAACTCGCTGCGAAAACCGAAACGCACGCGCCCTCTCTGTACCGCGTCCTGCGCACTCTGGCGAGCGCAGGTGTCTTTGCGAAAACCGACGACCAGAAGTTCGAGCTAACGCCGATTGCCGCGCTGCTGCGCGAGGGTGCGCCGAATTCCATGCGCGATTTCGCCATGATGATGGACGAAGATTGGATTTGGCAGGCTTGGGGTGCGCTGATGCACAGCGTCAAAACCGGAGAAGTGGCACATGAAAAAGTTCAAGGCATAAGTTCTTTTGAGTTTTTCGCACAGAATAAGGAAGCCGGAAGGGTTTTCAACCGCGCCATGACGAACCTTTCGCTGTCAGTCATTCCGGCGATTGTCGAGGCTTATGATTTTTCCGGCGTTGGCAAACTGGTTGACATAGCTGGCGGTCATGGATTGTTACTCGGCGGAATGTTGAAAGCGAACCCGCAGGTGCAGGGAGTTTTGTTCGACCTACCCTTTGTTATCGAGGGCGCGAACGCATTACTTGAAAAAGAGGGTGTCCGTGACCGCGTCGAACTCATATCGGGTGACTTCTTCCAGTCTGTTCCGATAGGCGCGGATGCCTACATGATGAAGCACATTATTCACGACTGGGATGATGAGCACAGCATTAAAATCCTGCAAAACATCCACTCGGCGATGAATGAAAAGGGTAAAGTCTTAATCATTGAAATGGTCGTTCCCGAAGGCGATGAGCCGAGTCCATCAAAGGCTCTCGACCTCCTGATGCTTGTCATGGAAGGCGGCAAAGAACGCACAAAGGATGAGTATCAAAGGCTACTGGAGGCATCCGGCTTTAGACTATCAAGAATGGTTCCGACAAAATCACCGTATAGTGTGATTGAAGGCGAACGTGCATAGCCTCCGTAAAGTTGCGCTCCAATGTGCGCCGCCATCTAACAAGTCATTCGACCGGAGCGCGAATAGCGTGGCTTTCATCCGCGAGACTCGGATGCTTGGTTAGGTGTCTCCGCGCCCGGTCAATTCCGGCGTTCGGTGCATCGTTTTACAAGACGCGCTGTGGCTATCCACGTTCTTTATATTCTTTGCAAGCCCCATGCTGGCGGGCATGAAGGTACTCGTATATATCGGATTCCTGGTGCTGGGCATTCTTGCCGCGCGCGGCGCACGATGGGCGTACATCACTTTCGTAGTGCTCGGCATACTCTACTTTCCAGCTAGCGTTGGGTTTCACTTGCATCCGCAGCCGTGCGAAGGTCTGCCTAACATGGCGTTGGCAGTCTATTCCTTAGGCAATTACGGACATATTGTGCTGTTCGTATTGTTCTTCATCATGACCAGCGCGCAATTTAACATGTCGCATTGGTCTGGGTTTGTGTGGGCTGCTGCGGCTTGTGTTGCGATGGGAATACTCGTGGAACTCGCTGAAGGTGTCAGTGGTACGCACCATTGTCGCACACGCGATCTGATCCCTGATGCGGCTGGAATTATGATCGGCGCCGGAATTATTTTTCTGTGGAACCGAATTCGAACTAAACCGCCTACTGCTTAGGGGGCGCCGAACAAATCGTTGGACGCGAGCGGCGGGAGCGTGTTTCTCAACTAGCGTGGTGCGGCAAAGGGTGCTTTGATTCGCGCCGCCGCGTCAACTCAACCGTTCGGTTGCTTTGTCTTGTAACTCTTGACCTCGGTGATCATTCAGTCATAATCTCTGGACATGGACTATCGGGACTACATCACGATTGATTCTAACAAGCGCGGCGGCAAACCTTGCGTTCGCGGCTTGCGCATTACCGTCTATGAGGTGTTGGAATATCTCGCTTCCGATATGACGGAAGAACAAATCCTTGAAGATTTTCCCGACCTCACTCGTGACGACCTAAAGGCGTGCATCGCATTTGCTGCTGATCGTGAGCGCAGGTTGATTACCGTGCCGGCCGCATGAAGCTTCTATTCGACGAGAACCTGTCTCCGCAGCTTGCTCGGCTTCTCGACGATCTCTTTTCTGATTCGGTTCATGTTCGCGACGTTGGCCTGAAAGCGGCTGATGATCCTGCGGTTTGGAAATACGCCCAGGACAACTCTCTAATCATTTGCTCAAAGGATTCAGACATGCATCAACGCAGCTTTCTGTTGGGATATCCTCCGAAAGTTGTGTGGGTACGATTGGGCAATTGTTCTACGTCGGACGTTGCACAGCTGCTGCGAAAGCACTTCGCCGCGATTGAAGCGTTTGCCGCTGACGACTATGCGTCGTTTCTTACTTTGTCGTAACGCGCAACCGAACAATTCGTTGGACACGAGCGGCGGGAGCGTGTTTCTCAACTTGCTTGGTGCGGCAAAGGGTGCTTTGATTCGCGCCGCCGCGTCAACTCAACCGTTATGCCGCTCCGCATTGCTCACTTCTAAACGATTATGAAAGGAAAGCGCTACTTCCAAGTCTCTTTATTCTTGCCGCTGATCGTGCCTCTCATCGTACTGCTCTGTACTCATACGTGCTTGTTGTCAATGCGGGATATGTGATTCTGAAACTATTGAAAATCACTTGACTCGCTCAACCATTCAGCGGCATAACAAATCGTTGGACGCGAGCGGAACCAGCGGGTCTCTTATCGACAACTTGTCCGTAATCCAGTTGACCGCCGCCCGGTCAACTGCTATGTGAATGTCAAGAGGGACAAGCCTCGTCGAGTTTAATCTTTCGGTTTTCCTTTCCGCTTTCCAACCAGCAAGAGAGACTGACTGCTATACGTGGCCCGACTCGATGATCGGCGCACTCTCGTGGATGCGACCCTCTCGAGGGCGATCCCGAAGGCCCGGGTCCTCTGTCTCAGACACGAATCTTCCAGCCATTAGTTCATGGCTGTTCGTTCTGTTGACCGTCGAGGCGTTCCCTGGGGCCGGCGGTCTCCTCTACGGTTAAAGGAGCTGGTGAAACTTCTCGCAAAACAAATGGCCGTTGTTCTTTCAAGATGGCGTAGATACGGGTCGTCAACTTGCGCGCCACCGCCACTATCGCTTTGCGGGCGGCCACTTTCTTTGGGTGCCGTTGATAGACGCGCTGATAGAACTCGCGCAGTTCCGGATCTTTTCTGATGGTTACCCAGGCGCTTTGAATCAACTTATTGCGCAGCCGGCTATCGCCTGCCCGCGTGATCTCACCGCGATTCTGTTTGTCGCCGGTCGAATGCTCGCTCGACACCAGTCCGAGAAAGCCGGCAATCTGCCGCACGTTGGTAATCAGAGTTGGATCTCCCAGCCGCGCCACCAGGTGCGTCGCCACAATCACCCCGATGCCGGGAATGGTGGTCAGCAAATTGATCAACTGTCGCAGTTCCGCATCGTTTTGACAGTGGTAACGAATCTGCTTCTGGGCCGCCGCAGCCGAATTGAAATGAAAGTGCAGCGTGCCAATCAACTGATCCAGCTTAAAGCGCACACTCTCTGAGCTGGGCAGCGCCAGCAGCTCATCCAGCACCCGCGCCGACCAGTGATCGCCCTTGTCAGGAAACTGTATTCCTTCATACAGCAGTAACGCCTTGATGCGACATTTGGTCGCCGTCAACTGCTGCACCTGTGTGTCGCGCAACTGCACTAGATGACGAAGCTCGCGATACTTCGACGCCGGCACATGAATGCTGCGCAGTTGACCACCGCGCAAACCTTCGGAGAGTTTCTGGCTGTCGAGCCGGTTGGTCTTCACTCGTTGTCCCGGCGCGGTCGGCACCATCGACGGTGCCACTACCATGCAAGGATGACCCTCCGCCACCAACTCATCGTAGAGGCCAAAGCCGGTCGGTCCGGCTTCGTAAACAAAGGCCAGCCGCTGCTCCGGAAAATGCCGCCGCACGTAGTTCAGCAACTGCGGCGCACTATAGGGCAGACGCAGCGATCGCAGCAATCCTTCGTGATTGCAAAAAGTCACCGCGATGCTATGCTTGTCCACATCCAGCCCCGCGAAGATCTCGTAGTCCCGGGGTGTAAATACTTGAGATTGAAATGAGACTTGGGCTTGAATCGTCATCGTCGATTTCCTCCTGAGCCTTTCGGCTCATTCTAGAGACTCGACCTGACATTCAACATACATGTCTCAAACGTTATGCTGCTTCTTGATATGAACGCTTGTGATTTGCCTGCGAGGTTAAGCGACTCTTTCGCTGGTTGCCGAACAAACGCTCGCAGCGGAGCCCCTGAGGAATGATCGTGGACTTTCTACATCTAGCCGCTCAGCATTTCGGAGAACAAAAGAAAATTCAACTGCCAGGAATGACGCTGGCCATTGTTGATACGGAACATTCCCGCAACCATATCGGTTGGCACTGCCACGAGAATCCCCATTTCACATTCATATTGCGGGGAGAAGTGATCGAGTGCACCAAAAAAGAAGTCTATAACTGTTCCGCCGGAAATCTACTTTTTCATAGCCGTTTCGAGCCGCATTACAATACTAAGTTGGAAGGAAATGCTAAATGTCTTCACATCGATTTTGCTCAGAATTATTTAGATGACATCGCCGCTAACGAAGGCGGATTACAAGGCATATTTAAAATCAGAAATTCCGGCGCCAAATTTTTGTGCTACAAGATATTCAGGGAAGTCATCATTTCCGACGATATTTCCGGAGCTTCAATTCACAGCCTTTCTTTAGAAATTCTTGGACAGTTGCTGCTTACCGAAGACACAGCAAAAACCCCAAGGCCTTTATGGGTTGGAAAGCTAGAGGATATTTTGCGAAGCGGCTATTCTGAGAAATTTTCATTAGACGAATTGTCGCGCGAGCTGAGTATTCACCCGGTCCATCTTTCAAGAAGTGTTCCTCAATATTTTCACTGCACTCTGGGTGAGTACGTTAGAAATGTTCGGGTCGAACGATCACTCGCCTTCATGCCACGCAAGAATCTCTCGTTAACCGAGATAGCATGTAAATGCGGCTTCGCCGATCAAAGCCATTTTTTAAGATCATTCAAACAAATAATGGGCGTCAGCCCATCGACCTACCGAAAACTTCTCTCTTACCGATGTTAATTTCGTTCTATTTTTCATTGTTTGGTTGGTGATACCTTTCCGCGGTTTCTTGATCACATTTCAAGTGTAAACAAGTGGCGCTCGTTTGGTAGCAGAAGCACTAAGATTTGCCCAACACGGGTTGCGAAAAAAAGCCGGGCTTGGTGAGGGCAAAAGAGAAAGAGGTGTGCAATAGTGAAAAGACTCGCATGGATACCCGTCATTACACTGATGTTGTGCGCGTGGGACGTCCAACCTCAAACCGCTGCTATAACTAGTCCGACTATTGACCAGTGGCTGAGCCTTAAGACGATCCTTAAGAGGGAAGCCAGCCCGCGCATCTCCCCCGATGGCCACTCAGTCGCTTATACAATTCGCAAGGCAGTCTGGGAGGCGAACTCATTCGACGACCAAATATGGATCGCAAGCGTCTCCTCGGGCGAGAGCTATCAGTTGACGGAGGCGAAGGGCTCAAACTTCAATGTCAGCTGGTCGCCGGACGGCAAGCGCTTGGCCTTTCTCTCTACTCGCGACGGCGGACCACAGATTTATCTCGCCTCGCCGCCGAGCAAAGAGGCTGTGCGGCTCACTCTAGTAAATAACGGTGTTAATGATTATCAGTGGTCGCGCGATGGCCGCAGCATCGCCTTTACGACTACCGAGGTGTTTCCAAGGACGGGCGGAGATGAAACGCCGGAGTACCACATTGTCGGAAATGATCAGGCGTTTTCAACCAGCCTTTGGACGATCGCAATGTTGGCCGACGATACGCCGACTTCCGCACAGCCGGAGCGGTTGATAGATGGCGTCAGCCTTGCGGTGGATGATTTTTCATGGTCGCCGGACTCTCGCCGCATCGTCTTCAGCGCGAATCAATATAGAGATCCATACTCCTTTGAGACTTATGACATTTACGTCTTGAATCTCGGCGACAAGTCCGTCAAGAAGGTCGTGGACCGGAAGGGCCCTGACTTTTTCCCGGTCTGGTCACCCGACGGGAAGGAGATCGCCTACAGAACTTACACCCTCACCGACAAGGATGAGTTTTACCAATACGCGGCGGGATATATTGCTGTGGTGCCTTCCGATGGCGGACCGTCGCGTGTGCTGACCGAGCAGTTCGACGAGAATCCCACCCCGCTCGCATGGTCGCCCGAGGGTATCTACTTTTCTGCCTGGCAAAGAACATATCAGCACCTGTTTCGTCTAAATCCCGCGACCAGGGCTATCGAGCGCGTGAGCCAGCCTTATCCTTCCGTCTTTACCTCATTTTCGTTCACTCGTGATTTCAAGCAGACAGCATTCATGGATCAGGACGCAAAGAATTATGATGAGCTTTACGTCTCAGACTTGAAGTCGTTCCAGCCGAAGCGGCTGACGACGATGGGTGACCAACTGAAGGGGTGGAAAATCGGTGCGCGTGAAGTCATCGAATGGAGGTCGAAGGACGGAACGCCGATCGAGGGAGTTCTGATTAAGCCCGCGGATTTCGATCCTTCCAAGAAGTACCCACTGGTCATCATTATCCACAGCGGTCCGTCTAATGAAGTTGATCAGGCAACTATCACGCGCGATCTGCCTTACCCTGCCGAGTTGTTCGTCGCCAAAGGCGCCCTTGCCCTCCGCCCTAACTATCGCGGGTCGCCCGGCTACGGCAGAAAATTTCGTGCGCTGTTGGTGCGTAACGAGGGAGTCTCGCAATACGAGGACATAATCACAGGAGTTGACTACCTCATCGCGCAGGGCATCGTCGATTCGAATCGTATCGGCGCTATGGGTTATAGCGCCGGCGGGTACATCGCAGCCTTCATCGCGACCTATAGCGGCCGCTTCAAAGCCGTTACGGTAGGCGAAGGGACCTCGGATTTGAGGATGTTTTACGCCCTCGGTGCAGGCGGCGGAGTAACACCCGGATCTTGGTACACGAGAGCTACGCCGTGGGACGACCCGGAGTATTACCGCAAGGCATCGCCGCTCGCCTACATCAAAAACGCAAAGACACCGACCTTAATCCAACATCGGGAATTTGACCGTGTGGCTCCGCCTGCTGGTGCGTATGAGTTAAACAGGGCACTCAAAGATCAGGGCGTAGCGGTGAAGATGATTATCTACAAAGGAGCGGGTCACCAGTGTGCCGAACTGAAGCAATGCCGCGACCTGGTAACACATAACTATGATTGGTTTCGGCACTGGCTTTGGAATGAGTAACGAGCTGAATCAAGCAACATCCGAAGGCGCGTCCACTAAACGTCCAATATGCGTTCTCGTGAGGTCCTCCAACTGCGGTCAAGTGCTATCCATGCAGCGAAGTTTCATTGAGTTACAGTGACGCGCGTCTCTTTCACGATGACAACATTCTGATAAGTTGTCAGAATCAGCGGGCGGGAATGGATGAGTTGAATAGAATGGCTGAGGGAATACGCTCAAAGGTTGAAGGAGGTTGAAGGGTAAAATCATTGAGAATTTATATTGACGGGAAGTCTGATGAATCGCAACCGCCGCATAACGAATCGTTGGACGCGAGCGGAATGGGATTCGTACTCGTCGGATCCGTCAAGCATTTTGTGTAAACGATCTTCTCTTGTTTAGGGTCGGCTGCTTTTTATCTTGATATGTCAGCAGCAGTAGGGGCTGTGGGAACGGTGGAAAAACGCAGTTTGTTTTTCCACGGTTTCCATGGCCCAGTTTTTTGCCTGGTTGGTTCATTCGTCAATCAGCTCCGCGCTTAACTCGCCGGCAGCCGGTTTTCATAGATGATGGCGAAGCGATTGAGCGCGTCCTTCCAAGCGTGGACCGGCATGGTCCACTTTTTCGCAATGTTGCGCAGCGCCAGGTAGAGCAATTTGCAGACCGCCTCATCGTTGGGAAACGAGCCGCGGGCTTTGGTCACTTTGCGCAGCGACATGTTCAGCGACTCGATAGCGTTGGTCGTGTAGATCACCTTCCGAATCTCCGGCGGATGCGCGAAGAACGGGATCACACGGGCCCAGTTGCTGCGCCAGGACTTCGCAATCATCGGAAACTTCGCATCCCACTTCAGGCTAAACTCGGCCAGTCGTTGCTCGGCTTCCCCTTCCGTCGCCGCCGTGTAAATCAGCTTAAGATCTCTGGCCACTTCCTTGCGCTGTTTCCAGCCCACATAGTTCAGCGAGTGCCGCACCAGGTGCACGATGCACAACTGCACTTCGGTTTGCGGAAACACACTCTCAATTGCTTCGGGAAAGCCTTTCAGCCCGTCAACGCAGGCGATAAAGATGTCGGTTACACCCCGATTCTTCAGTTCGGTCACTACTTGCAGCCAGAACTTGGCTCCTTCCGTTTGCGCGATCCACAACCCCAGCACTTCTTTCAATCCCTCGATCGTGACGCCAATCGCCAGGTAAATCGCCTTGTTCTTGACGTGCCCGTTATCTCTTACTTTGAACTGGATAGCGTCCAGATACATGATCGGGTAGACCTCGTCGAGTTGTCGGTTCTGCCACGTCTTCACCTCATCGAGCACTTCATCCGTCACGCTCGAGATCAAGCCTGGCGATACTTCCACATGGTAGATCTCTTCGAGGTGCTGTTGGATCTCCCGGGTCGAGAGCCCCCGCGCGTACAGTGAAATGATGTTGGCGTCGAAGCCAGTGAACCGCGTCTGATGCTTCTCGATGATCTGCGGCTCGAAAGTTCCGTTCCGATCCCGCGGCGTCTCCAGCGCTAACTCCCCAAACGTCCCTTTGATAGTCTTCGCCGACTTGCCATTGCGCGAGTTGCCGCTGTTGTTCCCGGCCGCGTCGTGCTTATCGTAACCGACGTGTTCGGTCATCTCCGCGGCCATCGCCCGCTCCAGCAGCTGCTTCGTCAGTTGCTTCAACAACCCGTTTTCGCCGATCAGGTCTTCGGGCTTTTTGTAGTTCTTCAGCAGATTGTCAATCAGCTCGTTGTCTATGGTCATCTTTCTCCTTCTGCTAACCTTATCTGGTTAGTTGCTCAATGACCATTTACACAAAACTATTTACACCCTCTTGTCATCGACAACTTGTCCGTAACGTGGGCGTCTCCCGCCGCGTCAACTCAAACGTTATGCGACCTCAACCGTCGCGCCTCTTCGATTCTTTCCTTGGCACCCACCACGTCGCGCATGAGCGGGCTTCGTGGGTGCGTCATTGATTCCAGACAGCCCGCAGCGTGTTCTAGTAATCCCTGGGCGCTGTCCAACAACTTATCCATGCCATCGCATAACAAACCGTTGGAACCGAGCGCGGGTTGCGTGTTTTCCATGATGCTTTTATCCCTCCAACCGGCCACGTTTCGCCGCGCCGGTTCAACTCCACCGTTGGGCACTCGCGTCGTTTACTGGAGAATCGAAATGAGACTTACTTTTTTGACTATCATGTCAGTTGTATTGTTCTTTGTTTCCGTTGGCGTCGGTCAACGACCCGATCAGAAGACTCCCGACTACCATCGGCTCAACCCGGTAGACGAAACTGAGAAGTGGCAATACCCTTATGAAGTTTCTGCCGAAAGAAAACAGAAACTGTTGGACGCGCTAGACAAGTTCAACGAGCCGGTCCCTATCGACGATTTGATTAACAAACTAGGATCGCCAGATAGAATCGAGGATCTCAAAACACGGACAAAACCGCTTTCGCATTTCGAGAGCGGCTTCATGGCGGGAAACAAAGACAAGTTTTCGTACCGTTGTGTATGGTTTGCCAGAAAGGCGAGTAAATTGCCTGGCCTGAGCGACAGTTGGTTGGCCGCGTATGTCGACAAAGACGAAAAGACTGTTTCCGCAATGCACCACAACTGGCTCAAATAATCATTGTATCTCGGGGCGTGCCCAACAAATCGTTGCAGGTGAGCGCGGGATAGCGCCCTTCTCAACTAGCTTGGTCCGGCGCGGGTTGCGTGCCACCGCCCGCGCCACCTGAACTCAGACGTTATGTGTCTACCTATACTTGATTCTCTAGCATGAACCGAAAGCAATTCATCGAATCCCAAGGTGCTACGTGCCGCCACTGGAGATGGAGCTGGTCCTTCATCAATGAGTCGAAGAAGATCATCATCTTTGGCGCTTGGGACGTGAACCAATCTGGGAATAAGTCTCTAATTCTGAGCGAGGAGTGGGAAATAAGCAGAAAGGGAAGGAAACAACCCGCTTATGGTCAATCCCGGGAACACATCAGATTGGTTGAAGAAGAAGGGTATCGGTTGATGACCTTTCCGATGGTTTACTCCGGCGCCTACGAGGAAGGCCCTGGGCCAGCTAAGATTGAAACCTTCACGCCTACGCTAGCTTCGAAGAGTCTTATTCGTGTCGGCCCGTGTTGGTACGCGTCCGACGACGAAGTTGGGTCGATTCTTGCCGAAGAACTCGCCCCGGCTGAAGAACTGATCGAAGGCGCGTCGAAATCCGTTGCCGTTAATTCCTACGAACGGAACCCCGTAGCAAGGGCGCGATGCTTGGAACATCATGGCTATTCATGCACGGTCTGTTCTTTCAGCTTCGAGAGTTTTTACGGGGCCATAGGGAAGAACTACGTCCACGTTCACCACCTAGTACCGTTGTCTGAAACAAAAGGTGAGTACGTCGTGGACCCAGTCAAGGACTTAGTTCCTGTTTGCCCCAACTGCCATGCCATGATTCACAGCACACGGCCGGCGCTGCGTCTTGGTGATCTCGCGAAGTATGTTTTGAATGTTGGAAACGTCTAACAAATCGTTGGACGCGAGCGGGATCAGCGGGTCTCGATCGACACCTTGCGCTTAGCATCGTTGCTTCCCGCCGCGTCAACTCAAACGTTCGGTAGACTAGCCCTTCGGTGCGCGATAACCCTTGCGGGTGCGCACCGTAGTTTCGGGGCGCCCAAGTTTCACCTCGACCGCACGCCATTTGCCATCGCGCTCGCGGTTCGTGGGGACGTAGGCGAGCGTGTACTGGTGACTCAGTTCTGCGAGGATCGTAGCGAAGGCGTCGCGCAATTTCTGACCGCCCGGAGTTGAGATGTACTGCCCGCCTGACTTTCCGGTGAAGTTCTTCAGGATTCCCGAACCGACCATATCCCGTCCGGGCCCCTCTTCCGACATGTTCACGGCATAGATGGTCGCGCCGCCGTTGAGGGCGTGATTGAGCGCCTTGTCAGAGCTGGCGTTACTAGCATTCTCTCCACCATCTGACAAGACGACGATGGCTTTCCGCTTCTCTGGTCGCGCGGCTAGATCGTCCGCTGCGCGCAGCACGGCATCGTTCAGCGCGGTCGTGGTCTTAGCCCGCAGCCCGAACGCCTTTGGCGGCAGGTCGCGGCCCGGAGAAAAATCCTGCAACTGTTCGACTTTGTAGTCGAAGTTGTAAATCGCAGCTACGTCTGATTCCCGCAAGCCGTCGAGAAACTGTATGGCCGCAGAGCGAGCGAGTGTCAGACGAGTCTCCATGCTGCCAGACGTGTCGATGGCAATCGCAGCGGCAAACGGCGTCTCTTCCGCGCTGAAGCTAGCGAGCTTTTGCTCTTTGCCATCTTCGAGAATTTGAAAGTCGCCGCGACGCAGACCGGAAACAAACTTGCCGTCTTTGCCGAGCACCGTGGCGTTCAAAACGACCAGGTCGGTGTTGACGCGCACGATATCGTCGTCTTTCTGCTGAAGGAACAACGGCTGAGGAGATCGCAAGTTGATTGTGGACGAGGCGCGCCTAGTTGGCGCTGCCGCCAGCACTGTCAGGACAATGGCGAGTGAAACCCCAACTTTCGGGCCGGCAGCTATTAACGGATTGTGGGTCATGGAAAATCAGCGTGCTTGATTGCGCACGAACTGGGCCAGACCAATCAGCTTGTTCGCTTGATCGATCACGGCCGCGGATACCACGTGGCGGGGAGTCTTCTCGACTTCCTTTCGCAGGTCATCGGCTGCTTCGGCCAGGAGTTTGACGGCGGATTCAACCACCGCGGGTATTTCTTTCAAATCGGTGACGGTCTCCGATTTG
>Ga0209726_10005701_pt1 | contig 14905 bp, 12 predicted proteins | sample Subgrocontami54m_FD_187453 | JGI IMG/M metagenome (GOLD analysis project Ga0209726, IMG submission 187453) | Subsurface groundwater microbial communities from S. Glens Falls, New York, USA - GMW46 contaminated, 5.4 m (SPAdes) (version 3) | ecosystem: Environmental > Aquatic > Deep subsurface >... | reverse complement strand
GCAAAAGCATTGCGGATCTTGAAAAGGAAATTGAAGCTTTAGCCCGCGCAGGAGACGAGGGCGTCTCCGATCCCGTCCGGATGTATTTGAAAGAAATAGGCCGCGTGCCGCTTCTTAAGTTTGAAGACGAGATGAGTCTTGCCAAACGTTACGAAAAAGGGGACAAGCGCGCCAAGAAAAAGCTTACAGAGAGTAACCTTCGTCTCGTTGTTTCTATCGCTAAAAAATACATCGGCCGGGGCATGAGTCTTCTTGATCTTATTCAGGAGGGCAATCAGGGACTGATCCGCGCGGTTGAGAAATACGACTGGAGAAAGGGTTTTAAATTTTCTACGTACGCCACCTGGTGGATCCGGCAGGCGATTACCCGGGCGATTGCCGACCAGGCCCGCACCATCCGGATTCCCGTCCACATGGTGGAGACCATCAACCGGTTTGTAAGATCCAGCCGTCGGCTTATGCAGGAGTTGGGGCGCGAGCCAACGCCGGAGGAAGTGGCCCACGTCATGCAGATTGATGTGTCCAAAGTTCGCGAGATCCAAAAAGTATCCCAGGAACCCACAAGTCTTGAGACGCCTGTGGGGGATGAAGAAGATAGTCATCTGGGCGACTTCATCTCTGATCCCGGTCCCACGCCGTATGACCAGACCAGTCGTCAGCTTCTGAAAGAGCATATGGAAGAAGTGCTTGCCACACTTTCCGACCGCGAGAAGCGGGTGCTCATCCTTCGTTTTGGTCTGGAAGATGGCAGGCCCCGAACACTTGAGGAGGTTGGCGCGCAATTTGGCGTCACCCGCGAGCGCATCCGGCAGATAGAAGCCAAGGCGTTGAGAAAGCTAAGACATCCTAGTAGGTCAAAAAAACTTCGCGATTATCTGGAATAACTTCCACAGCTTCTTGCTGTTTTTTCACCAGTGAGTCTATACTGAATGCAATGGCAAAGAAACGGGTGCAACAAAAAGTTTCGGCAAACGGCGAGAGTGTCCGGCAGTATGCGGTGGCGGCGATTATTACCATACTAACAGTATGGTTCGTGTACCGCTACGCAGCGGTGCGCTATGGGGTGGAAGGATTGTCAACGCTGAATAAAAGCTTGGCAACAAGTACGTTATTTCTCCTTGGGATTGTTTTACTCTTGGGACCTCTCTCGCGACTTTTTACTGTTTTTGATCACGCCCTTAAATATCGTAAAGAACTGGGAGTTCTCACGTTTTTTACCGGAGCGGCGCATGTGTATCTGTCCATGTTTCCTCTTGCCCGGCGCGGGCCGTTTGGATTTTACCAAAGCCAACCCCTTTCCGCGTACGCAGGGTTTGCGGGATTTATCATAATGTTTATCCTTCTTCTGCTCTCCGGCGCAGCCGTGGAGCGGGCGATCGGGACGCGCATCTGGTGGAAGCTTCAGTATTGGGGCGCGCGGCTTGCGTTTGTCGTGAGTGCGTTTCATTTCATCGTGCTCAAATATCCGGGCATGGTGAAATGGTTAGGGGACCGGGGAGCGGGCGGGACACAAGGGATGCCTTGGCTTGTACCGATATCAATTCTTGCGACTATTTTTGTGGTATTTGTCCTTATCGTCAGGGTCAGTGAACTTTTCGGTCCGCGTGTGGCGCAGGCAATCACCCAGATTTCTTTCCTCACCGCCACAGCATTTACCGTGTGGCTGTTTGTATAACCCTTCTATCTAAGAGGAGCTAAGTATTTTGACTCGCTTTCTTTTTTTTACTCAACCAGTACACTATGCCGGCAATCACCCCACCTAAAATCAACCCGCCTATAGCAATTCTTATGTTGCGTTTCTTGATATCTTCTGCCACCCCACTTGTGTTATTTTGTGTATCTGTCTTACAAAGGTTTACAAGCTCAGCATCATTAGAATATCGCTTAATTGTATCTAAAGCTAACGCCCCAAATCCTCTGAGATAGATTCCTCCCGGAGAGCCATGTAGTTCTTGCCATTCTTTTGGTTGGTTTATTAATGAATATTCTAATATACATCGGTCAAAAAATAGTACTCCATGAGCATATTTATATGTATATTCAACTACTCTCTCCCCCTTGGGATTAAAATTTAAATATTTGACTCTCATTACCCCTCCGCCATATCCGTTTTCTTCTTTGCTAACAAAGTCAAAAGCCTCTTCTTCCCCGTTTTTTAACTCTTCATATACTTTTCTTGCTTGTTCTAGTGTTTCCCAATAAGAAAATTTTGTAATTGTGACTTCATTTTCGTCTCCAAATTTCATGACACATTCGTCTCCGGCTTTTTTCTTTAATCCGCGGTCAAGCTCGATAAATTTTGGCAGATCTTTGCCTTCAGATTTCCATGATTTTTTCATTATATCAACGCAGTTAATCTCATTATTCCACCACGCTGCCTTTATTCTGGGCGGATTAATAAGTACAAGAGTGAGTAGTATTCCCAATAAGCTTGCCGCTTTCATATGAAAAATTATATATAAGTAAACAAATAAATCAATGAGTCACTCAGATTTTCGGTTATGATTATTCCCTTGTAATTCATACCCAGATTGTAGCAGAGTAAGAGTAGAACTTACTATAGATATATTACTTAGTTGACGTATGTAGTATCGAATGTTATGCTTATTTCATGGGGTACTACGGCAGGTTGGAATTAAAATTGAAGGCCCAGGAAATGCGAAAGGGCGGTAGATCATACAATGAAATCATTGTGGCACTAAAATTACCCAAGACTACTGTTTCTGATTGGTGTAAAGATATAAAGCTTTCCAAATCACAACTTCTTAAGCTTTATCAATCCAAGAAAGCGGGTGCCCTAAAAGGAAGCATTATTGCTGCAAATCGAAAGAAAGCAAATAGAATTCATGAGACAGAGGTTCTCTATAGGCAAGGCATTAAGGAAGTTGGGGAATTAACAAAGCGTAATCGATTTATAGCTGGGATAGCGCTTTATGCAGCAGAAGGAACTAAAGGAAACAAAAGTTGTGCCTTTGCTAATTCTGATCCAGCGATTATAAAGTTTATGGTTGATTGGTTTCGAGAATTTGGCAACCTAAGAATAGGGAAATTTCGTGCTGCTTTATGGTTGCACGATAATTTGGACGAGGAAAAGGCGAAACTCTATTGGTCAAGATTAACGAGAATTCCAGCGGAAAATTTTTACAAAACCTATTTTGTGAAAAATAAAAATACTAGTAAAAAAATCAGGAAGAATCTTCATCTCTATGGAGTAATTACCATATATGTTTCAAATGTTTTGCTCATTCGGAAGCTTATGGGTTGGATTGGTGGTATTCTCCAAAAGCCATGGTATAATTAGGAGTTCTTTAATATTCCCCTGTGGCGCAATGGTAGCGCGGCATCCTGTTGATAATAGGCAGCTTTTCACAGTAATGTGGATTGAAAAATTGGGCTAATTCGGGAGACTCCTTAAACAGAGGGCTATCCCGAGCTAAATTGACGTACCAGTCGGTACATCATAAATGTGTAGAGACTATATACCCGAGTCGCCTATGGCGACATGAGATAGTCCAGGCCTTTCGGTAACGAGAGGGGTACTGTAAGATGAAGGTTGTCGGTTCGAGTCCGACCGGGGGAGCCAAACGTTTTATTCTTCTATAGTCCGCCATTAACGGCGGAAAGGTTGCTGGGGAGTTTATCCGCCCATCGGCGGAAATCCAGCCGGGGGGCATTTTTGTCTTACTCGAACCTGATATACCGAAGTTATGTCAGATGCGATTGTAGAAACTAGCTCTCAACCTGTAATAGAAAATCCTGCAGAGAGCATTAAGCCTATTAGTCCGGAAAAATCTCAATTGATCTCTCAAACTCTAGAGCGTTTTGACAGAGTAAGAGACGGCGTTAGAAGCTTAGGGTTTATGGATCAGCAGTTTGGAGAAAGATTAGGCAGTGGTTTACGCATAATTGAAGCAGATGTGAATAATGAAAATCCCAGAGAGGCTGGCGCAAGAGAGGCAAATCAGCTGGCAGCAAATTATATCTATCACAAAGTCGAAGATCAGTTAAGAAAGCGACTAGAAAACGTGATATTAGATAGATTTAAATTAAATAATGGTAGGCTTTTAAGAACAGCGGAAGAAGCTTTTCAGTCTCTTTCTAAAGCTGATCGAACTTTTCTTGAAGAAACAGATCAAGGGAAAATTATATTTAAAAATGTTGTTGATTCTTTAAATAAAACACCGCCAGTAAAAGCAAAAAGACAAAATAAAAAGCGCTTTCTTGTGGTAGATTCGCCCCTATTGACACAAGAGATCTTGAGGTATATAGTCGCTCCAATAAGCGGTTTCGTTGTTAATAAATCAATAAAAACTATGAATTATCAAAAAAATAAACTTATTAAAGCGTTAGCTCTAGCGTCCTTTATTGCATCTTTCGTAGCCGTTTTTTTCTTATTGGTTTTATCAGTAAATCAAGTCCAAGCAGTGTTTGATTCCGAGATTATTTTACAACCAGCCAGTGGCTTAAATAATGGAACAGATGAAGGCACTATATCAGGTGGTAAAGATACTTATGTTAGTTCCACTAGATATGGCAATTTGGATCCAGACCTTGGGACAGATGTGAATTTTGGATCAAAAGACGAATTATGGTTTGATTACTATGCTGACTATGATGGCTATCCATTATTGAAATTCGATGTTTCAGATTTGCCTGCTAGTGATGTAGTCTCTGCCAAGCTGTATCTATATGTAACTGCTAATTGCGGCGGCGGTTCGTGCCCTAATATGGACTGGAATGTTAATGCCATTACTTCGCCTTGGAATGAGATGAGCGCAACTTGGAATACTCGACCGACCTTGGGCGGATCCTATGGCACATTAAATATTCCAGCATCACCTTCAAATGGCGCACCAAATGAAAGCGGGCATGATCATTGGGTGTCAGTAGATATTACAGATTTATATAATGGTTGGAAGAGCGGAACAATTACAAATTACGGAATTGGGTTTACTAGATTAGGGTCAACTTGGGATGGCGGTGTTTGGTTTAATAAGGTCGCTTCCTCGGATTACGAAACAGCTTCTCTAAGACCTAAATTGGTTATTCAGGGAGGTTTTCCTTCCCCTACTCCTACTCCGACTCCAACTGACATTCCAACGCCAACAAATACGCCTACGCCTATCCCGACAAATACTCCTACCCCAACCCCTCTTCCGGCCGGCTATACTGTAAAAATTGATATTAAACCAGGCAGTTACCCAAATCCAATTAATCCAAAAAGTAACGGCAAAATTCCAGTGGCAATATTATCAAGCACGACATTTAACGCTTTGACGCAAATAGACAAGACGACCCTTACTTTTGGAAGGACTGGAAATGAAAAAAGCTTAAGCCATTGTAATACTAATGGCGAGGACGTGAATAATGATGGTTTATTGGATTTAGTTTGTCATTTTCAAACCCAACAATCTAATTTTCTTACCGGAGATACTGAAGGAAAACTAAAGGGAAAAACAATTTCCACTATTCCTTTGACGGGAAAAGATTCAATACGAATAACACCACAATAAAACCTCTCCTGATCTCCGTAGCGCATTTTACACGAAATACACTAAAACTTAGGAGCTAGATTAAAGAATCAAAGTTCGAACATCGTCCATTGCGCGGAGCAAGTGATAGTTTAGAGCGTTAGGACGCTCTATATTAACAATAATAACATCAGCATTTAAGCCTTCTCATTTTAGTTTACACCGTTTTGCTATAATCCAATTGTGGATCTTTTTAGATTTAGCCCAATACAAGACGAAGCACAGATGATTCAGGCGATTGAACATATTCATTTCGCGTGCCACACGTTATGCATGCAATCAATGGGAAGATATTTACCGGCTGCTGGGAATGTGGGGGTATTTTGTCATTATGATGACGAGTATATGTTCCTTAAAAAGCTGCAGGAAGAATTAACAGATTTGTCTAAGAGTGTTTATGGAAAATACTTTCTGCTTCACCAACCTATTATCATTCCAGCAAAAAGTGATATACCAGAGACTACCTACAGTTACCTCTATATTCGGAAACCTGACCCAAACAAAAACCAAGTGGGAGATATAGATTTCTACTTAGAGCCGGAGAAATACGCCGAACTGAAACAATCACTCCTTGATGGGAAGGAAATCAAAGGCATACGAGCACTCCCTAACCGCCCTGATTTGGATTTGATTGAATTATATGATCCGGATATCGACGCGTGGGGTTTTATCGGAAACAAAAAATGGCAGTAGAGTTGAGAAAATAGGTTCGAACGCCGTCTCAGCCGAGTTTGACTCGGCGGGCAGCCTTTGCTCGCGGATAGTGGCAAGTACCAGTACATTGGATTGACAAACCCGGAAGGGCGTGATATTACGAAGTATAAGCTCAATCACATGAAACGCGTTTTTGTTGTAATAGCGTTATTGCTTCTCAGTTCTTTTCTATTTCTTCCGTCAGTTTTTGCAGTTCAACTCAATCCGGGCGACGTTTATATTGTCGATCCCAGCGCTCCCGGTGAAGCAGGTTTGTTCAAGCTGGATTCATCAACATGGCAGGCAACGCTTATTTCTTCAAATGGCTATTTTTCAGAACCGATGGGTATTGCAATTTCTTCAGACGGAAATATATTAATCGGAGATCCGCAATACCCCGGCGGAAGCGGTTCAGGGGCTATATTCAAAGTAAATCCCGATACGGGAGCGCAGACGATACTTTCTTCAGGAAATCTCTTCACGGATCCCAGAGGAATTGCTGTTACTGCAAACGGTGACATATTTGTCGCCGATCCGGATGCATTTAATTATTATGGCGGAGTAATTAAAGTAGACCCTAATACGGGAGCACAGACAAAAATATATCAAAGTACAGATATCAACGCAGGCCCGCTGTATCTTGCTTTTGAAGCGGACGGCAACCTCGTGGTATCTGATGTCAGCGGAACTTCGAAAGGGGTTGTTCGTGTAAACCCTTCTTCGGGCGCATGGAGTCAACTAGCCTCCGGAGGAAATTTCATTGCTCCGGTGGGTATAGCGGTAGCCTCCAACGGTGACATCTTTGTGGCGGACAACGGGAATACGGGCCACAACGGAAAAATAATAAAAGTGAATCCGGGTACGGGAGTCCAGGATGTCCTGAGTTCCGGCGGACCGATAAATTGCCCGACGGGTATCGCTATAGATAAGGACAATAATTTATTAGTCAATGATCCGTGCAATGAGCCCGGGGCAGTAATAAAAGTAAATCCTACAACAGGATCTGCTGCTGTTGTGGCAAATAACTTTGGCAGCATTAGTCCCAGCGGTATTGTTATAGTGCCTCAAACTCAACAATGTGTTACTCCTCCTTCCGGGATGGTGAGTTGGTGGCCCGGTGATGGAAATGCAAATGATAGTATTGGCAATAATAACGGACTTTTGCAGAATGGTGCCACTTTTGCCACCGGAAAAGTCGGGTCCTCGTTTTCTTTGGATGGCGTGGATGATTTTGTATCCGTCGCGAACGCTGCCTCGCTGCGTTTGCAGGATTTTACAATCGACGCGTGGATCAAGCTTACCGGACCACTACCAGGATGGCCTGCGAGCATCGCCGCATTCGGTCAGTACGGCTATGCTTTTGCGATCGATAGCGGAATCTTCACGGGTAGCGCTGAACGAAGCCTCATTCTGAGTAAGACCGGCGCCTCGCAGATTAACGGTTCAGTCGTGCCGGGTGACGGGGAATGGCACCATGTGGCGGTAACCAAATCAGGCTCCACTGTGACTTTCTACGTTGACGGCGTTGGCTTCACGACCTTGTACAGCGTCCTTTTCACATTCGACGGCGCTGCCGGCGGCGACTTCGCGATCGGAACCAATCCGATATTCGCAAGTCAGGGCAATCCTCCATCTACCTACGCATTTCCCGGTCTTATTGACGAAACAGAAGTCTTTAACCGTGCTCTTACATCTTCAGAAATCCAATCACTCTACAACGCCGGTTCATCCGGTAAATGTAAAAGTGAACCCACGCCTACACTCACCCCAACACCGACTCCGACGCCAAGTCCGACGCCGAGTCCAACACCAACACCAACACCTACGCCAACCCCAACCCCGACGCCCCCTCCGACAGGCTATACAGAGGCGGGTACAAACGTTTCCGTTGCTCCAATTCCCGGTGTGACCATGACGTTTTCATCTGTTACCGGCAGCGGTATAACACATGTTGCCATTAGTTCGACGGGACCGGCTTTGCCGACACAATTGAAACTTGGCACTCCTCCGACCTATTACGACATAACTACCACCGCGCTTTACAATCCGCCTGTGGAGGTTTGTTTCAGTTATGCCGGAGTGAATTATACAAATGAGGATAATCTTAAACTAAGACATTTTGACGGTGTTCAATGGGTGGATATTACTAAATCCGGTTATCCCGACAAAATTAATAAGATAATGTGCGGTATTACCAATACTCTTTCCCCTTTTGCAATTACCGAGCCGGTACGTATAGATGAAACAGCACCGGAAGCAATAATATTTGTGGATCAGAATACACAGGATCTGATCGTAACAGGGGTAGATGCTAATCCAACAACAGTTGTCAGGTCTAACAATCCATTGACTAAAAAGAAAGATGATGCTTTTTATCTTATTACCGATGAAGCAGGGAACACCCTAAAGTTAGATATTCGTGAAAGAGATAAGGAAAAACAAGACAGATTTAGAATTTATTCTATTCAATACAACGATGACGCTCCGATTGTTCTGGACAATAATCTTTTTCATGTAACTTACAACGGAAAAAAAGACAAATTACATGTTAAAGAGCAGAGTTTTAAACTGAAAGGAGAAGTAAAGATAAGAATTCAATATGATGTCAGGAAAAACAAAAGCACAATTATGGTTAAAGAGCCAAAGGAGGAAAAAGTAAAAGAGATTAGAAACGGATTAACCGTCTTAACGCTTACTACCGATAAGGGGAAATTAACAACTTCATACTAATTTATTTTCGATTTTTAACAGGAGATCACTGCCCGGAGAAATATTTACCTTGAATACATAGTCTTAATGGTTTCTACGAGAAGTTTTTTTACTATTTCCGAATTTTCCTTCATTCTCTGCATGATTAAATCATAGGATACTGATTCTTCATTTTTTCTCCAACAGTCGTAATCGGTGACCATTGCAATTGATTGATAGGGGATTCCCAGTTCATTTGCCAAAATTACTTCAGGAACAGTAGACATATTTATGAGGTCAGCGCCAATTTTTTTAAACATGAAAGATTCTGCTCTTGTGGAAAATCTTGGCCCTTCTATCGTAACGATGGTTCCTTTTTCGTGATGTCTCAAATGAAGCTTCCCGGCTACTCTTGTTAAGACCCGTCTTAAATGGAGATCAAAAGGGTCTGCCATTTGCGTGTGCACTACCTTGTTTTCAAAAAAGGTTAGCGCCCGTAGTTTCGTAAAATCTATAAACTGGTCTATAAATACCAAATCCCCCGGTTTCATTTTTTCTCTTAATGAACCACAAGCCGTTGTTGCTAAAATATGGGTGCACCCAACGCTCTTTAATGCCCAGACATTTGCTCTAAAAGGCACCTTTGTTGGCGATATGGTATGCCCCTTGGCGTGCCTTGCCAGCATAACCACTTCTTCGCCTCCAATGGTTCCAATCGTCAATGTATCCGACGGTTTACCGTACGGGGTATGGACCTCTTTTGTTTTTACCCCGTCGAACAATTGGGGATCATCCATCCCGCTACCGCCGATAATTCCAATTTTGATTTTATTCTGAATCATAGCTCATCAGATAACTCGTCGTAAGCATAATAGATCGGTACATGATTTTCCACTCAGTCTTATCGTTCGGAGCCGATTCTATTGCAACTCGCATCGGGAGTAATGTATTATCCTTGATAAGGAGGCACTATGTCTGAAAATACTAAAGGAGATACAGCTTCAACAAGATCTTCCGGGATGAAACCAATTGTCGTGACGCTTGGGGAAAAAGAATAATGAGAGGATTTACCACCAATATTGAAACAGATACAAGAACGAATAGTAGTTTCCGTAAAGTAGTTTACACCGGAAAACATAGCCAGCTGGTGCTTATGAGTCTGGCGGTAGGCGAAGAAATTGGAATGGAGGTACACCCCGACAATGATCAGTTTTTCCGGTTTGAAATGGGGCAGGGAAAATGCATTATCGACGGAAACGAATATGTAGTTGGGGACGGAGATGTGATTGTTGTTCCGGCAGGGGCGAAGCATAACATCGTCAATATATCCAAGACAGAGGAGTTGAAACTCTATACCATCTATTCACCAGCGCATCACAAAGACGGGATTGTGCGCGTAACCCGCGCGGAAGCTATGGCCAACGAAGCTGAATTTGATGGGGCAACGACGGAATAACGAATGTTGTATGCTTCTATTGCGCGTTGGAAGGGTAGATGAGCTTGCCATTATACGTTCCGCCCGGAGTATCAGCGATGCGTCCAATGTCTTGGTTTTTGGCTCCGGCAGGACAATCAGATCCCAATGGAGCGGCCTCAAAATGATTGTTTGTGATCGCGGGTTTGGCGCCATCTTCGCAATTAACTCCAAGCTGCGCATCGTGAATTGTATTTCCTTCAATTCGATTCACGCCTCTTCCTTTCACCCCAATTGCCTGATGCCAGCAATGGTATATGACGTTGCCCGCGATTGTGGCATTTGTTGACCAAATGTCAATGCAACTCCAGAGAGAGTCATGTATTGTGCTATTTTTGATCGTTACCGCTTTGCCTCCGTCAAAGAGTACCGTGTCATTTCCGATGTAGATGCCGTTATGCGCGTAGGCCACCTCCACGTAGTCGAGCACACTGCCGCCAAAAAGTACTAACTGATCCCAGTCGGCGTATTCGGGTTTGGGTTGGGCAGAGGTGAACATAATAGGTTGTTGTTTCGTGCCAATAGCGCTCACCCGACTAGCAAGATCAAAATGGCTTTGGTTATAACCTTCACGCCCTGTAGGATCATTATGATCTTTAATATATGCATCGGCAAAGCGGGTCCAATTGGTATTGGGAATATCCGGATTTTTATTAAACAGGATTTTTGTTCCCGGCTCTATGGTGAGTGTCACCCACGGCACAAAGGTAGTATCGCCGACGATGGTTATCGTTCCGCTCCAGCGCTCTGGCCTCAGATGAAGTCCAGAGACTTTGGTGTCGGAAATTGACGTGGGAACAAGGGCGAGAATAGCGATTGTTGAGACGAAACCCAGGCCAAGAGTCACAAGCAGGAGGAGCGCTTTTTTCACCATTGCTTATACTGTATCATGTCTGATAGATCCGTTGCCGGAGGATTATTCATACTCTGATATAATCTTTTCATGACCCACAGAGACTTTATTTCCCAATCTCTTCGTGAAGCCGCTAACATTTCGACTGCCAGCCTCGGCATGGTAACCGCAGAAATAAAGGGGACCGACCATAACCAAGTGCTCACACAAACTGATATAAAAATTGGAAATTTACTTGTTTCCAGAATTAAGGACGCATTTCCTAGTCATAATATTATTGATGAAGAATCCGGAGTTATCGATAAGAAATCGTCTTACACGTGGGTGGTCGACCCGATAGACGGAACGAGCAATTTCGCCAATGGTCTTCCGATGTATGGAATTATGTTGGGGTTACTTGAAAGCGATACTCCGATTGCCGGAGGGGTCATTCTGCCTGCATTTAACGAGTTCTATTATGCTGAAAAGGGAAACGGAGCTTATTGTAATGATAAGAAAATAGAGGTCACACAAGAAACAAATCTATTGAAGTGTTTGGCAGTCTATGCAATTGACGCACATCAAGAGAGTCCAGATTTAACCAACAAAGAATGTTTATTACTTCGTGATATGGTCCTAAATATACGTAATTACAGAGTAAGTAATTGCTGCTTTGATCAAATGATGGTGGCAAAAGGGAAGTATGCCGCATGGTTAAATAGGACCAGTATGATTTGGGACAATGTAGCGCCACAAATAATAATCGAAGAGGCAGGAGGTATGTATACGGATTTTATGGGACGAAAAATTGATTATACTCATCCGATAACAAAAGCAGATAAAAACTTCACCGTTTGCGCCGCTCCCTATGTCTTACATCAAAAGATACAAAAAATCATTCAAAAACACAGCTTTGTCAGCTAACGTCCGAACGTCCTCTCCCGCTCGGAGTTCAACATCTTGAATCGTTATACTAATTCCTTTTTGGTATACTTCGTACTATGTCCTATATCGTGTATGCGTGGTTAACAAGTATTACATATGGAGTGGGATCTGTCGTCGGAAAAATTGCCACCAAACATCATATTAATAACCCGTGGTTGTATAACTTCGCATGGTGGGTGTTTACCTTGATTTGTATCGTACCGTTTGCCATCGCCGGTGGAGTAGGATGGCCAACGGATTGGTCAAGCATGGTTTGGTTGGGAGTGGCAAACGCAGTATCCGGCTTACTATTTATTCATGCGTTTTATGCAGTTGATTTAAGTATCCTGAGTCCTTTGAGCAATCTTCGCATTCCGCTCGTTGCTATATCCGGTGTTTTGTTGTTAGGAGAAACTCTCACGGCCATGCAATGGATATTCATAGCCGTAATTTTTATCGCGGGTGGTTTTGTAAATATGGATGAACGCATGAATATACGTAGTATTTTTAACAAAAAAGTTGTATTGGCTATGTCGTGGATACTTACGTCTGTCTGGTTCAATTCTCTGATAAAGTATGCGTCGCAACGGAATGGGTTTTGGGAGGTTTCTCTCTGGTCTACCGTATTGGCGTTGATTTTTGTCTTACCTACAATCCCGTTGTTTTATAATGGTGTCATAAAAACGTCTATACGCCATTACTACGGGTTGATCCTCTCGACGATTCTGTTTACAGCAGGGTTCCTCTTTTCAGTGAAAGCACTTGGGGAGAATGTAAGTATTTCCATGGCAATTATTTCCTTGCCGATTGCAATGTTTATCACTATGATATTATCCGTATTTGCCCCGAAGCTTCTAGAGAAGCGCACGGTAAAAGTCTATGCCGTCCGTTTCGCCGCTGCAACCGTCATGTTTCTTGCGGCACTCGGGCTGTCGAGATAGCAATCTTTTAAAGTTAAATCAGCAAACGTATGATATGTAATTTAAGGCCTATATAATTAGGGAATTGGGGAATAACGACTATTGTGAGAGCCTCACAGTACATCAAAATCTATTTTTATGTATAATTATGATCAGTACAATGCCCGATAAAAACAATCATCTGACACATTTTCCAGAGATATATCTATGGAGAAACACCCGCAAGATATTTATGGTACTTTCGATGAATTGCGCATAGTAGCCGCTACGTGTCGGAGGGCAATCGTTATGCAGGTCAACAGCGTAACGAAAGTTATATGTCAGTCTCCCACTTTATCTGCGGATAAAGCCTGTTTAAATTCCTGTCCTTGGGATTGGAAAGCGCCATTATTACCCGCTGAAAATTGCTGTTTTTTTTAACGTTCCACTAAGCGAGCCAAATTTTGGAGTATATTGACTATCTATTTATTTGACCACTCGAGGAAGGCAGAACCTTTTACAGCTCTAGATACTTCGAAGGAATTTGATTATCCTGCCACTGAAGAATGTCATGTTTAAGGCAATAGTTAGTACATGTTTGACAGAAGGAGTAATTTCATTTGTTGCTCCTTTAATCGGGACAGTCCATGGGGGGACGACCTCGTCAAATAACGGCCGAAGCGTTAATATTTTCTTTCGTTCTGCCGAGGAATTATTCCGGATTTTTTCCACCTATTCGAAGCCCAGATGTGTTTCTGGATTTCATTTCCGAGACCGGGGATAATGACGACGTGGACGTTCTCAACCATAGAAGTAATTATTTTCCCCACCCGACGAGGATGGCGCCGAGCGCCATAAGAACGCCGCCGAGGACAATGCTGGGGGTAACTTTTTCTTTGAGGATGATAGCTGCGAGAATGATCGTAATCACGAGACTAAGCTTATCAATGGGCGAGACCTGGGACGCTTTGCCCAGTTGCAACGCCCGGAAATAAAACAGCCAGGAGAGCCCCGTTGCGATACCGGAAAGAATTAAAAAAACCAGGGAGTATTTAGAAATAGATGACAGCTGCTTATATGTCCCCTGATAGAAAACAATTCCCCAGGCAAATAAGATAATTACAATTGTCCGTATGGCGGTTGCCAGATTTGAATCAACATTCTTAATGCCAATTTTGGCAAGGATGGCGGTAAAAGCTGCAAAGATGGCCGACAGGAGTGCGTATCCGACCCAAGACATAGGACAAGTATATACCACTTTATTGTTATTTTTTAATCTCGGGAGGATAGTGGCAATCAGTTCATCCATTCCTTCGTGGGTTTTGGCGGAAAGAAAGACGGACGGGTAGGGAGCTACCCGCTCTATGATTTTTTGTTTATCGAGAGAGGGTACTGCGTCTATTTTTTCAAACAGGTCTTTATCAGACGCATCAATGATGTGGAGGACGACATCGGCGCTCACGGACTCAAGGAGTGTAGAGGTAAACGCTTCGATAAGTTCCGGCGGAAGATCTTTAATAAATCCTATGGCGTCAGATACGACGACCGTTCTTGAGAGTTCGGGGATGTAGATTTTTACTTGGAGCCGGAGAAATATGCTGATCTCAAACAATCACTTCTTGATGGGAAAACTATCAAAGGAGCGCGGGCACTTCCGAACCGTCCCGATCTGGACTTGATCGAACTCTATGACCCGGACATCGACGCGTGGGGCTATATCGGTCAGAAAAAATGGCAGTGAAGAAAAAAATATTTGCAGCGAAGTTAATATAGCACTTGCGCTATTGTTGTTTTCCGTGGTCGGGGTGCCCGCTCCAGTTCGATGATCTCCTGAGGCGCTTGGGTGTAGTCTCCGATTTTTCCG
>Ga0209726_10005700_pt1 | contig 14905 bp, 17 predicted proteins | sample Subgrocontami54m_FD_187453 | JGI IMG/M metagenome (GOLD analysis project Ga0209726, IMG submission 187453) | Subsurface groundwater microbial communities from S. Glens Falls, New York, USA - GMW46 contaminated, 5.4 m (SPAdes) (version 3) | ecosystem: Environmental > Aquatic > Deep subsurface >... | reverse complement strand
CAAACCCACAGACAGACATGGTTGCATAATGGAAAATATCCATACAATGAATTATTAAATGTAATAAAAAACTAATTATCGAGGAACTATATACTTACACGAATTATCTGCTTAACTTGTAACTACTTAAAAAAGAAGACAAAAGAAAGGTTTAAATAGTCTTTTTTGTGGCTAAATTTATGAAAGACTATAATTCAGTAGTAACTTTGCTAAAAAGCACTCTTAAAATGCTTTTTAATAAAATTGAAAAACTGGGGATTTGGTTATTATTCATATTTGTAGTATATATCATTTTAATTATTAAGGTTATTAATTCTCCGCATATCTTAAATAGCATTCTTCTTGGGGGTTATAGTTTTTTAATTACCGCTTATATTTTTTCTAGATTTATCTTCTCTTATTTTCATAAGTCTGTTAAAGCGAACTTAGAATATCAACCTTCGGTTACTTTTGTAGTTCCTGCTAAAAACGAAGGAGACAATATTGCAAAAACTATTAGAAAGTTTAGCCAAGTAAATTATCCAAAAGAAAAAATAGAAGTTATTGCTATAAATGACGGCAGTACAGACAATACCTTAAATGAAATGCTCAAGGTAAAAGAAGAATTTGATAAAAAGAATATAAGAATTCAGGTTATAGATTTCAAGATTAATAGGGGTAAAAGGGCTGGGATGGCTAAAGGAGTCTATAAAGCAAAGAATGAAATAATTATTTTTATTGATTCTGATAGTTTTATTGATAAAGATTGTGTCATACATCTTGTTAAGTATTTTTCAAATTCTCAGGTTGGGGCAGTTAGCGGGCATACGGATGTTCATAATCAAGATACAAATTTATTAACTCGTATGCAGGCAGTTAGATATTATATTGCTTTTAGCGTCTATAAGGCAGCAGAATCTTTATTTGGCACAGTAACTTGCTGTCCCGGATGTTGTTCAGCTTATAGGAAAGAATACTTGCTCGAATTCTTAGACAAATGGGAAAATCAAAAATTTTTAGGAAGCAATTGTACATTCGGCGATGACAGAAGCCTTACCAATTTTGTTATTCGTAAATATGAGGCAACTTATTCTCCAGAAGCAAAAGCAAACACTATTGTACCAGCGAATTTCAGACAATACTTAAAACAACAGCAAAGATGGAAAAAATCTTGGATTCGTGAAACTCTTATAGCTAGCCAGTTTATGTGGAAGAAAAATGCTATTGCTGCGGTTTCTTTTTATGCATATGTTATTCTAGCTTTAGCTTCTCCTATTATATTTTTTAGAGCAATATTTTGGCAGCCCATTATGACAGGTCAATTTCCAATTCCCTATCTTGCAGGATTATTTTTAATGCTTTTTCTCCATGGATTATACTATAGGGCAAAAGTTGGGAAAAAGCCTTGGGTTTTTGCTATTATTTTCTTCTGGTTTGTAACGGTAATACTTATGTGGCAGCTTCCTTGGGCAGCTGTAACTATGAAAGATGCAAGATGGGGGACAAGATAAACATGTACGCAGACAAGTCTAAAGAAAAATTTGCAGTCATCGGAGGTATAATTATATTTTTAATTGTTGGATTATTTTTAACATTTAGTTTTAAACTTGTTAATTCACAAAGCCTAAATATTAATCAGAATAGCATTACAAAAGATATCGTTGCTTATTTTGATTATATTGACTATAAGTCCAAACTGGATAAAATGGGCTCAATTCCTGTTTCAGAAGGAAGCGCACGGTCTATTCCAGTTTTATTATATCATGGCATAATTAAAGAAGATTCCAAATCAACTATGGACAGTCCAGATGGCATCAACATACCATTAAAAGAATTTGAGGACCATATGTTTGCCTTAAAAAAAGCAGGGTACCAAACAATTAGCATGGAAGATTTTCAAGCGTTTATGCATGATGAAAAACAATTGCCTGAAAAGTCTTTTCTTTTAACTTTTGACGATGGAAGAAAAGATTCTTATTATCCTGTTGACCCTCTGCTAAAAGCCCTTGATTATAATGCAGTTATTTTTATTATTGCTAAGTATCTCTCAAGAGCAAATGGCTATTATTTGGATGAAAATGAATTAAAAGAAATGATTAAAACTGGAAGATGGGAAATTGAAGCTCATGCTTTCGATGGACATGACTTAGTTAAAATTTCACCTGAAGAGAAAGAGGGACATTTTTATTCTAATAAATTATGGCTTGTGGATAATAGTAGATATGAAACTGATCAAGAGTATACTGAAAGAGTGTCAAATGATCTTGAAAAAGTCAAACGGACTTTGGAAAATATGACTGGAAAGGATATCGCGGCTTTTGCTTTTCCATTTGGAGATTATGGGCAGCATTCAACAAATTTTGACAAGGCACAAAAAATTTTTTTAGAACAAGTGAAAAACAGATATCAATTTGCATTTTATCAGTTGTGGACTGGTGGAGGTTATAGCCAGAATTATCCTTCAAAAGACAATCTTATAATTACTCGTATTGATGAGCAAATTGGCCTGACTGGAAAGGATTTGATAAATATTCTTCTGCGAGGAGATGTTAAAAATTTACCCTACGAATTCAACCCACAAAATAAAGATAGTTGGATTAGAGGATGGGGAATATTAAACAAGACTGATGAATCCCTAGGCATCGGGATTCACAATTCAATGACTTACTTTGATGGTTCTTATTTATGGGAGAATTACACATTTAATCTTTTTTTAAAGGAGTATGATGACAGCACAACTTTAAGTCTTCTTGCAAGAATGCAAGATCCAAGCAATGAACTTTCTTGCGATTTTTCAGATGACCTTATCAAGATAAGCGTAGAAAAAGATAAAAAATGGAGCACCCTTGCTGTCCTGAAGAATTATGTTATCCCAAGCAAAAATGCAGCTCTTGGAATTAAAGTTAAGGGTGATAAAGCATATTGTTTAGTTAATGAGCAATCAGTCATCAGCACTTCTTTGCCTAGCAACTATCCTAGAAATGGTGGAATAGGAATAAAAACTTGGAACCCTAACACAAATAGTAAACAGATTAATATTAATTGGATAAATATTGCTGTCTTAGCTTGAATTTCCATTTTGACATGGTTTATTGGCGCTCAAATAAGAAACCTTAAAGGAAAGTAGATACGCAGATTTTATAACTCCCCTTAATGGTTTAGAGCAATTACACGCCGATTTCAAGACAACGCTCTACGAGCGGTCTTGATAGTTCTGGCCTGTTTAGATACTTTCTTACTATAGCAAATAACTTCAATAATCGGATATAATCGGGTTATTTGCTAGATAGGAAATGACATTGAAAATATACGAAAATTAATGTTATTTCCTATAGTTCTAGATTCCATATCCATGCAACTTTTCCTTCTTTATCCATAGTTATCTTACCAGAATAAAGTAAGTAATCGAAGATAACACAGAAAGTTTGGTATTGTGTCTTTCTTGGTAAGTTTTCCCACAAAGCTCTCTTTTTGTAAGTCCCAGAGTTATCTCTAATAAATTCCTCCACCATTAAAACAGTCTCCAAATTTGGATAATGAAGTATATCTTTCTTCACTTCAAAAGTTTCTTGATTTATCATTGTTATACATATTTATACAACTATTTAAGATTTTCTATAGGGTTTTTAAGACATCAAGATGTTTGCGACCCTATGGACTTAAGTCCATAGTGAGCATCTTGAATGTGCTCAAGAACCAAACACGCCACCTACTTTAGTGGGTGGTTCTTGACATTTTAGAAGAGAGAGTAAGCCCAGTAAAAAAGTGTTCGGAGCGTATGATCCTTAAAATATAAAGAAAAGGGTTTTATTTACTTGATAAAATTAATTTCGTCTACATCCAATACTAAGAAATCTTGATGTATATCAACATCATTCGTTCCACCCATACCTTTGCTATTTCCATGTGCTAAATGTACTGTTCGTTTGTTTTTTCCTGAATTTCTCTTTTTCTCTGCTACGGCAATGCTCCAGTTTTGCAAAAGATATTCATCACTTATCGCAGGGTTAGTGCCTATTCCAAGTTCTGCTAAAACATCATATCCTGGTTTGCCAAAAATCATAGGCTTTAAAGTGCTATCAACCCACCTTTGTTCTTCTTTAATTCTATTTTTTGATTCTACTTTAACAAATCTTGCTCTCTCTATGACAAACATAGTATCATATTTTAATGGGTCTCTTCCTCCCCAACCAGTCGGAACATTGAACCAACCATGAGATTCTCCGCCAGCATCCGGATGAACAGGAACTACATAAGCCTCCGCACCAAGCCAATTATCAATGGACCCTGGTTCGGTTATCAATCCTGTACCAGCGTGAACTAAATTTTGATCAATATGAATTGAGAGATCTGCATTTAGTCCAGTTATTCTAACATACCTACTTTGTCTTAATTTTTCTGCAATTTCCAATGTTTCATTTACAACTTTGGCATAATCTCCCGCTATATCAAATGGTCCTCCTGCAGTAAACATTGCAAGTGATGAATTAGACATTGTAGCAAATCTAGAACCTTTTTTGTTTTGAGCTACTCTAAAATCTGTATGTGTAATTGAATAACCACAAGGCGCAATTACAATTTCTGGCACCCCTCTTCTTATTTCATATGCCTCCATTTTATTATAAAGTTCTGCTGTTGGATTAATAGTAGACCCTGGAGCAGAAGGGACATAAGTCATTAAAACAACATTAACGCCGTTTCTATTATAAACTCCATCGAGTATTTCACAAAGTTCAATAGATCTATCAAGAGTAGACTTAGATTCTTTTGGTAAAGATTCGCCCCATCTTTGTGCGATAATTACAACTTTTTCTCCACGCTTGTATCCTAAATTATTATCAAGAGCCTTTAGCATTACACCTTTTGTTCTATCATCAATTGGCATGCAAATCTTGATTTTTATTTGTATTTAAATCTATTTTATTACTGCTTCGTACTCAATATGCCAAAAAGGTAAACCGCGGGGAGTAGTAAACATAAACAATGTTAAAAGCGGTTAGAATTTTTTAATTCTATCTTAATTAATATTTCATTAGTTCTTTACTATAGCTTCGTTATCAAACACTACAAAAAAAATTTATTTTAATTCATAATAAGAGTAGTTTCAAATCATTGGATAATTTTTTAAAAAAGACCTTAGTATAATTAATTGTGTGTTGTAATCTCGACCAAGTTTTACCCTATCATGTAACGATTGAATAAGATAATGCAATTTTATCAAATTTAGATATTTTTGAGAGAATGTTTTTTTAGTGTTTAAAAAATATCCTTTAATAATAGCAGACCTTTGTTTTTCTGTTTGAGCCCACCCCCAAAGTCCTTTTGCTAGACCCATGCCTCTAAGTGTTGACTTAATTCCACCAATATCTACGAAGTAAACCTTACCTTTACTCAATCTAAAATTTGCTGGAGATACGTCAAAGGCATCAAAACAAACTTTTGCTTTTGTAATTATGATTAATGAATTATTAATTTTCTTTATTTTGCTTTTTTCACAACTCGTAATTAATGGTTTTATTCTCTTAATGTTATAGCGTTCTTTTGGTCTTCTTTTCCTTTTTTCTTTCATTTCCCCAAGAGTAAATTTTTTATAATTTCCAGTTTCAAGACCTTTTAACTGTTTATAAAAAGACGTGTTAATTTTTACATCAGTTAATATTTTTGTATTATTTATTTTTGCACAAATTTCTCCAACCTGTTCAAAAATCTTTAACCTTTCATTCTTCTTTAGGTTCCTACCATGGAGATATTCATAAATTACATTTTTCCCTTTCCTTTTAATTAATTTAGGAAGAATATTGTACCTTGATAATTTCTTAGAAATAAAAACGTAAGATCTTGCTTTTTTCTCAGATTTACATTTCCTAACAATATATTTCCTTTTAGTATATTCCCAAAGATGTGTCTCCAGGCTTAATCCTCCGCCAGATTGAGGAATGATCGGAGTAAATATTCCTTCTGTTAAATCAAATTTCATTTTCTTAATTATTCTTTTTTGTTTATTTCTTCTTGATTTTTTTAATATTTGATTGAAAGGCAATAACTTCTTCCCTTACAGAATTAATGTCTTGTTCAGTTATCTTTTGCAGAATGTTCTTACACTTCACAACAAACTCTGGGGTTTTCTTGATCATTAAGTCTCTCTGAGAATCTTCTATATTCTTATTTGTGTAATATTGGACATTGTTTCTTGCATTACACGACGTTTTGATAAAATCACATTCTTCTTCTGTGAAGTACTTTGAAAGAAATTTTCTCATAAATTTAATAGTACATTCGTGTATTTCGCATTTTACCCCAATTCTTGCTAAAACAGCATACAATGCTTGATACATCGCATAGTAGGCAGTAATTATTTTCCAATCTTTACTTTGTGAATTTGTAACTTCTTTAAGAGAATCTTCTGATTTTAAGATAAAAGAATCTGCAAGATTCTTGCCTGGCTCAACTAAAGAAATACCTGAACTTTTCTTAAAACACCAATCTATATCTTTCATTTTAAAATAAATTCAATAAATTCCTCACTTCCTTTGAATATGATATGGTTATCTAGCACCTCTTTTATAAGTAAATCCTTCTTATAATCCTTTTCAAAAATAGGTTGAGTATAGTTTTTAACACTTAGATGTAAACCATAGGCTTCTGAGACTTTTCTTATCTCTTTCTCATTATATGAACCAATAACAAAAATATCCAGGTCTGATTCTTTAGTTTGTAAATCTTTAGCATAACTGCCAAAGATAATGCCAATTCCTTTAACATGAGGTTTTATCTTTGAAATAATCTCATTGACTAAGTTATTTGACTCTAAAAAGACAATTTTCTTAAAATATTCTGCCAAAATAATATAATCTTTAACAATCTCATTCTTTCTTAATTTGTATATTTTAATCTTGCCTCTTTGCATAGATTCTAAAATTCCTTTTTTTTCAAGTTCATTGAGCAGTAAATGAGCTGTTTTTGGGCTTGTTTTTAATAACCTTTGAAGCTCTCTTACATAGTATTCATTATTAAAACCTTTTGTAAAGAAAGCTAAAGCTCTCAAATAAGATTCAGGTATGCCGTAGATAGCTCTTTCTTTCTTCATATTACTTAAATAAACGTATGTTTCTTTAAGTAAACAATAGTTTATATATCTTTCTATTTAACCATAATCACATAACAATTTTTATTTTCTTATAATTTTCAAATCTCCGTGTGTAGCGAATACGTCAACTTCATAACCTTTAAGATAAGCATTTCTTTTCGTTTTAAACCCAAGTTTGACATTTGTCAAACTTGGGATAAAATATCAAAAACGAAAAGCTTAAATAGACTATTAATAAATATGTTAATAGTTATTAATAAAAGCATTAATATAATGAAAGTAAAAAAGTCATATGAAATATTGAAAGTAATATTAAAAGATATTACTAATAAACATACAGTAACAACGATATCTAAAGAAAAAAAGATTAGCAGAGTTAGATCATGGAAATTATTAAAAGAGCTTCAGAAAGAAGATTTAATAAAATTATCTCCTGTTGGGAATGTAAAAACAAGCGTTCAAGAAGTAATCTTGAATTGGAATAATCCTTTACTAGATAAAATCTTAGCTCTCTTGCTTACTGAAGATGCTTTAAAACAAAAGAAATGGAGAAATAATTTTAAAGATCTTGAACATCAAATCAATTTTCTTATATTATTTGGGAGCATACTTCATTCTCCAAATGAAGCCAACGACATTGATATTTTAAATTTTGTATCAAATGAAGAAAATTTTGTAAAAATAGATAAGACGATAACAAATATACAAATATCATTAAATAAGAAAATACATGCTATAAATATTACAGAAAAAGAATTTATGCATGAATTAAATGAGAAAAATAGAGCATATGTCGAAGCTTTGAAAAAAGGAATAGTTTTGTTTGGACAAGAAAACTTCATAAAGTTTATTAAGGGAATCTCAAAATGACCACACAAATTAAAGAATGTTTTGAAACTGCAAGAAAAGAGGAAGAAAAAGGAAAGAAGCATAAAGGATTGCTTGTTGTAGAACCGTCGTTAAAGAACGCAGAAGAATATTTAGACAAGGCAAAAGACGGATTAAAATATTGTGAAATGTATAAAAATGTAGGTTCAGATTATAAAATTCCTGAAGAGTGGTATTACTCTTTATACTATTGTGCTTTGGCAATTCTATGCAAGTTTGGAGTTGAAACAAGAAGCCAAAGATGCACTGCTTTGTTTGTTAAGTACGTTAAAGAAAAAGGATTAATAGATTATGATGATGAATTTATTAATAAAATTATAGTCTATAAAGAAATGGACAAAAAAAGTGCTGTCGATGAAAGGGAAGAGGCGAGATATGGCTCAAAAATAAAAATGAAAGAAGTTGAAAAACAATATGATGAAATGATGGCCTTATGCAAAAGAGCAATATCAAGAGCACAGGATATTATTTATAGTGATAAAGAATTCAAAATACCTAAAGAGTTATTTAAATAAAATTATGCGGGGAGCTCGTCCAGCACAAAAGTTTTCAGAGCGTATGTTTATAATTCAAATGTCTGAAATCTAAAACCATGTTTAGTATTTAAGGTAGAAATTACAGATCTTTCATAAGAAATTTTGTCAATGCCATATTTATTAATATGATTAAAGACAAATATCTTTTTTCCAATCTTTTTTCGATAATCTTCTGGGAGTAGATCGCTTAGACCTTGCGAATAATCCCAACCTATTCTTCTCCAGTTCTCAACACTTAACCAGTCAATACAAGTCTCGTAACCTCTGGTTAATATCATACTAGGATCATTGGGACTTTGTAAAATAATTCTTGGGTTATCATCAATAAATTTTAATACATCCTTATCAGGAGATTTGTCCCTTCCTAATCCGTGCCAATATATCTCGTTTTCTTTTATTTTTATTCTTTGAGCAAGCAAGTGGTATAAAGTAGAAAAAGTTTCTTCATCTGAGGCACAAAATCCTATAGTAAAAGGAGAATCATTCAATTCAAACGATCTTCCAATTAATTCTATTTTTTCTCCAATGTTCTTTTCGTCTCGTTTATCTATCAAATCGATTATGTCTGTCATTTTTCATCTTCTAAAGCATTCAATATTTTTTCTAATAAATTTTTATTCATATTTTTTCCAAGAAATTAGATTATATGTAAGTATATAGTTCCTCGATAATTAGTTTTTTATTACATTTAATAATTCATTGTATGGATATTTTCCATTATGCAACCATGTCTGTCTGTGGGTTTGTATTATTGCATATTGTTTTGCCCCTTCACTTGTTTTATGACCTCCAAGCATCTTTCTCCATCCAATTGATCCTCTTATTTTTCTCTCACATAAATTATTGTTCAAATCAATTCCTTCAAATTCAATTGCAGTCAACCAATGATTTCTATATTTAATTAACCAATTATCAATAATACTTTGAGCCTCTTTACACCAATGTTTATAATTTATAATTTCATTTAATTTCATATCAAATTCTTTTTTCTTTTCTTTCCTTAAAACTAGATCTGGATTTTCTTTTAGAAAATCCTTCATTTCATAATATAGACTTTTTAATTGTTCACATAATTTTACTATATTTTTCTTAGGATTTTTTTCTGCTTCATATTCTGCTTTTCTCATTAGATGAACCCAGCATTTTTGATACCATTTTGCAAAATTATCATAAACTCTATAACAATCACTAATAATTCCACCATTATAATCCATTCCAAAAATTTCGATTAATACCTTTCTTGCTCTTGAGTTTTGTATTGTGATAAATACAAAATTCTTTGTAACAAATAGCCACAAATACCATAACATTCCATTTACAGGCCAAGAAGTTTCATCGCTGTAAGCAAAATTTTCTTCTTTTATTTTCTCTTCAATTTCAAAATATGATGGTTCTAATTTTTCTGAAATTTTAATAATACAATCATTAATTGCTTTTGGTGTAAAATTTATTTTTCCTTCAGTAACATTATCAAAAAATTTGGATATATTTGCATAAGAACCTGAGAAATTAAATTTCAATTCTGTAAATAATGTCTGTAGATTATATCCTATCATTCCTCTTTGTGGAATTTCTGGATTTTTTCCAATGCAAAATTCACCGCATTCACATGGATAGAATTCTTCTTCAACTTCTATAACTATTGCTTTAATTATTGCATCATAAACGTATCTTATTCTTTTATTGATGTCGCATTTTCGAATTATTTTTTTGCAATTTGGACATTTGTTTTCAAGTTTTGCCTCAATTTTTCTATCTATATTTTCAGGAATTTCTTTTGTTGCACCATTAGAGCCAATTGGTTTTCCTCTTGGTTTTTGTTCTTTATCTAATTTTTCTTGAGATGGATATTTGAAAGGAAGTTTTGAAGAAGGAGTATTTTCATTTAGAAATTGTCTTAACAATGCTTGTGTTTTCTTTAATTCCTGCAACACTTCAAAATATTTTTGAGTAATTTCATTTATTTTTTCGTCTTTATAAGCAACCTCTTCTTTCAAATTTTGGTTTTCTTCAATCAGATTCATTTTTTATAAATACAAGATAGACTTCTTTTCCTAAAAACTCTTTTGGGCAATTAACCTTTGCACTATTCCCAACAGGTACGACCTTTCTTTTTACAAATCCTTCAATATTTTCTAAAATTAACTTGGTTTTAGATTCTAATCTGACTTTCCTCATAGGATATACTTAGTATATCCTATATATAAACTTATCGTCTATGCTATATACTTACGCTCCTCTTTACGCCTTTCTGTGACTTCTATAAAATAACAACAGAACCGAAGGATTTAAATACTCTTTATTTTTAGAAAAACTATGACAAACGAAACAATACTAGTCCCACAAAGAAGAATAGTTGAAGCTAGACCTTTTTATGCAGACAGAACTGATAAAGCTCTAAAAGAATTAGAGGATACAAGAAACCCTTCTTATGAAGCAGCTTACATGCCTGAAATCATAGACGCAAGAATTGATATTTTTAACGCAGATTCAGAAAATGCGAGAAATCATTTTATGTTTCAAAATTGGTTTAAAACCTTAAGCTTAAGAGCAACAGGAAAAACAAGACAGGGAAATGCAGTTATTGTTTATGCTCATGTTCCTAATGACTTTTCAAAATCAGCAAACATAACTAAAGCAATTGAGCAAGGATTAACTAATGGTGCAGGAAAAATGCCTCAATCAGAATTTCAAAGACTTTTAGATTTGCAAGATGATAAATTAGTCTATGTTATAGACCATAAAGCTCTAATGGAATCGCCATCAGGAGCTATAAGCGTTAAAGATGCAAGAAAACATCTTCAAACAAAACCTTTCTTAGGACAAAGAGCAGATGAATATTTAGATGTTCATGAAAAAGTTTATGGCTCTCAAATTGGAAATTGGCGTTCAGATGATTTACATGATGTGCCGTTTGGGCGTTTGCTCGTTGTTGGCGACCACGGCAACTATGGCTTGGATGGCGACAGCGACCTGGGCTACGGTGCTCATTTTCTCGGGGTGCGTAAGGGTACAGGCGAAGCCTGTGCACAAAAATTTTTCCCTCCTCAAGATAAACTTGTAGAAATAATTAATGAATGCGTGGCTACTCCTTTACAACAGCAAGTTAAGGAAAGAGTATCTGCATTGTATAGATAAGTTTTTATTCCGACAATTTCTAATAACTCTTGTCTTGGCATTGATCTCTAGAGATTGGTGTTAAGGCCACACGCTCTTTTGTCGGGACTTTCCTTTTGAGAAGTTATGAAATGCAGTTGTGACCTTGAGTAAGACTTTATTGTCTGAAAATCGAAATAACAGTGAAGATTAGACAAAAAAGCTATAAGATTTGGGCGTTTGCTCATTGTTGGCAACAACGACAACAATGGCTTGAATGGCGACAACAACCTAGGCAACAATGCTCATTTTCTCGGAATGGCCTTAACATCCAAGACAAAATAAAATGAATACTTACAATAATTTGTGGAATAAAATTTGTAGCATCGATAATCTAGAATTAGCTTACCAAAAAGCTAGGAAAGGAAAGACTACAAAGGGCTATGTCATTGAATTTGAGAAGAATCTAGAAATAAATCTAGCAGATTTACGCATTGAATTATTAAGCGAGATTTACAAACCTTCACCATTAGAAACTTTTATTTTAAGAGACCCAAAAACAAGAGTTATCTCAAAATCAGATTTTAGAGATAGAATTATTCATCACGCAATTGTCAATGTCCTAGAACCAATTTTTGACAAATCTTTTATCTTCGATTCTTACGCTAATAGAAAAGGTAAGGGAACATTAAAAGCGATTAAGAGATTTGATGAATTTATGAGAAAAGTCTCAAAAAATAATTCCAGAGAATGTTTTGTTCTAAAAGCAGACATTAAACATTATTTTGAAGAAGTTAATCATGATATTCTTCTTCAAATAATCAAAAGAAAGATATCTGATAAGAGAGGGCTTCACCTAATCAAAGAAATTTTAGATAATACAAACTTTGAGAGCCAGAAGGGAAGAGTTGCATCTGAAATTTACAAGAAGGGCATGCCCTTAGGTAATTTAACTTCCCAATTTTTTGCTAATATTTATCTTAATGAGCTAGATAATTTTATCAAAAGGATATTAAGAGTAAAATTTTATGTTAGGTATGTTGACGACTTTATTATCTTGCACAAATCAAAAGAGCAATTAGAAAAATGGAAAAAGGAAATAGATTGTTTTTTAAGAGAAAAATTAAGATTAGAACTTCATCCTCAAAAATCTAGAGTAATCTATCTCTCGAGAGGGGTTGATTTTGTCGGTTTTAGAAACTTTTATCATTTTAAGCTTCTAAGAAAAAGGAATGTCAGAAAAATGAAAAATAAGATTTTATTATTTGATAAAGATGAAATAATCTTGAAGAATTTATCGGAAATTTTACAAGGTTGGCAGGCATACGCAAAGTTGGCAAATACTTACAAATTAAGAAAACAAATTAGACATTCAATAATAAAGATAATTCAATCTAAAATTATTCATCAGGAAGATCTTCAAACTTAATTCTCCACTGGTTATCCCACATTTTCTTTCTTTTCTTACTGCATTTCTTGCAGTATTTTCTTTTAAACCTCGCCATCGTATCAAAATCAAACTTCGTTTTGCACGATAGGCATTTCTTTTTCTTTATCATAATTTCATTAAGAAAACTCAATTTAAAAATCTAAGTAAATTGAGTTTTTGCATATTATTATGAAAATCAAAAAAACAATGTGCCACCACACCTTGAAAGGTGTGGTTTGAATGGCACTTGTTTTTTGGATGCTCACGGCACGCCTCGCCTTAAAAGGCGAGGTTATCACGTGCTGTGACATATGATAAATTTTTTAGATTTTTAATTGATCAACTCACATTAACAAATTTCATCTTCTGCACTAACCTGCTGATATACATCTTTTCCTTGATTGGGTCAGATTTTTGGGAAAAGATGTATTAGAGATTTCCGAACTAAATTCTAACACAATCATCGGGAATCTCTATATATCAAACATATCGATTATGAGAATGTAATTGCTAACAGAAATTAATTGATTTCTAACGAATTAATCTTTAGAAACTTTTGCAGCTTTTGGACCTTTATCTCCCTGTTCTATTTCGAATGTGACTGAATCGCCTTCGTTTATAGATGCTCCTTCTTTAAGACCCGTGCTATGAACGAAATATTCCTTTCCGTCATCTGCAATTATGAAACCGAATCCCTTCACTTTGTTGAAAAATTTTACTTTGCCTTTCATTTGTTTACCTCCTGAATATTAATATGGATAATTTGCCTGACGTTGCTTTTTTTGCAAATTGTCCTATTAAAGAATTTAGATTTTTTAGTAGCACAATTATCTAAATTCTTTATAATATAATCTTATTTATTGAACTTTTAAACATTTGCATTGCCCCTTATCGTCATAAACATTCTAAGAATCTGTCTTTTTCAGCACGTTTCTTCTATAAAGCAAGTCCATTAATTTTTTCTTTTTCCATCCACGCCCAAGCATTTTTCCAATAGACATTTCCTGTGTTTTCATTCTTCTGCTCATACAATATCTCGGAAATTAGGCTATATAAATTATCGTGTGAGGTATAAATTATTTAGCTTTAGAAAGTTACGACGGAACATCTTTAATTTACAACTGAAAAATAGCCTAATTTTCTCAATATTTGAAGACCTTAATTTATTGAAGATATGTTAACAACTGCATCTTTTGCATTGACACAAAGACACATTGCGCCTTATTGCTTATGAGATTATAGTTGATAATATCTTGTCTATCGGAAAAATTTATTTGCCTGAAAGCAATAAATTTTTCAATAAATTTGCAAAACTGAAAGTTTTGACTATATTTATTATCATCGACAGGCTGTAATAAAAATGACTTCAGAAACCTAAGTAAATACTGTGAGGTATAAATTATTACGCGCCCTCAGAATCGTCTTCGGAATCTTCATCATCTTCATCAGAATCGTCGTCCATCTCAATTTCTAGCTCCTGCAAAATTAGAAGTATCTTGTCAAGCTTTGCATTAATCTGATTTAATTGATCTGAAGAGCCGTTAGACTGCCCACTTTGACTTCTTGAACCTTCGCCTTGTCCAAAACAATCGCTGCAAAAAACAGGCTTACTTCCCGTGGGTTTAAACGGAACTTGACACTTTTTTTCACATTTACTACAAATAGCATCATGCATCTCAACTGGTCTTCTTTCAAAATCTCTATCGCCACCATATCCTCCCCCGCCTCTGTTTCCGTACCCTCCGCCTCTTCCACCAGGGCTACCGCCATATCCTCCTCGTCCTCTATCATTTGACCTAAAGTTTCCCATGCTTATCTATCAAAATGTTGGTTTATAAAGTTATTGAAAATCGATTTTCTTAATACACGTTAGAAATCTCCAATCTTTAG